>Ga0310810_10000011_pt1 | contig 299485 bp, 245 predicted proteins | sample NCmetagenome_FD_207641 | JGI IMG/M metagenome (GOLD analysis project Ga0310810, IMG submission 207641) | Soil microbial communities from experimental microcosm in Duke University, North Carolina, United States - NC | ecosystem: Engineered > Artificial ecosystem > Soil microcosm > Unclassified...
ATACTTCGCGCCCGAGGCCGCCATGCCCATCACCTCCTGGGCGCCGAGATTCGCGCCGATGAAGCCGAGGGCGCAGATCCACGCCGGCAGCGAGCGGCCGGACTCGAAGAAGTCGGAACTCGTCTTGATCGACCGCCGGATCACCCAGCCGATCGCGATCACGAACATGAAATATGACGCCAGGATCAGGTAGTCGACCGAGGCGAGCTTCAACAACACCGGACCGGCACCGCCGGTCTCGGCGAACAAGGGGGCGGAGAGAACATGCATAGGGATAAGACCGTCCGGGGGCGGAGGATCGGGGGCTGTCCCGGCGGCGACGAACGCCGCATTGATGCCGGCGCCGCCGGATCGAGGCAAGCTGCAAAGGCACGAATTCATGGGACACGAGTAAGGGTTGACGTGCCGCAGGCGGAACGGTGCATACTCGAAACGGTCGATTCCTCATGCCCCCGTTTCTGCGCAACCTCTTCCGCTTCCAGGAAAGCGGCCTGCTGATCGTCATTGTCGGCCTTGGGCTGTTGCTCACCGTCTTCAGCGGCACGGTGCGGATCCCCGCGTTCGAACGCGCGCCCGACGGCGGCCGGCAGCGGGTGTTCACCGTCAACGCCGACGGCGAGCGCGTCCCGGCTTTTGTGGTGCGCAACAAGTTCCTGAACGCCCAGAATTTCGCCCAGCTCGCCAAGGACACGAGCTTCACCGCCATCATGGCCGTCGGCATGGCGGTCGTCATCATTGCCGGCGGCATCGACTTGTCGGTCGGCGCCATCTACGCGCTCGCCTCCGTCGTCGGGGCCATCGTGCTGCAGCACTTCGGGCCGGAAGGCGCCGCCGCCGCGACAGCCCCCTGGCTCGGCGCGCTGCTGGGCATGGGCGCCTGCGTGGGGACGGCGATGCTCTGCGGCCTGGCCAACGGCAGCCTCATCGTCGCGCTGGGCGTGCACCCGTTCATCATCACGCTCGGGGCGATGGCCATCCTCCGCGGCATCGCCTTCGTCATCACCAAGGGCCAGTCGGTCGGCGGTTTTCCCGAGGTCTTCCGCAACCTCGTGCGTTTCGAGGTCGGCGACGGCCTCAGCGTCGTGCCGCTGCTCGTGATGGTGGCCGTGCTCGTCGTCGGCTGGATTTTCCTCGCCCGGCTCGCCGCCGGCCGGCGGGTCTATGCCGTCGGCGGCAACGAGGTGGCGGCGCGCTTCAGCGGCATCCGCGTCGAGCGCGTGAAGCTCGGGGTCTACCTCATCTCCGGCCTGAGCGCGGGCATCGCGGCGCTGCTCTCGATCGGCTACTACGGCGCGGCCACCTCCGGCGACGGCCAGGGCTATGAACTCAACGTCATCGCCGCGGCCGTGGTCGGCGGCGCCAGCCTGACCGGCGGGCGCGGCTCGGCCCTCGGCGTGGTGCTCGGCGCGCTCATCATCCAGATGATCAGCAGCGGCATCGTCATCCTCGGCATCGACCAGAACTACAGCCAGATCATCATCGGCTCCGTCGTCATCGCCGCGGTCGTCCTCGACAATTTCAACACCTGGCTCTCCAAACGCCGGCTTACGCAACGCTCCTGAACCCCAACCTCATGAAGACAACCACCACCCTCCTCCTCGCCCTGGCGGGCGCCGTGCTCGCCACCGCGGCACCGCGCACGATCACCATCGGGCTCGTCGCCAAATCCCAGGGCAATCCCGTGTTCCAGGCCGCGCGCGTCGGCGCCAACGATGCCGCCAAGGAACTCAGCGCCCAAACCGGCATGAACATCAAGATCGACTGGCGCACGCCGAATGAAGAAGACGCCCAGAAGCAGGCCGAGGCCATCGAGCAGCTCGTCCTCGCCGGCGCCGAGGGCATCGCCGTCAGCTGCTCCGACGCCAACAAGCTCACCGACGCCATCAACCGCGCCGTCGACAACGGCGTGCCCGTCGCGACGTTCGACTCCGACGCACCCGCCTCGAAGCGCTTCGTCACCTATGGGGTCGACGACATCGAGTGCGGCAAGCAGGTGATGGCCGAGCTGGCCAAGGTCATGAACGGCCGCGGCGTCGTCGCCGTCCTCGCCGGCAACCCGAACGCGCCGAACCTCCAGAAGCGGGTCCAGGGCGTCCGCGAGGAGGCGGCCAAATATCCCGGCATCACGATTCGCGACGTCTATTACCACAAGGAGACCCCGCAGGATGCCGCCGCGCGCGTCGAGCAGGTCATGCAGGCCAATCCCGACATCACCGGCTGGGGTTTCATCGGCGGCTGGCCGCTCTTCACCGAGGATGCCATCAAATGGCAGCCCGGCACCGTGAAATGCGTGTCGGTCGACGCCCTGCCCGCTCAGCTCGGCTACATTCGCAACGGCACCGTCTCCGAACTCCTCGGCCAGCAATGCTACGAATGGGGCCATCGCACCGTCCAGCTGCTCATCGACAAGATCGTCAACCACAAGAACCCGCCGGCCGTGAAGGAGATCAGCGCGCTGATTCCGGTCACGAAAGCCAACGTCGACGAGTACGCGAAGAACTGGGCGAAGTGGCTGCCGAACTGAGTGCGGGACGCGCTCAGTTCGAGTAGCGGGTAGCCCGTAGCGAGCAGCGAGTACAAAGCCCCGGCATCAGCGCTTCACTCATGCTCACCACCCGCTAGTCGCTACTCGCTACCTCTAACATGTCCTTCCTCGAATTCCACGGCATCTCGAAGCGGTTCCCCGGCGTGCTGGCGCTCGACGGGGTGAGCTTCGCCGTGGAACGCGGCACGTGCCACGCGCTGATCGGCGAGAATGGCGCCGGCAAAAGCACGCTGGGCAAGATCCTCGCCGGCGTGCATACCGCCGATGCCGGCGAGATTCGCCTCAATGGCCAGGCCATCCGCCCCCACACCCCGCTGGCCGCGCGCGAGCTCGGCATCGCCATGGTGCACCAGGAGCTCGCCTTCTGCCCGAACCTGTCCGTGGCCGAGAACCTTTGCCTCGGCGACCTGCCGCGCCGCGGTGGCTTCGTCGCGCGTGCCGAACTCCGCCGCCGCGCCCGGGCCATGCTGGCCACGATCGGCGCCGACATCGACCCGGACGCCATCATCGGCACGTTGTCGACGGGCCGCGAGCAGCTCGTGCAGATCGCCGCGGCGGTGGGCACCGGCGCCAAGGTCATCGTGATGGACGAGCCGACCAGTTCCCTCTCGGCTGCCGAGACCGCCGAACTGTTCCGGCTGGTGCGCGAACTCAAGGGTCGCGGCATCACGCTGATCTATGTCTCGCACCGGCTCGAGGAACTCTTCGCGCTGTGCGACCACATCACCGTCCTGCGCGACGGCCGGCACGTCATCACCGAGGAGGTCGCGCAGACCAACCCACACCGCGTGGTCACGCAGATGATCGGACGCGAGCTCTTGATCTCCACTCCGGCTCACCTGGGCCGCGAACCCGGCGCCGTGCGGCTCGCCGTCCGCGGCCTCACGTCGGGCGGTCTTTTTCGCAACATCAACCTGGAGGTCCGCGCCGGGGAGATCGTCGGGGTCGCCGGCATCGTGGGCGCCGGACGCAGCGAAATGGCCCAGGCCATTTTCGGCCTCGATCCCGAGGCCACCGGCGAGGTGGAAGTCGCCGGCCGCAAGCTGCCGCTCGGGTCCATCGACGCCGCATTGGCCGCCGGGCTCGGCCTGGTGCCCGAGGACCGCAAGCGGCAAGGGCTCGTGCTCGGCTTGAATTGCCGCGAGAACACCGTCCTCTCCGCCCTGCCCGCGCTCTCCTCCTTTGGCTGGGTGCGCCGCGCCGCCGAGCGCACGCTGGCCAAGCGCTACGCCGACCGCCTGCGGGTGAAGGCGCCGTCGCTCGAGAGCATCACCGCCGGGCTGAGCGGCGGCAACCAGCAGAAAATCGCCCTCGCCAAATGGCTCGCGCGATCCTGCGACGTGCTCCTCATCGACGAGCCGACCCGCGGCGTCGACGTGGGCGCGAAGGCCGAGATCTACCAGCTCCTCGACGAGCTCGCCTGCGAGGGCAAGGCGCTGCTGGTCGTGTCCTCGGAGCTGCCCGAGTTGATCGGCCTTTGCCGCCGCATCCTGGTGATGCGCGCCGGCCAGATCGCCGGCGAGGTGCCCCGCGCCGAGTTCAGCGAGGCCACCCTGATGCGGCTCATGGCCGGCGTTGCGGCGGCCTAGCCGCGCTCCGGGCGGGAGTTGCCGCGACAAACCCACACCCACTTTTCACCATGGCCACCGGACGCGTCAGCATGAGCATGATAGCGGCCGAGGCCGGCTGTTCGAAAAACACGGTCTCGCTCGCGCTGCGCGGCAGCCCGCAGCTGCCGGAATCGACCCGGGCGCAGATCCGCCAGATCGCCGAGCGTCTCGGCTACCGCACGAACCCGATCGTGTCGCACCTGATGGCCCAGTTGCGCTCGACGCAGACGGCCGGGTTCCAGGCGAAGCTCGCCCTGGTCAACGCGCATCGCGACCCGAAGGCGTTCAGCACGCACGCGACCATTCCCGCCTACGTCGAGGGCTGCGAGCGCCGGGCCCAGCGGCTGGGTTACTCCTTCGATCGATTCTGGCTCCATGATCCCAAGCTGAAGGCGGAAAGCTGGATCCGGGTGCTGCGGACCCGCGCCATCAAGGGCCTGATCATCGTCGGCATGATGGACCAGAACCGCCTGCCGCCGCACCTGCTGCCTGTCTGGGAAAGCTTTCCGTGCGTGGTCACGGGCGTGCGCACGCGCGACCCGGCGTTGTCCTTCAGCTGCGTCGATCACCACGATCTCGTCATCCAGGCCTTTGAGCGCGCGCTGGCGCTCGGCTACCAGCGCCCCGCGCTCGTCGTCGAGGAACGGATCGACCGGCTGGTCGAGGGCCGCTTCTCCGGCGCCATGCTGACCGCCCAGCAGGGCCTGCCGCGGGTCCGCCGCGTGCCGGCGTTCATGGAGATCGACCACGCCCGCGCCAAGCCGGGCCTGTTCCACGACTGGTTCGCCCGCCACGAGCCCGACGTGCTGCTCTCGCTCTACAACATCGTCTATCCCTGGCTGGAGGAACGCGGCCTGCGCGTCCCGAGGGACGTGGGCGTGATCCAGCTCGAATGGCGCGCCAGCCATGCCGAGATCTCCGGCATGAACCAGCACAACGACGCCGTCGGCGAGGCCGCGGTCGACATGGTCGTCAGCCAGATTCACCACAACGAGTCCGGCATCCCGGCCTTCCCGCGCGCGACCCTGATCGGCGCCAGCTGGGTGGACGGCGAATCGGTGCGTTCGCCGGCGAGGCGACGCCCGAAAGCCCGCGCCCGGACGCTGTAGGGGCGAAGCTTGGCTGCGCCCAATCGGCTATGAATTTCACGGATGAATCCTAATTGGAGGCGGGGTGCCCTCACCCCGCGAGGCATCGTGCGCGCGGGACGAGGGCGTCCCGCCTCCACTAAGACGCAGCCTGCCCGCATGGCTCTGATCGAAGACTCCTACTCCGCCGCGAACATCGCCCGCAACGCCTTCGCGGTCGGCGCCGCGCGGGACTCGCGCAGCACCCAGGTTTCGCGGAAGGCAAGACTCTGGCCCGGCTTGAGCGTGACGGTCGGGCCCATGGCCTCCATTTCCACCATGAAGTTCTTCGGCCCAACGTAGAGGGCGAGGTTGGTGCCGAGCGGGTAGCCGGCGTCGGCTTGGAAGCCCGTGTGCTTGGCAAAAAGCAGCCGGCGCATGGGATCGTGCAGCGCGATGATGCCGGCATCGGCCTTGAGCATGCGCTTGTTCTCGCGACCGGAGGGATGCAGCACCATGGCATCGTCGGTGAACTTGAACTGGGGGTCGTGGAACCCGATGCCGCCGTGCCCGCCGCCCCAGGTGCGGAACGCCACGATCGTGGCGTAATCCCAGGCCGAACCGTCACCCAGCGGCACGGTGTAGGTGGTTTTCCGGCCCGGCAGTGTGCAGGTGAGCGTCCACAGCCCGCCGCTCCAGAGCATGTCGCTCTCGTTGCGCACGAAATGCTCGAGCTCGACGCGGTCTGCCGCGAGGAGGCCGACGCGCACGCCGCGCCGCGTCTTGTGCACCGGGTCGACGGGCGCCGTGATGGTGAAGCCGTCCGGATGCATGTCGAAGTGACACGGCTGGTTGTCGGCGGCATAGGTTTCCTCGGCCTCATCCGCGCCCGGCCGGGCCACCCACAGCCGGTGCCCGCCCATTAGGTCCCATTTGCCGCGCCGGTATTTTCCCGGGGTCCACAGCAGGAGATTCTCGCCGCCCGGCCGGCCGACGAACGCCACCCGCGGGCCCATGGCGGTGAGCGCCACGAGGCGCAACGCGGGGGTCTGCAGCTCCACGGCTTCGAAGCCTTGAAATTTGATGCGTTGGACGGAGGTTTGGATCTTCATCGGGGGGTCTGATGCTTGGGCGTGACCGCGGCGCATGCAAATAGGTATTCAGGAGCGGCCAGAGCCAGCCAGGAGCTATGCAGCCAACAAAAAGCCCTCCCGAGCAGTGGGAGGGCTTCAAATTGGGTGCAGGGGTTGGATTTGAACCACCTGCCGGCGAAAGCTAAATGCTCTGATAACCCGGTAGTTTGCGAAAGTCAGGAATCGCGTGGCGCACACCCGGACGCACACGACTCCGGCACGCTCTGTCACGAGCTGGCAGAAATCGCAGCTAAGTGGCCGTCGCTGAGTCCTGAGTTGCGGGCATCGATCCTGACGATTTTGCGAGCCACTTCGAAGGAGGAACGCGCATGAGTGGCGTTTCTTTGGTCTTGGAGGGGCCGTCAACGCAAAGGGTGTTCCTTGGTCCGCGGGAATACGGGGAGGCTTTGCAGGTCAATGGGAGGCCGGTATTCGATACTACTGGGGCAGGACGCGGAGCGGGATGCGGCGGCGGAGCCGCCGCGCCCGCCCGCGCCGCCCCTTATGTATCTAAACAGGAACATAACAATAGTGCTAAGGATGGTAAGGTTATCAGGGCAAATGCTGTTAGCGGTCACGCGAATGGACGTACTGATGGCAAAGTGGTGGTTTGGAGGAGTCCTTTTGCCTGGTCTTGTGACAATCGTGGTCGGTGGAGCGGTCTCACTTTATCTGGCAACGGTCGTTTCTCGTTTCTATTTGTTCTATCAGACGCGTGAGGCAGCTGCGGTCACTGTCTACAGTGTAATTGGGAAGGTTAGAGAGCTAACACGGTCAACGTTGGCTCCCTACAATGTGGGGTATCTTGCTCACGTTCATATTTTTTCGCTGGAGCAAGGGAAGCACGAGATGGCTGGAACTGTGATTACATGCGTATTTTCCGAGATCTTCTAGCCAAGTGGAAATCATTAAGGCGACTGGGATCAACCAAGGCCACCTGAGCACGCTGGTGAAGAATCTGAAGGAGGCGAAGTTGGTGACTGGTGAGGGGAAGCATCCAAGATTGGCGATTCAAATTCTTCCTAATTTTTTTGAAACCCAAGCGAAGGCGAAAGGATGACTGGGCATCAGAGCTCCTCGCATGTTGAAGTCAGCTCTACCCAGCTGCTCAATGAGCTTATCGAAATAAAGGAACGAGTTGGGGCACTAGAAAGTGTGGCGGGAATTGCGAATCAAGATTTGCTCATTAAGCACTTCGCGGCAGTACTTTCGACGTCTCAGCGTAAGAAGATCATGGCTAAGGGGATACCTAATTACGAAACTTGGCGGAAAGACATGGTGCGCGCCGGTGTCGTGTATCGTAATGAATCCGGTCGGGTGGTGAATCGTCACGCCATCAGAAAGACCTTTAACACGCTCGGAAAGCTGCACGGCGTGGATTTTGCGGCGCGGAAGCGGATGCTCGGCCATGCATTCCACGACATGACGGAAGAGACCTATACGGACCATGCGGCACTGTCAGATTATCGGGAAATGCTGAAGATGCCGTGGATTGCCTCGACGAAGCCTGACGTGGATACGGACGCACACGAACCCGGCACAAACGGCCATTTCGGGTCACTAGCTGGCGAAGGGGGGTCTAAGCCGCCCCTGCCGAAAGTGTCTGGCTTGGAGCAGCTTTGTCGCGCCCAGTCACTTTCTGGCACTGAGTTAAATTGGGTGCAGGGGTTGGATTTGAACCAACGACCTTCAGGTTATGAGCCTGACGAGCTACCAGGCTGCTCCACCCTGCAACGAATGGGAGGGGCATAAGTGCTTACGCAGGCCTCCGCTGTCAACGGGTTTTTGTGCCTTCCGCGCCACCCCGGCCTCGATCCCCATGGTGGGCGCTACTGGACTCGAACCAGTGACCCCTAGTGTGTGATACTAGTGCTCTAACCAACTGAGCTAAGCGCCCGAAAGGGAGGCAGACGATTATGAGCCGCCTTTCCGAAATCAACCCTTGTTTTCCCGTGCCCGCGCGCGGGTCGCCCAAGGCCGGTGGGCCGCCAGTCGGGGACCGGTGGCTCGGCTTCGGCAGGAAGCCGGAAATCACTCGTGATGCGTGGTCCAGAGCCAGGTCGCAAACCCGGCGAAAAACAGCGTGGGCCCGATGATCACCCAGGGCGCGATCGGCACGCTGTAACGTGGGATGGCCCACGCCACGACGACGCACTTCACCGCGATCACCAGCCAGGCCACGCCAAGGAACCAGCGTTCGAACCTCGTCAGCCCGGCGAGCGGATGGAAGCTCAGTTTCACGCCCCCATGTTAGGCCGATCGAGGCGCCGGCGCTGCGCAGGCCTTGCGCCCTGCTGCGCACCGATTGGCGAGCGCCGGTCGGCTGGCGTTCGTCATCGGGCTCGATCGAAGGCGCCCGGCCGGCCAGCGGCCGCCCTACCGCCGCGTCGGCACGGCGCGCTTCCGTTTCGGAAACAGCGCGCGGCAAAGCTCGCAGGCGGTCCCGTCGCAGCCGCGGGCCGTGCAGTGCTCGCGCCCGAAGTAGATCATCCGCAGGTGCAGTTGATTCCAGCTCGCGGGCGGAAAAAGTTTCTTCAGGTCGCGCTCGGTCTGCTCGACGCTGCGACCGTCCGAGAGCTTCCAGCGCTGCGCGAGGCGGTGAATATGCGTGTCCACCGGAAAGGCCGGCACGCCGAACGCCTGGCTCATCACCACCGAGGCGGTCTTGTGCCCCACACCCGGCAGCGCCTCGAGTTCGGCAAACGTCCGCGGCACCTCGCCGCCATGTCGCTCCAAAAGGAGCCGCGACAGTCCGGCGATGGCCTTCGCCTTCTGCGGCGCGAGTCCGCAGGGCCGCACAATCTCCTGTATTTTTGCCACCGGCACCCGCGCCATGGCGGCGGGAGTGCCCGCCAGCGCCCAGAGATGCGGCGTCGTCAGGTTGACGCGCTTGTCCGTGCATTGCGCCGACAGCAGGACGGCGACGAGCAGCGTATAGGCGTCGCGATGATCCAACGGGATCGGCGTCTCCGGGTAAAGTTCGGCCAGGCGGTGGGCGACAAAGGCGGCCCTTTCCTTCTTGGTCATGTCGCGAGCCAAGCGGGCGTCGCCGGAAATGCAATTGTCCGGGATCGCGGATCGAGGCGGAGCCCGCACCCGGTGCGGGCTCAACCGGCACGGCGTGCCGGTCCCACCTTCAATCCGTCTTCGCTGGCATCAAAACTGCGGCTCGGCGAGAACGCCGTTGCCGTTGATCGTAAGCCGGTCGGCCGCCACGTTGCCGGTCAAGCGGCAGTTGCCATTGATCGTCACCGCACCGTTGGGCGCGACGACAAATCCGTCGAACGATGCGCCGCCGTTGATTGTCACCCCGCCCGACGCGACCTCGAGGCTCAGCCATTCGGGATGATCGGACGAACCGACGCTGCCGTTCAGCGTGGTGCCGTTCGCGAGCGTCAGGACCACCGGACCGGCGATCACCAGACGGCTGTTACCGTTCAGCGCCAGATCCTGCAGGTTGTAGACCGCAGGCGTCGAGGCACCCGCCACGCCGAAGACGAAGCTGCTGCTGCCGTTCGCCGTGAAGGCGCCGTAGGTGCCCGGAGGCACTTCGACCTGCCCGGCATTGCCGTTGAGCGTGAGATTGCGCAGCGTGGCAAAATCGCCCGGGGTGTCGCCGGCCTTGTTCAACGTGACGTTGCGGGTGCCGGCCGATGCGGGCGGGGCCACCACGACCGGCAGCGGAATGGGGTCGATCCGCCGGACAACGTGGCGCAGCATTGAGCTGCCATTGAGGGTGATCGTGAAGTTCGCGGGTGTGGCCGCGCCGGTGCCGTCGGTCGTCCCAGCATAATCCGGGTGGCCGTTCAGTTTCACCGCCGGCAGTCCGGGCACGAGCAGGTCGGACGTGACCGCCGCGCCGCCGTTCAGGGTCACACTCTCGGACAACAACACCTGCACCGAGCCGTCAATCGCGCCGTTCAGCGTCGGCGCGTGCCGGACGAGCGCCGTCACGGTGATGATCTGGTTGCCGGCGATGCTGCCCGTATAATCGGGGCTGCCGCTGGTCGCCACCACGGCATACGTGCCGGGGTTGGTGGGCGCTGTCGTGCTGCCATCGTACGTCACCGTCACGGGCAGGCCGAGGGGCGATGTGGTCACCGTGACCGGGTGCGGCGTGCCGTCGTAGGCCGAGACCAGGTTGGACAAGGTCAGGCCCGCGGGAGCCGGGTTGACCGCCAGCGTGGCCGTGTTCGATGTCGCCGCGCCGGCGCTGTTGGCGACGACGACATCGTAATCGCCGGCGTTGGCCGTGAGCACGCCCGAGATGGTGTAGGTCGAGCTGGTCGCACCGGGGATCGCCACGCCGTTGCGCCGCCACTGAAAGGTCGGGGCGGGCGAACCGATCGCCGTGATCGAGAAAGTCACGTTGCCTCCGACCGTTGCCACCTGGGAACTCAACACGGCGGTGATCGTCGGTACAGCACTGAGGTTCAGGCCGACGACCACGGGATCGTGATCGGAGTAACGATATGGCGTGCCGGCGTTGATCGCCTGCTGGGCGACGTCCTTGTTCGCGAGTGTGTAGTCGTAGAAGACAGGCTCGTCGGAGTTGGTGTGCCAGGTCGCCGCGCTCATGACCTCGGTCGCGAGGCTCGGCGACGCCAGCGCATGATCGAGGTGGCCGAACTCGCCATTGAAGGCATAGGACCAGCCCGTGGCACCCTCGAAGTGCTCCACGACGTTCTGATAGCCGGCGGCCGTGATCGCGGTGATTGGGTCTTCCTTGGCGTACGAATTCAGGTCCCCGACGATGAGCACGCGCGGATCGCCGCTGCCGGTCGGATCGGTCGCCAGCCACGCGGTGAGGGCCTGGGCTTCCTTGGTGCGGATGTAGTTGTTGGTGCCCTGGCCGTCGCCCTGGTCGTTGTTGGGATTCGGCGAAATGCCGTCGGTCAGGCTCGAGGCGCTGGCCTTGGCCCGGAAGTGATTCACGCAGAAGGTGAACTTCGCGCCCGTCGACTTCTGCCGGAAAGCCTGGGCCAGCGGATTGCGCGCGTGGTTGTTGAAGTAGACGTTGTCCAACATGGCCGGCGCGCCCACCGGCTCGACGGTCTCGACGCGATAGATGATCGCCGAGTGGATCAGGTCGGTGACGATGTCGACGGCCGCCGCATTGACGTAGACGTACGTCGTGCCGGCCGGGGCGCTGGCATTGAGGCTCGCCACCAGCTGGGCGATGGCGCTGGTCGGGCCGTAGCTGTCGGGCTCGCCATTGGTGATCTTGTCGTTCTCGACCTCGCTCAGGCCCATGATATCCGGCGCGAGGCCGAGGATCCCAGCCGTGACCTTGGCCAGTTGGCGCTGGTACTCGGCGTAGGATGTGGCGCCGCGGGAGGTCGGGAAGCCGCCACCCAGGCCGTCGCCATTCATGAAGTTTTCGACATTGCCGAAGACCACGCGCAACGTGCCGAAAGATGCCGGCGCGGCTGCGCGCGGGTTGGCGTCGGTGAACACCGGCGTAGCCGTGGGCTCCACGACGTAGAGGCCGAAGCGCGTATCGAGGATGCCGGTCACGCTGGCGGCCGTGCTGCCGGTGCGCCGCGTGGCCGTTGCGGGATCGGCGCCATTCAAAAACGGCGTTGGCGACGGGTACGTCGTGCTCAACCCATCATCGAGCAGGATCTGGTTGAGCAGGTTGGCCGCTTCCTGGGCCTGGGCCGGCGCGCCCGGCGCCACGATGTTCGTGGGCTGCGGCAGGCGGCCGTTGCTCAGGAGCACCTCACCGAAATGCCCGAGGTCGTAGTTGTCTGTAACCGTCAGCGACTGGGGGAAGGTCACGCGCATGCCCTCGTAGCGCTCGGCCGCCGACGCACTCGCGAACGGCAGCGTGACGGGCACCGCACTCGGCAGCGGGTTGCCGGAGCTGACAACGGTGACAGCCGTGGGCACCGACATTTCCGTTTGCGTCATTGTCGCCGCGGCGCCGGAGGAAAGGTACTCCGTCACCGTGCCGGTCACGGTGACGAGATCGCCGACCGTGACGGAGTTGGCGTTGTCGAAGACGTAGATGCCCTCGGACGTCGCCGGATCCGCGTCCTGCTGCGCGTCGGGGGTTTCGATGTAATAGCCCCCGATCGCGCCCGCGGCCTGGAACGTCGCCGTCACGACACCCTGCACCGTGGCGGTGTAGCCCTTGTACGGGCTGGTCAGGCCCGCCCCTTGGATCGTATGGATCGGGAGCGGCGCGCTGGAGAACGTGATGAAGCTCGCGGTGTAATCCGTCGCCGGGTGATGCGTGCCGGTGGTGGCGTCGGTCACCGCGGCGGCGTTCACGGTCAACGTGACCAGCTCGCCCTCGGCAAACGGCGAGTCGGGGGTCAGCGAGTAGCTGCTCGGGCCGCCGGCCAGCGTGAAGGCGTGCGCACCCGACACGGCGCCCGTGAGCGCGAAGGAGGACGGTGCGACCTGCACGGCCTCGTTGAAGGCCACCGCGACCGCCGAGGCGACGGGCACGTTGACGGCGCCCGTCGCCGGCGTGGTGTAAACGACCGCTGGAAGGACATCCCCGGCCGCGACCGGCGTGCTGAAGCTCAGGTCGTCAATGCCCAGGCCGTCGTCGCTGCCGGTGTCGTCGACATCCGTCCAGCGGAGCGTGAGCGTCTGGCCGGGAGCCCAGTTGAGGCCCGTGATCGTGGCGCTGATCGCGAGGCGGTTCGCGGCGGCATTGCCGTCGAGGGCCGCACCGCTGCCGGCGGTCACCGGCGCAGTGAAATCGAGCGGATTGGCCGCGGTGAAGTCGCCCGTGTTAATGTCGGTGGCGTCCAAGGCGTATTCAAACGCGAGCCGGTTGGCCGCGCCCGTGCCCCGCCGCCACTGTTCGCCCGTGTAGCTGAGCGTGAACTGCGTGATGGCCTGGCCGGTGCTGTTGACGAGCGTCAGGCCGAAACGCGATACCGTCGAACCGCTGCTGAGCGAGCCCAGCGCGCGGTCGGTCGCGGCGGCGCTGCCATAGGAGTAGATGCTGCCCGAGGTGCCGGTGCCGGCGTCGACGCGGAACAGCGCGACCAGACCGGCGCCCGCGTACTTGGCGAAAGTCCAACCTCCGAGGCCAGAGGCACCGACCGGAGCGGCATCGAGCGCCAACGGGCCGGAGCTGGTGAGCGTGTAGGTGCCCGTTGACGGCAGCGTATCGAAACTCTGCGCATAACTGCCGCCCGCGTAGGCGACCTGGCCGGACGGCGTGACGAGCGGGGCGATCGCCAGCGTGGCCGCGTTGCTGGTGGCATCGGGGCTCACGCCATTGCTCACCACGACGTCGTAAGCGCCGGCGTCGTCCGCTGTGACCGAATGGACCGAGAGGCTGGCCGTGGTCGTGCCAGTGTATTTCGTCCCATCGGCAAGCGGTGCGCCGCCCTTGCGCCACTGGTAGGTCAGCGGCGCGGTGCCGGTGGCCGTAACCGTGAAGCCGGCATTGCCGCCGACCGCGACCGTTTGGGATGCCGGCTGCCCCGTGATCGCCGGCGCATTGAGCAGCGGCTGGACCGTGAGCGCCGCGGCTGCACTGGTCGCGCTGCCGGCCGCATTGGCCACCACCACGTCGTAGTTGCCCGAATCGCCCGGCACGACGCCCGTGAGCGTCAGATTGGCGGAGGTGGCGCCGGCCGCGGAGCCGCCGTTGCCGAGCGGCGAGCTGTTCTTGCGCCATTGGTAGGTGAGCGGCGCGTCGCCCGCGGCTACCACGGCGAGGTGGACCGTGTCACCCTCGGTGACGGTTTGCGACGACGGTGAAGTTGTGATCGAGGGCGGCGTTGCACTGCTCGTGGCCGACGCGACGACCGTAAAATCGTCGATGCCAAAGGTATCGCGGCTGCTTGAGCCGGTGGAACCGGCCAGCGCCACGATGCGGAGCCAGACATTCGGCTGGTTGTCGAGCGCGGTGCCGAAGCCGCTTGCGATCACGTTGGTTGAGCCGAAAACGCCCGGATCCGCGTAAGTCGCGACGGTGGTCCACGCGGCGGGTATCGCCCCCAAGCCGTATTGCAGCGACCAAGTGGTGCTGCGCAGCTGCACGGACAACATTTGGGCCTTGAAGGAAATCGACGTAATCTGCTGGCCGATCGTCGAAAAATAGAAGTTGGCCGACGCGCCCGGATCACCGAAGGTGCCGGTCTGCCGGATAGCCAGCGCGCGGTCGGCCGCCGCCGCTTGGACGGCCGTGGACTCTGTCCCCGTGAACGGCGCCCCGTTGTTGTCCGCCGCAGCCTGGTTGGCCCATTGCCCGGAAGTTGTGGTCCAGGACACCGCCGCGGTGTTGAACGTCGCGGCCGTGCCCAGCGCCGTCGCCGTCGCGCCGGTGTAGGCGGCCCAGCCGGTGGGCAGTCCGCCGGGTAAGCCGTCGAAGGTCTGCACATAGGTGCCACTGCCCAACGCCATCTGGGTTGGCTGGGCGATGGCGGAGAGTGTCGGGAGGCTGGCGGCAAGCAGGGCGGCGGCCAGGCGCCACGCGTTCGGTCGGAGAGAGGCAAGGAACATGGTGGGGATGGTGTGCTGGATTTATTGGCCTGTGCTGTCTGCGAAGCAATCCGCGAAGCGTGACTTTTGCGTGCCGGCCGCGAGTTCCGGCAGCAGGCCTACCGCAGGGGGCCAAAACGATTCTTAATGCCGGCGTCCTGAACCAAATCTCAGTTGCGCCGCCCTCGCCCGCGCCTACCGTCCGCGCATGGAGTCCCCTCGCGACCACCTCGCACCACTTGACACCTTTGAACGCCGCCACACCGGCTCGGCGCCGGCCGAGATGGCCGACATGTTGCACACCGTCGGTTACAGCTCGCTCGATGCCCTCGCCGATGCCGCCGTGCCCGCCAGCATCCGCCTGGCGCGCCCGCTGAATTTGCCCGCGGCGGCGGGCGAGACCGCCGCGCTCGCCGAGCTGCGTGCGCTGGCTGCTCGAAACCAGCTGTATCGCAGCTTCATCGGCCTGGGTTACCATGAGACCGCCGTGCCCGGCGTGATCCAGCGGAACATCCTCGAGAATCCCGGCTGGTACACCGCCTACACCCCGTACCAGGCCGAGATCGCCCAGGGACGCCTCGAGGCCCTGCTTAACTTTCAGACGATGGTGACCGATCTCACGGGCCTCGAGATCGCGAATGCGTCGATGCTCGACGAGGGAACCGCCGCCGCCGAGGCGATGATGCTCTGCCATCGCGTGAAGCTAGGCGACAGCCACGGCCCCGCGCAGTTCTTCGTGTCCGACCGTTGCCATCCGCAGACGATCGACATTGTCCGCACCCGCGCGAAGCCACTGGGCGTCGAGGTTGTCACGGGCGACCACCGCACGTTCCAGGTCACCGCCGGGGTCTTCGGCGTGCTGGTGCAGTATCCCGACACCACCGGGAGCATCCACGATTTCGCGGCCTTCTTCGCGCAGGCCCATGCCGCCGGGGCGCTGACGGTCGCCGCGACCGACCTGCTGGCGCTCACGCTGCTGCGTCCCCCGGGCGAATTCGGTGCCGACGTCGCCGTCGGCTCCGCGCAACGCTTCGGCGTGCCGCTGGGTTTCGGCGGCCCGCACGCCGGATTCCTGGCCACCCGCGACGCCTACAAGCGCCAGATGCCCGGCCGCCTCGTCGGCGTATCGAAGGATGTGCACGGCAACCCCGCGTTGCGGCTGGCCCTCGGCACCCGCGAACAGCACATCCGCCGCGACAAGGCCACCAGCAACATCTGCACGGCACAGGTGTTGCTCGCCGTGATGGCTTCGATGTACGCCGTCTACCACGGCCCCGAAGGTTTGAAACGGATCGCGGAACGGACCCGGCGGCTGACCGGCCTGCTGGCCGCGGGCCTCCGCGCCACCGGTGCCACCGTGAACGCCGAGCCCGTGTTCGACACCTTGACCGTGGGCGGCGTCGACGCGGCCAAAACCCATGCGGCCGCCCGCGCCGCCCGGGTGAACCTGCGCGTCGTGGATGCCGCCACCGTCGGCATCTCGCTCGACGAGATGACAAACCTCGAGGACGTCGCCGGACTGCTCGGGTTGTTCGGAGGGGCGAGGCCGGCGCAGGAAACGGCCGCGCCGCTGGCGGCGCCCTTCGCCCGCACCTCGAGCTACCTCACGGCCTCCGTCTTCAACCGCTACCACACGGAGCATGAGATGCTGCGCTACATCAAGCGGCTCGAGGCGCGCGACCTGTCGCTCTGCCACTCGATGATCTCGCTCGGCTCGTGCACGATGAAACTGAATGCCACGAGCGAAATGTTCCCGGTGTCGTGGCCGGAGTTCAACCGGCTGCATCCCTTTGCGCCGGCCGAGCAGACCCGCGGCTATGCGGAGCTGTTTGCCCAGCTCGAAGGCTGGCTCGCGGAGATCACCGGGTTTGCCGCGGTTTCCTTGCAGCCCAATGCCGGCTCGCAGGGCGAATACGCCGGGCTGCTGGTCATCCGCGCCTATCACGAGTCGCGCGGCGAGGGCCATCGCAACGTGTGCCTCATCCCGACCAGCGCCCATGGCACGAATCCCGCCAGCGCCGCGATGTGCGGCTTCAAGGTCGTGCCGGTCGCGTGCGACGCCAGCGGCAACATCGACGTGGGCGACCTGAAGGCCAAGGCGGCGACACATGCCGCCCAGTTGGCCGCGCTGATGGTCACCTACCCTTCGACCCACGGCGTGTTCGAAGCCGCCATCCGCGACATTTGCGCGACAATCCATGCGCACGGCGGGCAGGTCTACATGGATGGCGCCAACATGAACGCGCAGGTCGGGCTCACCTCGCCTGGCTGCATCGGCGCCGATGTCTGCCATCTCAACCTCCACAAGACTTTCTGCATCCCGCACGGCGGCGGCGGCCCGGGCGTGGGACCGATCGGGGTCGCCCAACACCTCGCGCCGTTCCTGCCGGGCCATCCGGTGGTGTCGCTGTCAGCCGGCGGCGGCTCCCGTCACATCGGTGCGGTCTCGGCCGCCCCCTGGGGCAGCGCGAGCATCCTCGTCATAACCTGGATGTACATCCGCATGATGGGCCCCGATGGCCTCGCCCGCGCGACGAAGACCGCCATCCTCAACGCGAACTACGTGGCGCGCCGGCTCGAGCGCTACTTCCCGGTCCTCTACAAGGGCGCCTCCGGGCTCGTCGCCCACGAGTGCATCCTCGAGTTCCGCTCGTGGAAGAAACACGGCCTGGAAATCGAGGATGTGGCGAAGCGCCTCATGGACTACGGCTACCACGCGCCCACCATGTCCTTCCCGGTGCCCGGCACGCTCATGATCGAACCGACCGAAAGCGAAACCAAGGCCGAGCTCGACCGGTTCTGCGATGCGCTCGCGTCCATCCACGGCGAAATGGCGGCCGTCGCGAGCGGGGAGAGCGACAAGCTCAACAACCCCCTGAAGCATGCACCGCACACCGCGGCGGCCGTCTGCGCCACCGAATGGAATCATCCCTACACGCGGGAAATGGCGGCGTTCCCCGACAAATGGACGCGGGCCTCGAAGTTCTGGCCCGCCACCGGTCGCGTCGACAACGTGTATGGTGATCGAAACCTGGTATGCTCGTGCGTCGGGATGGAGGCTTATGCCGAGGCGCCGAAGGCTTCCTCGGCACACGCCTGACGCATCTTGAACCTGCAGGTCGGGCTTGGCGCCCGACGGCAGGTCAGGCCGGGCGCCCGGCGCACCTAAGGCTTGTCGCGCCGTCGCGGCCGATTCTCCTCGCTGAGCAATTGCGAGAGCTCCCGTTCCAGCTTCAGCCAGCGCAGCAGGACCAGGAGCGTTTCGCGTTCGCGCCGCACCCGCAGTTGCGCGTGCAGGGTCCGTCGCGCCGCCTCGAGTTCCGGCGGCACCCACGGCCGCTGCAGACCGGCCTGCAACAACGATAGGTCGCCAAGCCGACCCAGGCGCCGGCCGAATTTGGCGAGCAGCGGCTGGGCCGCGCCCGCACCTTCCGGCCAGCGACCCGCGGCCAGCGTCACCTGATCCCGGAGCACGATCACGGCCTTGCGCCACTCGTGCACGGACCGACGGCTGGGCTTCAAGGCCGCGTCGTAATAGCGCCGGCTGGTGCGATCCAGCGCCTGGCGCAGCAGGTCGCGCAAGCCCGCCGGTGTCACCGTCGGGGCGGGGGCATAGCCCAGCAACTGAGCCTCGCGCGTCAACGCGCGCTGCATCGCCTCCGCCCCTTCCGGCGCGATCGCGCCCTGCCGGGCGGCGAGGAGGCGCGCGACCTCGCGCTCCCGCCCGCGCAGCCTGCGCGCGAGCTTTCGCGCCAGGTCGGCCGTCACCGCCGCTTCGCGGGCCGCCGACATCCGCCCGCCCAGCTCCACCAGGCGCACCTGCGGCATCACGGCCCAGTCCGCCCCGGCTTTTTCCAACAGCCGAAGCGCCGAGCGGGCGCGCTTGAGTGCGACGCGGGCGCGGTGCACGGCATCGACCGGGGTCGTCTCCATGGCCCCGAGTTCCGCCGCCGCGTCCGCGACGAGACCCGCCACGAGGACCGCCAGGCCCCCGCCAATCGGCCGGCGAGATGGAAGACGCAGCTTCATGCGCATCGGGCAGTGTGCCATGCGGTGCGGCCGACGTCAACGCGCCGGGCAAGTGCCGCTTGCGTCGATGGCCTGCGACCGCTTCGTTGAGTGGGTGAAGATCATCCGCCATCACACTGCGGCCGGACCCGCCTGGGCGGCCTTGCAGCCCGACGGCACCGCGCGCGCCATCGCCGGCGACCTCCTCGGCGAGTACCGCGTCACGGCCGAGATCGTGCGTCCCGGCAAGCTCCTCGCCCCGCTCCAGCCCGCCAACCTCCTTTGCATCGGGCTCAACTACCGGCAGCACGCCGCCGAGAGCAAAAGCGAGCCGCCGCCGCATCCCGTGCTGTTCCTCAAGAACACCGCCAGTCTCCAGCACCCCGGCGCCCCCATCGAGATCCCGGTGAAGCTGGCCAGCACCCGCGTGGACTACGAATGCGAGCTCGCGGTCGTCATCGGCCGCCGGTGCAAGAACGCCACCCGGGCCAACGCGCTGGATTTTGTGCTCGGCTACACCTGTGCCAACGACGTGTCCGCGCGCGACTGGCAGCGCGACGGCGGCGGCGGCCAGTGGTGCCAGGGCAAGAGCTTCGACACCTTCTGCCCGCTCGGCCCGGTCCTGGTGACCAAGGATGAGCTTCCCAACCCGAACGATCTCCGCATCAAAACCGTGCTCAATGGCGCGACGATGCAGGACTGGACCACGGCCGACATGATCTTCGACGTGCCGGCGCTGATCGAGTTCCTCAGCGGCAGCAAGACGCTGCTGCCCGGCACCGTGATCCTCACCGGCACGCCGCACGGCGTCGGCTTCGCGCGCAAGCCGCCCGTCTGGCTCAAGGCGGGCGACACGGTGAGCGTCGAGATCGAGAAGATCGGCACGCTCACCAACCCGGTGATCAACGAGCCGGTCTGACGGAGCAACCGTTCAGCGCGCCTGGCAGGTCCGGCGTGCCGATCGATAAAGGGCCGCGATCGCGAGGATAAACACGACGATGCCGATGACGATGCCGGGCGTCGCAAAGCCGTCCCCGACCACGGCCAGCGGGGTGTCGTTCCCGACCGCCGCCACGATCCCGGCAAAGGCGACGCCAAACAGGCTCTCGCCCACGATCAATCCGGTCGCGCCGAGCACCCCCATGCGCTTGGCGAATTCGCGATTGGCCCGCCCGTCGGCCCAGCGCTCGTAGAACCAGCCGATCACGGCGCCGACCGTGATCAGCACCGTGAGCGACATCGGCAGATAGATGCCCATGCCGACGCAAAGCGGCGGCATCCGCATCCGGCCCGCCTTGCGCAGGCCTTCATCGAGCACGATCGAGCCGACGCCGATCAGCGCCCCCCAGCCGATCAGGTGCCAGTCGAGGTCGCCCCCGAGCACGCCCTTCGCCAGCGCGGAAATGAGGGCGGCTTGCGGCGCGCCGAGCGCGTGCGCCCCGGCGCCAGGTGCGCCCGCGAAGCCAAAGGCCTTGTTCAGCAGGTCGAGGACCGGCGGGATCACGAGCGAGCCGAAGATCACGCCGTAGATGAGCGCGAGCTGCTGCCGCCACGGGGTCGCGCCGACCAGCTGGCCGGTCTTCAGGTCCTGGAGATTGTCGTTCGAAATGGTCGCGATCGAAAACACGATGCCGGTCGTGAACAGCGCGTAGGCCACGAGGGCCCGGGTCTGCTCCGGGCTGCCGCCGTGTCCGTAGACGAGCACCAGCAGGACCGCCGCGCCGAGCACGGAGAGGATGCCGACGCCCGACACAGGACTGTTCGACGCGCCGATCAACCCGGCCATGTAACCGCACACCGAGGCGATGATGATTCCAACCACGATCACGAACACCAGGGTGCCGAGGATCACGGGCCCCAAGCCCGAGGCGATGGCCGTGCCCCGGCTGAAATACCACAACAGCCCGGCGGTCGGCGCCAGCAGCGCCACGATGGAGCCGCCGACGATTCCGATCGGAAGATCGCGCTCGGTGAGCTCCAGTTCCGTGCCCGCCTGCCGCGCCTTCGATGCCGCCATCGCCGCGGTGATGCCCTTCACGATCGGGCCGATGATCCGGAACAGGCTCCACAGCGCCGCCACGCCGATGGTGCCGGCGCCGATGAAGCGCACTTCGCTGCGGAAGGTGGCGTTGACGATCGTGTCGACGTCGCCCGCCATCCCATGCAGGGCCGTCAGCCAGGGCATCAAGCCGCCCCACGCGATCGCCATGCCGAGCAACATGGCGATGCCAACGGAGAGCCCGACCAGATGGCCCACGCCGATCAACGCCAGCGACATGCTGGTGGCGACACCGGTCGCCCCGGCCCCGACACGAAAGTTGATCCCGATTTCGCCGGCCGCGACGCGCATGGCGGCGAGCAGCGCGTAACCCGCCGACCAGAGCGACCCAAGGATGATCATCCGCAACCCCTTCGCGTTCTCCTCCCGGCCCTCGGCCGAGCCGAACCCGACCTTCAGCACCTCGGCGGCCGCGACACCTTCCGGATACGGCAGGTCCGAGCCGGTCACCAGGGCGCGCCGCAAGGGAACCGAGAACATCACGCCGAGGATGCCGCCGATCGCGCACACGGCGACGGTCGTCCAGTAGGGGAAGCCCTGCCACCAGCCGACCATGATCAGGCCGGGCAGGACGAAGATGATCGCCGCGAGGGTCCCGGCGGCCGAGGCAATCGTCTGGACGATGTTGTTCTCGAGAATGTTCGAGTTGCCGACGAAGCGCAGGATCGCCATCGAAATCACCGCCGCCGGGATGGAGGTCGCGAAGGTGAGGCCGACCTTGAGGCCGAGGTAAACGTTGGCCGCCGTGAACAACAACGTGATCAGGCCGCCGAGGATGACGCCGCGAACGGTGAGTTCGCGCAGGGCGTGGTCTTTTTGCATGGCGCAGGTTGCGGAGCGACCCGATTCGCAGCAAGCCTCGGAAGCGATTCGCCGACCCGAAAGCGACGAGGCGCGAACCCGGCGGGTCAGCGCCTTTTCGCCGCCCGATCGCGGGCCGCGACCAGGCGCTTGATGAGCCAGTAAAGCATCTCGAGTCGCGGCACGGGCACCCCGACGGATTTCGCGCGTCGTACCGGCTCACCCCAGATTTCCTCGACCTCGACATCGCGGCCTTCGGTGAAATCGATCAGGCTCGAGGGCCGGTAAACACCCATTTTCGCCGTCCGCTCGAATTGCAGGTCCACGAACGAGCGCGGGATCTCGTGGCCGAACTTGGCGGCGGCGTCCACGATTTCCTCCATCAATCGCCGGGCGAGCGTCCGCAAGCCGTCGTCGGCCAGCAGCACGTCGGTCGTGATCCCGCCGCCCACGATCGAAAGCCCGTTGAATGGCACATTCCAGACGAGTTTGTGCCAGCGCTGCCCCTCCAGGTTGTTCTGCGCATCGCATTTCACCCCGGCCCGGCGCCACAAGGCGGCGACCGCCTGCGTGAGCTCACCCGCCGGCTGGCCGAACTTGCCGACGGTCATCAATCCCGGGAAGCTGCATTCGACGACCCCGGTGGCGGTGCGAACGCAGCCGATGTAACAAATGGCGCCGAGGACGTGTCCCGGCCCGACGATCTCCGCCACGGGTTCCTCGACCCCCAAGCCATTTTGCAGGGTCAATACGGTGGTGTTCGGTCCCAACAACGGCGGAAGCAGGGTCTTGAGCGCGTCGTTGGCGGTGGCTTTGGTCGCGATAATAACCAAGTCGACCGGACCGATTTCGGCCGGCGAACCGTAAACCCGCAGCTTGCGAACCGTGATGCGCTCGGTCGGGGTTTTTACGCGGATACCCCGGGCCACCAATGCCGCCCGACCACTGCGCGCGAGGAAATGTACGTCTTCGCCTGCTTTGGCGAGTCGGGCCCCATAATAACATCCCAAGGCACCGGCACCGATGACAGCGATTCGGGGTTTGGAGGGAAAGTGAGCACTCACAAGCCCCATTTCGTCACAAAGATAGTTCGAAAACTCAACCACTCAGTCAGGCGCGCCTTTTCGCGAATAACCGGATTTCTTCACACTGGCCTAACACTGTCTCCAGGCGACCGCCCTACGCCAGGAGCGATGCCTCTGCAGAGGGGTCTGATCCCATTGCTGCCACGGGGATCGAGGGACTTCATCTGTGCGTCTTTTTGCCTTTCCGCTCTCAAATTCGTCGCGCGACCGGCTTTTACCCCTTTGGCGGCAGCGATTTAAAATTAACATGCACAGCATCAGGGTCACTAATCCCGAACTGCCCTCCCATAAGCCATCTCCCAACTGCGGGTTTCCCAGATGAGGCGCCGGGGCCGGTCCGCCCTGTTCACACCTCTACATCGCCCTTCGACGAGAGCGAAAAAGTACCCTGACTGACAAGTTATTCACACCGGCCTGGGCGCACTCAAAGAGGCATGTTATCCGTCAGCCGGATTTCATCGACCCAGAAGGCCATGGCGAGCAGGCATTGGCCCGGTATCACCTCGCGCATCTGCTCCATCGTAACGCGGTCAACCACCGAAATGTAGATGACGCGCAAGCGACGCTTCTGCGCGATCAGGTGCGTGGCTTCGGCGACCAGCCGGTCGGGACTCCGCACGCCGGCTTCGACCATTTCCTTGGCGCGCCGGAGCGCCCCATAAACCGCCAACGCCTCGTCCCGCTGCCCGGGAGAGAGATAGCTGTTGCGCGCGCTCACCGCCAGGCCGTCCGGGTCGCGCACGGACGGACCGGTGACAATCTCCACGGGCAGCAGCAGGTCGCCGGCAACTTTGCGCACCACGGCCACCTGTTGCGCATCTTTCTCGCCCATGATGAGCACATCGGGCCGGGTGATGTTGATCAGCTTGAGCCAGCAGGTCAGCACGCCCTTGAACAGGCTCGGGCGCGACACGCCGCACAGGTTGCGACTGATGGCATCCTCCAGCACGAGGCTGGAAAAACCACGGGGAAACATCTCCTCGGGGGTGGGCGTAAATAGCAGGTCCACATTTTCCTGCGCGCACAGTGTGGCGTCCGCCGCCGGCGTCCGCGGGTAGCGCGCCAGGTCCTCGCTGGGCCCGAATTGCAGGGGGTTGACGAAGGCCGACACGATCACGGCATACCCGCGGTCCCGCGCCAGCCGAATGAGGCTCACGTGGCCGGCATGCAGGGCTCCGAGGGTGGGCACCAGCGCCACCTTTCGCCCCCCCTGGCGCAGGGCCGAAGCCGCCTCCCGCATCACCTCGATCTTTTCGATTTTTTGCATGGCCAGTTCCTGACTTGAACTATCCAACGACGCTACCTTTATCAAGCCTCTTGCCTTCGGCCGGGCGCCTCGGAACGCCTCCGCCGTCGCCGCCACTCAATGATCCACATCAACGACAGCTTCACCAAGCTCACGGCCTCCTATCTATTTGCGGACATCGCCCGCCGCGTGAACGCGTTCGCCGCGGCGCATCCGGACCAGCCGGTGATTCGCCTGGGGATTGGCGACGTGACCGAGCCGCTCCCCCCGGTCTGCATCGCCGCGTTGCACGCCGCCACCGACGAGATGGCCAGCCGCGCCACCTTCAAGGGCTACGGCCCCGAGCAGGGCTACGCGTTCCTGCGCGAGGCGATCGCGCAGCACGATTTCCAGGCGCACGGGGCGAAGATCGAGCCCGACGAGATCTTCGTCAGCGATGGCTCGAAGTGCGATGTGGCGAACATCCAGGAGATCTTCGCGCAGGACACCCGCCTGGCGATTCCCGACCCGGTCTACCCGGTGTATGTCGACACGAACGTCATGGCCGGGCGGACCGGCGCGAACGACCATGGCCGCTATGCCGGCATCCGGTATCTCGATTCCACCGCCGCCAACGGCTACGTGCCCGCCCCGCCCGCCGAGCCCGCCGACTTGGTTTACCTTTGTTTTCCCAACAATCCCACCGGCGCCGTGGCCACGCGCGAACAACTCGCGGCCTGGGTCGAGTATGCGCGGCGGCATGGTGCCGTCATTCTCTTCGACGCCGCCTACGAGTCGTACATCCGCACGCCCGGCATTCCCCGTTCGATCTACGAAATCGAGGGCGCCCGGGAAGTCGCGATCGAGTTCCGCAGCTATTCGAAGCTCGCGGGCTTCACCGGCCTGCGGTGCGCCTACACCGTCGTGCCGAAGTCACTCCAGGCCCGCGACGCCTCCGGCCGGATGCACGCCGTGCACGGGCTGTGGAATCGCCGGCATACGACGAAGTTCAACGGTGTTTCCTACCCGGTGCAACGGGCCGCGGCGGCCGTCTACTCGGACGAAGGTCGCAAGCAGACCCGCAGCCTGACCGACTTCTACCTCGGCAATGCCGCGCTCATCCGCGCCGCGATGTCGAAGCTCGGCCTGAGCTGCGTCGGCGGCGACAACGCCCCTTATATCTGGGTGAACACCGGCCGCGACTCATGGGAATTCTTCGACCTGCTCTTGACGAAGGCGCAGGTGGTATGCACCCCGGGGGCGGGCTTCGGCCGCTGCGGCGAGGGCCACGTCCGCATCAGCGCCTTCAATTCCCGGCAAAACGTCGAACAGGCTCTCGCGCGGATCGCCGCGGCGCTGCGGTAGACCGCCGGCGCCGCCACGGGCAAACCGGCGCCGCCGCGCTAAGACCGAACCACGGGCGGCGCTGGCCATGGCCGGCCAGGTTTCCGGACCGCGGGACCGGCTGCAATGGATGCGATTCTTCCGCCGGCCATGGTCACGACCTGGTCGGCGATCGCGGTGAGCCGCGCCGCATGCGCGGCCACGATGACCGTTTTCCCTTCCGCGTCGCTAAGGCCACGCAGCAGCCGCGCCAGGGCGTCCTCGGCGCCGGCATCGAGAGCCGAACTGGGCTCGTCCAGCAGGAGGATCGGCGCCGCCGCGTAGAGCGCCCGGGCGATCGCCAGGCGCTGGCGCTGCCCGCCGGAAAGGTTCGTCCCGTTTTCGTTCAAGGAGGCAAAGAAGCCTCCGGGAAGCTGCTCGATGAAATCCAGGATCCCGAGCTCGCGACAGATTTGGAGCAGGCGTTCGTGGTCCGGTTCGCTTTCCCCGGGAGCGAGATTCTCCAGGACGGTGCCGGAAAGCAGGTGCGTCTGCTGGGCCACGACCGCCTGGTGCCGCCGGAGGCTGGCGAGCGTGAAATAGCGCAGGTCCACTTCCCCAACCAGAATCCGGCCGGCGGCCGGCAGGTAGAGTCGCTGCAGCAGGGCCAGCAGGGTGCTCTTGCCGCAACCCGACTCGCCCACCAGCGCCGTGATCCGTCCGCAGGGTATCGACAGGGTGACATCCTGGAGTGTCGCCAGCCGTCCCGGATGTTTGAACACCACGGATTCGAGCCTGATCTCCCGCGCGTGCGCCGACGTGAATGCAATCGTGCCCTGGTCGGGCTCCAGCTCGAGGTCCATCAGTTCGAAGAGCCGGTCGGTCGCGATCAGTGTTTCCTGGATCGATGCATTCAGCCCGATCAGGGTTCCGATCGGGCCCGAAAGATATCCGGCGAGCGTATAGCACGACATGAGCTGGCCCGGGGTGAGGCCCGCCTCGAGCACCAGGCCGCCCCCGAGCCAGAGCAAGCCGATCAGGTAAACCTGGGTGACCAGCGTGACGGCCGTGTTGCTGCCCAACGCTACGACAGAGGTGCGCCAGACCACCCGCAGCAACCGCACCAGGCGAGTCTCAGTGCGCAGGACCGCGTATTCCTCCAGCCGGAATCGCCGTAGCACCGGCTGGGCGTGGAGCGACTCGACCAGTTGCGCACCGAAATCCGCTCCGCGCTCCATCAGTTGGCGCTGGTAGCGCCGGTTCGCCCGATTGACCAACCAGTAGATGGCGGCGTTGCCGGGCAGGACGGCAAGCGAGAGCAGGGCCAGTTGCCAGGACCAGACAAACATCGCCCCGAGCGTGAAGACCAGGATGAGTGGATTCAGCACCAGGTTCAGCAGCGAGCCGTTCAGGAAGTTGCGAATCTTGATCGCATCGCCCACGCGGGAGGTGATCTCGCCCACCCGCATCGTGTCGAAGAATACCTGCGGCAGATGCAGCAGGTGCCGGTAGTAGCCCAGCATGAGCCCGGCATCGATGCGCTGGGCCGTCCGGATCGAGAGCAGCGCCTGGAACCAGCCCAGCAGCAGCTTGAATCCGAGAACCAGCAGCATCGTCACGCTGAGCAGGTTCAGCATCTGCCGGTTACCGTCGGGTATGACCTGGTCCATGATCTTCTCGACGTAAACCGCCATGGCCAGCCCGAGAATGGTCGTCACGATGGCCCCCGCCAGGGCCTGGGTGATCACGGACCGGTGCGGCTGCAGCAGCTGCCAAAGCCGTTGCCGCGGCGATGCCGCATGATTGCCCGGCCGGAACCCGCTGTCCGGCGCCAGCAGGACAAGGATGCCCGTCCAAACCGACGCAAATTTCGCGCGCGGCCATTTCTCGATCCGGCCAACCGCGGGGTCCATGACCCGCGCATGGCGCGGCGTCCATCCGACCAGGACGACATAGTGCAGGAGCCGCCCTTCGATCAGGCAATGGGCGATCGCCGGCAACGGTACGGTGGCCAGGGCGGCGACCGGACCTTTCACACCCTTCGCGGTGAATCCCAGGATCCGCGCCGCTTCCACCAAGCCCAGCGCCGTCGATCCCCTTTGGTTCGTACCCGCAATCTGCCGGAGCCGGGCCACCGGCACGATCTTGCCGTAATGCGCACAGACGAAGCCGAGGCACGCCGCCCCGCAATCCGTGACATCGTGCTGCTGATACTGACGGACTGCCGACACGGGGACAAGCAGGCGTACCCCCAGGAAACTACTGCGACAGCAGCGATGAGAGGACTGCCTTGATCCTCGACCAATGGCTGACGATCACTTGCATGATGCCCCAGCCAAGCAGGCCGCCGACCGCGAGCACAATCCAGTCGGTTGGTTTTTTGATGAGCTTCATTGCGTTGGTGCCTACGACATCCCGGGATGTCGTAGGCGACGTTGCTTGTACTTAGTTGATCATCGCGGCGATGATGCCGTAGCCAATCGAACTGGCCCCGACGGTGCCTGGGTAGAGGGTCGGATAGCCATTGACGACACTGCCGATTGCTCCGCCGATGAACTGGCCGAAGTCCCTCCAGAAGCTGTCGCCACCTACGACCGCGGTGAGTTCCGAATCCTGCATGGTTTTCATGTGGGCAATTCCTCAGGCTCGGAGATCAGGCGAAGGAATTATATCCTTCGCTGATGCCCTTGGTGAAGTCGCTCCAGTTATTGACGATGCCCTTGGCAAAGAAGCCTGCCGCGGCGATGGCCGTCCCCACGAGAAGGAGGGTCATCGGGTCACCGCCGGTGAGCCCCTCGAGTTCATGTTCGTTCATTTCATGCATTTCCGTTTTCATGTTTTGCTGTTTTCTCCCGACGGAATTGCCGGGAAAAGGGGCGGCGGCCGCTGGGGGTCTGATGAGGCATTTCCATCAGGCAGGAACCGGCCGATCCCCTGCCCTGACTTTGACAGAACAACGCGCCGGGTGAATTGGGTGCCGGCGCACGCGTCGCCGAAAAATCAGGCCACGGTTCAGCCGGTCGATCGACCGTCCAGAGGGTTGAACAATGCGTTCGCATCGTCGTAGAAGAGCTGAAGGACGCTCCGCCGGGCGACGAGGAAGCGAGCCGACAGCGTCAGCCCCTTCCTTAGTTCGCCGCGCGCGCCGCCGGGCAGGTGCAACGCGGTCGTGCGGGGATGAACGACGACTTCGAATGCGTTGGCCCCCGGGTTCCCGTCACCCCGGTTCACCAAGTCGCCGCCGATGGCCGTCACCGTGCCGTCGAGCATGCCCCATTGGGTGTAGGGATAAGCGTCGACCTGCAGCCGGACGTCCTGGCCCACGCGCACGAGGCCGATGTCACGCGGGGAGACGTAGGTGTCCACCACCAAGCCAGCCTCGGGAGAAACCTCGCCCAAGGCTTCGCCGGCGGCGACAAATCCGCCCGGGCTCAGGCCGCGAAAGCCCAGCAGCACCCCGGTGGCCGGGGCCCGCACGGCGTATTGCGCCTGTTCCTCGTGCAAGCGTTGCGCCTCGGAAACGAGGCCGGCCAGCGCCGTCGTCTCGTCACGCAGCCGCGCCTGCCAGCGCGCCAGGGCCTGCTCCTCCAGCAACCGGGTCTCGGCCGCCAGCCGGTCCACCTCATAGCGCGCATTGTCGAATTCCTGGCGGGTGGCAATGCCCTTGGCCGCCAGCTGGGTGTAGCGAGCCAGTTCGCCGCGCGCCTTGGATTCGGCGAGGCGATAGGAAGCCAGTTGCGCCAGCACCCCGGCCTGCTCCTGTTGCAGCGTCGCAGTGCGGAAAGATGATTTAACCACCGGCACCGCCTGCGGCGGCGGAGGAAGCGACAACGGGCCGGTGGTCTCTTCCCTCGCCTGATTGTTGCCCGCCGGATTGGCGGGCTGCCGGCAAATGCCGGTGGTTAAAATCTGCAGGTCGGCCACGAGGTCGCGTGCCTCCGTTTGCAGCCGCTCGTTGCGCGCCAGCCGCTCCTCCACGTCGCGCGAGCGGAGCAACAGCAACACCTGCCCGGCGCTCACGCGCTCGTTGTCACGGGCCAGGACTTGCGCAATGTGCCCGGACACCGCCGGCCTCAACCCCATGCGCTCCATCACCGGCCGCACCAGCCCCGCAGCCCGGATCGAGACATCCACCTCGATGAACGGAAGGCTGGCCAGGCCGGCCGAGATCCCGGCCAGCAGGAGCCAATAGATCCACGAGGATTCCCGGCCGTGCTCGGCCAACAGGCTCTCGACCGTGTCGACGCCCATTTCCGCCGGAATCAAGGTTGCCGCATTTCCGTTCATGGCTTCAGCGGGAACCCGGGGCCCGGCGGTCCGCGATTTGCGCCAACCGCATCGCGGCGGGGTTCGAATGGAGGGGCGCTGCCGTCGGTTTCATGCCCGCACCCTGCGAGCGAAGTGCGCGGGAGGTAAGCGCTCCGTTTCCTAAAAAAACGCGAGAGTTAGGGCTTGACGGTTTCGCGGCAGATGACGCCCCCAGGAAATTTCGCGCGGCTCGACCGGACGAGCCCGCGATCCGTGCCGGTTGGCTCACGCCACGGGTCGAATCATTCCCGCGCGTAATTCGTCCTAAGAATTGTCGCGCTCGCGCGTGGTCTGGGCATGAACCCCACCCTGCCCAACCATGGAATGCGTCCCGCCGCCGCGGCTGTCTGCCAGGCTCCGGGCAACTGGCGGCTCGACCAACTGCCCAAGGCTTCGTTCCCGCTCCTCGCCCTGCTCGTCTCCGCCGGCTTCCACGCGGCATTTCTGCTGGCGTTCAACGGCCACGCGCCACGGATCATCCGCTTCGCGCCCCCGACCGTCCCGACCTCGGAGCCGTGGCCGGTTGTACCCAACGACCCGGAGCCGCCGCCGACTGATATCAAGGCATTGGATGACCCGCCCGTCGTGAGCATTCCGCGCCTGGCCGACCTGCCCTCACGGCTCGACCTGCAAAATGACTTTGTCCAGAAGCTCGAACCCAACGCGCCGTTGCCGGAGATCAAGGGCGACCGCGTGCTCAAGATCCCGATCCATGCCGGCAATGGCGGACCCCGGGCGCTGCCACCCGATACCTTTTCCCCCGACCAACTCGATCGCGCGCCGCGCGTCGTCGCCCAAACGGCCCCGCACTATCCGCGCGAGATGCAGAACCTGGCCATTTCCGCCGAAGTGGTGGTTGAATTCATCGTCGACACCACCGGCGCCGTCCAGTCCGCCCGCATCGTTTCCTCCACCCATCCGGGGTTCGATCGCGCGGCGCTGGATGGCGTGCGGCGCTGGAAGTTCCGTCCGGGCCTGAAGGACGGCCGCAAGGTCAACACCCGCATGCTCCAGCCAATCCGCTTCTCGCTGGACGAACACCCCGGCGCCTGAGCGCGCGGCGTCGCCCTCAGCTCAGCTCCGCCGGCCGGCCATCGTGCACCCAGAAGCGCGCGACCACCAGGTGGTCGTGCTTCAGGTCGTAGCCCCACTCCGTGTCGGTCAGCCGGACCTCCTTCACGCGCACCTCGCCGTCGGGCTGGTTCAGCGCCTCCTCCCACTCGCGCAAGGCGGCCGCGCGGGCGGTCTCGAAGGCTGATTCGACGGTGGCGAACTTTCCGCAGTTCTTGACGCGCTGCGTCATCTTGCCGGTCGGGTCCTTTTCCAAGCCGAAACGGAAGACCGAAAATCCGGTGTTCATTCGTGGAGGCTCATGGGAACCATCGTTTGCCGGAACCATGCCAACCGAGGTCCCGAGCGCAACCAGAATTCATGGTCCGGCCGGCGCGCTCAGCCCGGGCCCGCCGGCTTCACGGCCGCCACCGCCGCCGCCAGCGCGTCGGCCAGCTCGTCCGCCGCCGCCCGCATCAAGGCCACGAGTTCCGCGGGGTCCTTGCCGGACCACGTCCGTGGGCTCGACTTGAAAACTCCCCGCACGGCGTCCGCGCGGCGCGCCCCCGCCGGCAGGATCGAGTAATCCGCCTGCAATTCCACGCTGTTGCCCGCCGGCCGGACGAGTTCGAACCTAACCACCTCCACGCTGACTGTGGCGCCGCCCGGGACCGCGCCGAGTCGCGCGCGCAGGATTTCCGTCAGCGCCTCGTCCAGCGGCTCGGCCCAGCGGAATTCCTCGAGGTAGCTGATTTCGTTGGGCGCCACGCGCACCGCCAGCGACCGGCCGTGCAGGTGGCCCGCCAGGCGCACGGGCCGCACCTGCGTGGCGTCGGCCACCGGACCGGGGCCGACCTCGCCGCCGAGGGTGAAATGCCGCACCACGTCGGCCTGCGGCTCGGGCAGGCCGCAGGAGCTGAGCACAAGGCTGATGGCTGAAAGCTGAAGGCTGAAGGCCGCCAACGCCCAGCGGGGTCGATGCGTGTTCATCTGTGGTTGGTCTCCGCTCATTTCTTCTTCTTGCCCACGAGCAGCGAGCTGGGGTTGCGCTCGATGGCGTCGGCCAGGCGCTCGAGCGATGCGGCCGCGTCGGCCACCTGCCGCAACGCCACCGCGACGTCGTCGCCGACCTGGCCCTGGTCGCGGACGAACGTCCGTGTCGTCGCGGCGGCCGCGTCGAGCGATTTCATCGCCGCCTGGGCGTCGGCCAGCGTCTGCTTGAGCTCGTCGCTCACCGGGCCCGTGTTCTGCTCGAACTTGGCCAGCGCCGCGCGCGTCTCGGTGATCGCGCCGTTGAGGTTGGCGAAGGTCTGCTTCGCCTCGGGCGAGCTGACGAGCGCGCTGACGGCGTCCGCCGCCCCGCCCACCCGCGCCGACAGCCCCTTCACGTCGAGGTCGTTGATCTTCTGATTCGTCGCCGCGAGCACACCGCGGATGTCCTTGGCCAGCCCGGCGAAGTCGACCTTCTTCAGGTTGGCCACGATCTCCACGATGCTCTGCTGCACCTGCGAGATCGGCGACGGGATCGAGGGCACCACCGGGTAAGCTTCGGCCACGAATCGCGGATCGGCCGGATACTCGTGCGGGTCGTTGAAATCGAGCTCGACGAACAGCAGCCCGGTGATGCCGGTGAGGCTGAGGCCGGCGCGCAGGCCGCGGTCGATGAGCTTCTGCAGCTCGGCGGTGCTGGTGAGGTCGATCGGCTTGCCCTTCGGGTCGACGAGGACGTTGCGGTGGATCTCGCAGACCACCTGCACCAGCGCCTTGCTGCCGGCCTCGTAGCGGACATTGATCGCGGCGACCCGGCCGACGCGCACCCCGTTGAGCTTCACCGGCGCGCCCGGGTCGAGGCCGCTCACCGATTCGTCGAAATAGACCAGGAAGCGCGTGGGCTTGGCGAAGATGTTCGACCCGCCGAACGACAGGAAGGCCACCACGGCCACCAAAAGCGCGCCAAGGACAAACATGCCGACGGTCGAGGGGCTGAGTTTCGTCTTCACGGGGTCGTCGCCTCCTCTTGTCGCGGAACCGGCGGCAGCCGTCTATTCAAAAACTCCTGCACGCGCGGGTCGCCGTGCCCGTCCCGCAGGGCGCGGGGGTCGCCCTCGGCGATGATGCCGCGGGCGTCGCGGTCGAGCATGACCACCCGGTCGGCGATGTCGAAGATGCTGGCCAGCTCGTGGGACACGATGACGATGGTGGTGCCGAGCGTGTCGCGGATCTGCTTCACCAGCGCGTCTAGCTTCAGCGAGGTGATGGGGTCGAGGCCCGCCGAGGGCTCGTCGAAAAAGACGATCTCGGGGTCGAGCGCGAGCGCCCGCGCCAGGCCGGCGCGCTTCTTCATGCCGCCGCTGATCTCCGCCGGGAAATAGTCCTCGTAACCGGCCAGCCCGACCTGCGCCAGCTTGAGCGCCGCGATCTCGTCGCGCTCCTTCCGCGCGAGATCGGTGAGCAGTTCGAGCGGCAGGCTCACATTCTCGGCCAGCGTCATCGAGCTCCACAGCGCCGCGCCCTGGTAGAGCACGCCGAAGGTCCGGAGCAGCCGGCGCCGCTCGGCCGGCGACGCATGCGTGAAGTCGCGCCCGGAATATTTCACGGTGCCCCGCGCCGGCTGTTTCAACCCGATCAGGTGGCGGAGCAGCGTGCTCTTGCCGCAACCGCTGCCGCCGATGATGAAGAAAATTTCCGCGCGCCGGACCGCGAAGGTGACCTGCTCGAGCACGACCTGCTCGCCGTAGGCGCAGCGCACGCCCTCGACCTCGATGGCGGGCAGGGCCCCGGAGATATCAGACCCGGGATTCACCAGCCGAGGATGTTGAAGATGACGGCGAACACCGCGTCCGCCACGGTCATGAGCAGCACGCTCGTGACCACGGCCGCCGTCGCGGCCTGGCCGACGCCCACGGCGCTGCGGTCGGCCTGCAGGCCGCGCCAGCAGCCGGCCAGGCCGATGAGCAGGCCGAACGCCGCGCCCTTGATCAAGCCCGTGCTGATGTCCGACAGGTCGACGATGGTCTGCATCTCGGCCCAGAACAGGTTGGGCGGAATGTTCAGCGGCCGCGCCGCCGCCACCGCCATGCCGCCCAGCACGCCCAGGCCGTCCGAATACAGCGTCAGGAAGGGCATCATCCAAAACAAAGCCGAGATGCGCGGCATCACGAGGAAATCCACCGGGGACACGCCGAGCGTCTCGAGCGCGTCGATCTCCTCGTTCGCCTTCATGTTGCCCAGGGTCGCCGCGAAGGCCGCGCCCGTGCGCCCGGCGAGCACGACGGCGGCCATCACCGGGCCCATCTCGCGCACCACCGCGAGGCCGACCATGTCGGCGATCCAGATGTCGCCGCCGTACTGGCGCACGACGATCGAGCCGGTGTAGGCCAGCGTCACGCCGACGAGGAAGCTGATCAGGCCGACTATGGGCAGCGCCATCGCGCCGCATTGCTGCATCTCCGAGAAACTGTCGCGCCAGCGGAACTGCGCCTGGCCGCGCACGAAGCGGCCGACGCTGTAGACGCATTCGCCCACGAGCTGCGCCAGCTCCTTGGTCTCGGCCCAGAGCTTGACGGTCGTCAAGCCAACGCCGGTCACCAGGTCCGGCACCCGGGCATGCGCCTCGGTCGGGTGGGCCTTGGCCGCGAGCAGGTCGGCCAGCCGGCCCGCTTCGACCGGTACGCCGCGTTCCGCCAGCTCGACGCCGTGCCGGGCGCTCCAGCGGCGCGCACCGCTGATGAACAGGGCCAGCGAGCTGTCCCAGCCGCCGACGCCGCCGGCCTCGACCCGGACCCGCTGCGGTCGCGCGCCGGTCATCGTGTTCTCCCAGGTGGGATGTTCCTCCGCGATCCGCCAGTCGCCCTCGACCCGCAGCACCATGGTCTCGCCTTCATGCGAGACCTCGATCCGGGCGGGGTGGACAGGGATGGCGGAAGCCATGCGGGGGGAAAGTGTTGGGCCCCGGCGGCCGGCGGGCCAGACTGATTTTTGGCCCCGCCTTGGCCGCGCCGCCGCAAACCTCGCCCCGGCCGCCGGCCCGGCGGGGGGCGGCGGACGAGGTGGTCACGAAGGAAGGCCGGGGCATTTTTGTCCGTGCAATTACGTGCGCCGTTCGGGACAGTTGTTCCTTTCATGCGCCTCCAAACCTTCCTTTTCGACCTGGACGGCACGCTCCTCGATCATTTCCAGGCGATCCACCGCTGCCATACGCACACGATGCGGCAGCTGGGCCTGCCGCCGCCGACCATGGAGCAGGTGCACCGCGCGATCGGCGCCGGCCTCGAGGTGGCGATCGAGCGGCTGGTCGGACGTGAACTGGTGGCGGAGGCCCTGCCCATCTACTGCGCGCACTGGGATGCCACGATGCTCGACGACGTCGAGCTGTTCGCCGGCGCGCGCGAGCTGATCCTGGCGTTGAACGCCGCCGGCGGCCGCTGTGCCATCTTCACCAACAAGCGCGGCGACTCCTCGCGCCGCCTGGCCGACCACCTCGGCCTGACCGCGCACCTGGCCGGCGTCTTCGGGGCGCAGGATACGCCATGGCTCAAGCCCGACCCGCAGTTCGCCCGGCACGTCCTCCAGGTGTTGCACGCCGAGGCGGCCACCGCCGCCTTGATCGGCGACTCGGTGTACGACTGCGCCGCGGCCCGCAATGCCGGCATCGAATTCCATGGCGTGTTGACCGGGACCCATTCCGCAGCCGAGCTGCGCGCCGCCGGAGCCGTGCACATCCATCCGGACCTCATCGCGTTGAAACCCGTGCTGCTGGGCTAAGCGCGCGCTGGCTGTGGAGGCGGGGTGTCCTCACCCCGCGAGGCGTGCAGGACGAAGGGCAACCCTGCCATTCACCACTGGAGGGCTGGTCTCCCGACCAGCCGCGGCCGGCCGGGAGGCCGGCCCTCCCTTGGCTGAGCGGCCCCTCAACCGCGATGGTCATGCCCCGCCGCCAGGATCACCGCGCCTTGCGCAACACCGCGAGCTTCGTCTCGACCACCTCGAAGCGCAGCCCGTTCGCCGCGCAGAATTCCTCCAGCGCCTGGCGCGAGCCGTCGTAGACATGGCCGGGATGGCAGTCGTCGATGACGATCACGCCGCCGGGGCTGAGCCGGGGCCACAGCTTCGCCAAGGCAGCTTGCGTCGGCAGGTACAGGTCGACATCGACCAGCGCGAAGCAATACGTCACCTCCGGGGGAAACTCGAAGTCCTGCACCGCCGCCGCCCACGAGGTGACGCGGGTGATGCCGTTGGCGAGCATCGTGCGGTCGAACCAGCGCTGCGAATTGATCGTGAACTTCGCCAGCGCGCGCCGATCGTCCGCCGAGTCCTTGCCCCGCTTCGTCCGCTCGTGCGCCACGTCGTCCGCAACAAACCCGCCAAACGTATCGAGTGCGAGGTAACGCTTGTGGGGCGCCACCGCATCCAGGTGCCGGTTGAGGAACACCGTCGTGTAGCCGCGATAGCAGCCGACCTCGCAGAGGTCACCGGGCACGGCCGCGGCCTCGGTCACCAGCGTCGTCAGGCGCGCGAGCTGCGCCGGCGTGAAGGCGTACCGGTATCGGTAGAGCAGGTACGAACGCAGCGGCGACCAGAACAGCGCGCGCTTCACGAGCCCGTCGACGAAGATTTCCCAGCGAGAGTTCGTCATGGCGGCCGAGCCTACGCCGCGGCCCCACCGGCGCAATCCTTCCGGGGCCCGTTCGCCATTGCGCCGCCCGCCGTCCCGGTGCAGGCTGCGGGGAGCCGCATCCCGGCCAGTCGGTGCGGCCCCACCCAACCATGAAAAGATACCTCCTGCTCCTCGCGGGCCTCGCCGTCGCCACGGCCGCGTCCGCCGATGACCATGCCACCCGGCTGGCCCTCGCTCGCGAAACGATCGCCGCCATGCACGCCGACAAGATGTTCGACGCGATGGCCGGCCAGATGAAGCAAATGGCCGGCCAGCTGTCGCCGCTGCCCGCCAGCGCGACGCCGGAGCAGCGCAAGAAGTTCGAGGAGATCCAGGCCAAGGCCCTCGACCTCTCCATGGGATCGATCAAAAGCCTGATGGCGAAGATGGATGAGGTTTACGCCAATGTTTACTCCGAGGCCGAACTGCGGGCCATGAAGGCGTTCTTCGTTTCGCCCGAAGGACAGTCGATGCTGGCCAAGCAGCCCCAGGTCATGGCGCAGGTCATGCCGCTCGTGCAGGAGATGCAGCGCGACCTCCTGCCCAAGATGAAGCAGCTCGCCGAGGACGCCAAAGCCAACCCGTGAGTCAGGTCCGGCGCTTGGACCGGTCGCGCCCGCGCCGGTCAAGCGCCGTTTATTCCGCGCGTTGGGGTCCGTTCCGCGCTTTCCTTCGCCGCGGCCGTCCTTAACCGTGTTCGCCGTGGCCCTCCCTCCCCCCGTTTCCCTCGCCGGCGTCCTCGAGCGGATCATCTTTTTCAACGAGGAGAACCACTACACAATCGCCGAGCTCAGGCCCGAGGTCGGGCGCGGAGGCGCGGCGGCGCCGACCGCCGAGGATCGGGTGACGATTGTCGGCCCCCTGCCCGGGGTGCAGTGCGGCGAGACCCTCCGGCTGACCGGCGAATGGACGCGGCACGCCCAGCATGGCGCCCAGTTCAAGGTCGCCGCCTTCAAGTCCGAGCTGCCGTCGTCCGTCTACGGCATCCGCAAATACCTCGGCAGCGGCCTGGTCCCGGGCATCGGCAAGGTTTACGCCAACAAGATCGTCGACGCCTTCGGCACGGACACCTTTCGCGTGCTGAGCGAGGAGTCCGGCAAGCTCCGCAAGGTGCCTGGCATCGGCAAGGTTCGCGCCGCCTCGATCAAGCAGGCGTGGGAGGAGCAGAAGACACTCCGCGAGGTGCACATCTTTCTCCAGACCTATGGCGTCACGACGTCGCAGTGCGTGAAGCTCGTCAACAAGTACGGCCCGGGAGCGAAGCAGGTCATCACCGCCGAGCCCTATCGCGTCGCGCGCGAGATCGAGGGCATCGGTTTCAAGACCGCCGACCGCATCGCCATCAACCTGGGCTACGCCAACGACGCCCCGCCGCGCCTGGACGCCGGCCTCGTCTTCGCCCTCGAGACCCTCGAGGAGGATGGCCACACCGCCTATCCGCGCGCAGCTCTCGTGGACTACGCCGCCACGCTGCTCGAGACGTCTGCCAGCTTCCTCGAAGCCCGCATCGACGCACTGCTCGCGGAGAAGTCCATCGTGCAGCACTCTTCTGTAGGGTCGTCCCTTGCGGACGGACCTGACTCGGCCCGGCGACAAGCACCGGCCCTACCGGCAAAATCCCAGACCTCGGACCCTAAATCTCCGAGCCCGCATCCTCACGATGCCGTCCTCCAACTTCCCGCCAACGACCGTGCCGAGCGCAAGATCGCCGAGGTCGTCCGTCGCCTCCAGGCCGTGCCCTCCGGGCTGCCGCCGATCAAGATCGAAGCCGCCATCGGCTGGGCGCAGGAGAAGGCGGGCATAGACTTCCACCCGCTGCAGCGCGATGCCCTGCAGCACGCCCTCGCGCACAAGGTCAGCATCCTCACCGGCGGCCCCGGCACCGGCAAGACGACCATCCTGCGGGCCCTCGTCGAGATCCTGAAGGCGAAGAAGGCCCGCGTGCACCTCGCCGCCCCAACCGGCCGCGCCGCGCAGCGGCTCGCCGAGACCACCGGCGGATTCGCGCAGACCATTCACCGCCTGCTCAAGTTCGAGGGCACGAAATCCGGCTTCTCAGTCAACGAGTCGGCGCCGCTCGCCACCGACTTCCTCGTCGTGGACGAGGCCTCGATGCTCGATTCGCGCCTCGCTGCCGCGCTCCTGCAGGCGGTGCCGGTCCGCGCACACCTCCTCCTCGTGGGCGACACCGACCAGCTCCCCAGCGTCGGCGCCGGCAACGTGCTCAAGGACCTGATTCAAGTGAGCAGTCAGCAGTCAGCAGTAAGCAGTCAGCCTGCAGATTCCCCTGCTCACTGCTCACCGCTCACCGCTCACGCCATCCCCGTCACGCGCCTCTCCGTCGTCTACCGCCAGAAGGACCAGAGCGCGATCGTCACGGTGGCGCACGCCATCAACGGCGGCGATGCCGCGCCGCCCCCGGTGGCCGGTGAGGTGGCGAAGGCCCAGGCGTGGAGCGACCTCAACTTCATCGCCGCGCACTCGGCCGACGACTGCCTCCAGAAGGTCATCGAACTTTGCGCGCGCTACATTCCGGCGCACTACAAGTGGTTCGACCCGGTCGCCGACGTCCAGGTGCTGGCGCCGATGCACAAGGGCGTCGCCGGCGTCGCCAACTTCAACGCCCAGCTCCAAGCCGCGCTCAATCCGTCGCAACTCGGCCTGAAGACGGTCAGCGGCGAATACCGGCCGGGCGACAAGCTCATCCAGCTGCGCAACAATTACGACAAGGACCTTTTCAACGGCGACATCGGCCGCGTGCTATCCGTCGACCCGGCCAAGGGCACGCTGACGGCCGATTTCGACGGCGCGCGGCACACCTTCGAACGCGGCGAGTTCGGCGACCTCGCGCTCGCCTACGCCATCAGCATCCACAAGTCGCAGGGAAGCGAATACCCGGTCGTGATCGTGCCGCTCCTCAAGGCGCATTTCGTGATGCTCCAGCGCAACCTGATCTACACCGCGATCACCCGCGGCCGGAAAAAGGTGTTCATCGTCGGCGAGCCCGCCGCCTATGGCATGGCCGTGCGCAACGCCGAGTCGAAAATGCGGTGCACACATCTGCGCGAGAAGATTCTTGGTGCCTGAACGAAGCGAGTCCTGTCTCGCCGTAGTCCCGCAACCGCGGGACGAAGGCGGATGCACGCATTAGCGGGAAGCGTTCCCGGCCGGCGAGCGTTAGTCAGGCGCCTACGCCTGACTGTTGGAGGGCCGGTTTCCTGACCGGCCGCCGGAAAATGCCCGGTCGGATTCGATCCAGGCACGGTCGGCCGCGAGGCCGACCCTCCATGGCCGCAGCCGTCTGAAAGGTCGCTTCCCGACCGGGGGAAACGCCCCATGGTCGAATTGGTGCGGGCCGCTAGGTTCGACCTTCGCCATGAAGCCGCGGCTCCGAATTCCGACCTCGTTCCGCGCCCCCACGGACGTCTCCCTGCCACTGGCGTTCACCGCCCTCGTGCTGCTGGTCGCCGGCTTGGGCCTGCCGCTCGCGACCGCGACCAAGTTTGGCGCCCACAACGCGGGTTACGCGATGTCCGGCATCATCGCCTTGTGGAACGGCGGCTATGAAATCCTGGCGGCCCTGGTCTTTGCCTGCGGCATCTTGGCGCCGCTGGGGCTGGTGCTTTCGCTTTGCCTCCTGCCGATCGTCGCGCGCCCGGGCCGGCGCGGCCCTGGGTGGACGCGCTGGATCCGCTTGGCCACTTGGTTGGAGCAATGGTCGATGCCCGAAGTCCAGCTGCTCGGCGTGATCGTCGCGTTGAGCAAACTTTCCGCCCTCGTCACGACCAAGACCGGCCCCGGGCTCTGGTGCTACGGCCTGGCGGCGTTTTTCACCCTGCTGGCCTGGCGCCGATTCGACGCCGCCGCAATCACCGGCACGCCGGCCATACCCGCCTGAGGTCCATTCCATGCGCCCGTCCATTGAATGTCCGTCCTGCCGGCAATCGTTCGCGCCCGATAAAAGCGGGCGCTGCCCGCACTGTGGCCGACGCGCCGGCCCTCGCGGATCCGAAGGTCGCCGCCGGGCCCTGGCCTTCGGGTTGGCGGCCGTCTTCCTGCTCCTGCCCGCCTACGCCCTGCCGGTGTTGAGCATCAAGCAGCTCGGGCAGGCCGAGGCAGACACGATCCTTTCCGGCGTGGTGAATCTCTGGCGTGCCGGCCTCTGGGGGCTGGCGCTCGTGGTGTTCACGGCGAGCATGGTCGTGCCGACGTTCAAGCTTGGGGTCCTCGCGGTCGTGCTGGCCGCCAGCCGCTGGCCGGCCGTCCTTCCGCCGGATAAACTCCGGCGCCTGCACGGGGTCGTCGCGCTCATCGGCCGCTGGTCGATGCTCGATGTGTTCCTCGTGGCGTTCCTTTGCGGCATCGTGCGTTTCGGCGCAGTCGCCACCGTCCGGGCCCAACCCGGCGCCGTGGCCTTCGGCGCGGTCGTCATTCTCACCATGCTCGCCACCGCCGCCTACCATCCGCCGGACGACACGGAGGTCGCCTCCCGATGAAATCCCCCCGCTTTGCCTTCCTGCGATCGCTCTCGCTGATTTGGCTGGTGCCGGCGATCGCGCTGGTGGCCAGCGCGTGGCTCCTGGCGCGGGAATTCCGCAGCCACGGGCCCGAGATCGAGATCGAGTTCGCCAATGGCGACGGCATCGAGGCCGGCAAGACCCCGCTCGTGCACAAGGGCGTGGCCGTCGGGATGGTCACCGCGGTGGGCCTGAACGAGCGCCTGGATGGCGTGATCGTCAAGGTGCAGCTCGACCGCAGCGCCAGCCGGCTCGCGGCGGAGGGCTCGGACTTCTGGCTGGTGAAACCCGAGATCGGCCTGACCGGCGTGCGGGGTCTCGAAACCATCCTGAGCGGGACGCGCCTGAATGTCCGCGCCGGCTCGGGCCGGCCCGCCACCTATTTCCGCGCGCTCTCCAAGCCGCCTTCGGTCGAAGGCGAGCAGCCGGGGCGCAATTTCGTGCTGCAGTCCGACAAATTGAACGGCCTCAATCCGGGGGCGCCGGTCCACTATCGCGAGGTCAAGGTCGGCGTCGTGGAGAATCACCAGCTCTCGCCCGATGCGACGCGCGTGCTGATCAAGATCCGCGTCTTCCACCCGTACGACCGCCTCGTGCGCTCCGACAGCCGCTTCTGGAATTCCGGCGGCCTGTCGCTCAAGATCAGCCTGCTGGGTGCGCAGGTCCACAGCGACTCGCTCGAGTCGCTGGTCGCCGGCGGCGTCTCCTTTGCCACCCCGGAGGATTCCGCCGCCGCTCCGCCGGCCCCGGAAGGCACCGCCTTCGACCTCGCCGGCGAAGCCGACAAGGACTGGCTCAAGTGGTCGCCCAACATCCCGCTCGGCGACCAGAAGTGACGCCGCGCCTGGCGGCCCGGCCGGGAAGCGCCGGTTCGCACCGCGGTCCCGCCGCGCGGCGCGCAATCGCCGGGCCTCAGAACATCGGGGCGTTGTTACCGGGATCGTTCAACATCCGTTCGAAATCCGGATCACCGTGGAGCGGCAGCACCAGCAGGGAGTGCCGCAGTTCGTGCACGTTGACGCGCAGGCTGGCCATCGCGCGCGACCGCAGGATCTCCTGCAGTCCGGCGATAGCCTCGGCCCTTTCCCCGACCCACGAGCGGCTGATCACATTCTGCCAGCGAAGAAATACACCCTGGTCCTTCGGGAGGTGGGCCAGGAGATCGCGTGCCTGCGCGAGCTTGATCCGGCCGGCTTCGCGGTCGCCCAGCATCGCCAAGGCCAGGCCCAGTTCGTTCAAACTCCCGACCGACGCCGGGTCCCGGTCGACCTCCGCCTGCGCTTCATCGCGATTCCGCTCCAGCAGGGGCCGGGCGGACACTGGGTCCTTTTTCGCCAGGAAGGCTGCGGCGATCAACATCCGGGCGTCTTGTTTGGAATATTCGCGGAACAGCAGGTTCTCGCCGCTTTCGCGCCAGAAACGGATCATGCCGTCGGCATCACCCAGCATGATCATGATCTCCAGCCGGGTATTCCGCCGGCCGGCATCCGGCTCCCCTGGACTCGCCGAAAGCCGGGTCAGCAGGGCGGCCAGTTCTCGGGTCGAGCCGCTGCGCATGAAGGGCGTAGTCGCGAGCCGCAGCGCCGCATCGAGATCCCTTGGCTCGAGCCGGACCATCGTCTGCTGGACCTCCTCCGCCTCGGCAAAATGCCGGACGGAGAGAAGGACAAAAGAGAGCTGGTTCAACATCGTCGTGTTCAAGGGATCGAGCAACCGGGCTTTCTCGGCAGAAGCCAGGGCGTCCTCCCAGCGTAAATCCGCCACTGCCAGATTTGCCAGGGCCCGGTAGGATTCCGCCCGGGTGGGATAGAGTTCTATGATTCGCTGCAGGTAATGATTGACCCTGGCGGGCTCGCCGCCCGGAAGTCGAGCGACGTACGAACCGAGGTACAGCACGTCAAAGTTGTCCGGATCGATCTGTTCAGCCCGCGCAAAAGCCTGCCGGATGCTGGCGAGCCGACCCGGCGGGTTGTTTTCCCGCCAGGAAGCACTGGTCAGAATCCAGCCGATCTGCACCCAGGCCTGGACGTAGGCGGGATCGATCTGCACCGCTCGCTCTAAGAGCGGCAGGGCCTGGGTGAGGGACACCTGCGGCACACCCTGATGCACGAGCGCCATGGCCTTCTGGAAAAGCTCGTAGGCCGCCAGGTCCTTCGTCGGTGGCTGATCGAGCCGGCTGTTTTCACCCGGACTGAGCACGGCCTGGAGCGAACTGGCGATTTCGCGGGAAAGGTCCGCCTGAATGGCAAAGACATCGGTCAGGCTGCGGTCGTAGGTCTTGGCCCAGACATGCTCGTCCGTCGCCGCATTGATCAGCTGGCCCGTCACCCTCACCTGGTTGCCATCCCGCCGCACGCTGCCCTCCAGAATGTAGACCACGCCCAGCTCCCCTGCGATCTGCCGGATGGTCTTGGTCGTGCCGCGGTACTGCATCACCGACGTTCGGGAGATGACCTTGAGGGCGGAAATGTTGGCGAGGTCGGTCAGGATGTCCTCGTGCACGCCGTCGGCGAAGTAGGCATTCTCCTTCTCCTCGCTCATGTTCACAAACGGCAGCACGGCGATCGATTTCGGATCCGGGTGTGTCATCGCGCCGGCTCCACGATTTGTCGCTTGGGCCGCGGGAGAGGCGTCCGCCGGCGCCGGCGGGGCGGGCCTCAGCCAGAAGAAGGCCGCCAGGGCCGCGAGCACCGCGGCGGCCCCGAGAACCACCGGCCATTTCGGGCGCGGCCCCGCGGGGGTGTCCGGCAGCGCGACACCCTCGGGTGCGAGCAGGTGGACCGGAATCGGCTCGGCAATGTTCTTGAAGGCCTGGGCGCCCAGCGGGCGCGCCTGGAGCGGCAGCTTGCCCTTGACGGCATCGTAAACGGACTGGCTGACGCACACGGTGCCCGGCAGGGCCTTCGCTTCCAATCGCGCGGCGATGTTGACGCCATCGCCCACGACATCCCCGCCGGCGCGATAGACATCACCGAGGTGGATGCCGATTCGGTGTTGCAGGGCTTCGGCGCCCCGGCCGGCGAATCCCCGCTGCACCGCCAGCGCGCAATCGACCGCCGCCACCACGCTGGCAAAGCACATCAGCAACCCGTCGCCGGTCGACTTGAGCACCTCGCCTTCCCGGCGCACGCATTCGGTGCGCATCCGCTCGAAGTCGGCCCGCACCAGGGCCAGCGTTCCCGTCTCGTCCCGCTGCACCCGCGCCGAATAGCCAGCCACGTCCGTGAACACGATGGCCGCGAGGCGGCGGGCGCCGGCGGCGGGCTCATTCCGGGGTGCGTCGGTCATGGCCCCGGCACGATGTAGTCCCTCCCGACCCGAGGCAAAGCCAGAACCACGCCCCGACCTCGTGGTCGCGGTGGAAGTCGGGCGCCCACTCCGGGATTGGCGCCAGGTTCCAGCGCCAGAACTGATCGGGCTTCGGCAGGCCGTAGCGCGAGCTCAGGTTCTTGCGCTTCAGCTCGCGACCGTCGGCGGCGACGTTCAACCGCGCATCCAGCCACTGAAAGTGGCGCTTGCCCGCCGCGCGCCCGCACCTCAGGGCTTCAGGTACTCCGCCAGCCACGCGAAGATCGTCCGGTGCCACAACTCACTGTTCGCGGGCTTGAGCACCCAGTGGCCCTCGTCGGGAAACAGCAGCAGCCTCGACGGCACGCCCTGCCGCTGCAGCGCGGTGAACACCTGCATGCCCTCGCTCATCGGCACGCGATAATCCCGCTCGCCGTGGATGATGAGCATCGGGGTCCTGAACTTCGCCGCATACAGGTGCGGCGACATCGCCCGCTCGGCCTCGGTCGCCTCCCATGGCTTGCCGGTCTCACATTCCGCAAACCACTGCTCCTCGGTCGTCCCGTACATCGAGTCGAGATTGTAGGTGCCATCATGGTTGACGAGGCAGCGGAACTTGTCCGTGTGGCCCTCGAACCAGTTCATCACATACCCGCCGTAGCTTCCGCCCGCCGCCGCCATGCGCGTCGGGTCGATCCAGGGTTGTTTCTCAAGGTAAGCCAGGCACGCAAAGAGGTCTTCGATCACCTTGCCGTTCCAGTCGCGGGTGATCGCGTCGGTGTAGGCCTGGCCGAACCCGGTGCTGCCGCGGGGATTTGCGAGCGCCACCACGTAGCCTTGCGCCGCCCAGATCTCGGGATTCCAGCGCGTGGACCAGCCGTTGCCCCAGTTGCCGTGCGGACCGCCGTGCACCCAAAAGACCAGCGGGTATTTCTTCGCCGGGTCGAAGCCCGGGGGCTTGATGATCCACATCTGCACGGAAGTGCCGCCGGCGCCCGTGACCATCGCCGACTCCGGCGGGGCCAGTTCCAGCTCCCGCAGCAGCGCGTCGTTCAGATGGGTCAGCGCCACCGGTGCGCCGTGCATCGGGCGCCAATGCATGACCTCCGGCGGCTGGTCGAAGCGCGAGTGCGTGTACACCAAGCCGCTGCCGTCGCCCCCGACCGCCACCTCGCTGTTGGTGCCGCCCACGAGCACGCGCTCGGCGTGACCCTGCAGGTCGACGCTCCACACGGTCGTGCCCCCCTGGTCCGAGGAGCAGAAATACAGCCGCGAGCCGTCCGGCGCCCAGACATAATCGTGCACGGAGCGGTCGAGCGCCGCCGTCAGGCTGCGGTGCGCGCCCGTCGCCAGGTCGAGCAACATGAGCTGCCACCGATCGGCCTCGTCGCCGGCCCGGGCCTGGGCGCGGTAGGCGAGAGTCTTTCCGTCGGGCGAAAACTGCGGCGTGCAGTCGGCCGCGGGACTCGTGGTGAGCTGCTTGCGTCCCCCGGTGACGAGGTCCACCGCAAAAATATCATGGTTCGTGCTCCACGCCTGCTCCCGCACCGGCACCGGCGGCGCCGTGAACGCCAGCGTCCGGCCATCCGGCGAAAAGGCGAACTCGTCGCCCTCCGTGAAAGTCGACGACGTCGGCACGCCATCGTTGTCGCCCGGCGTGACGTCCCGCGGTTCGCCCCCGCTCAAGCCTTCGGCCCCGCCCGCCGCGAGGTCGTGCCGCACGGGCAACACGAAGATGTGTTGGCGCTTGTCGTCGACCCATTCGTTCCAGTGCCGGTACAGCAGGTGGTCGATGATGCGGGCCTTGACCTTGCCTTGCTCGCGGGCGTCGAGCTTCTGGCGGTTGAGCCGGTCGGACTCGGCGAAAGGCTGGGCGGAAAACTCCGGGAACACCGCCGAGACGAACGCTATCGCCCGGCCGTCCGGCGACCACACCGGCTGCGTGGCCTCGGTGGCGATCGACGTCAGCTTGCGCGCCTCGCCGCCCGTCGCCGGCACGGCCCAGACCTGGAAATCGCCGTCGCGGTTCGACTCGAACGCCAGCCACTGGCCGTCGGGCGACCAGCGCGGATGCCGGTCCTGGCGGGACGAGTTCGTGAGCTTGCGCGGCTCGCCGCCGGCCGTGGAGACCAGCCAGATATCGCTGTTGGTGTAGTTCTCCGCGAGATCGGGCTCCGAGACGACGAACGCCACCTGGCTGCCGTCGGGTGAGAGCTGCGGATCGGACACGCGGTGCAGGCGGAACATGTCCGCCAGTTCCATCGGCCGCGCCGGCAACGAGGTCGCGGCGGCGAGGACCATCAGGGGCACCAGCAGGTGGAGGCGGGCGGTGGGGCGGCGCATGGGGGGATTGGTCGCCCAGCCAAGTCGAATGTTCCCCGCGAGGAAAGCCCCGGTTTGGGCGCCGGTGCGAAACGTCGCTTTTTCCCTTTGTCCTGTTGCCTGCGGGCGCGCCGTCCTTACTGTGCGATTTCCATCCCCTAACCTCCCCACGCTGATGAAACGAATCCTAGCTCCGTTCGCCCTGCTCGTTTCGGCCGCGCTTCCCGCCCTGAGCCCGTCGAGCGGACTCCGCGCCGCGCCGGTCACCGTTGACGGCTTCACTTACGTGAAGTCCCTCGGCGGGATCGATGAGTACAAGCTCGAGGCCAACGGCCTCTCCGTCCTGCTGATGCCCGACCGCACCGCGCCGGTCGTCACCTTCATGGTCACCTACCACGTCGGCTCGCGCAACGAGGTCACCGGTTCGACCGGCTCCACCCACCTGCTCGAACACCTGATGTTCAAGGGCGGCCCGAACTACAACGATGCGAAGGGCAACAGCGTGAAGCAGTTCCTCGAGCGCATCGGCGGCAACTACAACGCCACCACCTGGCTCGACCGCACCAACTACTACGCCGAGGTCGGCAACGACCAGCTCGAGGGTTACCTGGCGATCGAGGCCGACCGGATGCGCAACCTCTGGATCCGCGAGTCCGACCGCCAGACCGAGATGACCGTCGTGCGCAACGAATTCGAGCAGGGCGAAAACGACCCGCAACAGGCGCTCGACAAGGAGATCTTCGCCGCCGCCTTCCAGGCCCACCCCTACCACCACTCCACCATCGGGTGGCGCAGCGACATCGAAAAGGTGCCGATCGAGAAACTCCGCGCCTTCTACGACACGTACTACTGGCCCAACAACGCCACCGCCACGATCATCGGGGACTTCGACCCCGCCGCGGCGCTCGGCCTCGTGAAGAAATACTACGGCGCCTATTCGAAGGCGCCCCACCCGATCCCGCCGATGTACACCGAGGAGCCGGAACAGACCGGCCCGCGCCGCGTCATGGTGCAGCGCTCGGGCGAAGTCGGCGTGGTTGGCATCAGCTACAAGAGCCCGGCCGGCTCCGATCCCGACTGGCCGGCCCTCAACGTCCTCGCCACCGTCCTCGCCAGCGGCAAAACCAGCCGGTTTTACCGTGGCCTCACCGACCGGAACCTCACGACGACGGTCAGCGCCTCCGCCGACTTCTACCACGATCCCTCGCTTTTCCAGGTCTATGCCGAGATCGCCCCCGGCGTGGCGCACGAGCCCGTCGAGCAGGCACTCCTCGCCGAGATCGCCCGCGTCCGCACCGAGGGCGTGACCGACGCGGAGGTCGCCACCGCCATCGGCCAGCTCGATGCCAGCGTCGCTTACGCCCGCGACGGCTCGTTCGCCATCGCCAGCGTGATCAACGAGGATATCGCCGCCGGCGACTGGACGCTCTACATCACCGTTCCCGAGGCGATCCGGAAGGTCACCGCCGCCGACGTGAAGCGCGTCGCCGGCCTCTACCTCGATGAGAACAAGAGCACGACCGGCTGGTTCGTGCCGGTCAAGGCCGCTCCCGCCAAATAAAACCCGAGGAACTTCCCATGAAAAACTTCTTCCGCGCCCTCCTCCTTGGCACTGGTTCCCTCATCCTCGTCGCTTCCTCCCGCGCCGGGGTCGCCGACCACGCCGTGCGCCGGAACATCGCCGGCATGGACGTCGTCGTCCTCAAGACCGGCGTCAAGGACGTCGTGACGATCGCCGGCACGATGGCCGCCGGCAGCGACCGCAATCCCGATGGCAACAGCGCGCTCTCGAAGCTCGCGGCCAACATGATCGACAAGGGCACCACCCAGCACGACAAGTTCCAGATCGCCCGGATGCTCGGCGATGCCGGCGCCACCCTCAGCTTCGGCTCCACCTCCGCCGCGTTCTTCGTCAATGGCAAGTGCCTGACCAAGGACCTGCCGATGGTCCTCGGCCTCATCGCCGAGCAGTTGCGCTCGCCGGCCTTTTCGCCCGAGGAATTCGCCAAGGTGAAGAAGCAGGTCGCCGGCCTGCGCTTGCGCGCGATGGAGGATCCCGACTTCATTTCCGACAAGGCCTTCAGCAACGCCGTCTACGCTCCCGGCCACCCGAACCGGGAGCCGAGCACGACGCAGTTCCTGGCCGACGTCGAAAAGGCCACGCTCGACGAGGTGAAGGCGTTCTACCAACAGTTCTACGGCCCCGCGGGCATGAAGCTGGTGATCGTCGGCGACGTCGACGCGGCGGCGGCGGTGGCCGACCTGGGCCGGGACTTCGCCGGCTGGACCGGCGGTTCGCCGCAACCGAAGGTGCCGAAGGCCGGCCCGATGGACGTCGCGCACGACCAGAACGTGTTCATGGCCGACAAGGCCAGCGTGTCGGTTCTCTGGGGCCAGGCCACCGGGCTGCATTACGGCGACCTCGACACGATGGCCCTGCGCCTCGGCACCGCCGCGCTCGGCAGCGGCTTCACCGGCCGCCTGATGGCCAACGTCCGCGACAAGGAGGGCCTGACCTATGGCATCTACTCGGCCGTCACCAACGACACCTATGCCGATGGCGACTGGCGCATCGGCGCGCAGTTTGCGCCGCAACTGTTGGAGAAAGGCATCGCGTCCACCCGGCGCCAACTCGAGGACTGGTACAAGAACGGCATCACGCAATCCGAGCTCGACCGTGTGAAGGGCGATTTCGTCGGCAGCTACAAGATCGGCCTCTCGACCACCGGCGGCATGGCCGGCACCATCCTCAACACCATGAACCGCGACCTGCCGCTGTCCTTCATCGACGACTTCGCCGACAAGGTGAATGGCATCACGCTCGCGCAGGTCAACGGCGCCATCAAGAAGCACCTCGATCCCGACCGGATGATCCTCATCAAGGCCGGGACCGTCCCCGGCGCCATGCCGGCGAACTAAGGTGTAGGAGCCTGCTTGCAGGCGATCGGGACACGCGCCGACCACAACCGCTTCGCATCGCTTGCAAGCAAGCTCCTACAAGCCGAACCCGAGTTCGGCGTGAAGCCCGTCGGCTCGTTGCTTGCGACGACCTGAGTTCCCCGTCACAACCTGCACCGAGTGCAGGTTCCACCTTCTAACGCATGAGTTGGGCTGAGCATCGCGGCTGGAAACAAATCCTCTGCGCGGTGCTCGTGCTGGCCGTGCTGCTGGCGCGCGTGCCGCTGCTCTGGCGGACGGGCGAGTTCGTGGCGGAGGACGGCTGGGTGTTCTTCGCCGGTGCGTGGAATCACCCCGGCCTCTCCTCGCTCCTCCTGCCCTATGCCGGCTACTTTCACCTGCTGCCGCGGCTCATTGCGGCGGCCTGGTCCGGTCTGCCCATCATTGCGCAGCCCTATGCCTTCGCGTTCACCGGACTCGCCCTCAATGCCGCCATCCTGAGCGCGCTTTACCTGCCGGCATTCCGCCGGGTCCTGCCGTCGGACGCCGGTCGCCTCGCGATCGTGCTCTTCCTCGCGATTGCGCCCAACGCCGAGAACCTCGGCCTCCTTCTCGGCCTGCACTGGTATCTCGCCTTACTGCTGACGCTGCTGCTCGTCGCCCCGGCGCCGGCATCGCCCGGCGCACGGTATGCCCTGCTCGGCGTCGCCTTCCTGTGCGTCTGGTCCTCGCCTTCGACATTGGTGCTGCTGCCCTTCGCCATGCTCGCGTGGTGGCGCGCGCCGGATCGCTTCGCCCGCATCCAGCTCGCGGCCGTGCTCGCCATGCTCGCCACCTCGGTCGTCGCGCTTTCGATCTTGCGCGCCGCCGGGCCGGTGCGCACGGCGCCGGTGGCCTGGCTCGACGTGGCGCGGTCCGTCGACCGCCTCGTCCTGCGCGGCTGGCTCGGCACCGCGTTGCTCGGCCCGCAACTCGCCGGGTACCTGGCCCGCATCGCGCCCCTGCTGCTCGACGGCCTCATGAGCGCCGTGGCCGTCGCCCTCGGTGTCTGGCTGTGGCGTCGCCGAATGCATGTGGCGACCCGCGCCGCTGCCATCCTGCTCGGCGCCGCGGTGCTGATGCTGCTGCTCAGCCTGGCGCGGACAGCCTATGTGACCGAGCTCGCTGGCCTCGGGATGCCACGCCATGTGCGCTATGCCACGGCGCCGACGCTCCTGCTCTATGTTGCGCTCGGAATCCTGATCGCCGGCGCGGCGCCCGCCCATCGTCGAGGTTGGCTCGCCGCCGCCGCGATCTGCGGCGCCTTGCTCGTCGTCTCGCTGCCCGGCCAGAATCACTGGGCGCGGCCGGCGGCTCGCTTTCGCCTGCGCGATGCCCTCCCGGCCATCCAGCACCTCCAAGCCCAGTTCGCCTTCGACCGCAAACCGGCGAGCCTCTACGTCCCGTCCGACGTGCCCTATTGGGGTCCGGTGCTCGAGGTCGGTGGCGGAGAGCTGATCCGGCCGGAGGTCGGGCCGGCGAAGGCCCTGGACGCCACCCCGCGGCCCGATGGTGGGTTCGATTCGTGGCTCGGACGCTTCCGGCCGGCGGGCGGAACGTGGATCGAGCACGCTGGGCTCGGCCGGCTTGAGTTCACGGGCATCGAGCAGGGTCGCGTTTTCTTCAATGACGCCAACGGTGCGCTCATATTCACGAGCCCGCTGCTCTATCCACGTTGGTGGAAGCTCGACCACTTCGAGTGGACGCTGCTCGAGCCTGCCTCGAGGTAGGGCGGCGACTCCGGTAGGGCGGGCAGATCGGGTAGGGCTGCACCTTGGTGCAGCCGCCTCCCGCCCCGGCCGCCCTTTCTCGTGCGCGGCTGGACCGAGGTCCAGCCCTACAGAGAGACACACGCTGCACGCCTTCCCCGATAACCGTAGGGCTGCACCTTGGTGCAGCCGTTTCCCCTTCCCACATGGCGCTTGTCAGCGGGCGGGCAATCGGGCGGACTTTCGCGCGTCCGGCCCCAACCCCGCCCCCTGATGCCTGAACTTACCCCCGCGCCCGCCGGCGCTTCGACGGCGCCCGCGCCCGCCGATCCCACCACCGAACGCCTTTCGTTCCTCGAGAAGTTCGGGTTCGGCGCCGGCGACCTGGCGTCGAACCTCCTCTTCCAGACGTTCAACATGTTCCTGTTGTTCTTCTACACGGATGTGGTCGGCCTGGGCACGGTGGCGATCTTCTGGATCTTCGCCGTCGCGAAGATCTGGGACATGGTGAACGACCCGATCATGGGCGCGATCGCCGACCGCACGCACTCGCGGTGGGGCCGTTACCGCCCGTATATCCTCTGGCTGGCGATCCCGTACGGCATCAGCGCGTGGCTGCTCTACACCGTGCCGCACCTGTCGCCGACTGCGAAGATCTTCTACTGCGCGGGCACGTACATCCTCGCGACCATGATCTACACCGGGATCAACATCCCGTACTGCGCGCTGATGGGCGTGATCACGCCGAACATCCAGGAGCGCACCTTGGTCTCGCAGTACCGTTTCTTCATGGCCTTCGCCGGCCAGTGGCTGATCAGCACCTTCACCCTGCCCTTGGTGCGCCTGTTCGGCCACCAGCCCGATTCGCCGACGTATCACGCCGACCTCGGCTACGACCCGGTGCACGGCTACCCGACCGCGATGATCGTGTTCGGGGTGCTGGCGACGGCGCTCTTCTTCCTGACCTTCTTCACGACCAAGGAGCGCGTCATGCCGGTTGCGGCGGAGAAGTCGCGCTTTCGCGACGACTGGCGCGACCTGATGCACAACGGCCCGTGGTGGGTCCTGTTCATCTCGGCCGTGCTCAACCTCGGCAACGTGGCCGTGCGCAACGGGGCGATGCTGTACTACCTGCAGTACTGCGTGGCGGACAGCGGCCGGTCGCTCTTCACCCTGAACTTCGGGTTCTTCGACCTGGATGTGACGCGCACCGTGCTCTACATGTCGGCCGGCACCTTGGTGCAGGTGTTGGGCGTGCTGCCCACGACCTGGCTGACCAAGCGCTACGACAAGCGGACGCTCTATGTCTGGTTCATGCTGGCCCAGGGCGTCAGCTTTGCCGCGATCTACTTCGTGCCGGCGGGAAACTTCAACGCGAGCCTGGCGCTGCAGCTCCTCGGCATGTTCTTCGCCGGGCCCGGTCCGGTCATCGTGTTCTCGATGTATGCCGACGTGGCGGACTACTCGGAGTGGAAGAACAACCGGCGCGCCACCGGCCTGATCGTCGCCACCATCCTCTTCGCCATCAAGGGCGGCATCTGGCTCGGTTCGCAGCTCAGCACGCTGGTCCTCTGGCTCATCGGCTACACGCGCGAGACCGCCACCGATCCCGGCGTGGTGCACGGCTTGAACGTCCTGTTCACCTGGATCCCCGGCGCGCTGGCCGCCGCGGCCGGCCTGATCCTCCTGAAGTATCCCATCCGCGACACGCTGATGAAGCAGATCGAACACGAGCTGCTCGCGCGGAAGCAGGCCGGAGCCGCGGCGGTCCGGTGAATCGTGGTGGAACCCGCACTCCGTGCGGCTCATCGGTGGCGATCGGTCGCGGCATTGCGGCGACTCCACTCGCCGCCGCGGCGCGCAGGGACTGCGCGTCCTACCCTACGCCGGAGGCGGCGAGTTCTACCGCTTCGGATCGTCGAAGGGTTTCGCGCCCTTCGGCAGCGTCTCACGCAGGAGTTTCTCGAACCGCGGATCGCCGCGCAAGCCGTCCCAGATCGGATTGAATCGGGCTGCGGCGTGAGTCGTGCCCCAGAGAAAGCCGTCGTGCGCCCGCAAAAAGGTCTCCAGCCAGGCGAGCACCAGTTCGTTGTGGCCGAGCGCAAGATGAGCGGGATAGTTTTCCAGGGTGACCGCGCCAGGCGCGTCGCTGGCGATGCGTCCGGCTTCGGCGAGCAGTTGCTCTGCTTCCTTGGTCTCGCCGAGGAGACCGTGGATCTCAGCCTGCAGGTCGACCAGCTCCACCCGGTCCGGCGCCGCAGCCCGCGCGGTTTGCAGCACGGTCAGCGCCTTTCGCCACTCGATCTTCGCCCTTTCGGTTCGCCCGGCGATTCGGTGCGCCCAACCGGTGAGGTACTGCCGCGGCCCGACGTAGGCGTGCGAGTCCAGGAAGTCGTGCGGCAGTCCGTTGAGGATTTCCAGCATTCGTTCGGGATCGCGGCGAGCGAAGGCGACCCGGATGGCGTTGCCGGCGGCGATCTCGGATTGCAGCTCGGAGGGGGGGACCCGGTCGATCGTCGCCTGGGCGAGTGCCAGATCCTCGAACCAGTTGGCTTCGATGCTGGATTTCAGCTGCAGCGCCGTGGTCGTGGGGTGCTCGGCCACCGCACGCTGCACCGGCGCGTAGGCGGCGGGATAGTCTCCGGCCTGGAACCAGCTCCAGGCGGCGAGCTCGAATTCCCCGATTTGCACGAAGAGCGCCGCTGCTTCCGGATAACGTTGCTCCTCCCGCAAGACTTCGGCGAGCTGAAGCTTGATGCCCTTGTCGTCCGGCCGTTCCTGACTCATCCGACGGAAGGTCTCCTCGGCCTCCCGCGTGAGCGCGGGATTGCCCGAGGCGTGCGCCATCACGGAGGTCCGCACGATGCGGGTGGCGAGGGAGTCCGGAGCGAGATTGATGGCGCGGGCCGCCCGGCTCATGGCCCGCTGCCGGCGTTCTTCCGAGCGATCGTAGCCATACGGATAGATCAGCATCAGATCCGCGCGGGCCGCGGCGGTCCACGCCGCGGCGTTGGTCGGTTCCAAGGCCATGGCCTGTTCAAGCAGGCCGTTGGCCGCGTCGATCTGCTCCCGGGTTCGCGCCGTGCCATCCAGGATGGCGTTGGCGCGGGCGACCAGGTCTTCGGCCGCAGATGCCGGGCGATTGGACTTGGACGTCGCCGCCGGAGCCACGGTCGAGGTCGCGGGTGGGCGCGGCGGTTCCTCATGCCGACCCGGCCAAAACGGGCGCAAGCCGTACGCGAGTGAGAGTACCAGCCCCACGACCATCCACGCGTAGCGCAGCCAGTGGGGACGCCGCTTACGTGGAGGCAGGGTGCCCTCACCCCGCTCCGGCGCAGGACGAGGGCGTCCCGCCTCCAGATTCGCGCCCCCTGCCAACAGCCTGCCGATCCGTGCTGCCAGTTCGGTGGGCGTTTCGTCAAGGCGGAGCCGCGTCCACTGAACGTCACGGAACTTGTCCGGTACGCGGGCCGTGGCGTCGGTGACGTCGCCGATCGCAATGGGAAAAAGAAACGGGTGATCGTCGGCCAGCAGGTGCGAGCGGTCGACGGCGAGCTTCCACTCGAGTCGGAAATAGCCTTCGGGCCGGGAGTTCGTATTGGCCGAAATGATCGGCACGAACAGCGTGCACTCCTTGATCTGCCGTCGGATCTTCTGGTCCCAGGCATCGCCGCCGCGCAATTCGCTCTGGTCGAACCACGCCTCGACCCCGTTCTGTCTCAACGCCTCACAGATCCGTTTGGCTGCTTCCGCATCCTGCGAAGCATAGCTCAAAAAGACCGCTTTGTTTTCGGCGCTCATGGTTGAGACAGAGCGCGCCTTGTCGCGCCGTAGCTCTTGAGCGAAGGTGGAAGGGCGTCGGCAATCCGCCGCGCCGCGTCGGCGTCCTGGGACGCATACGACAGGAAGACGGCTTTGCCGGAGTCGCTCATGCAATGTATCCAACCCGGAGGTCGCAGAGAACGCAGAGAGCCGAGTCCATTCTCTGAGACCTCGGTGTTAAGAGCGCATTCGCGTTGTTCTCGCCCATGTCGGGGAAAAAACCCGACCTACAAGATGGGGCAAACCGGGCGCGCACAAGGCGGGCCCCTACCAGAACCACTCGATTCGGGACGTTGCCTCGGTGTTGACTCATTGATATGCGGCGCGTTCAGCGTTCAGCGTTCAGCGTTCAGGTGCGCCGCGCTGCATCGAGCTGGGCCGCGCGCACCCACTCGATCAGCTCCTTGCTGTCGTGAAGCTGGCGGGCCTCGGCGGTCAGGCCGTCGAGTTCGGCGGCGGCTTCGTCCAGGAGCCCGCGGGCGCGTCCGACCCCGTCGGCTCCCGCGAGTTCGGCCCGCGCGAGCTGATAGAGCGCGCCGGCGAGTTCCTGCCGGAATTGCGTCGTGGCGGCACCCTCGGCCTTGCGCCGGCGGTAATAAGCCTCGCTTTCGCGAAGCACCTTGAGCGCCTCGTCGCGCTTCCCGTCGCCCAACAGCGCCTGGCCAAGCCCGACCCGTAACCGCGCCTGGTTGTCCTGCATGCTCTGCCGGTCGACATTCCGCCCGTACAGCGGTTGGTCCAGCAGCTGGCGCGCCAGCGTCGACGCCTCCTCAAAACTTCCCTGCCGCACGGCGGACTCCACCATCCAAGTCCGTACATGACGGAGGATGTTGGTGCGAAGGTCGGCATTGCCCTCGTGCACCACCTTGAACCTGGTAACCTGGTCGTTGAGTTCGACGGCCCGCCGATGCACCCCGGCGTAATCGCCCGCGGCGGCCAGCACGTAACAATCCAAGGCGTCGACGCCAAGCTGGCCGAGCCCGGACACCTCGGCGTCGAAATTCCGATCCGTGACCAGTTGCCCGGAGGTGCGGCGAGCCTGGTCGATGGCGGCGCGGGCCGATCGCAGGTTGCCCAGTTGCGCGTTCAAGATCGCCTGTTCCTGCCAGCTGGCCAATACGTGGTAGTTCATGCCGGTCTTGTTCCGCGGGTCGTGCTCGAGATCGGACGCCTCCTGCAATTTGCGCAGGGACGCGGCCACCCGCCCCTGGTCCAGGTCATTCGCCGCCCGGTCGCGCAAGGCCGACCCCAAAATAATCCAGCCCAGGCTGTCCGCGGGGTTGAACCGCACGTAACTTTTCGCCGCTTCTTCCGCTCCCTCATAATGCTGCTCGGCGTCGGCCAGATTGTTGCGGTTCCTCGCCACGTTGCCCTGCATGTTGGCCGCGAAATAGCGATTGCGCATCGCCCGGAGATCGCCGGGACGCTGTTGCAGCACCTTCTCGGCAATGTCCGACACGATGCCGGCCAGCCGGTCGGCCTCGTCGACCTTGCCGGTGAGGAGAACCATGCGGGACTCCGAGTCCGTGACGTCACCGTAGACGGAAGCGGCCGTCAGGTCCTTCAGGTCCGCGGCCCCCATGGCGGCGAGGACCTGGCGGGACTCCTCGCAATGCGCGGCGCCCACCGCCGGGTCAGGCTCGGCGTGGCCCTGAAACTGCAGCAGGTCGGCGAAGGCCAGCTTCGCACTGCGGGAGGCCCGGCCCGCCTGGACCAGCGGGCGCAGCAACTCCACCGCTCCGGTCACTTCCTTCAGCGTATCGCCCAACCCGCCCGGGGTGACCGTCGCCAGCGTCGTGAGCGCGAGGCCGACCGTGGCCTCGTCGCTGCCATGGCCCTCGGCGCGGAGATCCTCAAAAACCTTGCGTGCTTCGGCGGCGAGCTTGGCGCCCTCGGCATCCTTGCCGGCGTCGACCAGGGCCGTGGCCTTGCGCACCATCGCCATGCCGCGATAAAGCCGGGTCTGCGGCGTCACCAGTGCGGGCGGCAACCCGTCGTAGTAGGCCACGGCCTTGTCCGCCAGCGTGCCGACGATCTCGACCCGGCCGGTCGGCCGCAGCTCCTCGTAGAAGTCGTCGATGAGGAACCCGACGAGCTTCTCCGCTTCGCCGCGGGCCTGTTCGGCCAGTTCGCGCGATTGCGCGGCCTGCTGCTCGGCGGCGCGGGCCCGGCGCTGGCTGACCCAGCCGAAGATCGTCCCCCCGATTGCGGCCAAGGTGATCAGCACGGCCACGGCGGCGACGCGCCGGGCGCGCTTGAGGGCGCGGCGGGTGGCCTGCTCGCGCTCCCATTGCGCGGCGAGCTCACGGCGCGAGGCCTCGAGGGCGTCGCGTTCGTGGCGGACAGTGCGGCTCGCGCCGATGACGCTGCACAGCACGTCGTGCGTGATCTCCACGCGTCGCAGGTCGAGGCGGTCCTCGACGCGCAGCAAGCGGCGATCGACGAGCTTCGCCACGGCGTCGGCCGCGGCGCCGGCCGCGGCGAAGCCCTTGCGGACGCGCTCCTCGGCCACGCTCTCACGGAAGCCGGACTCGGTCAGGAGCTCGTCCTCGATGAACACGCGGACGCCGGCTGGCTGGTCGGCCAGCGTGCGTTCATAGAACTCACTCAGGATCGTGTCGCGCGAACCGGCGAGCAAATCGGCCGAGATCTCGGCCTGGCCGCGGGCCAGCCGGGTGTTGTTGAGCTCGCGGCAGATCAGGCTGAGCAAGGAAGGCTCGACCTCGGCGCGGGCCAGGTCGGTGCCGCCCGCGACAAAGCGCACGATGGCCTCGGCGACCGGCTCGCTGACGAGCTGCGGCGCCGGCGCTCGCACCGCGGCCACGGCCTGCGCCCCGGTCATGCGCGCGAGGCGCATGCGGTTCTGCGTCACCGACGGCATCTGCGCCTTCAAACCCTCGAGGTGCGCGAGGTAATCCTCCCGTAGTGAAATGAGGATGCGGTAGTCGGCGCGCGCGAAGTCGAACTTGGCCGCGTCGGCCTCGTCGCGGTCGATGCGGGCCTCGAGCGCGGCGGGCGGGCGGTTCTCGACGAGGTCGGCCAGGTCGGCGAGGAATTCCTGCGCGCGCTTGCGGCCGGCATCGTCGGTCTGCGCCAGCGTGAAGATCTCTTCAAACTGGTCGAAGATCAGGATTGGGATGAGCGTGCGGCCGGTGGCGTCCTTGAGGATGTCGTCGCGGTGGTGGAGGAATTCCCAGAGCGACTCGCCGGAGACGGCGGACCCGGATTGGGTCCACGAGCCGGCCGCCAGGGTCGCGCGGAAGACGGCGCGCTTGATCTGCTCGGAGGGCGGCGGCGAGTGCGGATCATAGTCGAGCCGCACGTAGACCGGGCAGAAGCCCTCGGGGCGCAGCCGCGGCACGAGGCCCGCCTGCAGGATGGAGGTCTTGCCGAGGCCGGACTGGCCGAAGAGGACCGTGAGGAGCTTGCGCTGGACCCGGCGGCCGAGCTCGGCGGCCTCCTCCTCGCGGCCGTGGAAATAGCCGCGGGTCTCCTCGGTGAACGAGACGAGGCCGAGCCAGGGATGGTCCGCGTCCACCGTGGCCGTGGGAACGGCCGCGCCAGACGCGGAACGCTCAACTTTTAACTTTGAACTTCTAACGCTTAAGTCCGGCGCAGGGGGATTCGAATCTTCGGGGGTCATGGGGTTTTGGAAGTCAAGCGTTGGACGACGAGCGCCTGCCGCGGGCAGGCGTGCGATTGTTTTCCGCCGTGCGAATGCTCGCGGCGAAAATCTTCACCAGTTCGCCTGCCTCGGTGACGAGATCATCAAGCAATGCCGGCTTGGCCGTCAGCGGAGTGCGCTGCACGAGGCGCAACCAGCGGCGCGCTTCGCGCAGCTCTTTATAACAAACGCGAAGCTTATGGATGAAATCATCCCGCGATTCAGCCCCTTCCGCTTCGCCGTGGTGCCCATAAGGAGAGGTCGCCGAGCGCAACAATTGATCCGCCACATAAATTCCCGCCGGCGAGCGATTCATCGCCTCGGTCACTCGAATCACGCGCACGGCAAACTCGAGCAAACGCTCCTCCAGATTGAATTTCTGTCCGGCCATTGGGCGTTAAAAGTTCAACGTTAAAAGTTGAGCGTTCAGCGTCAGCGCGGCTTCGCCGCGAACAGTTCCTGCAGCCGGCGGATGAATTCCGGGGTTGGTTCGCCGCCGGGCAGGCGGCTGAAGTGCACGGCCTTGAACTTCTCCGGGGCGATCGCATCCGCTTCGGTCGTGCCATCGATGCAAACGGGCAGGATGAACACGGCACCGTCGGCCATGCCGCGCGTGCGATCGACGGCATAGTTCCACTCGCGCCGGAAATAGGCCTCGTGGCGCGCCTGGGTGGTGCGGGAGATCACCGGCACGAAATACGAGCAGCGTGCGATGTTGCCGCGGATCTTGCGGTCGTAGTCGTCACCGCCCTCGAGCCGGTCCATGTCGAACCAGGTCGTGAGGCCGGCGGCGTCGAGCGCGGCCTTGAGCTTCTGCACGGCGGCGAGGTCCTCGCGGGCGTAACTGATGAAGACCGCCTGCTCCGGCATCTCGCGCGCCGGCGGCAGGAACCGCATCGGCGCGGCGGAGCCCCCGGCCGCGGCGGCGGCCGCGCCGCCGTTGCGCGCCATCCAGCGGCGATGAAGCTCGGCGACAAACTCGACCGCGCCGGTGAAGAGCCGCGTGCGAACGCTGACCTGCTGGAGGAAGGACACGAGCCGGACGTCGCGCATCGTGTGGCTGTCGGCGAGGATTTCGCCGACGTCGCGCGGGTCGGACAGCCGGCGGCGCTTGGTCATGCGCAGGAAGAGCCGCGCGAGCCAGTTGGAGAAGTCGCTGCCGATGACGAGCAGGTGGTTGTGCTCGAGGGCGTGGAAGAGTTTTTCCGGCGTGAGGTGCTCGCTCTGCAAAGCGCAGACGAACTCAAGCATGTCCTCGTCCGAGATGACATAGGTCGGCGAAGCCGAGAGACGACCGAGGAGATGATAAACGACGGGGCGCTGGAGGTCATCGCGCTCGACCGGAAGGTCGGCCACGCGGTTGGGGGCGTAGGCGATGACCTCGGTGTTGGCGGCGCCGCCGAAGCGGACGGTGTTGATCGCCTGCTCGAGCAACGGGTCGAAGGTCATCGACACGTAGAGGTTGAAATCGGTGATCTCGGCCAGTTGCCGCAGCGGCGCCGGCGGGGTGAAGTTGGCCTCGCGCATGATCGAGCGGACCCGGGTATAGGCCTCCTCGCGCCGCCCGTGGTTGGCCAGGTAGGCGCAGACCACGTCGTTCAACTCGATCGGTTTCGGCAACAGGGCGAGGTCCACGGCGAGCCGGGCGGCGAGCTTTTCCGCCAGCCATTCCAGGAGGAGGCGCGGGCCGCCCTCCGTGTCGACGTGGAGCAGCTCGGGTCCAATGATGGGGATGACGCGTTTCTCCTCGATATAGTTGAGGAGGTCGTCCCAGACGTCGTCGTTGAACGGCGCCGCAGTGGCGGTGGCGCCAGCAGGTTCGGGGTTCATCAGGTTGTGTGTGTTGCTTGACTGGCGGGGAAATCAGAAAAGCGGCGCGTTGTTCTTCGGGTCGTTCAACAACGCCTCGAACCGCGGCTTGGACGCTGACGGTGACTGCGCGACGGCGGCGGCCGATTCGGCGTGGGCCCGGTCCGAGACCGGTCCGGCCGATGTACGCCGCAGCGCAAAGTAGAGGCCGATGGCTATGAGGGCCACGATGACCAATATCCAAACCCACCGCGACATTCCCGGCTTCCTCTGCCGGGCGGGATCGCCCGATCCCGCCGCGGCGGCGGCCTTGCGGGCGCGCGCGGCCTGCTTGAGCATCGGCGGCAAGGTCGGCGGCTTCGGCGCGTCGGGCTTGAGCGCAGGTTTGCGGGGCTTGTCGAGCAGGCTCTTGATCTGCGCGACGAATTCCGGCGTCGGCTCACCACCGCCCAGGCGGGTCCACTGGAACTTCATGAACTCCTCCGGCACCTCGGCGTCGGCTTCCGCCGTATCGTCGACGACAACCGGCACGATGAACGCGCGGCCCGAAGCCATGTCGTGGGAGCGGTCGACCGCGAGCTTCCACTCGCGGCGGAAATAACCCTCCGCACGCGCCTGCGTCTGCGCCGAGACTATCGGCAGGAACAGCGCGCACTCCTTGATCTGCTTCCTGATCTTGGCATCCCAGGCGTCGCCGCCGCGCAATTCGCTTTGGTCAAACCACACCTCGATGCCGAATCCGCGCAGCGCCTCCGCGATGCGACGCGCAGCGCCGGCATCCTCGCGGGCATAGCTCAGAAACACTCCGCCGTCCGTGCGTGCGTGGTCTGGCATAAGTTGCAGGGTTCATGCCGGTTAAGCTTAGGCCTTGCCAGCACAAACCGGCACTGGCAGCCGTTGCTGGCACCGCCCCGGCCGAATGCCCTCCCCCGCCCCCACCGCCAGCCAGCTGCCGCTGTTCCATGTCGTGGGCTTTTCGGGGCACCGCCAACTGGCCGACGCGGCCGGAGTCGCGCAGGCCATCTCGGCCCAGTTGCAGGACTTGCGCCGGGAATCGCCGGGCGAATGGATTGCGCTCTCGTCCGCCGCGGCGGGCGCCGACCTGATCTTTGTCCGCGCCGCCCTCGAACTCGGCCTGGGCTGGGAGGCCCTGCTCCCGCTGCCGCTGGTCGATTTTGAACGCGATTTCGCCCCCGGCGAATGGGCCGCGGTCCAGGGACTGCTCGCGCGCGCCGAGCACCTCGAAATTGCGGCCGAGCCGGGCTCGCGCGACGAGGCCTATCTCTCGGGCGGCTTCGAGATCGTGAACAACTGCGACGTCCTGCTGGCGGTCTGGGACGGCCAGCCCGCCCGCGGCAAGGGGGGCACCGCCGACGTGGTCGCCTACGCCCGCGCGATGGGCCGGCCGACCGTCATCATCAACCCGGAGAGCAAGGCCGTCCGGCGCGAGAACTTCGGCAGCCTGCGGCTGCACGATGCGAACCTGCGGTATTTGAACTCGGTCCCGGGCGGCGCCGAGCCTGCCGGCGGCACATCCCGCGACCGCGTGGCTGCCTTCCAGAAAAAGGTCGACGATGCCGCGACGCACAGCTCGCCGCATTTCCGCCGCCTTATCGTGCTGACGGTGGCGCTGCACGTCGGGGCCACCGCGCTGGCCACGGCGGACCTGGCCTTCGGCTGGCATTGGATGGTGGTGCCGTGGACGAAGCTGCTGCTCCTGCTCGGCGCCCTCGGCGTGGCGCTGGTCATCCGCTTCCGCGCCACCCATCACCATTGGACGCGCTGCCGCCTGGCCGCCGAGATCACGCGCTCGGCCCTGGCCATCTGGGGCCTGCCGCGCGCGGCGCGCCTGTTCGCCGATTTTGACTGGTCCGGACTCGAGCCGTTGCGCCGCTCGCTCGACGTGCTGCACCGGCGCGCGGCGCGCGAAGCCCCGCCCGACTTCGACACCTTCAAGCAGGCCTACCTGACGGGGCGGATCGACGACCAACTCGCCTACTTCGCCAAGCAGGAGGCGAAGGCCATCCCGCTCCTGACGCGGCTGCGCATCGGCTTCACCATCTGTTCGGTGGCGGCGATCGTGTTCACGCTCGGGTACGCGTTGCACGACACGATGGAGTTCGCGGTGCCGGCCTGGGTCGTCGAGGCCTGCTTCCATTTCGCGCCGATCATCCTGCCGGTGCTGGCCGCGGCGTTCATCTCGCTGATCTCGATCAACGACCTCACCCGGCGCGTGGCGCGGTATCGCGAGATGTGCATCCGGCTCGAGACCGTGCGCAAGGAGATCGCGCACAGCCAGACCTGGGCCGGCCTCGAGCGCGCCATCGCCAAGGCGGAGCGCGGGCTGCTCCAGGAAGTATTCGAGTGGCACTCGATCACCAGCTTCACGGAGTCGCACTGAGATGCCGCGGATCCTCTACACGGTGCGCGTGACGCTGCCGACCCTCCACCAACGCGGCCGCTTCCTCGCGTGGCTTTATCCGGAGCACGTGCTGGCGGTGAAGGCCGGCGGCGCCGAGGCCGTGCGCGTCGTGCTGCCCGACCGGGACGATGCGGCGGGACCGGCGGTCGTGGAAACCCAGTATGTGTTTCCGACCCGCAAGGCCTTCGACACCTATTTGCGGGAGCACGCGCCCGCGCTTCGGCTCGACGCGTTGAGCCGATTCCCGCCGGAAAGCGGCGCCGTTTTCGAACGCCAGGTCGCGGAAATCGCGGGCGAAATGGAGTGAGCCGCCCCCGGCCGCCATTCTAATGTTAGCGGTAAATCGTGCGGAAATTAGGTCGAAGCAGCGTGGCCCGCTCGCAAGCTACGGGCGATGTCTGAAAAGCCCCTGATCACGCATCTGTTCACGGCCGATCCGTCGGCGCACGCGTTCGAGGGGAAGATCTACATCTATCCGTCGCACGATCGCGACACCGGCATCCCCGACAACGACCTCGGCGACCAATACGACATGGACGACTACCATGTCTTCTCCATGGACCGGGCCGACGGCGCGGTGACCGACCATGGCGTGGCTCTCGCATTGGCGGATGTGCCGTGGGCCAGCAAGCAGCTGTGGGCGCCCGACGCCGCCACCAGGAATGGTCGTTACTATCTTTATTTCCCGGCGCGCGACAAGCAGGGCGTGTTTCGTATCGGAGTGGCAACCAGCGATCGTCCGCAGGGTCCGTTCAAAGCCGAGCCGGAGCCGATCAAAGGCACCTACAGCATCGATCCGTGCAGCTTCATGGACGACGATGGCCAGGGCTACCTGTACTTCGGCGGCATCTGGGGCGGCCAGCTCCAGAAATGGCGGACGGGCCGGTTTGATCCGAACGGCCAGGAGCCGTCCGACGGCGAGCCGGCGATCGGTCCGCGCGTGGCGAAGCTCGGCGCGGACATGAAGTCGTTGGCCGGCGAGGTCGTCGAACTGAAGATCCTCGATGAGAAGGGCCAGCCGTTGCTGGCAAAGGATCATGACCGGCGTTATTTCGAGGCGCCTTGGGTCCACAAACACGGCGGGCTGTACTATCTTTCGTATTCGACCGGGAACACGCATTACCTCGTCTACGCCACCAGCAAGAACCCACTGGGGCCGTTCACCTACCGCGGTCGGCTGCTCGAGCCCGTGGTCGGCTGGACGACCCACCATTCGATTATGGAGTTCAAAGGCCGCTGGCTGATGTTCCACCACGACTCGAGCCTGTCGGGCGGTGTGAGCCACCTGCGCTGCGTGAAGTTGAAGGAGATCGTCCACGACGGCCCGGGCAAGTTGCGCGTCGTCGGGCCGGTGTAATTCGGGCGGGGTCGCGCCAGGCGCTGACACGCGCACTTTACGACCAGCGCGGAGTGCAGTCCGCGGGCTCTGCAGGGTGGGATCTCCGAATCCCGCCTCGCGCTTATCGCGGTCGGATGAAGGCGGGGTTCGGAGACCCCGCCCTACAATCGCGGTGAGGCCAAGGCCAACATCAGAGCGACACTGGCGTCAGAACCGGTATTTGATGTAGCCCTCGGCGCGGAGCGGGAGTTCGGGGAGGACAAGGATGCTCGCCGTGTACGCGTCGCCGTTGTGGATCCAATTGCGCTGGTCGGTGAGGTTGAGGAGATCGACGTTCACCGTCCAGGGCCCGCGCTGCCAGGAGAGCGAAGCGTTGAGGGTGTACTGCGCCGGGATGTGCCACTGGTCGTCGAGGTTGCCGCGCTGCCGGCTTTGCCACTGGCCGTCGAGCGCGGCGCCGAAACCGCCGGCCCAACGATAACGGACGCTGCCGTTCAGCAACACGTGCGAGAAACCGACGAGCGGCCAGTCGCCCACCGGCACCTGGTTGTCCCAGGGGCTGTAGCTCTCGTCGCCGGTGCCGCGCCCGCCCGGGCCGCGTCCCGCCGCGTAGCCGGCGTAGATGTCACGGCCGCCGAGCTGGAAGGGATTGGCATGCAGGTAGTGCCCATCCTGCACGGTGGCATTGAAGGTGGCGCTGAAGCGCGCGGAAGGCTGGTAGACGGTCTCGAGCTCGAGGCCACGCACGCGCAGGCGCTGGTGGACGTCGCCCAAACCGGTGCGTGAGCGCTGCTGCGTGAAAGCGGCCGCGCCGGCGTAGAGCTTGTTCTCGAGAAAACTGAACTTCGCGCCGACCTCGAGCAGTTCGCTGCGGTTGCGCAGGTCGCCGGGATCGATGGTGCCGTCGGACTGGAGGCTGATGCCGCCGCCGCCGAGGTTGCCGTGCAGCGAACTCGTGTCCTGCCAGGTCAGGTAATAACTTGACCGGTGCGTGGCGCGGAACAGCAGGCTGGCATCGCCGGAAAGCTCCCGGGCGCTCGCCGTGTCGCGTGCGACGGTCGTCACGCCCGGGGGCGGCAGCGGGTCGAGTGCCCGGGCGTAAAAGCCATCGACGCGCAGGCCGGCGAGCAGGTGCACCCGTTCGCCCAGCTTGAAATCATCCTGCACGAAGATCGCCGGGTTCCACACGCGCGAGTCGCCGGTTTCAGGCGTCGGCACGTAGGGATCCAGCGGGCCGAAGAACAGCAGGCCGCCGGGACCCGGGTAACCGGGAAAGAACGACGTCGGGAATTCCGCCTGCTGGTTGAATACGCGGGTCGGGTCGGTGAGGTCGAAGTTGTAGAGGTATTCGTTCGTGTAGTTTTCAAACGAGCGCACCGCCTGCAGGCGGACGGCGGCGCCGGCGACGATCGATTGCGGCATGGCGCCGGCGAGTTCGAGGTGCGCCTCGGTGCGGTTCTCGAAGGTGTGCTGCTCGACAAACTCGAGGTAGGCGCTCTCGTACACGCGTTTCCGGTTCACCCATTCGAAGAAGGTGCGGTTGATGAGCGTGAGCGCGGGCGAGACCTCGTCCGTGACGATGAGCTGCGCATTGGCGACGTGGGCCTGGGCGTAGTCGCCTTGCGACAACAGCGTGGCGTCCCACGGCAGCTTCACGGCCGTGGTGGCCGGGATCGGCCCGGGATTATAGGCGCCGTCGGCGGACAGGCCGGTGTAATAGATGGCGTGGTCGATCAGGTCCTGGTTCACGCGGTTCACCCCGAGGGTCTCGTTCGTGTTCTGCCACATCCACTGGGCGTTGAATTCCACCTTGAGGCCGGGATGCGGCAGCCAGGTGAGCGCGCCGTACAGATCCTGGCGATCGTCCCGGTCGTTGTTGCGCCGATAAAAGGTGTCGCCGCCCTTCCCTTCATAACTGAAACGCCACGCGAAGCGCTCGTTCACCGGGGCCGTGCTGTCGACCTGCAGGCTGCCGTTGAAGAACGAAAGGCCGCCGGCGGCCCACGTGCCGAGGCGGGCGGTGACGGTCGTCTCCGGGGCCGAGAACTTCGGCTGCTTCGTCTCGTAATTGACGTAGCCGCCGGTCAAGTAACCGGCGCCGAACACCGCCGAGCCCGCGCCGCGTACGACGTCGACGGCCTCGACGCCATTGAACGACGGCAGGAAGCCGTAGAGGTTGTTGGTGCGGCGCTGGCCATTGACGTACGCCTCGGCCACGTCGCCCCGGATGTACGGCACCGTGAGCTCGCCGTAGCTCGACGGCGCATAGGCGCCGGGGCTGTACTCGAGGATGTCGCGCAGCCCGTGGACGGCGCGCTCGTTGACCAGCGCGGCCGTGACCGTGCTGACGGCGCGCGGCGTGTCGAGGGGCCCGCGCCGATCGCCCATCACGGCGCTGGTTTCGCGCGTCAGCGGGTTGACCGATTGTTCGATCGGTACACCGGTGACCACGAAGCGGTCGAATTGCACGGTTTCGCCGGCGTCCGGGGCGGGCGCGGTTTGCGCGTGCAGCGAGACGGCCGCAGCAATGACGAGGGCGGAAGCAGGGAGGCGGAGCGGGAGTTGCATGGGTGGTTGCCCGACCTCAAGCGAAGTACCCGCGGGGGGAAAACAGGCGGCGCGACCTGCGCCGTTGCTAGTTTCCTTCGCCGGTATGATCCGTTTCAGGTTCCAAGGGTTTAGCGGTCGTGCGAACCGCAATCTCAGCCCTCCGCGGAGGACACCCCTACGAGCAGCCCTCACCAAACCGGCCGGGCCGCGTCAGTCAACCGCGGTCTGCGTCACCGCGATCCCGTAAAACATGAAGGGCGCCCCTTGCGGGACGCCCTGCATGACCTAACACCAAGCAAACCGTAAGAACTACAAACAATGTTCGTTTCCAAAAACGACGCACTGATGTCACCCAGATAGACGCAGCCCGCCGCAAAACGTTGAAAGAATCTTTGCGCTATTCGATCGGGCCAGGCCAGAGGGGTGACCCAACGCAGCCATAACTGGCTACCAGCTACCAGCTAGCTACTTACAGATGAATTTCCGCCGGCACGACGACCCCCGGCGGGGTCGAAATCGCAGAACTTTTCAGCGGATAGCGAAAAATTTTCCCCTCAAAATTTCGGAAGATCACCTCGTCGTCGGTGATTTTTTCCACGTAGTCCGGGTTGACCGGGACCTTGCCGCCTCCGCCGGGCGCATCGATGACGTACTGCGGCACGGCGTAGCCGGTGGTGTGGCCGCGCAGCGCCTTGATGATCTCGATGCCTTTCCGGACATCGACCTTGAAGTGCGCGCCGCCGGTGATGAGGTCCATCTGGTAAATGTAGTAGGGCCGCACCCGCATGCGCAGGAGCCGGTGGACAAGGGCCTTCATCACGTCGGCGTCGTCGTTGACCCCGCGTAGCAAAACGCTCTGGTTCCCCAACGGCACGCCGGCGTAGGCCAGTCGCTCGCACGCCGCCTTCAATTCCGCGGTCGCTTCGCGCGGGTGGTTGACGTGGATGCTCATCCAGATCGGGCCGTGCTTCTTGAACACCTCGCACAGCTCGGGTGTGATCCGCTGCGGCAGGAACACGGGGATGCGCGAGCCGATGCGGATGAATTCGACGTGCTTGATGGCCCGCAGCCGGCCGAGCAGGTGGTCGAGCTTTTTGTCCGAAAGCAGCAACGGGTCGCCGCCCGAGAGCAGGACGTCGCGCACCTCCGGGTGGTTTTCGATATAGCGCAGCGCCTGCTCGTATTCCGGGTGAAAGTTGTAGTCCTGCGCGTTGCTCACGAGCCGGCTGCGCGTGCAATACCGGCAATAAGCGGCGCAGCGATCCGTGACGAGGAACAGCACGCGATCCGGGTAGCGGTGCACGAGCCCGGCCACCGGCGAGTGCTCGTCCTCGCCCAGCGAATCGAGCATCTCGCCCGACGAGACGATCATCTCGTCGCTGCGGGGGATCACCTGTCGGCGGATCGGGCAGGACGGATCCTGCCGGTCGATCAGGTTGAAGAAATAGGGGGTGATCGCGAGCGACAGCTTGTGGTTGGCGAACAGGCACCCGGCCTTTTCCTCCGGGGTGAGGGTCATGTAACGCTCGAGCTGTTCGACGGTCGTGATCCGGTTCTTGAGCTGCCACACCCAGTCCTGCCAATCCGACGCGGGAACGTGCTGCCAAAGGCCCTGGCCTTCAAACCAGGCGGAGCGATCTTCGGAATAGGGCATGATGCAGCACGAGACCTAGTTGATTTCGTCCAGGTGTCAAATGGCGTACCCCCGGGGGCCGGCACAGTTCCGCGCCTGAATCCGACCCCCGGGGCCCAAGATTTCCCGCGGCCGGCCGGATTCCCCTTGCAGGCACCGTCCGACCCCTTTTCGTGTCGCGCTGATGTCCACCTTCAAGCCCGCAGTGCTTGCCCTCGAGGATGGCAGCGTGTTTCGCGGCGCCGCCTTCGGCGCCGACGCCACCATTGCCGGCGAGTGTGTCTTCAACACCTCGATGACCGGTTACCAGGAAATCCTGACCGATCCTTCGTATTTCGGGCAGATCGTCACCATGACCGCGCCGCAGATCGGCAACTACGGGGTGAACGAGGAGGACGAGGAATCCCAGGCGCCCAAGTGTTCCGGCTTTGTCGTGCGCGAGGTCTCGCCGGTGGTCAGCAACTGGCGCAGCACCAATTCGCTCGATGCGTACCTGCGCAAGTACGGCATCCCCGGCATCAGCGAGGTCGACACCCGCGCCCTCACGAAGAAACTGCGGGTGGACGGGGCGATGAAGTGCTGCCTGAGCACGCTCGCGCTCGATGACCAGGAGGCGGTGGAACGGGCCCGCGGCTGGTCCGACATGGCCGGCAGCGACTACGTCAAGGACGTCAGCTGCACCGAGCCCTTCATCTGGCGCGCCGAAGATCCGGCCCGGCACAACCGGCAATACCTGCCCCCCGGCACGACGAGCGGCGCCACGGTCACGCCGTCGCAGGTCTTCAAGGTCGCGGCGTTCGACTATGGCGCGAAGTACTCGATTTACCGCAAGCTCGTGCGCCATGGCTTCGAGGTGCACGTCTTCCCGGCCCGGACCACCGCCGAACAGATCCGCGAACATGGGGTGGACTGCGTTTTCCTGTCCAACGGTCCCGGCGATCCCGCGGCGCTCCCCTACATCCATCGCACGGTCACGGCGCTCCTGCCCGAGTATCCGATCTTCGGCATTTGTCTCGGCCACCAGATGATCACGCACGCGCTCGGCGGCCGGACGTTCAAGCTGAAGTTCGGCCATCGCGGCGGCAACCAGCCCGTCAAGAATCTCGAAACCGGCAAGGTGTCGATCACGGCCCAGAACCACGGCTTCGCCACCGACCCGAAGTCGCTGGAAAAGTCCGGCGCCGTGGTGACGGAGGTGAATCTCAACGACCAGACCGTCGAGGGTCTCCGGCACAAGGAACTGCCGGTGTTCTGCGTGCAGTATCACCCGGAAGCCGCCCCCGGGCCCAATGACGCCGATCCGCTGTTCGAGGATTTCCACCGGCTCGTCACCAAGCGCAAAGCCGGGGTCATTTGACGAGGCGCCGGCACGCCCTCTCCCATGAGCCAAGAAACCTGGGCTGCGGTCGATCGCTATATCGAGGACAAATTCCTGCCGGCTGACCCGGTGCTCGACGCCGCGCTGAAAGCCTGTGCCGCCGCGGGGCTGCCGGAAATCCAGGTCACGCCCCCTCAGGGCCAGTTCCTGCAAATGCTGGCGTGCATCCGGCAGGCGCGCCGGATCCTCGAGGTGGGTACGCTCGGCGGTTACAGCACCCTTTGGCTGGCGCGGGCTTTGCCGGCCGGAGGCCGGGTGGTTACCATCGAACTGGAATCAAGGCACGCGGAGGTGGCGCGCGCCAATTTTGTCGCGGCTGGTCTCGCGGACCGTATCGACCTGCAGGTCGGGCGCGCCGCCGATGTGCTCGCGCGGCTCGCGACCGCCGGCGGGCCGCCATTCGACTTTGTCTTCATCGACGCCGACAAGGCCGGCACCGCGGATTACTTCCGCCTCGCCCTCCGGCTCTCGCGTCCGGGCACTGTCATCGTGGTGGACAACGTCGTCCGCAAGGGCGCGGTGGCCGACCCGGCCAGCACCGACGCCGCCGTGCAAGGCATCCGCCGGTTCAATGATGCCGCGGCGGCCGAGCCGCGCGTCACGGCCACGGCCCTCCAGACGGTCGGCACCAAGGGCTATGACGGGTTCGCCCTGCTGCTGGTCACGCGCTAGCCGAGCAGCTGCTCGAACTTCTTCGCGTCTTCCGGTGTGTCCACGCCCACGCTGGGGTCGTTGGTGACCTCGATGGCGATCGAATATCCGTTTTCCAGGGCGCGCAATTGCTCGAGCTTCTCGATTTGCTCCAGTTTACCCGGCGGCAAGGCGACGAATTTCTCGAGGAAGTCCGCCTGGTAAGCGTACAGGCCCAGATGCTTGAAGCACGGATTGGACGCGACCCAGGCATCGTCGACGGTGAGCCCGAGATCGCGCGAGAACGGCATCCCGGAGCGGGAAAAGTACAAGGCCCGCCCAGCCTGGGACATCACGACCTTCACCTGGTTGGGATTATGGAAATCGGCGACCCGCTTGAAGGGAGTGGCAAGCGTCGCCATTGGGCATTCCCCTTGGATCAGCCGGGCGAGAGCGCGCAATTGTCCGCCGGTGACCAGCGGTTCGTCCGCCTGGACATTGAGCACATGGCGAGCCCGGACCGTGCGGTTGGCCTCGGCAATGCGGTCCGTGCCGCTGGCGTGGTTCACGTCCGTCAAAATCGCCCTGAATCCGGCCTTCTCCACACACGTCGCCAGCAGCTGGTGATCGACCGCAAACCATAGCTGAAAATCGGGCATTTCTGCCGTAATCCGCTCGGCGACCCAGAGTACAAGCTCCTTGCCTTTAACGCGATGGAGCAATTTCCTGGGGAACCGAGTCGACTCAAGCCGGCATGGCACGATGATGGCGAAATCGGACATGGGGGCTTTGTTATTGCAAGGTGGGGCGCGACCGGCTTTTAGCGTTCCCCTTTAATCTGACCAGCCAGCCCGACCGCAATGGAAAAGAGCGACACAACGACCTCAGCCTCCCACGTGAAGGAACTTCTCGTGCAGAACAAGATGGGCATTCATGCCCGTCCGGCGGCGATGATTGTGCGCGTGACCAACCGGTTTAAATCCGAGGTCTTTGTCGAGAAGGACGAGGAACAGGTTAACGGCAAGAGCATCATGGGCCTCATGATGCTGGCGGCGGCCAAGGGTTCGAAGGTGAAGTTCATTGCGACCGGCCCGGATGCCGATGCGATGTTGACCGAACTCGAGTCGCTCTTCGCCCGGAAGTTCGACGAGGCCTAAGCGCTTATCCCGTAGAAGGTTCTCGCGTTCGCGTTCGTGACGGCGGCGAGCCGGGCATAGTCCGTGGCAAACAAGCCGGCGCAAAATTCCGCCGTGTGCCGCAGGTAGGACGGCTCGTTGGGTTTTCCGCGGTGCGGCATGGGGGTAAGGTAGGGAGCGTCGGTTTCCAACATGAGCCGGTCGAGGCCCTGGGCCAGCGCCGCCGACCGGACCGCCTCGGCATTCTTGTAGGTGATGATGCCCGTGAAAGAGCCCCACCCTCCTCGCCGCGTCAGTTCCGCCATCTCCGCCGGTCCTTCCGCAAAGCAGTGGAAAACGACCTTCCGCCAGTCGACGCCGGCGGTGTCGATCATGTCGACGCATTCGCGAAACGCGCCGCGCGAATGCACGACCACGGGACAACCGAGGCGTTTCACCAGCGCCAGTTGCGCGGCCAGGGCGCTTTTTTGCCGCGCAAAGAGACGAGCCGCGCCGGCTGGATCCTTGGGCAGATGGAAACGGTCCAGCCCAATCTCCCCCAGCGCCACCGGTTTCAGCGCGCCCTGCCAGAATGCCTCGAGCCGGGCCACCCGGCCGGCCCAATCGTCATTCACGCTGCACGGGTGCAATCCAGCCGTGTAATGCACGACGCCCGGATGCGCCGTCGCCAGTTCACGGTAAAGCGACCAGTCGTCGACATCGGTGCCGATCGTCACCATCGCGTCGAGCCCCGCCTCTTTCGCGCGCTGCAGGATCGACGGCAGCTCGTCGCGCCGGGCGAAGGAGTCCAGGTGGGTGTGCGTATCGATCAGCCCCATGCGCCGATTGAAGGCACCCGAAAATCGGAAGCCAGCGCTTTCGCGCTGGCTCCCTTTGCACACATACCAGTCTGCCTGGTAAAAGCCGATGTCGGCGCCGAGAAGGCCGCATCAAATCAGCTGGTCCGAATGCGAACGTCGCCGCCGCTCGATCCCAGGTAAAGTTCGGGTCCGCCGCCATTCACCTTGCCGGAAAGGCTGCTGCGGCGCAGGCCGCCCTTGTCGATCGAGATCGTGATGCCGGCCGCGTCCACATCGCCGCCACTCGTATGGGCCTTCAAGTCGAACGCCGCGGCCTTGTCGACGGTCACGACAACTTCGCCGCCGGAAGTCGTGAGTTTGCAGTCGCCCTGGAGCGGGCCTTCGATGTTGGCCCGGACGTTGCCGCCGGAGGTGCTCGCCGTCAGCCGGTTCTTGACGGCATTGATCACGATGTCACCGCCCGAAGTGGAGAGGTTGGCCTCGCCGCCGGCGCGGTCGACATGAATGTTCCCGCCGGAGGTCGTCAGGTGCACCTTCGCCGTGCCCTCGCGCAGGAAGATGTCGCCGCCCGAGGTGCCGCCGTCGACTTCGCCTTCGACCTTGTCACATTTCAGGTTGCCGCCGCTGGTGCGCATGCGAGCCTGGCCGCTGATGCTGGCCAGCTCGATGTCGCCGCCGGAGGTCGCCAGGTCGACGTTGTAGTGCGAAGGCACGACGACGGTGAAGCTGACCTGGACCGGGGGCCAGTTGCCCACGTGCCAGCCGTGACCGCCTTCATACTTGGCGATCGCCGTCACGTCGTTGCCCTGTTGTTCGATCGAGAGGTCGAGGTCCTTGAGCAATTCATCCGCCTTCTCGTCCGAATTGACGTGGATGGTCTCGGTGGCTGTGACCTTCACTTGCGAGTCGGTGCCGGTCACCACCTTGACGTCGCCGCCGGCGGTCTTGACCTTGAGGTTTCCGCCGGGTTGCACCGAGAAGCTCTTTTCGACGGTGCGCGTGATCTTCGCCTGGAGGAGGGCCGGCATTGCCAGCAACGCCCCGAGGGTGACGAGGGGAACGATGGATTTCATGGGTGCTTGTACTGCAGTTAACACGACGACACGGGAAAAGTTACAGGCAATTGTTTCCGGCGCCGTCGGCGCCGGCCTCACGGGTCCGCCAGCAATCTGACCTGCAGGCGGCTGAGACGCTCGAAGAGCCGCTGTTCGCGGCGAACCGGCCACCAATCATAGAGGTAAATCTCAAGCGGGCGCCACATGGCGACCCAGCCGCCGATGGTCAGGCTTTCGCTCAGGATGACGCCGGCCGTGCCCCAGGGTGCCTTGGCCACCAGGCCGCTCAGCGTCAGGCAGACGGCGAGAAACGTGACCCCGATGAGCAGGGTCTGGCGCCCGCGCGCCATCAGCTGCCGGAACTCCAGCAATTTTGTCAGGGCGCGGGCCCGGAAATAGTTGCGCACCGCATCCTGCAGCCCGGCGGCGCGATCCGCCGGCGGGGGCGTGGCCAGGTGAATCGCCAGCTCAAATTCACGATCCGCCGGCTGTTCGCGCGCCCACCCGACGACAAATTCCTCCGCATCCGGATCCAGGTCGCGATCGATGAAGGGCGACGGATCCATGGAGTTGAACATCTGCGCCAGTTCGCGCAGGCGCATCTCGATGCGGGCAAGGGACTGGGACACGCCGTCCAGTATACCGCCCGCGGCGGGTTTTCCAACGCCGGACTGGCGCGCGCTCAGGCGTCGAACGCGGTCGCCCACGCCGCTTCGTCGAACCCGGCCAGGGCGATGCGGGGTCCGACCACGAACGGGCGTTTCACGAGGCTGCCATTCGCCGCGAGCAGCCCGACCGCCTCGGCATCGGTCAGGGCCGGCAGCTTCGTCGCCAGTTCCAGGGCGCGATACTCGCGGCCGGCGGTATTGAACAGCTTGCGCCGCTCGCCGCCGAATGCCGCCAGTGCCTGCCGCAACTCCGTCGCGCTCGGCGGGGTCTCGCGGATCGGGCGCTCGTCAAATTCCAGGCCGCGGGCCCGCAGCCATTTGACCGCGCGACGGCAGGTGTCGCAGTTCGCCAGCGTGTAGACCGCCAGCGGCCTCACTTCGCGAAGATTTCCCTGAAGAACACCTGCATGTGCGCCCACGAGCGATGGTCCGCCGCCGCATTGTAGCCGATGTTGCCCGTCAGGCCGTTGAGCGCGGCCACCTTGTCCGCATCCGGATTGGTGAACGCATGCACCGCCCCGGCATAGCTGATGAACTGGTAGTCGAACTTGCCGTCGTCCATCGCCTTCTTGAAGGCCGCGACCGCTTCCGGCTTCACGAACGGGTCCACCGCGCCGTGACAGATAAGGATGCTCGCCTTGTTCCGGGTCGCCGCGTCGGCCGGCACGGGAATCAAGCCGCCGTGGAAACTCACGATCCCCGCCAGCGGCGCGCCGCTGTACGCCAGCGCCTGGACCGTCGAGCCGCCGAAACAGTAGCCGATGGCCGCGACGTGGTTCGGCTCGACGAGTCCGGTCGCCAGCAACTGGTCGAGACCCGCCTGCGCCCGCTCCGCCATGAGCGGCTTGCCGTAGAACTGCCCCGCGAGTTCACCCGCCTTCTTCGCGTCGGTCGTGACGACGCCCGCGCCGTACATATCCGCGGTGAACGCCACGTACCCGAGCGCCGCCAGTTGCTTCGCCCGGCCCTTGACGTAGTCGTTCAGTCCCCACCATTCCGGAACCACGAGCACGCCGGGCGCCTTCCGGCTCGAAGAAATCCGGGCGGAGTCGTACGCGAGAAAACCTTCCAGTTTCACGCCGGCTTGTTCATAGGCCACGGGCTTGGTCACGATCTCAGCGGGGAGCGACATGGGAAGAGTGGCAATGGAACCGAGGAGAAGAAGGAGCGTGGATTTCATTCGCGAAGACTAGTCGAAACTCCGCGAAACTCAATCCCTCCGCAGCCGGGTCCGGCCGGGCTTCCACCGGTCGCCGGGGCGTGGCCGCCACTACCGGCGCAGCTCCACCACATCGCCCGCCAGCAAGGCCAGGCGCCCGGCATCCGGCTTCTTGAGGTCGGCAGCCAGCAACCGTCCGCCGCGGAATACCTTGGCCGCCCGAAAACTCCCCCCGCCAGCGGCCGTCGCCGCATACAGCTGCATGCCCTGCTGCCAGGGCAACTGCGTCATCGCGCCCGTCGAGGCATCGACCACCACCACCATCCCGGCGCGCGTCAACTTAGCCGCCGATTCCATGGTCACGACGGTCACCGTCCCGGACGAACTCATCGCCGCGGAAGCCACGCGGCCGCTCGTCTCGACCGCCGTCACCGTCACCTTGCCCGCGGTCTTGACCGAGGTGACCGCCACCGCGCCCACCGCGGCGACGGTGGCCCCGACCATCAGGCAGCCCGCGGCGGCCAGGGCGACGCCCGCCGCCAGCAACGCCACCAGCCACCTCACGCGGTCAGGCCGCCGGCAATGTACTGGCGCAACGACTCCGCCTCCGCCCGGTGGGCGTTCGCGACCCAGCGCGATACGTCGCCAATCGAGATCAAGCCGACGAGTTTGCCTTCCTGCACCACGGGCAAATGCCGGCAGCGGCGCTCCGCGAATATTTCCATCACTTCCTGCACGGTGGCTTCCGGCCGGATGGTCAGCACGCTGGCCGACATGACCTGGGTGATCGGCGTGGTCTTCGGGTCCAGTTCCGCGGCAATCACGCGCGTGAGCGCGTCCCGCTCGGTGAAGATGCCGGCCAGTTCCGTCCCCTTCATCACGAGCACCGAGCCAATGCGATGGAGGTTCATTTCTCGGACGGCTTCGGCCACGGTGACGGTCGACGCAACGGCGCGTACCGCGTGCCCCTTGCCGTCCAGCAAGGCGGTGATCGAGGTATTCATGGGTTTGGGGTGGAGACAGTTTACGGCGGGACCGCGTTCCCTCAACCGCAAACTCCCGGTTGCCGGATTATTTTCGGAACAGCTGGTCCAGGGCCCCAAGGCTTTTGAGCGGCGAACCCTTGGCCAGGCGAACCGCGGGCGCGGCGGCGCGCGGCGCCGCGGCCGCCGCGGGAAGCTGCAGTTCCTCCAGCAACCGTTCGAGCCGGACCGCGGAAACCGGCTCCGCCGTGCCCAGATCCTGCGCAAAGAGGCTCACGCGGAATTCCTCGACCAGCCAGCGGAAGTGCCGCGCCCGCTGATCACCCGGGGCCTTGTCCGCCAACTCGGCGGCCGCGCGCGCGAACGGCGCCAGCACGGCGGCACGTTGGGCGTCCTTTGCGACGTCCCGTTTCCAGCGGTCGGCCCGCGCGATCATGCCCCGCAGGTAGCGCGGGAGGTCGCGCACGCGTTCAAACGGCATGCGGCGCAGGAAGTCCGGCGGCAGCAGCGCAGCGAGGTCCCCCGCCAGTCCGGGATACGGCTGCGGGTGCGTCTCCAAGGCGAGGCGCAGGGAAAACACTTCCTTCAGCCCATCCGCGAGCTTGGAGACGATCCCGCGCAGATCGCGTTTCGCCTCCTCGATGCGCCGCGTGAATTCCGCGGCGTGCAGGGGCGCCACCGGCCGATGGCACACCCACGCCCGGATGGCGTGCAGCGCGTCCGCTTGCAGCGCCTCGGGCGTGGTCAGCGTCACCGCCAGCGGGCCGAGCGCGCGCAACGATTTCAAATCCTTCTCCAGCCAGCCGAGGTCGTGACGCAGCTGCGCCTCGAACAGTTGCGCCAGGCCGGCGCGGCTCGCCGCTTTTGCCTCTTCGGGCGTCGCAAACAGTCGCACGGCGACCCCGGCGGGAAAAGCCTGGAGGCCCGGATAGGCCCGGACCGGCACGCCGTGATGTTCGCTGACGATGATCGCTTCCGGCACATCGCCAAAATCCCACCGGGTGGCCGGCGCGGATTCCCATTTCGCGCGCGCCTCGCGCCAATCGCCGCTGCCGCCGACCGCCGCCTGCCTGCTGACATCCCGCGCCCGCAGGTGCAGCTGGTCCCGGACTTGGGTTAGGTCGCGGCCCGCCCACAGGACGCGGCCCTTTGCGTCGAGCACCTCGACGCGCACGCGCAGGTGATCGGGCAGCGGCTTGTCGTCCCAGAGACCAGGATCGATGCGCGCACCGAGCCTGGGCACGAGGAGTTCCGCCAGCGCTTCCGCCAAGGTCGGCGGTTCCGCCCGCGCGCGCAGCAGGGCGAGCTCGGCCGTCAACTTTCGCGCGGTCTCGGCCAGCGGGATGAGGTCGCGCCGCTGCTCCTTCGGCAGCGCCTTCAACATGAGCTCCACCTTTTCCGTGAGGTGGCCGGGCACGGCCCAATCCAGCATGGCGGGCGTCAAGGCCTCCGCCTCGGCCAGGCCCACCCGCAGGGTCACGCCGTCGGTCTCCTGGCCCGGCTGATAGGCATAACTCAGCGGCAGCACCCGGTTGTCAATCGGGACGGCGGCGGGAAAGGCGTCCGGATCGTACCGGGCCTCGGCCGGCGGCTGCAGGTCCGACTCGGCCAGGAACAGGAATTTCGGGTCGCTCGCCTGTCGGTGACGGACGAAATCGACCAGCTCCGGGACCGACGAAACACCCTCGATGCGCTGCGCATAGAAGCGGTGGACGATTTCATCCAGGTTCATGTAGCCGGCGCTCCGGGTGCGCGTGAGCAACGCCTCCGTCTCGGCGCGCAGCCGCCGGTTGTGGGCGAGAAAGTCGAACGGCCAGGTGATCGAGTCACCGACCAGGCCTTCGCGGATGAAAATCTCGGTCGCGTGCGCGGGATTGATGCGGCCGTAGGCGACGGCGCGCGTCTCCAGCTCCAGGTTGTACACCCGCCGGCGTTCCTTCACGAGCACCCGCCCGCCCTCCGCCTCCCAGAATGGCTCGCTGTGCGACGCGCGGACCAAGTGCGCGCCGAGATCCAGCACCCAGTGCGGATCGATCCGGGCGCAGGTGCGGGCGTAGACGCGGCCGGTCTCCATGACCTCCGCCGCCATGAGCCAGCGCGCCACCCGCTTCTTGGGTTGCGCGCCTCCCTTGGTCTTGGCGACGGCGGCCATCTTCGTTGGCTTCGTCCGCTCAAAAAGCGCCGAACCCGGGAAGACGCCGACCTTCCGGTCGTGCGCGGCCTGGTAGTCTCCCTCGTCGGTGCGCGTCGCGATGTTTCCGAGCAAACCGCTCAGGATCGAACGATGGATCGCAGCGTAGGCGGGAGTGCCGAGCGCCAGCTTCAGCGGCTGTCCCTTCTTCAAGCCGTCGTAGACCGACGACCCGGCGAAGCCGTCGCGTTCGCGCAGGCTGTCCTCGAGTTGCGCGTGCACATCGCGCCATTCGCGCATCCGGAGAAACGACAGGAAATGCGCCGTGCAGAACTTCCGCAGCTTGCCCAGCGTCATCCGCTCGAACTCGTCATGGTAGGCCTCCCAAATGGCGAGGAGGGTGAGAAAGTCGGAGTCCGGGTGGACGAACCGGCGATGCGCCGCGTCGGCCTTTTCGCGCTGGTCGACCGGACGCTCGCGCGGATCCTGGATGCTCAGCGCGGCCGCGATGATCAGGACCTCGCGCTGCGCCTTCTCGGTGCGCGCCTGCAGGATCATGCGTCCGACCGTGGGGTCGACCGGCAGCTGCGCCAGGGCGCGGCCCAGCACCGTCAGCTCGTATCCATTGGAGGGCGCGGACTCCGCTCCGCGCCGATGGTCGGACGGCGGGGTGCCCGCCCCACCCTTCACGATCGCTCCCAGCTCCTCCAGCAGTGCGTACCCCGCCCGGATTCCCTTGGCCGGCGGCACGTTGAGAAACGGGAAATCCTCGATGTCCCCCAGGCCAAACGCCTTCATGCGCAGGATCACGTCGGCCAGGTTGCAGCGCTGGATCTCCGGCTGCGTGAAGCGCGGGCGCTCCCGATAATCCTCTTCCGCATACAGCCGGATGCAGACGCCGTCGCTGACACGCCCGCAGCGGCCCTTGCGCTGGTCGGCACTGCTTTGCGAAACGGGCTCCACCGGCAGCCGCCGCGTGTGGCTGAGCGGCGCGTACCGGCTGATTCGCGCCAGCCCGGAGTCGACGACAAACCGGATGCCGGGAATGGTCAGCGACGTCTCCGCAATGTTAGTGGCGACGACCACCTTGCGGCCGCCGGTGGGCGCGAACACCCGCTGCTGCTCGGCGTTGGTCAGCCGCCCGTACAGCGGCACGACTTCCACGCGCGGGAATTTCCGGCCCGCGAGCAGGTCGCCCATTTCACGGATATCGCGTTCCGTGGGGAGGAACACCAGCACGTCGCCCTGCGCGCTCTCGTGGAGCACGCGCGTCACCGCCTCCACGGCGGCGTCGATGTAGGTGAATTCGTCAGATCGCGCCTTGCGGTAGGGCGCGGACTCCGTTCCGCGCCGCTCACTCTCGGCGGCGAAGGGACTCGCCGCCCTCCCTTCCCCCTCCAGCTCCTCGAGCGGCGACCAGATGACCTCGACCGGATAGACCCGTCCCGACACTTCGATGACGGGCGCGTCGTCAAACGCCTTGCTGAAGGCCGCGGTGTCGATCGTCGCGGAGGTGATGATGATCTTGAGCTCGGGCCGACGCCGCCGCAGCCGCCGCAGGTGGCCGAGAATGAAGTCGATGTTGAGCGACCGTTCGTGCGCCTCGTCGACGATGATTGTGTCGTATTCGCGCAGGTCCGGGTCGGCCTGCAACTCGGCCAGCAGCATGCCGTCGGTCATGAACTTCACCACCGTGGCCCCCGAGGTCTGGTCGGCGAAGCGGATCTTGCAGCCGACCTCGCGGCCAAACGTCACGTTGAGCTCCTCGGCCACGCGGCGCGCGACCGAGGTGGCCGCGACCCGGCGCGGCTGCGTGCAGGCGATGCGGCCGCGTTCGCCGCGACCCGCCACGAGGCAGAGCTTGGGCAGCTGCGTCGTTTTGCCGGAACCCGTCTCGCCGGCCAGAATGAGGACTTGGTGGTCGCGGATGGCCCCGATGATCTCGTCCGCCCGGGCGCTGATGGGCAGTTCGGGTGGATATTCGATCCGGAAGGGCCAGGGTTTTTTGTCTGGTGGCGGCATGCCGCGGGGTGTCAGGCTGAGCGAAGCGAAGTATCCCGGATTCTAAACCAAAATCATCGCCATGGCCGTTCCCGAGCCCACGCCCCAGGAAAAGGCATTGCGTCGCGTCCTCAAGGTCTCGCGCGCCAATGGCTGGAGCGTCGTCGTGGTCGCCGGGCTCGGCATCCTGCTCGCGCTGCTGCTCGGCGACCTGTCGAGCGTGTTCATCGGGGCGCTGGTCGCCTTCGCCGGGGGCATGGAGGTCCGCGGCCACAAACTCCTGCGCCGGCGCGATGCGGACGGCCTGAAGCTGCTCGTGCGCTCGCAGCTGTTCCTGCTCACGATCATTCTCGTTTATTGCGCGATGCGCCTCGGCAGCTTCGATGCCGACACAGTGATGGGCAGCGTGACGCCGGAGATGGAGGCCCTCTTGAAGGATTCGGGCATCCAGCGCGCGGACATCCTCCCGATGGTGCGCCTGGCCTTCTACACGCTCTATCTCACCCTGGCCATCGTGTCGTTGCTCTACCAGGGCGGCATGGCGTTGTATTACCGGGCCAAGGGTCGACTCGTTCGCGAGGCCCTGGCCGCCCCGCTCGTGCCGCCCGCCCCGAACCCCCCGCTTGCCTAAGGATCACCGGCGGCTACCCTGCCGTTCCGATGTCCGAGGAACGTTACGTTGTCGCCAAGCCGCGGTGGGCCGAGAATCAACTCGCCTGCGCCTTCCCGCCGCGCGCGGCGCGGCTCCCACCGGGCCGGAAGATTACGGCGGGCTTTGTGGTGGTCCGCGGTCATCATTCCGCGGGCGATCCCCGGGAAAGAGGAATGCTCCGACTTAATCCCCTCCCATGAGCACAAGTTTCTTCCCGCAGGACATCATAATTAAGAAGCGCGACGGCGGCGCCCTCGCGCGCGAGGAGATCGAATTCTTTGCCCGCGGGGTGGTCGACGGTCGCTTTGCCGATTACCAGGCGACCGCCCTGCTCATGGCCATTTTCTGGCGGGGCATGACGGCGCAGGAAACGGCGTGGCTGACCGACGCGATGATGCGCTCGGGCGAGGTGATCGACCTGCGCGACGTGCCGGGCGCCAAAGTCGACAAGCACTCCACCGGCGGCGTGGGCGACAAGGTCTCGCTCATCCTCGCCCCGCTCGCCGCCGCCTGCGGCCTCAAGGTCCCGATGATGAGCGGCCGCGGACTCGGCCACACGGGCGGTACCCTCGACAAGCTGGAGGCCATCCCCGGCTTCCAGGTCATGCTCAGTGTGCCGGAATTCCGTCGCATCCTGCAGCAGACCGGCGTGGCGATGATCGGCCAGACGCCGCAGGTCGTGCCCGCCGACCGCAAGCTTTATGCGCTGCGCGACGTCACCGGCACGGTCGAATGCATCCCGCTGATTTGCGCCAGCATCATGAGCAAGAAGCTGGCGGAGGGCATCGATTCGCTCGTCCTCGACGTCAAGTTCGGCCGGGGTGCGTTCATGAAACGCAAGGACGACGCCCTCGCCCTCGCTCGGGCCATGGTCGACGTCGGCCGGGCCGCCGGCAAACCGGTGTGGGCGCAGCTTTCCGCGATGAACCAACCGCTCGGCCGCGCGGCCGGACACACGACCGAAGTCATCGAATCGATCGAATGCCTGAAGGGCCGCGGGCCGGCGGACTTGATGGAGATAACCCTGGCGCTCACGGGACACATGCTGGTGCTCGGCGGCGTCGCCCGGGATGCGGCCGGCGCGCAAAAGCTGATGGCGACCGCGATCGCGAACGGCTCGGCGCTGGAAAAGTTTCGCGCGATGTGCGCCGCGCAGGGCGGCGATCCGCGCGTCGTGGACGACTATGGCTTGCTCCCGGCGGCGAAAAAGCGCCTCGAGATCCGGGCGCCCGCCGCGGCGAGGGGATTCGTCAGCGAAGTCGATGCCTTGAAATGCGGCCAGGCCATCATGGCCCTCGGCGGCGGCCGCGCGGCGGTCAGCGACCGCGTCGACCATGCCGTCGGTCTCGCGGACCTGATCAAGATCGGCGAGCCGGTCGAGGCCGGCACCCGCCTCTGCACTCTGCACATCAATGACGATGCCAAGGGTGCCCGCGCCGAGGAGCTCGTGCGCGAGGCGATCAAGTTCTCGCCGGCGGCCCCCTCACCCGAGGCGTTGGTGCAGGACTTGATCAGGTAGGCTCGCCATATAGTTAGCGCGGGGCCCAGGCGCGGAATGGCTTGAGGCCCCGGCGCGATTCGGCAACTTTGCCGCCGTCCTACCCACTTTCCTCCCATGAGCCTCTACATCGGTATCGACAGCGGAACCCAGAGCACCAAGGCGGTCGTGCTCGACCTCGACCTCGGTCGCGTCATCGCCGAGGCGCGCGCGCCCCACTCGCTGATCGCCGGCCTCCCGCCGGGCCACATGGAACAGCAGCCGCAGCATTGGACGGAGGCGCTCGACGCCGTCATCAGCGAGGTCGCGGCCAAGATCGACCGCCGGCGCGTCCGCGGCATCGGCATTTCCGGCCAGCAGCATGGCTTCGTGCCGCTCGACGAGCGCGGCGAGGTCATCCGGCCCGCCAAGCTCTGGTGCGACACCTCGACGGTGGCGGAGTGTGCCCTCCTGACGAAAAAGCTCGGCGGCACGAAGGCCGTCATCCGCCAGACCGGCCTGCCTTTCCTCCCGGGCTACACGGCGCCGAAGATCCTGTGGCTGAAGCGGCACGAACCGGCGAACTTCAAGCGGCTCCGGCATGTCCTGCTCCCGCACGATTATCTCAATTTCCACCTCACGGGGAATTACTTCATGGAGCCGGGCGACGCCTCGGGCACGGCGCTGCTCGACGTGCGCAAGCGCACCTGGTCGCCCGCCGCGCTCCGGGCCATCGACCCGAACCTCGGTGACTGGTTGCCCGCGCTTTCGAAGTCATCCGAGGCCGCCGGCATGCTCCGCCCGGGGCTCGCCCAGCAGTACGGCTTTCCGGCCGACGTGGTCGTCAGCGCCGGTGGCGGCGACAACATGATGGGGGCCATCGGCACCGGCAATGTGTCCGCAGGCGTGGTGACCGCGAGCCTTGGCACCAGCGGCACCATCTATGCCTTCAGCAGGAAGCCGGTCATCGATCCGCACGGCGAGATCGCCGCCTTCTGTTCGTCCACCGGCGGCTGGCTGCCGCTGTTGTGCACGATGAACCTGACCCTCGTCACCGAGCAATTCCGCACGATGTTCGGCTGGGATCATGCGGCGCTGGAGCAGGCGGTGGCGGCTACGGCCGCCGGTGCCGACGGCTTGACACTCGTCCCCTATTTCGACGGCGAGCGGACGCCGAACGTGCCGCACGGCACCGGCGTGCTCTATGGGCTCGGTCGCCGCACCCTGACGCCCGGCCATCTCGCCCGCGCCGCGATGGAGGGCGTCACCCTCGGCTTGAACTACGGCCTGCTCCGGCTGGCGGCGTTGGGGGTGAAGCCCAAGGAAATTCGCCTGACGGGCGGCGGGTCGAAATCCGCCGTCTGGCGCCAGATCATGGCGGATATCTTCGGCGTTCCCGTGGTGGCGATGATCGAGGACGAAGGCGCCGCGCTGGGTGGCGCATTGCAGGCGGCGTGGTGCGATGGCCTGCGCCAGGGGCAGAAAACCGACCTGGCGGAACTCACGGGCCGCGTCGTGGCGGTCAACGACCCGACCCGGTGCGTGCCGGACAAAAAACACACCGCCTATTACCGTTCGCTGCAGGCCAGGCAGGACAGCTTGAGCCTGACGCTGCGCGAAACGTTCGAGAAATTTGCCGGCGCCTGAGACGCGACTGGAGGCGGGGTGCCCTCACCCCGCGAGGCGAAGCGTGGATGGTTGCCCGCGGGACGAGGGCGTCCCGCCTCCACCAACGGCGGATCCGCGCTTCCCGGGCTTCGGCGAACAGCCTTCACCCGGCTTGCCGAGCCGTAGCTCGCCACGCGAGCGAAGGCTGGTGCTCGGGGGGGGACTCGAACCCCCATGCTTTTAGGCACAGGCTTCTGAGACCTGCGTGTCTACCAATTCCACCACCCGAGCGAAACTATCAATATGATTTATATGAACTACTTACGGAAACTGGCATTTTCGCAAGCTGGCTTTTTCTACACCGCTCTTCTACACCTTAATTATGAAAGCTATTAAGAGAGAACGGATGTGGGAAAGAACCAACGTTACGAACCTACTCCGGAACCGTCAGAGCGGGACTTACTACGCGCGCGTCAAAACCAACGGCAAGCAGAAATGGCGCAGCTTAAAAACGCAGGTCTTTTCAGTGGCCAAGCTCCGTCTGTCGGACGTGGAAAATGATATCCGGACGCAGGCTGCCACCGTCAGGGGCGACGGCGGACCCGCATCTGATCCCGCGGCCGAAACAAAGTTCGCTACCTACATAGCGGCCTATCGTGCCAAACAAGAGAATGACTCAAAGCTGAAAGCCTCATCCTTGGAGCGAAAGCTGAACTCGGTAAAAGCGCTCGTCAAAACATGGCCGGAATTGCCCAACCGGGACGTGCGCCGACTAACTAAATCGGACTGCCAGGCTTGGGCCACGAAGGCCAAGAAGGAGGGCACGGGCTTTATTGCCCCCAACGTAAAAACGAAGAGGGCCGGCATGTCGGCCTCGGCTTTCAACAAGTGCGTGGATGCCCTAATGGGAATCCTGGAAATCGCCAAGGCGAAGGGCCTGATCTACAAAAACCCCGCAGAAGAGGTGGTGAAGCTGCCGATCAAACCAAAACCATTCAATCTGCCGTCCAATGCCCAGTTCAAGGAAATGGTGCAGTTGATAGCTACCGCCGGCAGTCGCTGGTCCACTGATGCCGCCGATATGGTCCGCCTGCTGGCATTTACCGGCGCTCGGGTAAACGAAGCCCGGAGGCTTCGGTGGCATCACCTGAACGAAGCGGAAACTCTCCTTACGATGCCAGGCACCAAATCAGAGAAAAGCATCGACCGACCCTTACCGTTGTTCAAACCGCTCGCCGCCCTGCTGACCGAGATTCGCAATCGTCGCGGACCGGAGGCGGCGAATGCGCCCATCGTCCGTCTGAAATCCTGCATGGATGCGCTCAAGTCCGCCTGTCGCAAGGTCGGGGTCAAAGAAATGGACCACCATGATCTCCGTCATTATTTCGCCACCCGCTGTATCGAGTCAGGAGTGGACATCCCCACTCTATCGCGGTGGCTCGGCCATGCAGACGGCGGGGCCCTGGCCATGAAAACATACGGGCACCTTCGACAGGAGCATAGCCTCGCACAGGCAGCCAAAGTCGAGTTCTAGGGGCGAGGCCGGCCCTCAACGCGCACGAGCGCAGTAACGATCGATTGAGGCACGGGTCACCAAGATCTTCCTAGTGTCCGGCAATCGATCCAATTTGCCGCGCGCCAATAGCCGGTAAAGCGATGTCCGCGAAATACCGCCTAAAAGCCGACGCGCATTAGTAGAATCGTAAGCCTTAGGATCGACCGGCTGCTCCTGCGGCAGGATAGATTCTTCATGTGCATCGCCAATCAATCCGAAACCCAATTTGGCCGCCAGCCGTTGCGCCTCCTCGGTGTTTTCCGCTTCAAACGCGATCCGGCGGATCGACCCGTCAATCAGGTAGATTGCCTCGAACCTGTTCATTCCGGCCCGTGCCGTTGACCGGGCGACCTGCTTGGCGCGCTGGCGTTGCCCTATGTCGCTGCTCAGTGCCGCTTGGATTTCGGCGGGGAGTTGACGGATTGGAGCGGCGGATGGCATGAGACAATCCTAGCACGGCGTGGGAAAGGCTCCCGTCAGGAGGGGTCTCCCGGCTGGCTACGGGAGTTTCCGCCATCCAAAGTGAGAATGGAGTCCAGATCATCGCTGGGATCTGCCGACCGTTCCCCGCCACTGTTGGCATCCAACCTAACCTGAATCGGCAGGCCGCCATCACGATAGGGGCAGCTGACAAGGCCGGGCTCCGGCAGGAGCCAGCCGTTGCAGACGCTATGCCGCAGTTGCGAGCAGGGATTTGATTCCGCCAACCGCGCCTTTTGGTCGAAATGCGCGTCGTAATCGGCGAGGCGGCCCGGCGCGAATCCCCTCACCTCCTCCACCACAAGGATTCGGCCGTCCAGATATACAAAGTCCGCGCGAAACTGGAGGACCGGCAACGCCACGCCAAGTGCCCGGCCTGCGCGTTTCACCATTTCCCGGAGATGATCCAGACGGACGGCCTTGTAGGGACTGATCCCGGCTCCCACCAACTGCGCCACGCGCTTTCGTTCCGTATGTGAATCAACCGGGATCACCTGGCCGGCGTCGAGATAGATGGGGAACAGTGCCAGCTTCACTACAAGTCCCGCCTGATTGATGGCCGCCACGAAGAAATATGGTCCGACGCAATAGCGGCCCAGCACCCGCAGGGAGGCCATGGCATCCTCCCACACCTGTCCATCCACCGGCACGATCATCGCAGTCATTCCACGAATCACTTCCGACCACGTCTCGAAAACCAATGAAACCACCGCATCAGCCGGTGCGTGATCTGGCGGGGAGCACAGAAACCCGAACGAAAGAGCCAACCCTCGCTCGGCGGCCGCCGCCTGCAGCGAGTAGAAGGGGTAGGCGTGCGCACGCTGCGCCCGGTGTTCGATTTCAGCCAGAAACTCCGCAACCGTCGAGCCGCGGGCCGGAACGGCTAGCGAGCGAGCGAAGATGCTGGAATGGGCTGCGGACAGAACATGCCGCGCGACGTGGCGGAAGGCTGGCGCACTGGCTTCTCGTTGCCCGGTCAAGTCGAAGACGAGTTCCGGGCGCGGTGGCTGCGCCTCAAAGTCCTCGGCCAGGCGAAAAATGCAGTCGTCACGGTGCAGGTCCGCCACACTCCGACGATCTAGTCGAAACCGGCCGTCGGGCTGCTTGACTACCTCCAACTGCAACCTGACCGGCTCCGGGAAGCGGCAGCCGCAGATGATTCCGTCCCGACGGTGCAGGCCGATGAGGATCGCCTGAACCGCCGGGGCGAACACCTCCGAACGCGCCTGCAAGTGGACAAATTCCATGTCGGGAGTGAGAAAGCCGTTCATGGTAGTTCCGGGGTGAATGGGACGGCTGCCCGGGTGACGGTGGGCCGCGGCCGCTTTGCGAGGACCGACTCGCGCAGGCGGGCGGTCACGGCCCCGACTTGTCCGGCCACTCGCTTAAAGTCGTCTCGAGTGCCGTTACCTGCCGGCCCAGGTTTTTCACCTCCACCATGTTCAGTTCGAGGAGCCGCTCCTTGTTCTGCGTGGCGAGGTAGAAGCGGTTCATGTCGCCGCGCAGCTGTTCGAGCGACTGCGGCGAAACTGAGCTCGCTTCCAGGGCGCGCAGACGCCGGTCCAATTCCTGCACGACCGGCAGAAAGGACTCGATGGCTTTCTGCGAGTGCTCGGCCCGCGCGCTCAACAGCTCGACGGCACCCTGCAAGGAGCGCAATTGCTCTGACAAGGAATTCAAGAACCCGCTGGGCCCGTTCTGCGATGGATCGATATAGTTGCTCATAAAGTTGGGTGACAAAGCCCAGCCCCAGCTTGCGGTGCCTTAGCCGGCAGCGCCGAGTCCGGGACGGGACCGCCGCTGGCACGGCATCGTGGTAGCTGCCGGGCAGGTGCAGGGTGACGAGGTCTGGCGGCCGGGACGCAGGACGGCGACCGGCGGCGCCGATCACGGCGCCCGGCCGATAACGGCCAGTAGCAGGGCAATCAGCAGGAGCATCATAGTCCCGCGCCACAGCCACCGGTTCGCGCGGGCTCCCCGAATGAACATACGCCTCGCCGCAAGCCATTCCTCGCGGCTGATGCCCCGAGTGTCCCGGCACATGGCCGCCCAGGTTGCCCGCTGGCGTTGGAGCCACGACTCCTGCAACTGCCGTTGCAGGACTTCGACCTGCGAACTCAGACGCGCCACCTGGCCAAGCTGCGAATCGAAGGCACAGTCCAGCCGCCGGCACAGGGCGGCGCTTGCAGCCGCTGATGCGGCTCCCCTTGCCGATTGGTCGCCAAGAAGCTGCAGCCGACGCATAACTTCTTTGTTGGCGAGTGCGTCGCTCTGCCGTGAGTCGAGCAAGATCTGCCTCAACTCTTTCAACTCGCGCGGCAGGTTCTGCTGCGTCGCAATGATTGCCTCGACGGCCGCGAGGACCTTGGACAACTGGGTCGGCGGTGATGTAAAATTGGAAGCCGGCCGAGTATTTCGGTCCGCGGAGGGTGTATGATTGGTCTGCATGGCGAATAATGATTGAAGCCTTCGATCCTGCCTTTGCCGCGTGGCCGTCCCGGCAGAACGCGGCGATCAGTCCACTCCGGTCGGTGGCATCACCGCATTGGTAGTAGGCGCACGCGGCTTCATCGAAAGCCTCCCAGATGCGGCGGGCCTCACCCTTCAGGTCACCCGGCGGCGGGGTCCGGAGATTGACGCGGCGAGGATCATTCGGATCGGTAAGCCCATGCCGCAGGCTGAAGGCAGAAGAAAATCGCGCGAACAGCTCCGGGTCGGAACGCGACATGTTGTAGAACTCCACCGTCTGCCCGGTCCGGAGATTCGCGCGCCCGACCCCGTAATGGATGTCGCAGCCGTTCGCCCGCTGGTGGAACACCGCGCAGCGCACGAAGTCGTGCCGGTCGAGGCCGGCAAAGAGCAGGTCCTCGAAGTCGTGCCTGGCCTTCGTCACGACGAGCGGGCCGACCACCGGGAAGGACTCTTGGAAGCTCAAGACGAAAGAATCGTATGGCACGCGGGCCGGCATCAGATCGGCGCAGATCCGGTCGAAACTGGCGGGGTCTCCCAGAAGCACTTGCGGGGGTGCGGCGCGTTCCCGGCCGGACGCGTCCTGTGAGTCCATGACGTATTCCCCGAAGGCGGCCTTGCTCACGTTGAGGGTGCGCACGTGCATGTTTAGACAGCGTCCTCCGGGTGGCCGGACGCGTCCGGCGCCGGCGGCACCGGCTCGATGTCGATCTCACCGTTCGCCACGGCGGCGAAGAGGGCGAGCAGCGTGTCGAGGGTGGCCTGAAGACGCGTCGCGGTGTCCTCGTTCAGGCTGGATTTTTCCAGGAGGCCAGACGCGCGCTGCAACCATTGCACGCACCACAGGGCGAGGCGGCTCAGGTGCCGCTGGTCGTCAGCCCGGACCAGACCCATCGACCGGACGCGTCTCTGCTCCATCGTCTGCCGGACCAGCTCCCCCACGTCGATGCCCTGCCGGTCGGCCCGGCTGCGCCAGTCCGCTTTCATCTCTGCGGTCAACCGCAAGGTCAGCCGCTCGTCCATTCCGGCGGCTCCGGGTTTTGTCCGACATGCGTTTTCTTGCTCCGGACTAACGAAGCGTGGTTGCGGCCGGTTCATGGGCCCTCCCCCGTGCTCAACATTGTCAATTTTCTCCGCACCAAGGCGGCCGGGCCGGAGACCACATTAGCGCATTCCGCCGCTTCCGCCGCACGCCTCGTCCATTCAACCGAGTGGACGCATCCGTGGGCGCGGCCCACGACACCGCGGTCCATGGGGTTTCCGTCCTGCCGGGCCGCACCGGCGATCGACGCGTCGGCGCGACGCGGCCAACTCCACGCGCGAATCATCCGCGAGACGATCACGCGCGATGAGAGCAGAGCATCGGTGGCCAACTGGGCACGGGCGAGGCCCGCCGACTCTCGGTCGGCTACCTGTGCCCGGGACTGGTCGGACGCGGCCATGCTCAGAGCGGGAAGAGGTCGAGCTGCACTCCGGTGATCGCCGCGGCCTTCGCGACCGGCTTCTGGGCGGCCCTGCCCTGCGCCAATGACGCGTCCGGGTTCTTCTTCGCCCGCTTGGGCTTATCCGCCACCGGGGAGGGCGCGACCGGGCTGGACTCCGATCCCGACTTCACGGCAGCCAGCAGCTTCTTCGGCGAGCGCAGATCCGCGAGCGATTCGCGGTCGAGCAGCGCGAACAGGCGGTCGCGTTGGGCCGCGGTCGCGAGCAGGCGAATTTCCACCAGTTGGGCGCGGCGCCGCGCCTGGCGCTCGCGGCGCTTGCGGTCGCGGTCCAGAGCGAGCGCCCGGGAGGAAGGTTGACTCGATGAACGGGTGGGACGGGTGGTCTTTATACTCATAGGGAGTGCAACACTAGCACTAGGGGGGTGACCACGTCGTCCGACCGCGGGTCTGGCAGGCGCGCCGCCCCTTGCCGCCACCTCGGCAAACGGACGCGTCCGGAGCCACCTCACCGCCCGGGCAAAGGCGCTCACGGCGCCATCGCCGAAGCGCGCCACCTTCTCCGCGGCGGCTCCGCACCCCTGACGAGCGAGGCCTCCCGCGGAGGCTCGCGGGCGGGGGTGCTAAGGTTGCGGCATCAGTCGATTGCCTCACCCCACACCCGCCAACCCCCAACCCGAAGGATACCCATGTCCCACCCCCAATACCATGATCCCGCCCGCCTCTCGTCACAGCAGATGAGTGAATTGATCGCCAAGAGCCAGACCGAGGACGAACTCGCCCCCTACCAGTTCTCCGACTTGGACTTCGGTCCGGCGATCGAGCTTCGGCCCATCTGGCCGGAGGGAACCGGCCGGAAAACCCAGGTCTTCGAGCTGGTGGTCACCGCCCAGCCGGATGAGTGGCACTACCCCGAAGTCCGGCGCGGATTTATCGAGATAACCGCCCTTCACCCCGAGGCGCTCGACGGGCCGATCGATCTGGTCGTCCGGCTGACCCCGCCGGTTCCCCTCCCGCCCCCGCCGCTGAATTAAGGAAACCATTATGCCCCGACACCGCCCCGGCGAATAAAACATAATGACGGAGAAATTTTATGGTTGACCGGCCAACGAAGGAAACCGCTCAGGCGACCGCGGGCTGCTCCGCGGGGCCGATGGGCCCTTGGTCGGGAAACAGGGCGAGTTGCTCCGTGACCCGGACGGGCAGCGGGGCCACGGGCCGCGGCACCGGTGCGACGGTAGCCTGGACCGCCACCTTGCGCGGGCGCCGGGTAAAGTCACAGGCAGCGAAAGCCGCCTGGACCCTGCCCGCGTCCGCTTCCAAGTAGGCCAGCGTGCTTCCGAGCTCCGCGTGTCCCAGGACCTCCTTTATAACCAGTGGATCGCGGCAATGGCGGTAGGCCGATTGCGCGAGGGTCTTCCTCAGGGTGTGCGTCCCCAAGCGGCCATCATCGGCGATGCCCGCCGCCGCGAAGGCGGCCTTGATGATGTGATGGGCCTGCACCCGGCTGATCGCGCGGATGCGCCCGTCCGGTCCCGCCTTGCGACTGGGGAAAAGCGGGAGGTCCGGGCTCAGGGTGAATTTCAGGCGGAGCCACCACAGTTGATGGGTCAGGGCGCGGCGCAGCTCCGGCAGGACTGGCACCCAGCGCGTCCGGCCGCGCTTGCCCTTGAGGTGCCGCGGCGCAACGCCGACCTGGTCGACGATGGCGTCGTTGCGCCAGACATGCCCGACCGTCAGCGCCAGGACCTCGCTGATGCGGAAGCCCATGAACCAGGCGGCCGTGATGACCGCCCGGTCCCTGGCCGGGAGGCGGCGGACAACGCGGAGGAGCTGTTTTTCTTCGGGGCGGGTGAGAGGGCGGCGACCAGACATGACTCAAAGATACGGGCGTTGAAACCCCGCCTGCGGTGTGCCCATGGCGGGCGCGAACCCTTCTGCCACAGGCCGGTGAAAACCGCGTGCCATAGTGTTGGTGTTGTTACCGCTGAAGCCCTCCCACCCAACCATCCTCTCCTCCCTTCATCCTTCAGCGGCTCCCCGCACCTCACCCTCCCCTCCCGCCGTATCTCTAACGGCGATCTCAACCCCGACCGTTAACCCCCGCTAAATCCTATGAAGAAGAATAATCATCCCACGCTGCCCCTCCTCGGGCATCTCGACTACAATTCGCCGGACGTGAAACCCGATCCGACCGTATTCGGCCTGAAGAGCCTGCTCTACCACGACTGCGACATCGTCCTGTCGCCCCTCGCCGATTCCCACGGCAACGTCGTGGAATTCCGCCAGGTGGTGGACGCCCAGCCGGAGACCCTCTCGTTCATCGAAAGCGACCTGACTCTGTCGGTCGGCCAGCCCCAGCATTATGGCCTGGTCGCCGACCCGGCCAAGCCGGCGGAGATCGCCGTGCTGTCTTGGCTGGAAATGGCCCGGTTCATCCTGAACAACTATAGTGAGATTCGGCCGCACCTGACGAACAATCCGGTCGCCGCTTTCCGGCTGTGCGGCTTCATGACCGGCACAGTGCCGCACTACCTGCGCGCGAACGGACTGGAGGACCGCCTGGATCTGGCGGCATATCCATTCGAGATGGACGAGATGAAGCACATCCTCGCGAAACTCCGGCCCAACGACCAGCAGTTCCAACGCTTCAGTGATAAGCCGCCAGTCGGCCCGACCGGATTCGGCCCGAACTGACGTCGCCGGCCAGCCCTTTCGGGCCGAAGCCCTCCCGCCCCACGGCAACCTCGGGGTCGCCCCCTCACCTGCTACAGGTTGAGGGGGCTTTGCTTTTATGGCCGCGAGACGAGCAACGGCCGATGGGCCACAACGACCGGGAGGGTGGCCGCCTTCTGGGACCGGGCTGAACCCGCGCGATCAGAGCGGGCGCGACGCAGAATGCACGCGAGCCGTATCTCTCCCGGTGCATGAGCAGCACACGACAAAACATCCCGGCCCATCAAGGGCGTCAACCGGGACCCGCCATCCATCCGCTGACCGGCCATCCCTTCGTCCTATCTCCGGCGGTGCTCACCTCGGGCATCATCGCCCGGGCCACCGCCATGCCGCCGCGGCTAAACAACGGGAAATCCGTATCTCTGTCCCATGTCGCTTCCCCAACAACTGAAACAAGCCATCGGCCAAGCTGAACTCCTCAAGCTCTTCGCCGAGGCGAATGACCAAGCCGCAACCTATCCCGTGTATTCCCAACTCCAAGATTCACTCTGTGCCTCCCTCTTTATGGACCCCAACATGCTCCATCTCCTCCTCCAGACTACTCATCTCCTTCGGGAAAAACCGGAGCTCGCCGTGGCCTTGGTGGAGCGCGCCTTCCACGCCGCCACGTCTGAAAAAGTCCGGCGGCACATCAAGACGGTGGCGCTCAAATTCGACCTGCGTGTTGCCTTCAAGCGGAAACCGCCGGCCTCGCGCGTATCCTTCACACCCGTGCAGGCAGAGTTGTTCAAGCGCCTCGAGCGCATGGCCGAGGTCTACTTCAAGGGGGAAAAGCACCACGGAGTGGCGCTCCGCCTGCAGGCCCTGCTGCTGGGGCCCAGCGGATGCGGCAAGACCCACCTCGCGCACGCGCTCGCCGACAAGCTGGGCATCCCATTCTGCCGGCTGACGGTGGGCGACTGGCTCGTCAGCGGTTCGCGCAACGACCCCACCACGCTCCAGACGCTTCAGCGCTTTTTGGACGAATCGCCCCGCGGCCTGCTGTTCATCGACGAGCTGGACAAATTTCAACTCGATGACACCGGGTGGTCGCGGAGCGTCATGACGGAGGTCTTCTCGATCCTCGATCGAAAGGTTAACTACCGGGGCACGACGGAAAAACCGTGGACGCAGGCACTGTCAGACCGGTTGAAATCGGGGCTGTTTATCATCGCTGCCGGAACTTGGCAGGAAGTTTGGGAATCGCAGACCAAGTCGTCAGTCGGGTTTTCAGGTGAGCCAGCCGCCGGCTTTGACGAAGCCTCACTCAAGCGAGCCGTTCGAAAGGCCCAGAAGGTGCCTCAGGAATTGCTGAACCGCTTCCACGACGGCTGGTTGATCATTCCGCCCTACAGTGAAGCCGATTTCTTGCGCGTGGCCCAAGACCTCAAGTTGCAGCCAGGAATTCTGAACGCAGCCGAGGCCGCAGCGTCGGGGCTCAACTACCGAGCCGTGGAATTGGCGATCACAAACTTCGCCATGCGGCCGCCGCCTACGGAGCAGCAGATGCCCCTGAGCATCGACTGATCGACACACCGAACTCTGCCATTCGCCATGCGACTAATCCACTACACCGACCTGCACTATAGGAAGAGCTGGTTTCGCCATGTCGCGCGAGCAGCGCAGCACTGCGATGCGATCGCGATCACCGGCGATTTCCTAGACTCCCAATCGGTCACACCGGCGGTTGACCAGGTCGCGTGGATAACGAGGTGGATACGCAGATTTCCGGGTCCGCGCCTCCTAATTGAGAGCGGCAACCACGACCAGGAGCGAGATGATTTACCTCGGCATCTCCAACACTGGGTGGCCGACCTTGATCTTCCCCACGTCTACACCGACGGCGACATTACCGCGCTCGGATCCACTACGGTCCAGTGCGTCGGCTGGGGCGAGCAACCCCAACCATGTGGTCCGCGGAGCATTGCCTTGATGCACTGCCCGCCGACCGGCGCGCATGCTGCGATCGAGGCGGAGTCCGGACGCGATTTCGGCGACTACGAACTCGCGCTTACACTCCTGCGCGGAGTCCAGTCGCCAGATCTCATCTTGAGCGGCCACGTTCATCGGCCTCGGCGCTGGTTCGACCGAATGGGACCGAACTCGCTGTCGTTCAACCCGGGCCGGTGCGACGCACCGCACCCGCCCCACATCATCATCGACCTGAACGTCCGCACTGCCGAATTCGTCCGCCACAATAGACCCAATGAATCCGTATCTTTCTAAACCAACCCTCCCCCTTTTCCATGTCTGCCTCTCATCCCGCCACACTGATCATCGGAGACATCCATCATCAGACCAATCTGGCCGACAAGGCACTCCAGGGCGTCGCCGGTGCGTACGAAAAGGTCGTCTTCCTAGGCGACTACTTCGACAGCTTTTTCGACTCACCTCAGCAGATGCGCACCACTTGCCGGTGGCTCCGCTCCTCGCTGGCGAAGCCGGACCGAGTGCATCTTCTAGGCAATCACGACATCGCTTACTTTTTCGCTCAGCACCGACAGTGCCGCTGCCCGGGCCATTCCACTGAAAAGCAGCAGGTTTTCGACCAAGAGATGGCGGGCGTCCCGCCGAACGCACTCCAGATAGCAGCGCTGGTCGGAGAGTGGCTACTTTCCCACGCCGGCTTTTCGGCTACCCTCGCGCGTGACCATTCTGCTGGCGAAATCGTGCGTATGGCAGATTCTGAACTCGCCCACATTGCACCGGGCCAAGAAAGCAACTTGCTGCACGTCGGACCCTGCCGGGGCGGCCATGACGAGGTGGGCGGGCCGCTCTGGCTCGACTGGTCCCGTGAATTCCATCCCATCGCGGGCCTGAATCAAATCGTTGGCCACACCCCGGCCAAGGGCGTGGTGCGTGCGAAGTGTCTGACACCCGCTGGAGCGCATCGCCAGTATGAGCTCGCTGAGCCCTCGCCAAGGCCGAGGATGACCGATCTACCACAGCCGGGACCGGACTGGGCCAGCGTCAACTGGTGTTTGGATTGCGGCGGTGTATTCGTCGGCCTCCTAGAAGGAAATAAACTCACGCCAGTGATCATTTGAACTGGTCCTGCCCGCCCTCCAGCAGGAGCCCTGGTTGCGTTTCCGAGAGCAGTGGAACGGGCGCCCTTTCCACGAAGATTGCACCCGACGAGACAACACGAGTGCCGCCCCGCAGGTGATAGGAGACCGGCCAGCACGACCGCCCCCAAGATGCACGAGTCGTGGAGAATGGTGCATCGCCGAGAATTCGGGCGAGGTGGCGGCCGTGCCGGGTTATGGCCTGTGCGGCCCTTAGTTCACCCAATACCCCAAATTGAGTGTGTAAGTGTCATTGCACCCGCCGAGCATGTAGCCGGGATACCCGTAAGTGCGTCGCATGGCGCGACGGATATTGCGCTCAGTGGCGTCGAGCCCCGAATCGGAGCGATAGTCACTCACCATGGCGCGTTGAGCGCGGAGGTGGAATCGCTCGATCCAGGTCAAGAACGCGGTGGCCTCGTCGCGGGTCAGCGTGAGGGTTTTGGAAACGGAGAGACAAGACATGGTGGAGATTTAATTAACTTGAGCAGATCCAGGGGAAGGCGCTCCCCCGCAGGGCGACACCCAACCCAAACGAATCAGGCGCGAAGACATCCTAGCACGACCGGTCTTAAGGCGTCGCGGAGGGCAGGTTCGCCACGGGTGGAGCGGCGGGGCGAGGCAACGGTTCGGACTTTCAAGGGCATGGATTCCCGCTGGTCACATTTTCAGGGACGCCTAAAGTGAAGAAAACGCCACCATGACGCCGCCCGGCAAACGCACCCCGAAAGGAACCATGTTTGTGCATGGACCGTTCGTAATTTGTCCGGAATGCGGGAAGGAGACATTTGGAGTACTCTCCATTTTCGACCGGCATTACGCACGCCGCTGCACCAGCTGCTATCTGGACAAGCAGTTATCGCTGCCGGCGCTGGACAAGCGGGTCGTCTACCTCGACCAGTTCGTCATCAGCAACATGATGAAGGAGCTCGATCCAGATCGACCCGACGCTTCCAAGGGGGCAAAAGGCGGTTTCTTCCGAACGCTCTTCGAGAAACTGGACCGGCTTACTAAACTCCAGCTGCTGGTCTGCCCGGATTCGCCGGTGCACGACCATGAGTCAGCGGTCCTCAAGCGGCATGAGAAGCTCCGCAGCGTGTTCCGGCATCTCTCGCACGGACTGAGCCTGCGGCCACCGGAGAAGATATTCCACGCGCAAATGCTGTGCGCGTTTCGGGCTTGGCTCCGCGGCGAGGTGCCTGTGCCGCGCCTCGAACGGGATTTTGCATTCTCGAGGAAATTCAACGTCTGGAACGACCGTTTGCGGATCGAGCTGAACTACACGCTGCCCGGACTCGCGGACTCGCTGCGGGCGGCCGGCGCGGAGCGAACCCGGCGGCTGCGCGAGGTCTGCACCGAATGGGAGGAGGCGAATCCATTCCGGTTTGACGAGGTGTTCGCGGTCGAACTCCTGGCAACATTGCGGGCGCCGCTGGTGGAATATCTCCAGTGGATGCAGCGCATGACGGAGGCGGAATGGAACCCGCCGACGGACCATTCGGCTCTTTTCCCGCCCCCCAGTGCAGATCTGATCGCGCACATGCTGGCCGAGCTGAAGGGCGCCGGCGTGCCGCCCGGTGCACATCTGGACCGGCTTGGCGAGTTCCTCAACTCGGAGGCGGCGCGACGGATTCGATTCGCGCGGATCAGCGCCCTGGCCTGGGCGGGCGTGGCGCGGGAGGTTCACCTCGGCCGCAACCCCGAGACGGTCGGATCGGGCATGTTGAATGACATCGACCAGCTGGCGGCGTATTCGCCGTTCTGCGACGCCATGTTCGTCGACAAGCAGATCGCTCTGCTCGCTGCGCAGGGCGAACTGAAGGATGAACTGGGCTCCGGAGCGCGGCTGTACTCCCTGCACAATGACGGCGGCGCAGCCTTCCTTGCCTATCTGGATTCCATCGAACAGGGCGCGCCGGCCGGGCATCTCGAAAAGGTCGCGGAAGTCTACGGCAAGGAATGGCCGAAACCCTTTCTTGAGCTTCTGGAGTATGCAACGCGATGACGGTGCCGACCGAAGTCGAGTTCTTCACTGATCCCCTTGCGGCCGGACGGATCACGCCGCGGGCGCTGCTGGCCCCGGAGGGAACGGTGTCGGGCCCGTTTGATGCGGGCCTGCTGGAGCGGAAGAACCACGTCCTGATCTGCCGGCTCGCGGGCTTCGGCTGGTATTTCAACATTGGCATTACGCAGGGACGCCTTGTCATCCAGCGTCCGGGTGCCGAGGTGTCGGTCGATGCCGAATGGTGCCGCGGACGAAGGCTGCCGCCAACGGTGCTCTACTCCTGGACTCTTGACTCGCTGCGGCTGACCTTCGGCACCCATGCCGACCACTGGGACCATCCGCAGGTCGTGGCCGAAGCGGAGCCAGTGCCGCCGCCCCCCGGCCTCATCAGGTGGGTGCGTGAGCAGGAAATGACTTCGGTTGACGAGTTCGCCAGCGAGGAGGAATTCGCGGTCAGGGTGCATTCCTCGCTGCAGCGGTTCGAGGAACGGCTGCGTCCGGTGTTAAACCGGGACTTCTTCTGGGACCTGCAACGGAAAGGCAACAGGATCACCGCGCGTCGGCCGAAGCGGGAAACGGACATCCAGGCCGCTCTCCATGCCATGCTCGTGGATCATATGCTGCTTTCGAACATTGACGTGCAGCCCGAAGCGAGATCGCCGGCCGGCTCGGTCGATTTCCAGTTCACTGGCAGCCTGCGGGGAGGCGGTCGCTGCCGGCTGTGCGCCGAGTTCAAGTCCGCCCACAGCCCCGACCTGGTGACCGGACTGGCCGGTCAGCTTCGCTCGTACATGGATGCAGCCGGAACCGTCCATGGAGCCTATTGTATCCTCGACTTCCGCGGACCGGATTTTGCCCGTCCGCGCGAGGAAACCGAGACACTGGTGGGCCGACTGCACGCGGCCGACGCCGCGACACCACGGGGGAGGCGTCATCCGGTGAAGATCCACTGGCTCAGGCTGGCGGGAGAGTAATCATGGGGCGCTCATTCGACAACGTGGATCACAAGGTCGCCGAGGCCGAGTTCTTCCTGAATATGATGTGGGGGCGAAACTCCGAGCACCCGCAGATCGATTTTCTGCTGAGTGCCTATGTCTCCGCAGCGCGAAGCATCACTTTTGCGCTGAAGGCCGTCCTCAGGGAGACCCCGGGATTTGCCGAATGGTATGCGGTCCGGGAGGGACAGCTCCGCGCGAATGCACTGGCGAAATATTTTCTGGAACTGCGGAATGTCATGCAGAAGACCGGCGCGATGGTGGTGAACCGTTCGGCCAGCCGTGATCAGCTGGCCCGCATCCTTACCCGGCAGCTATCCGGCCAGCGGCGGACGTGGTTCGGCGAATCCGGCGAAAAGGGCCTGCCTCCCGCGCCGGACATGGAAGTCCCGGCCGCGGCACTGCAGCATTTCCGGACGCTGCTGGAGATCGTCTATGATTGCTACGTGGACTTCGGCCCGCTGATCGACCCGCAGCAATACTACACGCCGGAGCATTTCTCCAAGATCGGCCGAACGATAGAGGATGCCGAGGAGGCGCTAGGGTATCCTCGGGGCTGGACGTCGCTGGGCAAGAGGGATACTCTGGAATATATTGCCCACCGCTTCGAGATGCTGCGCCGGCACGCAGCCGGCACCGGGGGGCTGAATGAGATCTTTGCCCGTCATCTGGGCCGGACTACGCCGGCACCCGCTCCCCTGCCGCCATTGGATCTGCCGGAGGAGGGGTGGAGCGATCTTCCATCGGGCGGCCGCGTGTACATCCCGAAGGAGCTGCGGAAGACGGGATCCGCGGAAGGGGACATTGCCGCATATATCGCGTCGTTGAAAACCGGCCGGCCGGAGCCGGAACAGATCGCCGAAGACTCTTCACCCGTGAAGTCGGAGGATTTTCTGGCGCTGCAAAAACTCATCTTCTCGGCGGTCAGGAAGATTCCACACACCTGCTTCGAGGTCGCAGTTGCAGGAACCGACGAGCCGGTCATCCGGGAACGGGTCTTCTGCTACGAATTCTATCACCAGCTGCGGGTGCTGGCGACCGAGACCGGGTTCGCCTATTCAATCGGCCCGGAGCTGGACAAGGGTGGTCACCCGATTATCCGCGGCGACGTGATCCCGGACTTCGTTGTACACCAGCCGGGAGACATGGGGCTGAACCTTTGCGTGGTCGAGGTGAAGCCTCTCAGCGGAGACGCAGATGGGTTCGACAAGGATTTCCGGACACTCCGGGACTTCGTCCAGAACTACCGTTATTACCGCGGCGTGCTGCTGGCCTTCGGCAACAGCCCGCGCGCGGAGCAGGTGATCATGCGGAAGACCGGCGCGATCCGGGAACTGCGCCGAATCGGTGTCCACGTGTGGTGGGTGCGACGCGCCGGCGAGGAGCCGGTGGAACTTTTGTGACAGCGGATCATTTTCCGCCCGGTGTCTGGCCGCGGTTGACTGCCAATACAAGTGGTCATGCCACCGTGCGGCTCGCGCGGCTCCGAGAGATTGTCGTCAATACGGCAGCCAGTCGGGGGACAGCCACATGGGCTAGCGCCGTCATGAATGCCAGCTGCAAAACCACCACACCTAGTTCCGGCCGGCTTCAGGGACCAGTTCACAGTGGACGTTCCGTGTCCTGCCGGACACCCGGATCAACCCGAATTCACCCAAATGTGCATCGCGGACGTGCAGTGCTCGTCGAGAGCGGCGATTGGGATTTGATTAGCGATGGCCGCGGTGAAAGAAGATCGCTAGCCGGCGGTGGTCTTATCGAGGTATTCGAAGAGGCCTGCGTCGAGGAGGTTGTTCTGCGCGATTTCCGCCCACTCTCTCGTCGTAATGTCGGGGCTGCTGAAGCCTGCTTCGAGGATCGGCCAGACATCCTTGGCGTCGAAATAGAAGCCCACCTTGGTGCCCCCCGAGGAGGTTAGTCGGGCGAAGGCTTCGACCGTGAGGGCAGGCTCCATCGCGAGCAGCGGGACGAGCTTCTTCAGTTCGAGAGAGGACAACCGTTTGCGCTTGGATTCGAAGCGGAGCGTCTGGATGAGGTTTTCGAGACGCCAACGGGGCGGGAAGGCTTCGGCGGAGAGCCAGGCAGAAAACTCATCGAGTTCGAGGGCACATTGCTGCGCAATGCGGAAGGAGACGAAAGTCTCACAGCGTTGCTGGATCTCGGGCGAGATTTTCTTGCTGTTCGATAGGATCCGGCCGGCGAACTGCATGAGGGGTTTCCAGTCCTCTGGCTTGGTGACGGCGTAGAAGCGGCTGAGCAGGTCGTTGTCCTGCGTGAGGTCATAGCAGCCCCAGACGTAATAGAGGAAGAGGTGCTGGCCGAAGCGGGCGACGAATTCCCTGCCCTTCCTCTCCCCCTCCCTCAGTTTGGACAGCCGGTTCAGCACGAAGTCGAATTCCAGCGCGACGAACTCGAAGATCGCCTTATGGGCCTCGGCATAGAGGACGAGGCTGGAAATCGCCGCTTTCCATTCCTTTGTCGGGCCCGGCGGGAAGATGCCCTTGCAGTAGTGTGGTGCGCTCTCGCGGTCGAGCGCGACGATGAACGGGAAAAGGCGACCGAGCTGGGCATATTCGGCGATGGCGAGGGCGGGCTGTTCGGCGAAACGCAGTGCGAGGACCGAACGGAGCTCCTTCCGGTGATTTGCCTTCTTGCCGTCGTCGCGGATCCAGAAGGCGAGCTGGACGAGGACCTCGAGGGCGCGGCCGCGGGTAGTGTTGATCGCGTCGGTGAGCGGGTCCTCGGACGTCCCCGTAAAGTGCTCCAGCCAGGGATCGGGATCGGTGCAGAAGCGTTCGACGAGGCGAGCGAAGCGGCGGCGCAGTGCCGGGTTGTAAGCCGTGTGGGCATCGAAGCAGGAACCGATGAAACCGACTGCGTTGCGGCGGACCTGGGCCCATTCGGAGACGCCGTGCTTTTTAGCGTCGCCAACCGGCGAACTGCAATCGTCCCGTCCAGCCGTGGCGGCCCATTCCACCACCCCGATCCATTGCGGGAGGTGGTCGAACTTCTTGTTCCTGATTTCCTCAGAGGCGAAGTCGATCGCGGTGCGGATGAAACGGGGGCGCTGGAGCTTGCGCCAGCGGAGGCCCCACTTGGCGAACCGGTCCGGATCATCGGTGAGGCACTGTTTGAAGGCGTCGATGAGGCCGTCGAGGTTGGTCTCGATCCACCACTCCTTCTCGTCGCGCTTGGAGTCGTTCCAGGTGTTGAGGTAGTGGATGAGTTCGGCGTCCTTCAGCGCGCCGAGGTCAGAGGCGGGAATCGGGCTGCGGTATTCGACGGAATGGGCTTCGCCGCGACCGAGCAGCTCGTAGGACTCGAGCGTAAGCGCCGGCGCCTTAGATTCGGCGAGCGCCGCGTCGTAGGCCGCGCGGGCTTCGCCGAATAGGACCGGCTCGAAAGGATAAAGGTCGCGCTGACGCTGGTGAAACCGTGCTTTGTGCAACCGGTCTGGGGTCTCCGGCTGTTCGGTGAACTTCAGGAACTCCTCGGCCCGTTTCGATTGGAGGATCGTAACGAAGATCCTTTCGCGTTCTGTTTTTGAAAGAAAATCCTCACCAAGCTGCTCGCTCGACCGGCGCAGGAGCGCGGCGACGTCGCTCGGATAGGTGCCTTGCCCGTAATCCTTATATTCCCGGGCGAATTGGCTGCACCATTCGCGGGCGGCCTTCGGGTGCTGGGCGTAGAGGTGGAGGCGGATGCGGTTGAAGACGAGCCAGCGTTGCGAACGCAGCATGCTGTCTAGGGTGCGGATCTGGTTGGTAGGTTCGTCGGACTGGCCATAGACCAGGTTGCAGGCAAAGGTCAGCGTGTGGACGAGGCTTTCGTCGGCGTCCACGTGGGAGGAGGTGGGCTCGGCGACGTCGGCGCACCAACCCCGGGAGGAGTCGTAGGGCTCCTGCTCCTCCCCTTCGGGCCGGACCTTGAGCTGCATCAAGTCGGAGAGGGTGTAGGCGAGCGTCTTGGCGATGCCAAGGGCGTAAAGTTTGGCGAGGGGGCGGACGCCTTTTTCGAGGATTTGCTGGTAGGAGTAGGTGTCGACCCGGGGGACGGGGTTAAGGCCGAACTTTTTCGCCGCTTCACGGCTCTGATTCGGGTCAGGGATAAATCCGACGATGGATCCGACGAGAATCAGGAGTTCCTGCAGGTCGTTGCCCGATACTTTTGCGATGTGGGCAAGGTAGGAACCTACGTCGGGTGCGATCGCAGCGTCGGAGGCAAGGATGCTGTCGAGGACAAAGCTGCGGAGCGCCCAGGCATTCTCCGGCGACTGACGCAGAGCGGCGGAGACGACCTCGCGGGACATCCAGCGGTCGATCTTCGGCCGGAGCAGGTTTAGAGCGGCAAGGAGTTGGACAGCGTCTCCCTCGTAGGTTCGGATGACAAAGCGGAGACGCAGCCAGATACCTTCGTCGTCGAGTTTGGTCTGAAGCACTTCGCGCGCGGCAAAGTCGGCCCAGAACTTTCCGGCAGCGCGGATGTAGAAGAAGCGGGCAAAGACCGGGCGGCCGACAAGTCCGGCGACGGCCTGGATGTCCTCGGAGGTGGGCTCGGTGCGGGTGGCAATGTCCCGGAGCAGCAGGAGCTGTTTGGTCGTGCTCATTGATCGAGATTGGTCACTTTGCGGTTCATTTCGGCGAGGGACGACGTGAAGCGCGGTCGGCCGATGCGTTTTTCCCGCAGATGGACGAAGAGGTCGTCGAGGCCGCGGTGAGAGTCATCGAGCGGATCGTAAGGCACCACTTCGATGCCGTAATGTTGCTGGTAGTGTTCAATCTCCTCCCTGGAAATCGACATCGGCCGGAGCATCATGCGGGCAAATTTCTTGCCCCGGGACCGGTTGGCGATTTGCAGCACCTCCGCCAGCGGCTCCTCCTTGCTAAAGCCGAAACCCACGAAGAGGACATCATACATGCCGAACAGGTTGTAGAAGAAGCTGCTCAGCTTGGCGTGGCCCTCACCCTTGTCGCTGAAGTAGGCCTTGAGGTAGGCCGAGCGGTGCAGGACGAAGTGGTCGAGATTGTCGATCCTGCCTTCGTCATTCGCGGCCCCATGTAGGAAGAAAACCCGGTTCTCGTGTTGGCAGTCGACCGGTTCGACGTCGGGATAGCGGTGATGCTCAATTTCGTCGCGCGTGAGCTGGGTTTCCTGGTAGGCTCGCGAGATCGAATAGTCGTAGTTTGTGGTGATGAACGAGGCGAAGGAGAGCTTTACCATCTCCTTCAACCCGATGCGGCAATCATCAGGCAGGTTGCCAAACGCGGATTCGAGCTCGTTTTGATACGCGTCCTTTGATCCCGCAAAAAACAATTCAGCTTGCTCCAGCAGATCCGGTCCGGTGGTTCTCGCAATGCCGAGCTTGGCGGCCAATTGGTCGATCAAATCTTCCCAGAGCGGATATTTGGGCAACGACATGCCGGCCCCGATAAAAGCGACAGGCCGCTTTTTCAGAAAGGTTTCCACCCGGTCGGCGGCCTCTTGGTTGACCTTGTTGAGCGTGACTATGCTCATCGCCACACGGGAGTCCGCCAGGGCCTGAAATTGCATCCGAACCGAAAACGCATCAGAAAGGTATTTACTGTTGGCCCGGTGAAACCGTTACGCGGAGCTCAATCGTGACGCAAGCCTCCTTCGGTGAGCTTCAGTCTTCCCCCTCTTCGGACGCCGGTGGCGACGAGGTCGTGCCAAGGGCTACTACAGTCGGTTTCAGCAGGTGCCGCTGGCGCTGAAAGGTGGGGTTCGATTCAAGGATTCGGATCACGGATTCGATGGAGAAGCCCAGCTCCTTGAGGAGTTGCATCTGCATGAGCATGTCGAGGCGCATCAGGTTCGTCCAAAGGTTGAGGCCGCCGAAGCGGTCGCGGGTGGCCGGGTTGCCCCAGTGGATGTAATGGTTGCGGGTGCCAACGATGGACTTGATTGTGGCATCACGGGTGGTGGCGTCGCCGAAGAAATCCTCATATGGCGCCATGAGGCGCTCGAGGCGGTGCGAGAGATTCAGGTGGTGGCCGTGCGCAAGTTTCTCGTCGGCCATCTTGCGGTGCGGCTCTGGGATGGCTTCGAGCATTTGCCTCTTCAGTCGCTCGAAATCCCCGGTGCTCATGAGTTTTTCCGGCGAGGCGTTGCGGTGGTAGACCTCGGCGGCTTGCGCCATGAGGACGAACTGGATGTTGAGGTATTCGAACTTAGTCTTGCGGGTGGTGAAATAGAGGTTGGCGGCGACGGCGTTGGCGGCGTGGAAGCGGAACCATGCGTCGAAGGCGGACTGGGAGGATACTGGGAGGTCGGCGAGCTTGAAGAGGCGGTCGATCTCACGGAGGTCGGGCACCGTCGGAGCGAAGGTCAGGGAGGCGTAGTAGAGTGGGAGTGGGACCATCTTTTCCCACTTCGTGCCCTCTTCGCGGCGGATGGCAGTTGAGTAGGCTGTTACCGAGTGGAGGGCGATGTTGGCGTCGACGGCGAAGGCGACGAGGTGGCCGAGTTCGTGCACCCACTTGGTCAGGTGGCTGAGGGGAACCGGTTTGGTGGAGCGGAGGCGGAGGAAGGCGGACTGAATTACCTCGGCGCTCTTGAACGAGGTTGTCGGGGCGGAAAAGTCGAATTCGCAGTGGAGGGAGAAATCGTCGTTGCGCCAGAGTTCGCGGGATTTCTGGGGCGTATACTCGAGCTTGAGGACAGGGTCTGCAGAGGTGAGCCAGTTGAGCTTGAAGCCGGAAATCCCCAGAAATTCGTCCAAGCCCTCGAAGGAGAAGCGGAGCTCGTCGAAGAGGACCACTTCATCTTTGTCGTAGGCGCAGCCGATGACGGCGAGGCTGGGCTGCACCTTATTCTTGTAAGGAGCGCCGGAGCCGTGGTGGCCGGAGGACGTGAGGAAGGATTTTTCGAGAGTGACGAAGCCGTGCTGGATCACTTCACCGAGAATGCGGGGGTAATCGCGGGGCGCGTTGAAGGGGTGGCCATCATCGAGGCGGCCGACGACTTCGAGCGTTGCACTGCCGCCGTCCTCGATCGTCAGCGTGCCGGGGAGCTTGCGGTCGGGGGTGCCCGGCAGCCAGAAACTTCCGGAGTAAACGAGCGGTGGGTTCACTCTCATGGGGGAGCCTAGGCTATGCTGGGGTGGTGATGGTGACGACACCGAAAAAGATCACCGGTTCAGCAGTGCCGCGCCGCGCGTGCCCTGGGCCTTGGCTTTTTCGATCTCCTCGGCGGTAAGCCAGGAGGCAAAGCACTCCGCCATTTCCAGGCTCTCGGCTGCCCTGGTGTCGGTGGAGGCGGTGATGGCGAGAGCGAGAGCGCAGGTGAGCGCCTCGGAGTGGGTCGTGATTTCTTTGGGCATGGTCTGATCCTCTGGGGAGGGGTTGCGAGCGCCGTGAGTGCCGACCGACCGACAATAGAACGGCCCGATTTAGAAGCAGGAACACTGCCCCCGCCCTCCCGCCACTTCCTGCCCCAACCGCCACCCGACGTAGCCGTTTTCCGGGTAAAGCGATTGTCGCGGGTCAGATCCGCCGTTGGGGAGTCGCACGGTAGAGATCGAACGAGACACCGAGATCAAGAATACACCTCTACGGTCCACGCCCGGCGATCTCCTCCGTCTCGAGGTAATTCGAAAAAATTGTGAGGTTGAAACCGAATTCCATCAGGACTCCTCCCGTATCCCCGTACGGTCAGGCCGAAAAACCAAACGTATCGGCCCACGTCATCGGTTCCGAATCCATGCCTGGCGTCCAAATTGTCGATCTGAACCGATCGTCCTGCGGCATCTGCCAGCCTGATACGCACTCCAGACGAACTCGTTTCCACACCAGTTATGCTGCCCCACGTATCATGGGGGATTCGCTCAGAGGCCTTAGGGAACGTGCGCCACCACAGCGGGGCTGCGGCTCGATATGCCGGACAGAGATGCCGTATTGCGCAGGTGCCGCAATCAGCTCCGGGCGACGCCAACTCTTCCGCATTTACACGCTTGCCCGCCTCAAGACCTGATAGCAGCCCAGCGAACATGTTACGTACGCGAACGCGGTTTTCCCGGTCGAATGGCACTGCGACACCTTCGCCGTCATCTACCACCAATTCGATTTCCGCCCCGCGCTCTCTCTCATCTATCAGTAGCCCGTAGGCATACATCTGCAGAACAATCGATTCTTTAAGTCGGCCGTCCCCCTGCCAGATCACACCGCTCTTGAAGTCCCGAATCTCTATGTCCTTGGGGCTTCGGCGGCGAACTAGGTCCGGCTTCCCTCGCAACCTCAGGGTTTCGCTTTCGAACATCTTTTCTCGCTGGGTGCTAAGAGACCGGCCGGCGAAAGAGCAGCCACCGCCGGCCCCGGTGGAGGCCGCCAAAACCGCAGCCGAGTCGCCTGCAGCTGGCGCTGCGGTCGCGACAGTAGGGATCCTTGCCCTAGCCATCGCCGCGAGGGCCTTCCTTCGGAAGGAAATCCAATCCACTGCGTTCATCGTGGCCCGCAGGGGGGCTTGATGCGCCGTTCGTGGGTTCTGACGAAGCTCCTCGTCCCAAGCGGCCGTAAGGGTATCGAAAAACGATACTGGATCGGTGTCGCCCGACAACGCCCACTCGTAGATCAGGGCATGATAGAGTGAACCCATGGATGCCTTAGGCCCGGAGCCTAGCCGGTCTAACCGCAAATCGCTCGCCGCCACGATCCGTAGCTTGCAGGCGGTAGCCGTGCATACCGCCGTTACGGTAAACGTCCTAGGAATCTCGATTATTCCGAGCGGCGCCGGCAGCGGAGCTGCGTTCATGGCATCAGCGCCTTCCTCAATGTCGCTGGTCTCCGAGCCAAATTGAATGAATCGATGAACACGCATCCCTCGGCCAATTCCTCAATCGCGGCGAGGAGGCTACCCGAAGGATTTGCCGTATCCCACAAGGGGTGGCATACGACCGCCCAGGGCGTGTTCCGGGCGAATTGCACCGCCCATGTTTCGCCGATTGGACGGATTGTCGCCGTCGTGAACTGGCGCTGTAAGCGGCGCAGGTCTTGGTCCACTAGTGCGCGCCACTGAGCTAGCTCCGCACTTGCCCCCGCAAAGCCATCCAGCCCGCACCGATAGGCTGGATTTACCACCGCGTTCAAATAAGCGAGGCCAAGCCTCCAGTCTAGGATGCCGTGGAATGGCTGGTTCCGGTATCGGAGCAGACAACGATAACACGCGGTTTCGCATACTGTATCGTGGCCGTCCTTGAGGAACGCGGAGAGCGGATAGGATGCGGGATCGGAAACGGCCGATTGCAGCAACTCCGCGATCAAAGGTCGACCCGATGATCCCAGTTCGGCGAGCGAAGAACAGAATCCTGCACCGTTGACTAGGTGGTCGGCGATTTGAAGAACCGGCCGCGCGGCCCCGCCCTCCGGATGAATGCGACGAGGTTCGATCACATCGAATTCTTCCGGGTCGATGTCGAGTCGCGTAGCGGCGCGATTAACTAGGATAAAACTGGCTGAAAGAGCCGCGGCCCTGACTGCCGTGGCAGCCACCGCGTCGAGCAATTCCCGACCATTCAACCCATCGATGAGGCGGGTTCCCACGAAGCGATCCAAGCTCAAACCCGACGGAATCGCGGTCGGCGCAAGGAATAGCATATCGGTTGTCTTCGGCGCTGCCAGCCAGACGCGCTCCAACGAAAACGCGGTCGGACTATCATCAGGCGTGAACGACCGCGGTCCACCGCTTGCCGCCTGCACGAACTGATCGGCAATGACCTGCCCGTTGAGCTGAACCGAACGGCGCTTGTAATAAACGCGCTGAATGCCTTCTCGCGCCGAGAACCCCCTCCAGCCGCCGGCCCCCCCATTCAAATCGGCATCGAAAGGCCCACGGTTAATCTTGTAGGTGCGCCATAAGGGCCGGAATCGATACGACAAATTCGTTCCGGCAACGTCTTCGAACGCCAGCGCTACAACCTCGGCCTGGATTGATCGGTGCCGCCCGGTCGGGCCGTCGGAATTTGCGTCGTGGGATGGAAGGAAGTTCGTGCGGAATCCGAAGGGCTCCCGGCATTCCTTTGCCGTCTCCTCCTCAAGCACCGCCCCACAGGACGAGCAATCGCCGGCCGGTCCGGTTGGCTTGGTTTCGAAGCGGTGCCAGGAGTTGCAGTTCCGGCACTCGACAAACCAAAACTCTTTGGCGAACGCCGGTCCCAGCGGTTCGATCGTCGGAATGTCGAAGCCTATCGGCGGCAAGGCGCCGGTGAATCCGATGCACTTATGGGCCATCTTGTCTTTGACCAGGATCGAGCCAGGCGCGAATTCGAAGACTGCTAGGTCCAAATCGCGATCGATCTCGTTCCATTCGTGTTCGTCGCCCCTGCCCGTCTTAGTGAGGCCGGTGTAGAGATAGCGCGATCGGGTCGGCATGCCATACATCGGCAGGTTGCCCTGCTCAGCCAACGAATGTCCCAGGCCCCGTTGTCTGGACTGCTTCTCCGTCGCCAACCGGCCGATTTCTTCCAACAGCGCCCCGACAGAAATGTTCAAGTCCGCCGCGCTCAAACTCGAATCGGACCGGAGGTAATCGACGAAAGCGTCCTTTGCAGTAACGGTGGAATTCAGCTTTGCCTTGAGCCGCGGCTCCCAGTTCTCCTCGAAATACGTGGCCGTCGGCATGAATTCGCCATGGATATCGGGCGGACGCATCATGTCCGCGGGCCAGGCCAGCGCCCCGACCGCAGCATCATCACGCAAGGCGGCAAACGCCTGGTTCAACCACCACTTGGCGACGAACCGTTTGCCGATCAATGGCAGCCGCTTGGTCAGGAACGGCGGAGGCGGTACGTCACCGGTAATCTTTTCCGGCGCCCGGAAATAATACAGGTCATGGCTTTTCGTCCGGCACACGGTCAGGACCATGGCGAAGGCCTGGCGCCGCCGGCCGGCGCGACCGACGCGCTGCTGGTAGTTAAATCGCTGCGGCGGCATATTCGCCTGCAACACCGCCTGCAACGGACCGATGTCGATGCCGACCTCCATCGTGGTGGTGACCGTCAGGACGTCGATCTCCTCCTTTTCCGGAAGGAAATGTGGATCGACCACCTGCGTGGGATTTCCAGCGGAGTCTTCGCCGGTCACGGTATTCGGAAAAAGAATGCCACGGAACTTCCTCTGGCGATCTGCGCCGTCGTCGGTCTGCCCGGTCAACTCTTCGCAATGGAGGCGGAAAGCCGCAGCCCCGGTCCGGTCGATTCGTTTTGCCAAATAGTTGCGGGAGCGTATTTCCCTCACCGGAATATTGGCATCGACTGGCAGCGGCTCGATACAACGCGTGCAATAGCCCGCGCCTCGGTGTAGATGCACGCGCTCGCACTTGGTGCATCGCCATGCACTGGCGTCGAGCTGCGCCGGGCGGAATCGAAGCGCGGCCAGGTGCAACGTGCCCGCCAAATGACCGGCGCGCGTGAACTTGTCTAGTATATCGCGAAGGCCAGCTCGAGCGGCCTGGTCCGCGCCGAAAACCGCCTCCGCAAACCGGAAAATGCGATGGGTCGGTGTGATCGGCGTTTCATCGTTCCAGTCCCGCAAATCGCTATCGTAGGGACTTTCGCTGAAACGATAGGAGTCGCCAAACACACGGACAAAGGCATTGCACAGATCGAAATCCCTCTCGCTTGTGAACATCGAGCGAGGCACGCAGAGGTAACCCAGCCCGGCCTCCTCGACCGAAAAATAGGTTCGGTTGAAAAGGATCTCTACCATGAGTGGCTGAACGTCCAAAAGCAAATCGCGGCGTGCCGCGTCCAACCAAGTTTGTTCGGCGGGATCGGAATCGTCACGCCAGTCCACCACCGCGCCCTTCTTGGTAAATATCTCGTTCCATGCAAAAGTCCGCGTATCGCCGCCAACCGTTACCTCAAAGACTTTGGTCCCGGCTGGATGCGATGGGTGAATGCCGAGGCTAACGAAATTCGCGAGGAGGGTTTTCAAAGACGGGCGTCCATTGCCCTTGAGCCCTGCATAGGTGCGGCTGTCCTCGGGGTTTTCCAAAATCTCGGAGACAGGCACCCCGGGCTCCGACAATTCCTCCTTCTCAAGCGTGAGTTCATCCAGTAAGGCGGCCAGTTCGACTACTTCACGGGTTCGCCTTGCAGTCGTCGCCGCGATCAGCCTGGCCTGTAACTCGTTGAATTCAGCGTCGACGTCGGCAACGGCGCGGCGACCCGAGACTCTCGCCGACAAGGCCCGAACGAGGATTTCCCGTCGGATTTCTTCATGATGCCGGCCTTCTACATCCAACGCGGCTTTGGCTGCGTCCTGCCGGCTGTCGGAAAAGGACACCAGCTTCGCCCCAGTTCGATCCTTCGCATACAGCTGGACCACGCTGAACAGTTCGCCCGCCAGCAATTGGGTCGATTTCGCAAAGCCGGTGCGGAAATGTCGAATGGGAGAAAGCCGGTGCCGGGTGGATCGGCGGGGCGAGTAATCTGTCTCACATTTCGGGCACATGTAGGGAACGTTCGTGCCGCGGCGATTATTGGATCGCTCATGCATGTCCGCCTTCGTCCCCCGCGTGAAGAGCCACCCCTCGACGCGATCCGCCCTCGCCGCCGACCCCGGCAAAGGGACATTCACGACCGCCGTCCGCGGATCGAAATGGGCCCTTATCCATTTTTCAGTCGACGTCTCGCCCGGCCGGCGCACAGCCACCCTAGGAATCACGCGAATGTCGGGGCGCGGCCAGAACAGAGCATACTGGTCGTAGCTCAATTCCTCGAAAAGCTGTCCGCTCGCCGTATCCGGCAGGCCGTCGAGATCCGCTTCATTGGGCAAGAACTCAAGCACGTTGTTGTTCTGCTTTCGCCGCATACCGCCGAAGAATAATTCGCCGCAACATTCACAGTAGAGGACCTCCATCTGCCGGGCCGCCGGCGCGCCGGTGGACACACCGGTGCTGATCATACGCTCCAACGACAAATTCCCGACAATCCGGGATTCGTTCCGGAACGCGGCCGCAACTTCCCCGCTCCCGGCGAAAGGCGCGAACATCCCCTCGATACTCCGGAAGAAAGTGTGAACGCGAAACGAGGGCGCAGCCGTGTCCTGATTCGGGCCGAACCACTCCTCGAACCGGTCGCCGAGCCCGCGGAGAAACAGCAAGCCCCTCAGACCCTCCATCGCCTCTGGCTGGCTGCCACCGAATATCCGCGTGCAAACCACGCTAGCCGGTGTCGCCCGGGGTCGTGGGGGGCGATCGTCCGCACTCCAACACGCCGACGCAATGCGGCGCCCGCTCTCCTCAATTACAGAGCGGGCCGCGTCGATATCGGCCGTTCGCACCGAAATTCCGAGCGCGCCGGCCAGTGCGTTCCATTCCTCCCGCGAAAGAGGCCGATCCGCACGGGCCGGCTCGGTTTCAGTTCCACCGGCAGCTCCGAGCAATTCCGCGAAGGCTTCGGGCGCCAGCGGCCGCGTGTTGACCGGGGTTTCCGGCAAAGCCACGCCGCTGATGATAGCGCTTGGCCAGACGTCCGCGTTACCGCCCTGCCCGTCCGCCCGCCACGTGCCGTTAGTACCGAACATGTCCCAAAGGTAACGGCGGCTCATTACCGCCTCTTCGCCTTCTGTCGGAAGCGAGGCGCTCGACGCGAGGATCCGCAACTTGTGGCGATTTGCAGACTCGGCAAGCCCCAGCCTGTGCAAGACCATGCGAATGAGGTAGGAAATCTCGGTTCCCGCGGCGCCGCGGTGTAGATGGAGTTCATCCATTACGAGGTAGAAATAGGCGTTCGGATCGTCTCGCAGCCAAGTCGCCGTTCTCGTGAATATGTCTGCATCGACTTCACGATTCAGCATCGCCCCCAACATGCTCACGTTCGTGATGAGAATGTCGGGCGGCGTAGCCTGCATGTCCCAGCGCGTGAGCAGCTCTGCGCCATTCACCCGGGGAAACAGGAACCGGTCCTCCTCGTTCAACCGGCCCTCCCCGATGAGCGTGTTTATACGCCGCTGCGTCTCCTCGAATTCGACCATCTTGTCGAATAATTTGCGGCATTGTCGGTCTCGCCGCTTGCCCTCCTCGGCATCGGGTGGCTGGCGGCGCGGATGCCTCGTGAATCCCGTGACCGGAGTCTGACTCGTGTAGCGACCGAAGAAGATACGATTCCCTTTTATACCGTCCGGCGCATCCATCCGTTCCGTCGCGGTGCTCGAATCCAATGCCTTCCGCAATCGGGCCAACTGGTCTTCGACGAGCGCGTTCATCGGATACAAGACAAGGCATCTAACGGCCGCAGGCCGCTGTTCTCCCGAGCGATGAGGGGTAAACGGATGCCGATCGGGACTAGCTGCGGTTGGTCGGCGAGTGATCGGAATATCCTGATAGCGCCGGTGTGCTACCCCGGGCGCGGCCTGCCACCAGCCTTGCCGCAAATACCCCGCTTGCGGGCGGGTCCACCCTCTCGCTTCGCGGCAGATCTGGGCGATGACGGGCGCCAAAAACGACTCGGTCTTGCCGGAGCCCGTGCCGGAGGTCACCACCGCCGGTTGGCCGGCGCGAGTTCCTCGCCTCAACATCTCCGCCTGGTGCTGATAGAGTTTCATGCCGTCGTCCCTGAACAACCCGGCACTTGTGATCCGCACGAATAACTGGCGTTCCTCGGCCGTGAAATGCGCCAGCGGCGAATCCTCGGCGGTCTCAAGCTCACGGAGTCGCCAAGAGACGTTGGCATAACGTGGACCCGGCTCGATCAAGGGTTCGGTGCAAAGCGCGCCGGCCGTTTCGAGCAACGCACGCCGCTCGCGAGAAACCGTCGGGTCGCCGATGCGGAAAGCGGTTTCCAGGTAGGTGATGTAGAGTTCGCGGATGCGCTGAAAAGCGCCGATGGGGTCGTGCATGCGAGGAAGGATCAGTTAACGATTGGACTGGTAGCCGCGAGCAACTCTGCCCGCAGTGTCGCGGTCGGGGAAGAATAGGCATAGGCCAAGGAATCCTTGGGTCCGGATCGCGCGGACGCGATCACCCCCAAGATTCGGGCAAACGGCAACGGAAGGTATGCCACGGCTGCGTCGAACTCGTTCGACCCTCGAGCTGCCAGGGGCGCCACGCCCGCCAACCGGCAGGCCGCCAACCGCGCGTTGTTGAAGGAATAACTCCACAACCGCTCCTCTCCCCTTTCGGCCACCCAGATGTCCGGCCGATCGTTACGGGTATAGCGGTGGACCGATACGCCAGCCGGGGCCGCCCGGCCAACTGCCCAGTCCGAGATGGGAGATCCGACGCCGTATCCCGTGATCGGGGCGGATCCGATATCCAGATTGCGGACCGCCGCCAATCGATCGAGATCCGCTTCAAGGAATTCTGTCGGTATGCGCACGGCGGTAGCCAAATCTTGCAGCGTTCGTGACGAATCTGCCGAAATTCGAACCGTTGACGGCACGTACCGGGATAGGCTGCCGATATTCGCGCAAGCGACCCCGCGACGTCTCGCTTCGTCCTCCACCGCCTTCCGCGTGCTCCGAAGGGTCAAACCGGTCAAAGTCGCGTGGAAACTCCCCGCCTCTTCGAAAACGACGAAACTCGGCTTACGGGCGAAAACGACTGGGCGGCGCCAACGTGAATGCCACAGGTGATCCAGCAAGCAGGCTTCGGTCCAAGCCCTGACGATCGGTTCAAGAGTCGAAATCGCATCTCCGGCATTCAGCAGCCTCAAGTAGGAGTACCATTCGTAGTCCGGAATACCGGTTCGTGTCGAACATCGCCCCGACAACACGGCGATTACCTCGTCCACCTCGGCCGCCTCGCGCTGCACAATCGGAGAATAATTCAAATCCGGAGGCTGGATCGTCAAATCCTGCGCTGGAAGGTCGCCATTGGCCACCGACCGGATCATCCGACGCGCCTGAAAGGTGTTCTGGTCGAAGGGATCGCTGTTGAAGACCCATTTCCGCCATTTGCGCGCCAATCCCGCGTCTTTAGCTTGATAGCTAGGTACTCCGCCATCCGCATGATTAGCGGTGCGGGTGACGACCTTTTGGGCGCCGGACCGGCGCACGAGCCACACAGCATCGTTTCCATCGCTCGTGAATTGACCCACGTTGGCGCCTAGATATGCGGTCGTCCTGAGCCAAGACGCCAGATCCCGGCCCGGGCCCGCACCAGACAATTCGGAAAAAATCGTCGTGCCACGTACGCCCTCGGTGAACCAGTCGGCGGGCTGCGTTGGACGACGGGGCTGCTCCGAAGCTGGCTCGCGATGAAAAGTGATCGCGCGCTGGTCGACGATCCGACCGTTCAGGCTGGCAACTAGCACGCCGGACGCGGTCAGACCCTGAACGGGAAACGTCCATTTGGTGCCGTTCGAACGGACAAGATCGACAGTCGCCGCCTCGCCAAACTGGAACGTGACCGCATCGACCGCATCGATCGCAATTTCCGGGAGGTGTTCGGGTATTCCCAGGTAGCCGTCATCGCAACGGATTCCCTTCGATATCCTGATTCGAGGACGCTCAAACGTCTCGTAGAGAATGCCACAACGCGCCAGTGGCGACTGTTCGAGCGCGGATGCCGGCAGCGTTGTGACCGCGAAATCGCGAAACTCCTGCCATCCCGGCACCCTGGCTGGCTTCTGCTTGGTTCGGGTATGACCGAATCGAGTGCGAAATTCCTTGGCCAGATCGTCGCGGACCAGTGCCACCGTGGCCGCCGCCAGTTGATCCCGTTCGGCGCTCTCCATATAGCCCATGCGCCCCTCCATAAAGAGGACAAGGCCTTGCCGGACGCCTGCCGGTGCCCAGGCGGGCGAGGTGCCCCCTAGCGCCCGGCGAGACGCCTCTTCGAAGCGGCCGGATGATGCGTCGGCATCAAAGACAATACCATGCGTATACTCTCCAATCTGAAATTCCAATGCGACGGAGGCGAACGGAGCTTGGATTAGCCTGGGGCCAGTCGACACCAGCAGCGGTATCAGCGCATCGTCGAACTCGTAGCCGATCACCGCCACCGCTCCCATCCGGGTGCCGGAACCCCCGCCCATATCCGAATCACCCGACACACTTCGCGCCGCCAACCAAAATCGATGCTCCAGCAAATTCGGATCGTTTCGACCGGCCGCTTCCCATAACGCCCGAAAATCGTCGAAAGCCTCGATGAATGTGCGCCGAAAACGGCGGCGTTCGGCGGCAACCGCGGTGATCACGCGTGCGACCGGCGGATCGCCGTCCGACAACCCGGCAACTCCCAATACGGTGGCCAACTCGTTCCGGTCGTGGCGGCACGGAAAAGCGATGCGAACGGAATATCCGACGCGACGCCAAGCAGCCGGATCGGGCAACGATAGGCCGCGATAGTGCCGCGGATTGCGGCCGGCGTTTAACCACTCGCGAAGCCGCTCCCACAATTTTGGGAGGTTTTCCAGGCTGCCGACATGGCCGCTACACAGGATTCCAAGCGGCCCTATAAATTCATCCTTCCCGTGGTTTCCGTCTACCGCGTTCTCTGAAGCCGCCAGACATGTAACATACAGGTGCGCGAGCACTGGCGGTCGCTTTTCGGGTTCCAACGGCGACCAGCCCTGCAAGGCATGCTCGAGTAAACCCCCGGCAGGGACGGAGGCCTCGATCACGGCGGCGACAAACCGGCCACGGACTTGAACGGCGTTCGCCGGGGGATTCCCGGCCACGCGAGCCAGTTCCTCCCCACACGCCGGCAGCGAACTAACGTCGGCCTGGCTCCCACCAGGCCGCCGGGCAAAGAAATGCTCCAACAAGCGCTCCCCCCACTCTTCGACACCCCACGATTGCCATGACTCGGCGGGCGCGGAGGAGGGGGTTGAGTCGATCATGTGCTCATACCCATGGGCGGCCCAATTCCACATGAAGTATCACTTTCAACCATCCCTACGCTTCCGTGGCAAGCTTGCGGCGCGACATTCTTACGGACTTCGGCGGCATTACGCTCAAGTTGTTTCCCTTTCAAGCGCCCGTCTCGATGTAGCCATCGTTGATCAGGTCGAAAATCGGCTGGAATGCCATTACTGGCGGGACCGCATTGCCTATCATCTGGTGCAGCGCCGTCCGCTTGGATACCAGGCCGAAGTCGAAGTAGTCTGGGAATCCCTGCAGCCGGGCCGCCTCGTGTGGCGTGATCACGCGCTTCCTCGACGGGTGCACGTACCTGCCCTGCCCCATCGAGCCGAAGCCGCCGGTGATGGTCTGCGCGAGCCGGTCCCACCTCAGCCGCCCGTACATGGACTTGTAGCTATGGTCGTTGTCACGGTGGCAATTTGGCCGCTTGTGGTTCGGAAGGTCATATCGCTTCTCGCGGAACAGGAAATTGACCCGGCTCACGTTTGTCCTGGTCATGCGCGACGGCGTCCCAAAGATTCCCTTTGCTAGGTCAGGCTCGTCCTGCAGGTCGCCAATGATCTCACGGACCGAGTGGTAGCCGCTCGCCTTGCGGTAACGCGCAAAGATCGGCTCCGGGTCTTTGCCTCGGACCGCGAGCATGACGAGTCGACGGCGGCGCTGCGGCAGGCCGAAACGGTGCGCCGAGATCGTGTCGAACCTTACTTGATACCCAGTCTTCCTAAGAAACTCCGCGGCGGTCTGCACGACCTTGGATTTGTCGTGGCGCGCGGCCGGAACGTTCTCGATGAGCGCGACCTTCGGGCGCGTAACCTCAACGAAACGCACCGCCTTCAGGTAGAGGCGATTCTTGGGGTCATCGCGACGGGAATGGTTGTTAAGGTCGGAGTGACCCTGGCACGGCGGTCCAGCCAATACGATGTCTAGGTTTCCGACCTTCGCCTGCAGCGCAGCTTCTATAGGATCCAGCTTCTCACCCGGTTCGCCAGGGAGCAGGTCGGCGATCGAGCCGCACACGAGGCGGTCCGCCGTCGTGCGGAAGTTGGCCGCGTATGTCTCGACGCACTCAGGCTCAAGGTCGATCGCGAACCGGACGTCCGCGTCGAAACCCGCGCGACGGATTGCCTCGACTGCCCCGAGCGTCAGTCCGCCGCATCCCGCGAAAAGGTCGGCCAGCCGCAGCGTGGCGGCCGGGCACCTAGCCGCGAGCGACTCGCGTTGCTGAAGGATCCACTGCAGCAGCGTCTTCTTCGCGCGCTTGCCGACGGGGGGCGGTGGCCCGAGGGGCGTGTGCGGTGCGATCATAGTGAGACTAACGGGAGCATGGGCGGGGGAACAGGCTCTGCAACGGGATTCTCACCGGCGCCGGCCCACCCTTGTGTACGAGGAGGTACGGCAATTGTAGATTTCCGGTCGCGGATCCATTTCCCCTCACGCATGACCCAGCTAAGCTAAGCAGCCACTATTGTAAGGGCCTCTGATGTGCCAGGCGTCGTTGTGGCTTTAGATCGAGGCTTCCGCGTAAAATCGCAGCCCCGGATCGCCCGCACCACGTCCTCCTCCTCGACCGACAAGTAGGCCTGGGTCACGGCCACGTCGCTGTGGTTGAGGGCCGCCTTGAGGATCATGAGGTCGTTCCCCGAGTTCCGATATACGTGTTTCGCCCAGGTCTTGCGCAGCGAATGGGTGCCCAGCCGGCCGTCGTCCAGGATGCCGGCCGAGGCGAAGGCGCGCTTGATAATCAACCGGGCACGCTCGCGTCCGATCGCCTTCGCTGATCCGTCCGCCTGTGACACGCGTGAGTCAAATAGCGGCAGGTCGGAATCGAGGATGATGCGTCGCCGCAGCCAACCGAGGTAGCTTTCGAGGGCGCGCTGCAATTCAGGCAACACTGGCACCCACCTGGTCCGACCGTAACCGCCCTTCATGTTGCGCGGGGCGATGCCGATCTTCTCGACCAGCACGCCGCCACGCATGATGTCGCCTAGCTTGAGCGAGAGGATTTCACTGATGCGGAAGCCGGTGAGCCACTGCGCAGTGACGAGCGCCCGGTCCCGGGGAGGGAGCCGGCGTACGACTTTGAGGAGCTGGCGTTCTTCGATTGCGGTGAGGGGTCTGCGTCCGGCCATAGTCCCCTAAAGATACGAGGCCCCGACGCCTTCCCCCGCCCGGCCCGCTCAGTTTTTCCCGTGCGTCTCCTCCATTTCCCATTGCTCAGTCTGGATGAGCGCCTGCGCCTTGGCTTGCTCGATCTCCTCGGCGGAAAGCCAGGCGGCGAATTCCTCCGCCATTTTCAAGCACTCGGCGGATTTGGCGTCGGTGGGAGAGGTGACAGCGAGAACTAGAGCGCAGGTGAGCGCCTCGGAGTGGGTCGTGATTTCTTTGGGCATGGTCTGATCCTCTGGGGAGGTGTTGCGGGCGGCGTGAGTGCCGCCCGACAGACAGTAGCTCGGCACCGTTTGGAAGGGGGAAAACTGCCCCCGCCCTCCCGCCACTCCCTGCCCCACCCGCCGCGCCCCGAAGTGGGCGTTTCCCCTAGTGTGCCCGCTATCCCCGGGCCGGCGGGCGTGTTGGGCCGGTCGTTAGGGAGCGTAAGATGGCTTGCCCGACCGGTCCGGCGGATCCCGCGCAAGGCTATGCTACGATAGCAAATGCCCACACCCGCACCTCAAGAACGCCTCTCACCCCTGCCCGTAAGTGACCTCTGCGCCATTCTGGCGGAAATACTCTGCGCCCGGGACGAGCTCATCGAGATGGTCGAGATCCAGGGCCCGGTGAGCGCCATGTGGCATGAGCCGAGGCGCTATTTCGAGCCGGATCCGGACTCGCTCCTCCCTTTCCCGTGCGATGAGTTGAGGGCGAAGGTCTGGCCGGTGTTGCTCACCGACGACCGCATCACGGATTCAGGCGAAGCCGGTGACACCGTTTGGCTGATCAATGAAATTATCCTCTTTTGGCAATTCTTCGAGTTGGTGCGCCGGGAGATCATTCCGGAGCGCTTTACCTTCACGCATTAACCCTCGCCCCGCGGTCACCTCGGCCTGACCAGGACATGCCCGGGAGCCCTGACCCGGGCTGCCCGGAAAACCGGCCGTTTCTCCAGGGCAATTGAAGGGGCGAAGACCCTCGGTTGGCTTGGCTGGCGAAGGATCCCGCCGGGACGGTATGATCGCTTGGGCGAGTGAATGTAACGAACTAGGTGTATCGTTCCCTCGGGCAAGCAGGTGGCGCTCATGACGCCAGGGCGAGGGCGTGGATGGCCTGAGCACCACGATCGAATTCGTCGCGCACCGGCGTAAATACGCCGGACGAGATCTTGAAGCCCGCCGGGTGACGCCGGGGGTTCGCTGATCAGCCGGCGGCAGAAATGGCTTGGGAGCGTCGCCCGGCCTCTCCTCCACCGGGCAAACGCTACTGCCCAAACTGGCGTGCCATTCCCATGCAGCCCAGTGATTCAAGGCGGGCCAGAACCGCCTCCTTCACTGCTTTGCGCCCGCGCACCAGGAGATCCTCCGGGCCACCCATGCCCAGCAGGCGGTGCGGATTCGACACATCCTGGGCCAAGGCCTCACGCGCCACTTTGAGCCACGCCTGCTTAATGTAGGTGCCGAAATTGACCTTCACGACCCCCAGCGCCACCGCTTGCCGCAAGTCCGCCAGCGGAATGCCCGTGCCGCCGTGAAGGACAAGCCCGGCCTTCACCGCCATCGCCAGAGCGCCCAGCCGGTCGAGATTCAACGCCTGCTCTCCCGCCAATCGAATATGCACATTGCCGACACTCACTCCGAGAAGATCAACGCCGGTGTTCCGGACGAATTCCACCGCCTGCTGCACGTCGGTTTCCCGCGGCTCGCCGATCACCGTGCCCGAGGCGCCGCACGGCAGTTCCTCAAGTCCCGCCTCGACCGCCACCCCTTTGGCATGCGCATACGCGGTCAGCGCCATGACCCGTCGCTGGTAGTCAACCCGGCTGGCGTTCGGGTCGGCCGGCATCACGATATTGAAGCCGGCATCCACCGCCGTGCGAACCCACTGGTCCTTGGGACATTCGTTGAAAATGAGCCCACAGGGCACCCGGGCCGTCTCCGCCGCCGCGCGCCCCAGGGCTCCGTACAGCTGAACCCGCTCCCCGGCCACCCGTTCGTCTCCGCTCATGAAATCGCCGTTGAAACCGATGATCACCGGCGCTTCCGCCTCTTCCGCGGCATCGATGACGCCCTGGGTCGAAGCGATATCCCAGCTCTCAAAGAAACCCACGGCGAACCGGCGCTCGCGCGCCACTTGAAAGAGTCGGGGAGAGGGAATCAACGGCATACGGTAAATTTTACCTTAACTATTTTTGCGTCAACCTAATCTTTTCCCCCGAGGGGATGTTTCGGGCGGCGGGGCGTCGGACGCCGCCGGAGCGCGCCATCCCTGCTTCCGGTTCACAGCCACGTCAAGCGCGACGACCGACCGGTTGGCGCGGCTTAAGGAGCGTCGATTTCGACCGGGATCACCGACGCGGAAACATTGCTCCCTGCGACGGAAAGCCGGCCCGTGAAGGTTCCCTTCGCGGCCTCCCGCAGGCGGACATCCAGCGCAACTCGCGCCTCTTCGCCTGGCAGTAGGTCGAAGTAGTTGTCACCGAACAGGACCAAGAAGGGAGCCTGATTCTGCGGTCCCTCCCAGTTGAGATGGAGGCGAACCAAGCGCGCATACTTTGCTCCATTTCGGATCGTCACGGTACCGCGGGCTCGACCGGCCGCAGCCGTCAGTTTCACGCTGTGCGGCAATATCACTTTGGCCGCGGGCAGGTCTTGCAGGGTCTCGAACAGGGGGAGTCGGTGAGACTCGATCAGCTCGTCAGCAGGGGTATCCGGCCGCTCTCCGCTGGCGGATGCGATCATCCGCAGCGCCAGCGCAAAGCAAGTCCGAAACTGCGGATCGGCCGCCAGTTCCTGGTCCAAATGGTAAGGCGAGATCATCTTCCGGTCCCAGGGCGACCGCCGTTCGCTCCACTTTGGCGTGAAACCGGTGAAGGCCACCGTGTGCCCCGTGCCATAGCGTCCGGTGACGACGAGGGGAAAGTTTTCCATCGTCACCACCGCGGTGGCGCCGTCCTTGACCTCCACGCGATTCATGCCGGGAAGGCCTTCCTCGTTCCAACCGGGAACGGTCCACTCCGCCGGCGCGCCCGGAGCCAGCCGGATATTCCGAAGCGGGGCCGGCGCCATGAGGGTATCGTAGGCCGCAAGCGGGGGCGCCCCAAGCAGCAGGTCGTCACGCTCAATCAGGCGCACGGGCAAGACGTCCGCGAGCGGGGTGAGATTGAGCAGGGCCGCCCGGATGGAACCGCCGTGGAAGCTGCCCGGTCCGCCGGAGTGGATGAACCCGAGGCCGGCGTGCACGGCCTGCTTCAGTCCCTCGGCCGCCCGGCCGTCGAGCAGTTTCCAGAACGAATCGAAGGAACTCAGCCAGACCAGGTCGAATTCGCGGCGGAGTTCATCCGCGTTCCCCAGCAGGCCAAGATCGCCGATCGCGGCCTCGTCAATGACTCTGACCTGCATACCGAGGCCTTCCGCCATCACTGCGATCGGCCGGCAATATTCGCGCTCGCCAATCAACAGCATGCGCAAGGGATGCGCAAACAGCCGCGGGGTAACCTTGATGAAGGTGCGGGCCGATGTTTTCAGCGGTCCGTCCATTTCTTGGACGCTGGCTTGCACCACGTAAATCCCCGGGGTCTCGGGAGTCACCCAATCAATGGTCCCCGCGGTCGCGGCCGCGTCGGCCGCGATCCGGCCTTGGCAGTCACGCTTCCAGACCACCTGCCCCTGGAGGTTGGTGATCTCGCCATGGTACTCATAGGGAATCGGCCTCGGGTGGTCGTTGACCACCCAGACCGGAATGCTGAGCCGTTTGCCCGCCACTTGCGATTCGAGCGCGTCCTCGTAGGCGAAATTGACCGCCAGCTGCGCTTGGGCCCGCTTGAGGAAGTAGTAGCTCATCTTGGGCACGCGGTAGTAGTCGACAAAGCCGAAACCGATCCGGGGGGCCGGCTCCAGGTAGGCCCAGACGCGGGTGCCGTTGATCGAGTTGTATTTCCTCCGGCGGAAGACTTCCGTCGAGTACTGGAGCAGGAACGCCTGGTAAAGTTGCGAGTCGTCGACGAGTTCCGCCGCCGACTTGATATCGGTATCGACAAATCGGCGCACGCGATCGAGCAGGCCGGCGAGGCCCACGTAGTCGAACGAAGTCTGATAGCTGTACGCCGGAATGTCGATGGGCAGGCCGTACCAACCCGCGGATTGGGCGGACTTTTTCGACCAGAGTTCCTCCGGAGCGAGCATCCGGCCCAGCGATTCAAGCGACGGCATGGCGAGGCTGCCGTATTCCGACACAAAGCCCGTGTTGGCTTGAAACTGCTCCTGGTACGGCGTTGCGCGCCACGGTCCCGCTGTTCCCGCCCAGTAGTGCTGCTCCCCGGCATCGCAAAAGCTCGGATGAAAAATCGTTCCCGGGGCCAGGGCGGCCACCATGGCCCCCATGTGGTCGACAAACTCCTGGTACCCGTACTGGTCGAAATCGTGTCCGGCAGCACCCCAGCCCTTGCCCTTCAGCTGCGCTTCTGCAAAGGGCGCCCACACGACGAGGGATGGATGGTTACGGAGCAGGGTGATGATCTGCCGGACCTGCGCCAGCGCCTGCTTCACGTAGCCGTCCCTTCGCGGATTTGACCGGCTCATCACCGCCATCGGGCCGAACTGGGTGAACGGAAACTCGAAAAAATTGAGGATGCCGAGCCGGTCGCACAGGTCGTAGAACTCCGGCTTTTCCACCAGCGTGAAGTTCACCAGATGGTTGAGATTGGCCGCGCGGAAAAGCTCGAGGTCGGCCTCATAGGTATCCCGCGTCGGCTTCGAGCCGAAGAGATCCGACATGGGATACCAGGCGCCCTTCAGAAAAACCCGCCGGCCGTTCAGCCAGTAGCTCATATCGGGATGGCGCTCGATCGTACGAACGCCGAACACGACATCGCGCGACGCGGCGTTGGCGGAGTCTGCCGTCGCAAGACTGGCGGTCGCCCGGTAGAGATTTTGTGCGCCGGTGTCCCAAGTCCACCACAGGTGCGGCCGGGCGACGGTCGCCTCTTGCTCGAAGGCCGTCTCCCCCACCCCGAGTTCGATGGGCTGGTCGGGCAGCTTCAGCACCTCGCCGCCGAAATTGTCCGGCGCCACGCGCAGGGCGAGCGTCGCCGGGATCGTCGACGGCCCGTAATTCCGAATGGTCCCGGTTATTCTCAGGGTCGCGCTGCCGTCGGCATTGAGCGATTTGGTCGAGACCGCCAGGTCTTCGACGACGGTCGCCTCAGACGCGATCAGCTTCACATCGCGGAACAATCCCATCGGGAAAACCGCATTGCCTCCCGCCGGAAGACCATCCCACGTCGGGCCCAGAACGTAGGGCGGAGAGGGAAACTCGGTGACCTGACCGGGAACCGCCTCGGCCAATTCCCCTTTCATGTATTCCAGGAAGCCGCGGCCCGCGGGCAGCCAGGGGCATGTGACCTTGACGGTGAGCTGATTCAGGCCGTCCGGTTTCGCACTGGAGGTCACGTCGTATTCGAACGGAACGTAGGCACCCTCGTGCTCGCCGAGCTTCTCCCCGTTCAGCCAGACCGTGCAAAAGTAATCCACGCCTTCAAAGACCAATCGCAGGGTCTTCCCGGCAAATGCCGGTGGAAGCGTGAAGGATTTCCGATACCACCATTCCTTTTCGTTTACGAGGGTGGGCTCCCGGCGCTGCCGGTAAAGATCCATCCCCGTGAGGCCGAGCTGGCGCTGGACTTCGCCTGGCACGGTCACGGGAAGGAAGCCCTTGCCGTCAAACCCCGGCCGGAATGCACCCTGCTCTTCTCCCACGCCGAAGGGAAATGACCCGAGCTTCCAATCATTCCCGTTCAAGAGCATCATCGAACTTGGGCTGACGGTGGGTGCTTCCGGCGCGCCCGCCGCAAGAGCCATCGATGCTGCTGAAAGCAGCGCCATCGCCCCCCCGAAGCAGGCTCGACGCACCGTCCTTCGTCGGTGATTGGCTCCCGGTAACGCAGGCAAAATCGCCAGCGGTGTGAATCGTGGGCCGACTGCATTCATGGCGCCATTTTCGGGAAAGCTCATTGTTTGGGGGAACAAAGTTAACTCCAGACCGACTCGACACGTTCGCCGCCCAGGGGTAGGGCCGCAGGTTCGCCGAGACCGTGCATTCCGATTTTCATGGTAAAACTTACCACCGCTCCAGAATCGTCAATTCGCTTCAACTGCGCGGGCAACCGCCCTGCCGGGATCACCGCTCTCGCGTGTGCCCGCCGGTCGCGCAATCTGCTCATGGTTGGGCGCGCCCCGCCACCGCAACTCCAATTTCAAAGCGATGTTTCTGCGCGGCGGCGCCTGCCGGCAGGGAGATGAAGACCAGGCCGCCGGACTGTTCGCTGGCGATCGGTCGGCCGTCCAGGGTCGCCTGCACCTGAAGCCCGGGGACTCGCATTCCCAAAAAGACTCCCAGCCGCAGGGGACTGTCCCCGGAAAAGGTTCCGGCCACCGAGCCGCGCTGGAGGTGGTAATGCAGCCGTCGGCCGTTCCAATTCAGTGTCTGGCCGAAGCCCTGCGCCCAGAAATCGTCCGGCACCGTTGGTTTCAATACGAGGGTGCCGTCCAGGCCCATTTCGACGCCGAGAAGAAACCGCTGCGCGATCCGGATCAGGTTCGCGGGATATTCGCAGTACTTCTCAACCCCGAACCCGCCCTGATCACCGTAACGTTCCCGCCAGAAATAGCCGTGCTCCCTGCCCTGGCGGCAGACTCGTCGGATCGATTCCACCAAGCCATCGGCGTCGCCCATTCGGGTGCGCGCCCAAGCCTCCAAATACCAGACCCGGCCCATTGCGGCCAGATCCATCCGGTCGCCCACCTCCCACGTCTCGTAGTTGCCGGGCAACGTTGCGATCCCCGTAGGCATCCCGCCGTAGTAGAAACGCTCCTCCCGCCGCAACTGCGGCCAGAGCACCGCCCGCTGATCGTCCGTGGCAACGCCCGCGGCCACGGCGCTCCAGTCGACATCCGTCAGACCATGGCTGCTGATCGCGCCATGTTCCGGGTTGATGTATTCGATGAAGCGACCTTGGTCCTTCAGCCAGAAATTGGTGCGGAAGTTCGATTCGATCCGGGCGGCCAGTTCCCGGTATTTCGCCTCCCCGGCGGTGTTGCCCTCCACCGCGTTCAAACCGGCCAGGCGACGGAATGCGTCCACCGCATGGCATTGCGCCACGCCATCGAATTCGACGCGCGTCGGCCGCTCGACATAATAGCCGGCTCCGCCCAGCGCCCCCTCGGGCGTGACCAAGGTCGCGAGATGATCGGCGGCGAGATTGACTGAGGGCAGCTGCTGCTGAAGCCAGGCCCGGTCCTGGGTAAACCTGAAGATGACATCGGCGTTCTGGATGTAAGTTGCCGCCGCGAGCGCCCGCAGCGGATCACCGGGTACGTGGTGTTTGAACCAGAGCTTGTCGTGCCCCGATTTCCCGGGCCAGATCGCGAAGGGCAACTGGCCGTCGGGTCGCTGGAACTGCTTCACGTAGTCCCAATTTGCCTTGACCGCCTCGACTTGCCCCAGCCACAGGAGAGCATCGGTCATTTGATGGCCGTCCAAGGCTGGATAAGTATTGCCGTAACCGTGCCCTTGACCGTCGGCGCAGACCGACCAGTAGCCGAAGAATACCTGGGGGTTTAACGCGGCCAGCACGTTTTGCGCGGCCGCCCGTTCATAGGCTTCCGTCATCAGCGGGTCGGGGAGATCGGGAACGTGGATTTCCCTAGAAAATCCCGCCCCTTCCTTTGAGGCGATGCCTTGCCAGAGAACCGAATCCGCCGGCACCGCAATCGCATCGAATACAAACGCGACCGGCGTGTCATGGCCGGCCTTGCTCCACGGACCGATCGGCAGGCGCACTCCCGTCCTGATCGCTTCGGCGATTTGTGTCTCGTCAGCGTCTAGGCTAGCCACGGTGATCACCGATCGGGTTCCGTCCACCGAACCGGGAAGAACCAGTTGCCCGTCCGCTCCCACGGCCACCAGGACCACCGGCGGCCGGTCCGCATTGGCCACCAGCAATTCCGGTCCGCTGGTCAGGACAATCTTCGTGTGCCGAGTGATTCTTGCCGGATCGAGCGCGGGAACGCCAAAACGCCGGTCTTCCATCCGGGCACGCGCGGCCAGGGCTGCGGTCACGGGTTTCCCCGGGGTCACGGCAAAGCGAACGTAACCGCCTTCCTCGACGGTCGCGATGGGCGCACCGGCCTCGTCAGTCACTTCGAGGGCATAAGCCCAGGAAGGTTTCCGGAGAAACACGCGAGGTCGTCCCGTCGTCGCCTCGTCCCCCTGAACCGTGATCCGCAGATGTCGGCTGTCTCCCGTTTGAGGAAGAGACTCGGTTGTGACCCGCCAGGCGCGGCCCATGGCCTGCACCGGGGCGACGGCGGAAATGGGAAAGTTGATGAAAATGCCATGCGCAGCTCCCACCAGCACGTACTGTTTCAGATCATTGAGTCCGAGGAGGCCGTGTAACGTGCAACACCAGGTAGCCTCCTTCCAGTAGTGTCCGGGTTGCAGGACGAATGGTCCCGATTGGTCGCCCCGAAAGTCCAGTTGCCCGTAGCCTCCGTTGGGAAAACGATTCCACCCATACTCGTTGGCCAGCAGCCGCTCCGCGGCATCGAGATACTTGGTGTCCGTGGTCAGGCGCCACAATTCCAGATCAAGGCGAAGCCAGTCAGCCAGCGCGCATCCCTCGTCATATCCGGCGGAAACCCGGAAATGTTCCCCCAGTCCGCCAGTCACCCACACGTATCCGTCTCTCATCGACTCGTCCCACCGTTTCAGCACGTGCTCCAGATAGCTGCGCTCGCCGGTGGCTTCGTAGAGCAACAACAAAGCCCGTTGCGTAAGCAGGTTTCCGTGGGTGTGATCCAGCGGAAGCTGGTCGTATGCCGGAAACAGATCCGCCATCCGCCGCGCCTGCCGCAGGTATTTCTCCTCGCCAGTCGCCTGATGGAGTCGCACGAGACTCTCGATTCCCGGAAAGTAGCAGGTGGCAAACCCGGCGGCATAGGTGCCTGAAGCCTTGAATTCAGGCATTCGGGCCGGGTCGGCAAAGCGGTCCGCCGTCGCCAAATAAAAATCCCCGATCCCGCGTGCGAGTTGCAGCAAGCGCAGGTCATGCCCGGCCTCGTAGGCGTCGACCAATCCCACCAGAAGCCGCGAGTTCCCCCAGAAAATGGGCATCTGCACTGCGTGCAAGGGGTCCGGCTTGTCCAACGGCGCGGTCCAATCCACCGCGACGCCGAAATGGCCGTCAGGCTGGGGTACCGGCAAGGTTTTGAGCAACTCCTGCAGGACGGGCGGGGATTCGGCCGGCGCGGCGGTCGCGGTGGCGACCTCGATGTATCGTCCGGACTTGTCGCCGCTATAGTTGGTGAACATTCGCTGCAGTTCCTGCGTCAAGTCCGCGCGAAGGTCGGCGACCGAATCGTACGGCGGCTGCCTCAACCGCTGCACCCCGAGACGGAAGGCCGTGCCCAGTCCGCCCCCCAGGCTCACGGCCTGAGGCGCGGGCAGCGCGAGGGAGGTCCATGCGCGCGTCGCCAGCGCCTGCTCATAGGCACCAAACAGCACCTTGGCGTAGCCAGCCATGCCCTTGTCGTTGGGATGCCATCTGACTCCCGGGTTGGTCCCCGATCCGCGACAGGAAGGATCGAGGGCAAAGTCTCTGACGCTCTCGAATGGAACGCCATATTTGTCGCAGCCCGCTCGCATGGCCTCCTCCACCTCGGCGCCCCAACCCGTCGCATAACCATCGCGGCCGCCGGACTTGTCACCTGGCACCCACACGCCCGCACAGATCACACCTGAATCCGGCGCCAAATCCACGAGCGAAGCGAGGAGGCGATCCCACGACTCCCGCATGAAGGATGCGCCCCGCTGGGGCTCCTCGTGTTCGCCGAGCTGCACGACCACGAGGTGCGGGTGGAATCCGTCCTGGAGCGACTCGAGACGCGCCTGCTTGTCGGCGAAAGAGCCCTCCTCGAACCTGTCGCTGTTTCTCTTCGTGACCTGGCTGTCGTAATAGATCTCAACCTTGCGCTCCGGCATCGTGCGCTGAATCCGCGCCGCGAGCAGGTGCACGTAGTCCTTGGCCGCCGAGCTCGCCGCCATTCCCGCCACGTGGTCCCAACCCAGGTCCCGTCGGGTCCGATCGCTGACGCCGTGCCGCGTGATGCTGTCGCCGACAAAGAGAATGCGATACGCGTTGGGCGCGGATTGCCCGGGATTGCGGTCGAAGACTTCGAGCTGGGTTCTGATGGCATCGTCCGCGCGGGCCGAGGCTGCGCCCATCAGGCCGAGCACCAGAAGTTGCCGGAGTCTCATGAGTTCGGCCCTCCGGTCAGGGGATGGGGTTGGTGGCACCGCCTGGTTGCGCGGTTCCGCGAATCTTCATCGTGATGCCGGCGCTACTCATGGAAGTGTAGTTCCAGGGTGGCTCCGTGGGAATCGACCAAGGCGCGAATCCACAGTGTCGCTCCATCCCAGGCGTAGTCGTTCGCCGCCAGGACGTGTCCATCCCGGCTGACCGCCCGGAGCGCACCGTGTGCTCCCTGCAGTTCGAAGACCGGATTAACCGTGACGGATGCCGGCATGAGCTTGATGCGGATGTCGGGGGCCTGCGCCACCAGCCGGAGCGCCCGTCGTTCGGGCGCGTAGGAGGGCAGATTGAACCCGGCTCCGTTCAACTCCACGGAGGGCGGCGCCGAGTAGCTGCGCGCCCAGTTGAGCAGGGCCTCGTCAGACGCGTCGGTTTTCGCGATCAACCACGACCAGCGGTTGTAATCCATCTCCACCGACTGCCCGAGCGAATTGAGCATCGCGAGCTTGCTGCTCTCGAAAGGCCTGACCTCCCAGTTTCCCCAGCCGCCGTGGCCATTCGATCCGGGCAGCCATCCGCCGAGGCTGTTGTGCGCGGGTGACTTCCTGATCCGATCGTCGATGGCGTAGCCCGTGGTCTTGCCTCGGGCCAGCGGCCAGTGGCTGCCCCAATACACTGGGGATACGAGTTCGCCGCGATCGTAGAGACCTTGGAATGAGAACATGCCCATCGCCTTGTCATCCGCATGAAAATAGATGGCCGCCGCCGGATCGTCCTTGTGCGCGAAGATGCGGAAGATCGCCGGTTGCCCGCGCGACTTCGGCCACTCCCGTCGCTGTTTGCCCGTGTCTGGGTCGATCACCTTCTCGAACGGGGTGTGGAGCGCGACCTTTTCGCCATCCAAGAACAGCACGTCGGCGATATGCTCGGGTAGCACCGCCAGCGGGTAGGCGGATTGCGGCGTGAGAATGAGGAATTCCGAGAGCTGATAGCGGGATCCCGGCTTGCTGGCGATGGTCAACACCCGCGTCCCGAATCCGTCCGGATAGAAGTAGAAATCCTCGCGCGCCTGATCGCCCCACACGCGATAATCCACGTCGGTCGCCTGATAGGTCCAGCGCACATGCACCCGGCTGGGAGTCGACTCGATGATCTGCACGCGTCCGTAGCGAAGTTCGAAATCGTAAAGCGGCTCGGGGAAGTCGCGTGTCCCGTCTGGGTGCGTGATCGGGATGCTCAGGTTCTCCGCCCACTGGTAGCAGACCCCCGTATTGTGGGCTCCCGCCCAGAATGGGACGTAGTTGGTCCCGCGCCAGAAGACAAAACGCGAACCATTCGGCAGGCACACGACGACATCGTGCAACTTCGGATCCCACGCCTTCTCGTAGTCGAGGGGCGGCAGCTCCTTTCCGGTGGTGGAGTCGACCACGGAAATCGGGGCGTCGTAGCGCAGCTTGGTTTCCACCGCGCCGAACGCCGGCCACTCCGGCGCCCGCGCCACGACCATGACCCGGACTTCCTTGACCCAGAGGGTCTTGTCTCCGTCGACGATCGTGACGTGCAGGAGGCCTTCCTTGTTCACCTTCGCCGGGAACGGCAGCTCGCAGCGCGCCGTTTCCCGCCGCCCGCGACGCAGCGGGACGCCGATCTCGGTGGGAGCGCCGCCCTCGAACCACGCCCGCAAACGGGCGCCGGGAATGGCGCGCGACCGCGAAAGCGCCGCCACTTCGAGCACCGAACGCTGGCCGCCCTCCAGCAGCAGCCAGTCCTCCGGCACGAGCACCGCGCCGAGATCGACGGGATTGATGAGGCGATCCGGTCGGGCGACCGCGTCGGCTTCCAGGGCCGGGACAACCACGGCCTGTCGCGCTATCTCGGTGTCGGTCCCGTGGCCGGGGTCCCGTTCAACCAGCCGTACCTCGTCCGCCTCGCTCGCAAGTTTCACCGTGGCCCAAAACGGCGGCTCGCTGCCAGCGAAGTGCAATGGAACCGATTCGACCGGGCGGCCTTTCTCGTAGGCGGCGACAAGATAGTGCCGTTGGGAATCGAGGGCCGATGGCAACTCGACGTGCACCTGCCGGGGCGCGCCGACCCGGTCGAGTCCGAACGGCGGCCTCCAGGGGTGACCGGAGTCCACCAGGATTCGCGGTCCAGCGCCGCTCGCTTCGGCGTCGCGGCCCTGCGCCGGCGCAACCGCCACCAAGCAGGCCAGGGCCCACCAGGCACTTTGGATTATCCGCGGGATGCTGCTCATCTCACCGACCATGTTCCGGAGTCGATCAAGAACCCGCCGGGGCGGGAGCAATCAGAAAGTGGTGGGTCTTGGGTTTCCGCGCGATGTCGATGGCCGCTTCCAGATCGGCGATTTCCCGATCAAGCCGGGTCAGCTCCGCCTGCCGCTTCACTTCCAGCTCCGGCGGTGCGATCACCCATTCCGGGGCGGCATACAGCTGGACGTTGCGCCAGCGCCGGAAATAGGCGTCGTTTTTTCTGAAGATCAACGCCAGGAGATCCTGCGCCTGCTCGGTGATGGGGCCGCCCCCCCGCGAAAATCTCCAGCTCTCGGCCAACTCGCTCGCGTTCACGGTGGAAACGGTCCTGCCGTCGATTGTCACCGTATATCGCCCCGGCGGGAGACCCGGGATCTTCAGGTCGTAGAAGTTCAGGTCCATCAGCACGGGCGCGAGCGATAGGGCGGATTCCGCCTTGGGATCGATGGGCATCGGGAGCGCGTCGTCCAGCCGGTCAAATGCCATCGTTCCATTTTCCTTCGTCACCCGGTCGATCCGGCAGGCTTCGGTCGATTCCACGCGGCCGGTCCGGCCGTCGATGGTCGCCGAGGACACCAGCGGGGTGGCGCCAAGGCCCTTCAGAATCGCCCACGCCATGAGCGTGTGGCCGGCGGGCCCGGGGTGAATGGCATCGCCGCGACCGATCGTGGCCGCGGTGGAAGCCTTCATCAGCGCCAGATAAGGATCGAATTCATCAACGAACAGGGAATGGGTGCGGGCCGCGACGTCACCCAAGGCATCGGAAAACCTTCTGAGCGCCTGGTTGCGCACGTCCTGATCCGGGTCCGGGCGCTTTTCCTCGATCGGCTGCGGGGTGAGAAAAGCGACGCGCGCTCCCCCAGCCTGTAGCACCCGCGCGATCTCGGTCTGGGCGCGGACATAGGCGCGCAGGATATCGGGCCGGAAGGCCTGATAATAGTGATCATTCATGCCGAAGTTCACCAAAACCACCGTGGGCTTCAGCGGCAGGACATCCCGCTCCAGGCCATAGCCGACGCTCTTCCTGACCATGTCGGTTTGCCTCGCGTCGTCCGCGGCAAACAACAGCACCTCATCGGCGTGGAGGCGCATCCGGAGCCAGGCGGTGTCACCGCCCCAGCCGGCGTTTCGGAAGCTCAGTTTCCACGTGGGATGCCGGCTGAGCGCGTAGGCCTCGATGTAGGTGGTATAGAGTCTCTGCTCGGTGATGCTGTCGCCGAGGAAGACGACGCGGTCGCCATCGTGGAGGAAGAACTCTCCGGCATGAAGGAGGGTGACGCCCAGCAAAAGACCGGCACCGCCGAGCCAGCGGCATGTGCCGACGATTACCGCGAGGGACGCCGCGGCGCGCCACCCATCCGGCCTGGCGCTCAGCCGGCGAACCAAGGGACGAACGGAGCGGACGCGCCCCAAGAGTAATGTGAACGTTTTCATCGTAGGAAGAAATAGAACGTGCCGACCACCGCGACCAGGAGGCCGGAAATCAACCGCGGGTCGCCCGCCCCCGTGAGTCGGCCACGGAGGAAGGCCAGCGGATGGTCCCAGCAGATTTCCGCCACCGCCTCGGGATCCATCGGCGGCGTCACCAGGCTGGTCACTATGTAGATGACGATGCAGGCCCCGGCGATGATCGGTCCCACCAGCATGAACGGGATGCCCAAGCCCTGCACGGGATCGCTCACGAGGCCCCCGAATCCATTGCGGACTTCGCCTCCCAGCAGCCAACGTCCGATCCCCGGCATATCCAGGAGGAAGTAGGCCATGCCGATCCCCGAGCCGAGATAGAGCGTCGTCATGGCCGCCTGCCTCGTGCCGCGTCGCCACAAGACCCCGAGAACGAAAACGGTCGTGACCGCCGGGGCAAAGGTCATCGGGATCTTGTTCACCGCCTCGAAGATGGTCCCGAACTGGTCGCCCTGCGTCGACCAGAGCATGGCCAGGATCATGATCACCCCGGTCGAGATCCGGCCCAGGCGCACCACCCGTGAGTCCGGCGCCTCGGGATGGAACCGCTTGAGTACGTCCATGGAGATCAGGGTCGCGCAGCCGTTGAGCGCGGCGGCCATGCAACTCATGAGCGCCGCCGCCATGCTCGCGGCGATCAGTCCCTTCAATCCCGGCGGCACCAGGTGATTGATCAAGGTCGGCAGCATGGTGTTGAAGTCGGGCGAGCCGCTTCCCGGAACGTGGCCGAGTTGGATCACGCCTTTCTGCCAGAGCGCATACCCGATCAAACCCGGGAGCACCATGACGAACACCGGCGTGATCTTGAGGAAGCCCGCGAAGATCGCGCCGTTCTGCGCGTCCCGGAGGCTCCGGGCCCCGAGGACCCGCTGCACGTGCGTCTGGTCCGCACACCAATACCAGATGCCCAGAATCGGATAGCCCAGCAGAACGCCCAGCCAGGAGTACCCGAGGAGATGACCGTCGCGGCCGGCGACCGGCTGCAGCATGTGCAGGTGATCCGGTGTCACCGCCGCCCGGAATCCGGCGAGGCTGTGTACGCCCACCTCGCCAAGCGCGTGCAACCCCAGAATAGTCACCAGGGTCGCACCGAAGAGGAGGAGCACGACCTGGATGTTCTCCGTCATCACCACCGCCTTCAGGCCGCCGAGAGCGGTGTAGACCAGCGTGAAGGCCGACAGGACGATGATGGTCCAGAACATCGGCACGCCGAGGAAACTCTCGAAGAGTTTGGCGGCCGCGAACAGGCTGATGCCGATGTGGATCAACAGTGCGCCGATCAGCCCGATCACGGCGAGGAACGTCCGCGCGGCGGGGCAATACCGCCGCTCCATGAACTCGGGCAGGGTCGCGACCCCTGACTTGAGGTAAAACGGGGCAAACACCAGGGCGAGGAGGATGAGAATGAAGCAGGCCATCCACTCGAAGTTGCCGATCACCAAACCGTCCTTGGCTCCCCCGGCGGCGAGGCCGACCAGGTGGATGGTCGAGATGTTCGAGGTAAACACCGCCGCGCCGACCGTGAACCACGACAGGGACCGGTTCGCGAGGAAGTATTGCTGGGTGGTGGCATTTCGCCGGTAGCCGACCCAGATCCCAAACGCCGTGATGCCAGCGAGGTAAATGGCGATGACAATGACATCAACCGGCGAGACGTGCATGGGCGTGGAGGGAACCGGCATGGTGACGAAAAACTGGCACGCGGCCGGCGCCCTACTGGCTGCGGCGGCGCGATCGACGGCGCCCCACCCCGGAGCGCATCATGGCGTGTAGAATACCTCCCGCGCGTCGGCCCAGATGGCCCGTTTCGCGGCCGCATCGGGAAGCGGCAACTGGCAAGGCTCCGTTTCGCGCCACCACCGCTGCGTCTCCGGATCAGCGGCGATCCGTTTCATGTCCGCCTCATAGTCGTCGCCAACGTACTCATAGTACGAAAAAAGGTAGTGCTTCCCCTCGATCTCTTTCACGGCGATCGAGAAGTTCCGGATGTGAGCCTGCCGGATCATCTTCAGCACCCCGGGCCAGACGGCGGCGTGCAACTGGAAATAATACTCCGCCTTCTCCGGCCGGAGACCGGTCACGGCGTGGAACCTTCTCACGCGGTGGGACGATTCGGCCTTCATGCTAGCGAACAGGCCCGCCGCGAGCAGGCCGAGCAATGCCACTGCCACCGCGGCTTTTTCCAGTCTCATGGATTCGTTCTCCTTGCGGGGTTGAGGGACACGTTGGACCCGTGGAGTGCGGCCCGCGCCGGGAAGGATGCGGCCACCCACGGAGAGAAACTCCATGCCGGGGCTCCAGGCGACGAAGTGCGGGTCGGCCAGGCGCCGGCGCGAGATGTCGGGCGAGTCTCACAGGGGTATCGATTGACATGGTAATTTTCACCACTTCTCCCACACTGCAACAAAATTTCGTCCGCCCCTCCTCCCCGCTTCGCGCCCCGTGCCCCGGCTTCTTCCCGCTGGTTTTTCCCGAAGGAATCATTACACCGATACCACCGATCATGAGCCCAAAGCCACGGACCTCGCGCAAGGAGGCCCCCAATCGCAGGGAGGAAATCATCCAATGGGTGAGGAAGGAGGGTTCGCTCAGCTATGAGCAGATCCAGAAACGATTCGCCGTGGCCCCCATGACCGCGCGCCGCGATGTCGCCGCCCTGGCTGGCCAGGGCAAGGTGGTCCGGAGCCTGCGCGGGGCAACCTGGGTGCCACCCGACGGATTCCTGGCCGAGGGTCCGCTGTGGGAACGGCTGGGCAAGAACCTCCCCGCCAAACGGTCGATCGCCAAGGCGGCGGCCCGATTGATCAAGGCCAACAGCACGCTCTACCTTGATGGCAGCACGACCAGCATCGAACTGGCCCGCATCATTGCACGCCAACGCCTGGAGGTCACGATAGTCACCAACTCCGTCTTGGTCTCGGCCTGCTTCTGCAACGCCAGTTCGTCCCGGGTCGTGCAGCTCGGCGGCACCCTCAATCTGTTGAGCGGATGCACGACGGGCACTGACACGGAGGCGGCCGCAGCCCAATTTTTCATCGACGTGGGTTTTTTCGCCACGCTGGGCTACATTCCCGGCGAGGGCACCTACGAATCCTTTGCCGACACCTTCCGCGTCAAACAGGCGGTCGCCAAGCGCTGCGCGCAAGTGGTGCTGATCCTCGACCATACGAAATTCGGCAAACGTTCGCTGAATCGCGTGCTGGAAGATGCCACCATCTCGACCATCATCACCGACCGACCGGTCCCGCATCTCAAGGATCCCCGGCTAATCTTGGCGTCGTGATGGCGCCCCAAGGCGCCTCGACCCGCGGTGACCCTCAGCGGAAACCGGCAATCCGGAACACCCAGGCGGCGGGATAGCGCGTGGCGGAAGGATTGAGCCGCGGCAGCGAAATCCTCACCTCGTCGCCGGCCTGGCGCCACGCCAGCGACCCGGCCCGGCCCAGCAAGCTGACAGTTGCGGCCGCGGGCAGGTGGAGATCGCGAATCACCACATCGCCGTCCGGCAGCTGGGGGCAAATCGCGTAAAGGTCCTTCTCCTTCTGCGTGAAGAAAATCTCCTTCACGGCATATCCCGGATCCGGCGCGACCGTGAGCTTCATGATGTCGTAGACCACCTTGGCGCCCTCCCGCGGAGCCTCCTTCACCTTTCCCTCGCTCCACTGACACGGGCGCACCCACGGGCGCGTACCGTAGATCGCCTCACCATTGAGCGCCAGCCAGCCGCCCAGGTCGGCCAGTCGCTGTTGCATGATCACGGGGATCCGCCCGTCCGCCGTCGGGCCGACATCGAGCAGGAAGTTCCCCCCGCGGGAAACAATGTCAATCAGCATGTAGAGCAGCTCCTCGCTCGAGTTGTAGTCCGACAGGTTCTCCGTCCGGCTGTAGCCGAACGAGTGCCCCATGCCCCGGTTTTCCTCCCAGGGATGATCGGCTGTCGGCAGTCCCGAGCCAAACTCCGTGGTGAAATAGCCGCCGTGGACGCGTCTCGTCCCCTGCCCCCAGCGGTCGTTGACCACAACTTCCTCCGGGTTCGGTCCCGCCGTGAACAACCAGTGCAGCAACTCGGTGGACCGCCATGTTTTCGCGGGATGCTCCCATTCTCCGTCGGCGAAAATGATCGAGGGCGCGTAGCGGGTAACCAGATCCTTGAACTGCGGCACCAGGTGCCGGGCGACATAAAGATCGGGATCGGCGACGTAAAGCGGGTTGAACCACTCGTACAGGGAGAAGTAGACCCCCATCTTCAGCCCTTTGCGCCGCACCGCCGCGGTCAAGTCCCCGACCAGGTCGCGGCGCGGACCGGTGTCCACACTGTTCCAGGCGCGGCCCCAGGAGCGATTCGCCTCGGCGCTGGGCCACAAGGCGAACCCGTCATGATGCTTGGAGGTCAGCACGACGTACTTCGCGCCGGCCTTCTGGAAGAGATCAGCCCATTGCTCCGGATCGAACAGCTCGGCGCGAAACCGGGGAATGAAGTCCGCATACGTGAAGCCCGGACCGTAGACCCGGTCATGAAACGCCTTCACCTCGGCGTGGCTCTTGCGCTTCTCGTCCATCAGGTCGCGCCAATACCATTCCGCATACTCGCCCACCTTCGAGAACGCCGGGACCGAGTAGGGCCCCCAGTGGATGAAGATGCCGAACTTGGCGTCGCTCCACCAGGCGGGATGGGGACGTTGATCGATGGCTGGCCAATCCGGTGCAATCGGCGCGGCGCTCAGAACCGGCGCGACGAGCAAGACGAGGGCGATCGAGGAAGCGCGCATGGGAGAGATGGCTGAGCGAAGGCGGGAGGCGATGAGGCCGAGGCAGCCGCCGCTCGATCCACGCTGCCACCCGCCGCCAGACAGGTCAACGTCGTTATGGTATTTTTTCCCATTGACCGGAAAAGACCGGAATGTATGCGTCGTCGCCAGCCCCGTGAGACGTTACCTCATTATCTTGGCTGGCACTGTCGGCCTCGCCCAGACCCTGGCCGCCGCGGACGCCGGCGCCGATTTCACGGCCCGGATCGCCGATCCGGAGATCCGGGCGGGGGTGCAAATGGCGATCGCGCGCAACATCCTGCCCGCCGCCACCCAGGCCTTCTATCCGGGCCATTTTGAGATCACCGCCGACGGAGGCGCCTATGGCCACGGGGCCACCTGGCCTGGCCTCGATTCGTGGCAGCTGGCGGGCGCCTACCTCCTCCTCGGGCGCACGCAACTGGTGCTCGACTACTTCGCGTTCGTCCGCGCCGCCCAGCGCGAGGATGGCATGATCCCTTTTGCGATCTTCCCCGGGGACCGGCGCCCCAATGATCGATACGACCGCGGGCTTAAGTATCCGCGGGACCTGTTTACCTATATCCCACCCCAACGGGAGGGACTTTCGGCGTTCGCGCTCGCGACGAAGGATTGGATGCGCGAATTCGATCATTGGCAGACCAAAGCAAATCCCTTCCGCATTCTCGGCACCGTCTGCTACATCCTGACCGCCGGCGAAATCTACGATCACACGGGATCGCAGCCGTGGCTGAACGCCAACCTGGCTTCACTTGAGGCGGCGGCCGGATCCATCTTCAGCTTCAAATCGGACAATGGCTTGATCGGCGGCTCGGGTTTCTACACCGAGCTGCCGCCTCGTTTCGGCTGGGACGGCGTTTCCCAGTGCTACGCGATTCACGCGTTTCGCGAGCTGGCGCGTTTGGGCGTCGCGGCGGGCGACCGGGAAATCGCCCGGAGATGGGCTGCGCGCGCGGACGAACTGACCGCCGCCTTCAACCAGGCGTTCTGGCGGACGGATCATTACGCCGAATACATCCACCGCGATCGGGGGCTGGTCGACTCGCACGGCCTGTCCGACGTGAACTGGGCGGCGGTGGCGTTTGGCATCGCGACGGGAGCAAAGCTGGAAGTCCTGTGGCCGCGGCTGCTCGCCGAGCCCGGCTTTCACCTGGGCGGCGTCCCGACCCAAACCGTGACCCAGCCCACCCGGTACGAAGCGTGGGAATTCAACGAACCGCTCCCCTGGAAGGTCATGCCGCTCAAGGACGTCGCGGCGATGGGGCGCGTCTGGTATCTGGAAGCCATGGCGTGCGTGCGCATGAAGGATTACGAACGGCTGAGGCAAACGGTCCGGCTCGTCATCCGCGCGGCCGACGATGGCTATTGGCGGGAACGCTACCTCCCGCAGCCGGACGGGACGGTCCGGCCCATCGGCGCCGAGAAATACTGCGAGTATCCCGCCGTGCTCACGCGCGTGGTGCTCGGACACCCGGAAATCTTCAACCAGCGACCGTGACATTCCGTTATGCCCATGAACTCTGAACCCAACCGGGAGACATCCCGCCACCATTCCTCCGCCCCGGGGCGGGAACCGACCCGCGCAGCGACGGTCAGCCGCAGGGCGTTCCTGAAAAGTGCCGGAGCCGCGGCGGCATTTGCCGTCGGGGGCGGCCCGCTTCTCCAGGGGAGCACCTCGGGAGCCGCGACCCTACCCGGCCCGGGTGGCCTGCTGCAGCTGCGGAGCCAAAGACTGGCGACCGATGCGACCGGTCACGCCGAGTGGCAGACGACCTTGAGCCCATTTGCGCTCGTCCCGGCGGAATCGGCCATCGTCATCTGCGACATGTGGGATCGCCATTGGAGCCGGGGTGCCACGGAACGCGTCGGAAAGATGGCGCCGGTGATGAACGATTTGATCAAGCAGGCGCGAACGCGAGGCATGCATATCGTCCACGCGCCGTCGGACACCATGCCCTTCTACGTCGATGCCCCGGCGCGCAAACGCGTGCTCGCGGCGCCGGTGGTCGCGCCGCCGCCGCCAGTCGATCGCCCGGATCCGTTGCTGCCGATCGACGACTCCGATGGCGGCTCCGACACGGGCGAAAAACCGTGGTTCAAGGCCTGGTCGCGACAGCATCCGGCGATCGAGATCGACCAGGAACGCGACGCGATCAGCGACAATGGCAATGAGATCTACAGCTACCTGCACCCGCTCGGCGTCCGCACGGTCTTCGTGATGGGCGTCCATACGAACATGTGCGTCATCAACCGGACGTTCGGCATCAAGGCGCTCGTCCGCTGGGGCCTCCGGGCGGTGCTGATCCGCGACCTCACCGACGCCATGTACAACCCGGCGATGCGCCCCTATGTCAGCCACACCGAGGGAACGCAGCTGGTGATCGGCTATATCGAGAAGTTCTGGGCTCCCTCCATCGAGAGCCGCGAACTCCTCGGCTGATCCGGCCCGCCGGGTGAACCTGAGCTGGGAGACACACCCAGCAATGCGCATCGCCGCCGGGATCATATTCGTCGCGAGCCCTCGGGCGCGCTCGCTGCGAATACGCCGGTCCAAGTGCGTTTGGACTGGACCAAAACGGTCATCACGTTGAGGACCGTTCCCAGCGCTTTCGTGACATGGGCTGATCGCAATCGCACTCATGGCGGTCGGCATCGGATTACCTGCGGGTCATCGGAACTGCAGGGCGATCGTTGCGCCGCGCGCATCGATCCTCGTTTTCACCCAGAGCGTCGCGCCGTCCCACGCGAAGGCCTCCGGCGCCAGCGGCGCCCCGTCGATCGTCACTCCGGCGAGTCGGCCCGACGCTCCGGCCAGCTCGAAAACCGGGTTCACGCAGTGCGAAGCCGGTTGCACCTTGATTTCGATCGCCGGCGAATCGGCCACGAGTCGCATCGCCCGGCGTTCCGGCGCGTAGGACGGCAGGTCGGCGCGAGCCCCCTTCAGCTCAAGGGTCGGGGGCTCGGCATAGCTCTGCGCCCACGCGAGCACCTCCTCGTCCGGGGCCTCGGTCTTGGCAATGAGCCAGGCCCATCGCCGGATTTCCTGCTCGCGCACCCGCCCGAGCGTGTCGGGCATGCAATACGTGCTGGTCGAAACCGGCTCCGGGAGGTCCTTGATCATGGTCATGAGGCTGTTCATGCCCGGACCGTCTCCGCCCGGCGCGCCGAGCGTGGGCGAGACCACTTCGCCCTGTTCGTAACGATGCTGGTAGGTATAGACGGTCCGGGGCTCATGGCGCGGATTGAAGAAGATCGCGGAGGCCGGATCGTTCTTTGCCTGGAAAATACGGAAGATCGTCGGCTGACGGCGGACGTCCGGCACCTTGAAAAGCACGTTCCCGTAGGGCTTCCAGTCACTCCCCTGAACCGGAAAATCGAAATCCCTTTTCTGCCCGTCCCAATACAGCATCCGGACCGCTCGCCGGGGCACTACTTCCAGCGGATAGGCCCCCTGCGGGGTGAGGATGATGAATTCCGAGACCTCGTACGCGGCATCCGGGTCGCTGACCAGCGTCATCACCCGCGTGCCGAAGCCATCGGGATAGAAGTAGAAGTCTTCCGCCACCTGTTCGCCCCAGCGGTTGTAGTGCGAGTCGGTGCCCTCGTAGGTCCAGCGCACATGAATCCGCGCGGAGGTGGATTCCACGATTCGCACGCGCCCATAACGAAGTTCGACGTCAAACAGCGGCTCGGGAAACAAGACTCCCCAATTGGGATCCTTGAACGGATGCGTCAGGTTCTCGGCCCACTCGTAATTGCATCCGGTGTTGTTCGGCCCCGCCCAGAACGGCGCATACCGATACCAGCGCCAAAATACAAAGCGCGAGCCGTTGGGCAGGAACACCACCACGTCCTTCAGCGTCGGATCCCAGGCGGTGTCATAGTCGACCAGCTTGCCCCCGACCCTGATCGGAGAGTCGTACCGCAATTTCGTCTCGAGGGCACCAAATCGCGGAACAGCCGGCGGATGCGCGATGATCATTGTCGCCAGGTCCTTCCGCCACAGTTCGTGTCCGCCGTCGACGAGCGCAAGATGGAGGGTCGTTCGGTCCGCGGTCGCCTGGTGCGAGAGTTCCAGGCGCTCCATGACCCGCTGGCCCCGGATCAACCTCAGCCCGCGTTCCACCGGCGTCTCCCCGTCAAACCAGGCCTTCAGTCGCGCGTCCGGATAGCTCGTGGTGCGGGACAATGCCGCCACCTCGATCTCGGCGCGCTGGCCTCCCGCGAGCAGCAGGGTGTCGTGTGGAACCAGGACAGTCCCCAATTCGACCGGGTTGATCGGATGATCAGGGCGGGCGGTCGCGTCCGCTTCGATCGATGGCCACGCGACCTTCAGTCGGGCCACCTCGTCCATGCGACCATCGCTCACGTTCTTCGCCATCAATGCCACCTCGTCGGGGCGGTCGCGCAAGGTGACGTGCCCGTACCATGCCTGGTCTTCCCGCACCTGGCCCCAGATCCCACCGGTCGGATTACGTTCCAGCGTCACGGCTTTCTCCTCGACCGCCCGCCCCGCTTGGTAGGCGACCACGGAATACTCGCGCCCCGGTGGCTGCTCCTCTTTTAGCTCCACGTGAACGACGGGCGGTGCGCCCACCCGGTCGAGGCCGAACGGCGGCCGCGCCGGATTGCCGGTGTCCGCGCGGAGCATTGCGGATGCCTTTTCGTCGTGCGAGCCCGGCGCCTGCGCCGGCAACCGGGTGGACGCGAGGGCGACCGCCATCCCACCCATGACTAGCAGCGTCCTATTCAATCTCGGCGATTCCCCAGATATCCAACGAGGGAAGCTCGAAGGTCAGGATCCCGCCGTCGCCTCGCTGGAATTTCAGTTCGCGCGGCTCCACCCCGGGTTCAAAGTAGCGCACGTGGTGAATCGCCGGTGGTCCCCCGAGCGATGCCGGCTGCAATGTCACCACCACCGCGCTTTTCTCTTTCATCTTATCTTTCGCGGGATCGTAGTCCCGATTGAGAAAGTGCACCACCAGCTTAGAAGCGTCGGGCCGCACGCGGGGCAGGGCCCACACCCGACCGTCGCACTTCACCTCGATCCGGCCGGGAAGAGTCCCGAGATCAGCGTTGCCGGCGGACCGGTCAACCAGGATGCCGCCGGATTCCTGCCAGGATGCGAGCAGGCGGTTCAGCACCTTTCCTCGATTGATGTCCTTCGGCAGGACGATGACACGAAACTTGTCCAACTCCTGGCGGGTCAGGGACCACTTCAGCAATTCGTCACCCGACACGGCGAGGCCGTAGCTCACCCCTGCATCCAGCATCGCCTTCGATGCTTCCCTGACATCCCAATGATTCCGAGCCGCCGTGGCGCTGTCGAACAGCAAGCCGACGGTCGCCGGGGTTTCGAGACCGTCGAACAGGCCCGGATGGTCACTCACGAATCCGAACATCGGCCGAAAGATCTCCGGATCCACTTTCCTTGTCTGGGTGCCGGTGCTCTCGGACCATGCCCACTTGTCCCACGCATACATGAAATACTGTCCGAATGCGTAGGCTTCCGCGATCCAGCCGCGCACCCGCATTGTTGAAGGGGATTGGCCGACCTTGACCCAGTCCCAGCCGGCGCCGGTGGCAAACGTCGGTCTGCCGATCGCTTCGCCGAGGCGGTAAACGACCGGGGGCACCAGATCCTCCACGTCGTAGTGCTCCACCTCGTTGGCGAAAAAGTCCACGATATGTGCGTCGAACACCTGGACCGGGATCAGGTTGAACGAGTTGACGCCGAAAGCCACCGGCCGCCCCACAATGCGTGCCGCTTCCGCTTGCAGGCGCCGGATGAATGCGATCTCCGCCTCGCGCTGGAAGGTGAGGAACTTGTCCCAGAGCGGCACCTTGTGATTGAACACCGCGGTCATGAACTCCTTTCGGTCGCCATAACCGCGCTTGGCCAGGAACCCCCGGTAGTCGAACGTCGCGGGCTCCCCCACTCCGGTTGCCGTCAGCTCCCGGGCATCGGCGTGGGCATGCAGCCACGCTCGAAATCCCTCCATGCAATACCGGCAGAAGCAGCCGCCGCCCCAGCTCGCGCAGGCGAACGTCCCGGCATGGTCGTCGAGATGAATGATGTTCGCCCCGCACTCGAGACCCGCCCGCATGCGCGCCAGCAGCTGAGCCTGAAACAGTGGATTGTTGGTGCAGCCCCACCACTGCTTCATGCCCTTGTAGTCGTGATCGGCGACCCACGCCGGGACGATCTTTTCGCCCCAGAGATCGACGCAAATCGCATCGAGGAGCTCGGGATGCGCATGGAGGTAAGGCGCCGTGGGCGACAGCATGAACACGTTGGCGGCCATCAACCGGACGCCCATCTTTCGATAGGTCGCGAATTTTTCCGTCAGCCGCGCCCTGGCCGCCTCCCCCCCGTCGAGCACGGAGATGCCGTCATCACCCCAGGCCACCACCGTCGGCCGGAGCGGCGCAAAGGCCATGTAGTCGTCCGGCGTTCCCTCCGGCATCAGCGCGATGTCCGAGTGCCTGAGCCCCGCGGCGAGCAACTGCGATTCCCTCCAGGATTCATCCCTCGCCGAGGCGATGAGCACCGCTCCCAGACCAAGTGCAGCGAGAATCATTCGTTTCATCGGATCATGTGTTGCCTGTTTTCATCCTGTGAAGGTTACCAATCGTCCGTGCGAAAGGGCGAAGCCGGCAGGCCGGCCTGGTTGATCAGGTTGTTGTCAACATTCGTTCCCCAGACGTAGCGTACCGCCACCGGCTGGGGCACATCGGCGGACGACACGACCACCGTGTCCCCATCGATGCGTGCCGCCGCGGGGTGAAAGATGCGGTCGGCGCCCGCCACGGAAAATCCCACGAGCGGCTTTCCGCCCCGGGCGGCGAGCGGACTTTGGAGCTTCCTGAAGCTGACCACCGCCGTCCCGCCGACAATGCGCAGCGCGTCGTAAATCGGCCCCGAATAGACGACGTCCCTTCCGTAGGCCTTGGCCAGGGCATTCAGCGCCAGCCGTCGCGCGACCTCCTGCTTGTTCGGGGGGTGGCCGTTCGCGCCATCGCCGATGTCGATTGTAACCGCCATCCCGGTATTCGGTACGCGCAGCGTCCTGAGCTGGGCTTCCTGCACCCTGGCCCAGCTTTCACTGCTGGTGCTGGCCGGTTCCCCCGCCGCGCGGTGCCATTCCAAATACTGCCGGGTCAGGGGGTCCGGCTCCGGCGGCGGATTCGCGGGCACCTTGGCGGGTGCGCCCGATCCCGTGAGCTGGCAGTAGAGGAAGGTGAGTTCCGGTTCGCCCCAGGCCTCGCGCCAGCTCCGGATCATTGCCGCGAACAGCTTTTCGTAGTTGGTGGGCCAGATCGCGTTTTCCTCCCCTTGATAGAAGAGCACGCCGCGGAGAGAGAAAGGGAGGATCGGGTGGATCATTCCGTTGTAGAGCGTCGAAGGCGCACAGAACTTGGTGATCCCGAAGGGTGCCATCGGCCGAAGCGCCTTCGCTTGTTCCTCCGGGCCCAGCTTCTTCCATGCCGCCAACTGCTCCTCGTATTTCAGCTTGGCCGCGGGCAGGTTTCGCAGGGCGTTCTCATAGCGCGTCAGGATGTGCTCGTACTCCTTGTCGGCGGCCAGGATCGAGGGATGCACCCAGCTCTCCAGGGCACTGCCCCCCTGGCTGGCATCGATCATGCCTATCGGGACATCCAGTTGCGCCAACAACTCGCGACCGAAGAAATAGCCGATGGCTGAAAAATCTCCCACCGTATCGGGGCTGCAGGGATGCCAGCTGGCTTTGCAGTCGTCCACGGGGGTATCCGAAGCGCGGTAGGGCACGTGAAACAGCCGGATCCGCGGATGGTTGGCCTGCCGGATTTCCTCGAGATGGTTCAACACCGGCTTCGCATAACCCAGCTTGGGAAAATTCAGCGCCATCTGCATGTTGGATTGCCCGCTGCAGAGCCAGACCTCGCCCACCAGAACGTCAGTCAGGATGACCCGGTTCTCTCCGCTTATCTCGATCGTGAACGGTCCGCCCGCCGCGGGCGTCGGGAGCGCAAGTTTCCAATGCCCGTTCCCATCGGCATCCGCCACCCTCGTCGCCTTCTCCCACGAGGCCTCGACCTGCACTCTTTCCCCTGGACTCGCCCACCCCCAAATCGACGCGTCCGTTCTTTGCTGCAAGACCATGTGGTCGCCGAGGATCGCGGGCAGCCGGACGGCGGCAACCGCCGGCATCGCAGACAGCAGCACGGCCGTCGCGAACCCGGACAGCATCGACGACATGAACTGACCTCTGCTCAACGTCGCAGCGCTCATCGACCCCGGGCTGGATCTGGTGCCAAACATCGGATTGGGTGTCACCAATTGTCCGTCCGGAAGGGCGATGCCGGCAGTCCCGCCTCGTTGATCAGGTTGTTCTCTGGATCCGATCCCCAGGCGTATCGGACCGCCACCGGGTGGGGTACGTCCGGCGAAAATACCACCACCTTGTCGCCGTCGATTCGCGCTTCGGCCTGATGGAAAATGCGGTCGGCGCCAGCCACCTTGAATCCGACCAGCGGCCTCCCGCCCTTCGCGGCCAGCGGACTCTGGAGGCGTTCGAAACCAATCACCGCCTTGGCGCCATCGACGCGCATCGAGTCGTAGATCGGCCCGGAATAGACGACGCTCTTTCCATAGACCTTCGCCAGGGCATTGAGCGCCAGGCGGCGCGCGACTTCCTGTTTGTCCGGGGGGTGGATGTTCAGGGGCTCGCCGATATCGATCGTCACCGCCATGCCCGCGTTCGGGATCGACCGTGACTTCAGCTGTGCCTCCTGCACCCGGGCCCAGCTGTCGTCGGAAATCGTCGCCTTCGTGTCGCCGTTGGGATGCCACTCGACCCAGTACCGGCCGATCGGAGTCAGACGATTGACGTCGTAGCTGGACAGCTGGGCATAATCGAAGAACAGATCGGGATTGCCCCATGCCTCCCGCCAGCTTTGGACCATGCGCTCGAACAGGGTCTCATAATCGAGCGTCCAGATCGAATTCTCCTCGCCTTGATAGAAGAGAACCCCGCGCAACGCGAAAGGGACCAAGGGATGGATCATGCCGTTCCACAACGTCGATGGCGCGCAGAACTTGTAATCGCCAAACGGGCGCCAGGGCTGGACGGTCCGCGCCTGCTCGGCCGGACTCTGGGCCTTCCACGCCGCGATATCCGTCTCGTATTTTTGCTTCGCAACGGGCAGGTCGCGCAGGGCCTTGGCATAGCGCTCCAGGATCGGGGCGTACTCCCGGTGGGCGGCGAGAACCTCGTGGCTGGTCCAACTCTCCAGCGCGCTGGCCCCCTGGCTGGCAGCGATCATGCCCACCGGCACCCCGAGATCCTGGTTGAGCTTTCTCGCGAAAAAATAGCCGATCGCGGAGAAGCGCTCGACCGAGTCCGGACTGCAGCGCTTCCACTCTCCCTTCCCTCCGTCGGCCGGCTCATCCGTCGCCGTGTAAGGCACGAGGAACAGGCGGATGTCCGGATGGTTCGCCTTCCTGATCTCTTCCTCGTGATTGAGCACCGGCACGTCGTAGCCCGGCGTGGGATGCTTCAACGGCATTTGCATGTTGGACTGGCCGCTGCAGAGCCAGACTTCGCCGACAAGCACGTCGGTGAGGTTAAGCTGGTTCTTCCCGGTCAGCGCGATCGTGTAGGGCCCGCCCGCCGCGGGCGTGGAAAGATCCACGCGCCATCTTCCGTCCGCGCCCGCCAATGCCGTGGCCGAATCGGGGGACCACGACGCACTGACCTGGATCCTCTCGCCGGGATCGGCCCAACCCCACAGCGACGCCCGGGTCTCTTGCTGCATCACCATGTGATCACCGATGATCGCCGGCAGCCGGATATCGGCTGACGCCAAGGCGGTGGCAAAGAGGCCGATTGCGACCTGCATGGCGGCGGGTAAACGTAGGCCGGAAAATTTCATCTCAGGGTGCATGCGGCGGGGTCATTTTGCGAAGAGGTGCAGGTCGAAGGCGTCCGCCATGGCGCGATGGCCGGCAATGTTCGGGTGCAGGTGATCGCCCGAATCGTACCCGGCCCGCAACCGGCCCGGATGCGTCGGATCGCGCACCGCGGCGTCGAGGTCGACGACGGCATCAAATTCTCCGGCCGTCCGAATCCACTCGTTCACCGCCGTCCGGACTTCTTCCTTGTTCGCATCGTAATAGAGGGCGCCCTCGAACGGCAGGATGGTCGCGCCAATGACCTTGATGCCCCGCTTGTGCGCGCGGGCAATTATCGTCCGGTAGCCTGCGATCAATGCTTCCGGCTTCACGATCGGCACATCCCCGAACCAGCCCACGGTTCCGTTCATGCCGATATCATTGATGCCTTCGAGCACCACGAGGTGGGTGATGCCCGGCACGGAAAACACGTCGCGGTCGAGCCGGGCTACGGCCGACGGGGCAAAGTAGCTGCCTGACACCGTGATCCGATTACTGTTGATGCCCGCGTCGACGACAGAAATGCGCGCGCGTGCGAGCCGGCGCGACAGGAATCCGGGCCACCCGCGGTCCCCCGTTTCGGAGTTCACCCAGGCATCGGTGATCGAGTCGCCGAGGGCGACGACGACGCCCGCGGGACGTTCCGCGAGAACCTCGATCGCTGAGACCAGCGGCTTCACTCCGTAATGGTTGCCGTCGGGCCAGCGCTCGGCGAACGAGGCGTCTGTCGTCTCGGCCACGCCGGGGTTCAGCTTCGACGTGGTGGGCCGGGGTGGAACCAGGATACCCTGCGGGATGTAAAGGCTGACCACCAGGTCGGCCCCGGTCGGGACCGCCAAGGCGACGACGTCCGATTCCGCGCTTCCGCCCACCGCCACCGTGATCGCGTCCCGCCCGGCGAAGGTCACCCGCCGCAGCGACCCCGCCACGGCGTCGAGAACACCGGCCGCCAGCCCCACGGAAGCGCTGCCGATGATCAGGGGCTGCGAACTGAATTCGTTCGCAACCTTGAGCCGCAGGCGCCTCCCGCCTTGGGAAATGCGGAGTCGGTAGCGGATGGTGCCCTTGACGGTCTCCAAATGGGGCAGCGCCAGCGGCTCGAGTTTCGACGCCGTCGGCAGACCCACCGGGCTCATTTCGTAGGTTCCAATCCATTGCGCCGCTGGCGGCACCGGCGCGCGGCAAGCCGCCAGAGCCAGGGTAAGAGCACCCAGTGCGCTGTAGTATCGGCGCTTCATGTTCGCCTCCGCCGGGCGCGGGACCAAGCCGTGAGAAACTCCCGGCGACACCGGACTATATCCGGCCATACCGGCGGATCACCGCTGCGGTTGTAGCCGTGGCTCATGCCCATCTCCGGGCAGGCCCACAATTCCCCGCCCGGGCGCGGGCCCGCGAGCCAGAGGGCGAACAGGTCCTCGACGAACCGCAGGTAGTCCTTGAACTCGGGCGTCAGCCGGCCACGGCCGTTCGTCACGGGCACCTGGCAATGCTGGCTGTTGAACGGGCGCAGGTGGAACATCTGCGAATGCTGGATCAGTTCCGGCCATGCAAGCAGCCGCCGCGAGTAGTCGGCCGGCATGACGTGCTTGGAGACTGCGAAGTGCGAATGATCCCAGGTCACCGGCATCACCCAGCCGGTCGATCGTCGAAAGCGCCGGGCTATCTCGGTGAACTTCTCGGGCGTCTCGGTGGCGGTGTTGCGATGCACCTCGAGGTGTACGGCGAGGCCCAGACGGCGTGAGAGCTTGATCAGTCCCACCGCCATCGCGGCCGCCCGGGCCGGCTTCGTGTCATGTTCCAGCAGTTGAATGTTGATGAAGCGCACGCCCAGCGCCTGCTGCTCCAGCAGGCGCGGGCGCACCGCGGCCAGGCTGCGACAGTCGAATCCGCTCATCATTGCCAGGCCGAGCCGGGCGGCGATCCGCTGGATCCCGGGGTTGATCCAGCCGCAGACCCCGTCGAAGCCCGCGGCTTTTATTTCCGCCAGCTTGCGCTCGAGCGACCATTCGCGGCGCGCACTTGGGTGACCGATCATGCCCCAGATCGGGGCGCACAGGACCAGCCGGGGCGGCGGCCGCGTGGCGGATTTGCCCCTCCGGGCAAGGCGTCTGACTTTCCTGGAAGTACTCAATGTGTTTTCGCCCCCTCTTGCCCCGCGTTGGATGACTGCAGCGGCATCACCGCCGCCAATGGATAGCTTCCGTTCGCCGTTGGCGTCGTGATGGCAACCCGAACCGGAATTCCCGGCAGAAGATCGAAATAGTTGTCCGCGATGATTTCCTTTCCCCCGTCTTCGAGGTGGACCGCGTGGCAATAGACGTCGCTTTTCACCTCCAGCATCCCTTCCTTTTCCGCCACGGCGATCGCGGGCCGCGCCAGCGCAAGCTCGCGCTGCGGCGCGAGCAGCCAGATCGCCTGGTCGTCCGGAATGCCGTCGCCGCGCATGACAGCTGCATAGATCCATTCGCGCGGGTTCCGCATGGACGCACGGGGCAGCGCATCACGCGCAACCTCGACCATGCCGTTCGCCGGGATCTTGATGCGAACATCGCGCATCTCGCGCGCGGTGCCGTCGAGACGGATCCATCCCAGGCTCACCACTGCTTTGCCGGCGCGAATCGTGTCATTCACCACCCGGGTGACGAGTTCATCGCCACGAGGCCGGACGATCACCTTGACCGGGGCGGCCGCGCGCTTGAACCAGTAGTAGCTCGCCTTGCGGCGGACGTAGTGGTCGATGATCGACCAGCCGGTTTCTCCCCAGCAGTCGTTGTAGGACCACACGAGCGCGCCATGGCAGTCGTCCACCGGATCGTCCTTCCGGAAGCGAAGCGCCTCCAGGGTCCCGCCTTGGAGCACCGCCTGGACCATCTGTCCGTAGAGGACGAATTCATCCAGTGAAAGAGCGCCGCCGGCGCCGGTTCCATAGTGGTAGGCGATGCCGGCCGTGATGGTCCCGTCCGCGATCGAATTGGTGTGGATCTTCCACGCTTCGCTCGTAAGCGAAACCTCGCCGGGTTTCAGAAACTCCCGGATCGACGCCATGTTGGGCGGACCGAGGATGCCGTATTCGCTGACAAAGCGCGCCCGGCACTCGTCGACCACCTCGGACCGGATCCGGCGGTTCATGTCACGGCTCATGGTGAAATCCATCCACCAGTGGCAGTCACCCGCTTCCTCGCTGTTCGGCGAGTCGCCGCCGGCCGGAGAGCCCGGCCAATAGGGACGGCCGGGATCAAGGATGCTGCAGATCCCGGGCAGGACTTCGTAATACAGGCGCGTGCCCCCGACCTCGCGCGCCTTCTTCGGGTCCTTCTGCGCGCCGACCAGCAGCCAGAGGCACTCGTTGTTCCCGCACCACATTGCCAGCGACGCGTGATGGCGCAGCCGCGTCACCTGGCTCTCCGCCTCGGCGCGCACTGACGCCACGAAAGCGGGATCGTCATCCGGGAAAACGGCAAAGGACAAGGTGAAGTCCTGCCAGACAAGGATCCCAGCCCGGTCGCACGCGTCGTAGAACGCATCACTTTCGTAGAGGCCCACCCCGTTCACGCGAAACATGTTGAAGTTCGCATTCTTTGCCTCCGCGACGAGGGCCCGGTAGCGTTCCTTGCTGACGCGCGCAGGAATCAGATCGGCCGGAGCCCAGTTGCCGCCCTTGCTGAACATGGTCTGTCCGTTCACGCGAAACGCGAAGCGCGAACCTTTGGCCAAGGCCGACCGGTCCAGTTCGATGGTGCGCAATCCAATCATCTGCTCCGATCGGTCCGTCTCCCTGCCATCGCACACGACCCGCGCCGTCAGCTTGTAGAGCGGCTGCCCTCCCATCCCGTTGGGCCACCAGAGCTGCGGATCGGGAACCTCGAGGCGGCACCGCAGGGTCGACCGGCCCAGCTGGCCGCTGAACGGGAAGCGTTTCCTGATCGTGTCTCCTTGCGGCGGATCGAGGCTCAGTTCCAGGACCGCGGGAATCTCCTTCGTGGGATGGAGGTTTTGGAGCGTTGCCGTTCCCTCGAGCGAGACCTTGTCCCCGTCGATTACCGTATCCATGCGCAGGTCGCGAATGACCACCTGGCTTCGTCCTTCCAGCCGCACCCCGCCAATAATGCCGATGTTCGGCAGCGGGTCGCACCAATCCCAACCGTAGGCGTAGGCCGGCTTGCGCAGCAGCCGGCGCTGCTCGAAATTGCGGATCGAATAAATGTCCCGAAACATGGTTCCGGTATTCCCGGGCGGGACCAGCTCCGTGCCGCTGGTCACGCGCACCACGAGTTCGTTCGCCCCGTCGCGCAGCAAGCCGCCCACGTCAAATTCGTAGGTGGTGAACGCGTCCTTGGTCGATCCGACGAGCTTCCCGTTGACGAAGACCTGCCCGGACAAATCGATGCCCGCAAGAACCAGCTTCTGCTCCAGATGCCGCCGGAAATCGGCCGGCACGGAGAATTCCCGGCGATACCACCACGAAAACTTCTCCGGCCACCGGCATTGGGTCCGGGCGTTGTCGCTGATGTCGGGATCCGGCATCCGGCTGGCGCGAATCAGATCGTCGTGCACCTCGCCCGGCACCCGCGCCGCCAGCGTTGGTTCGGCGGAGGCGGCGTATCGCTGGTAGCCGTCTTCACCTTGCAGTGCGAGGGGCAGGTTTCGCACCGACCATGACCCGTTGAGATCGATGGTTTGCGGCGCTGAGGGCGGCGGAACCGCTTCCGCGGCCCGACCGTTGCCGGCGGCGACCCCGAGCACCACGACGACGAGCCGGAGCGCGATCCGCGCCGCCGGCGGGAACTGACGCCTGAGACAAAGCATGAGGTCGGATGGCATCTTATGGGCAAACCTCGGTCCTTTCGGCCTGCACCGACGACACTGGCCTGGCAAATGCCCAATGCAGTAGTGATTTTCGTCGCCGCCAGCGCCCGAGTGGAGGGTCGCTTCTTCCCACACCCAGTCCGGGTCCCCGGGCGGCATTCCGTTCATCACCGTTGCGCCAGCGGCCGGACGGATAGCCCGGCCTGTTGGCGAAACCGACCGGAGCCCGGGCGGTGGACGGCCTGCGCGCAGCCGGACCCGCCGCGTGCGGCCGCGGTTCGCCGGTGCTGGCCTCACCGCGGGAATTTCCCGCGGCGAGGCAGCCTGCACCGACGCCAAATATCAGCCGTGTGACCTTCGATGCGCCGTGAACCACGAGATCATGGCTCCCATTATGTCGTCGGTCGCATCGGCGGGCCACGATCCTTCTAGAAGCTGAATGAAGTCGTCACCCGGAACTCCTGGCCGTCCAGGATGCGCATCGCGGAATACGAACCATCCGGCTGCGAACTGATCGGAACCAGGGATGGCCGTTTGCCCGCATCGCGGACGTTCAGCTGGATTCTCCAGTCGAGCCAGGGCCGCAGGCGCCGCTGGTAGCCGACCCACAGATCCAGGTGCGCCTCCTTGGGACCCCAGTACGGATGCTTCACGTCAAAGGTGTCCGCGTCCGTCACGGTGTCGTGATAGACCGGGTAGCCGATCGCGATCTTGTCTTCCCACCGGTAACCCCCGCCGGCATTCCAGCCCTTGAGCGCGCCGTCGAAGGTATAGTTGGTCACCACATTCAATCGCCACGGGCGTACCTCGGGCAGATTGGTGTTTTCCTGCGCCAGGATCAGCTTCCAGGGCGAGTAAAAGTATTGATTCCACAAAGCCCGGATCGAGACCGGCGCCCCGGGTCCCCAAAAGACGCCCGGCAAGCCGAAGTTGCCGATGTAATTCATCTGTCCCGGGGCTCCTTCCATCTGGCCTTCAATACGGTTCACGATCGCTTTGAAGTTCTCGGCCACGTTGTTGAACTTTGACGTATCGTGGGAGACGTTCGCGGTCACCGCCCAGTTCTTGGTCGGCTGGAAATCGAGCTCATATTCCATGCCTTGCGACAACGATCGCACCGTCGCCGTCGTGCCCGACGGGGCCTGGAAATCGATGATGATGGGCGTGAGCCAGTCGGCGCTCTTGGTTTTGTCGATTTTCCAGGTGTCGAAGAACTTCTGGCTCAGCAACCCGCTGAACGTTTCGTCCACCATTTTTTGCTGGATGGCGCGCGTATCGGCGTCGCTGACGCCCGGGAACGGCTGCAAATTGAAGCCATAGCCCGAATTGGCCACCGAGTAGGCCGGGTCACCGGACAAGCCGAGCTTGAGACGGTTCGCATGGGTCCACATCAGATACTCCGCGAACCCGATCACGAACTCGTTGTAGGCGCCTCCGAGTCTCGCGTTCTCGATCGACGTCTCATAATGATTGATCTTGAGCCGGAGCCGGTCGTTCCAGGTCGAAAGCGTGACTCCGTATTCCTTCGTCTTGCCGGAAGGGTTCGCCACGGGATTTCCCTCCAGGTCGATCCGGCCCGCCACCACCTGGAAGTTCGACGAGTCGTTGTAGGTCAGCGCCAGGTCGGTGTTCTCCCAAAGGTGCTTGCGGATGAACTTCGGCGTATGCGCGACGATGCCCCAGCTGTGGGTCGTGCCCTTGGCGACCGTTGTGGGCGTGTCGCTCAGCCTGTAATCCGAACTCCTGACATTGTAGGTGTTGTCGGGGTTGCGCGGCGCCTTGATGGTATAGCTCTTCACGTCATCCTGCCGCACGCTCCAGGTGGGAATCACGTTGTCGCCGAAAAGGAAGCCCTGCCACACGAACACCGAGGAGTTTACCGCCAGCTTGTTCTTGGTGCCCGCGGTCGCGCGGTCGAAGTAATTGTTGACGTCAGTGACGGTCACGCCGGTGTTGCCGGTCGTCCAGCCAGTGTAATTCGCCGGATTTTCCGATTGCGTCGAAGTTGATCCGTCAAAGGCCGTCCAAGTGGCGCCGGGATTGACGTACTGCGGATCCGAAGAATTGATGGGCTGCGCCCAGTGAGAGTCCCAGTATTTGGTTTTCCCCACCGTATACTGCTGGACGGCCCGCAGATTCGACAGATTCAACCCGGCTGCGCTGCTCGCCCCCGCCAGGCTGGGTCCGAGGTAGGTGACGAAGCCCGCCGCGACGAGCCCGTTGTGGGTGGCCGCGGTATTCCCGGTGAGGCCCAGGTAGACGCCGTCCATGCCAATGTGGTCAAAGTTGATCGAGTTGTTCTGGTATTCGTCGACCGTGTAGGCGGCCGTCAACTTGTGTCGCCCCAGCGCCCGGGTGAGCCAGGAATCGTGCAGAAAATCGCTCGCGCTGATATCGGCGAAGGCCGTATAGCGGGCGTTCTTGCGCTGGGAGAAGGTGACGTTCCCCTGGCCGCTGAAACTCTCCACCATCGGGCGGCCGACATTGGGGTTGCCCGAGCCGTCGGGCAGATATCGATTGATGTCGACGGAGATCGAGGTGTCCCCGGGACCGCCCGAGCCGAAGATGCCATCGTAGCCGTCGCTGTAATGTTCGATCGACCAGACTCCCTGCAGGCCCAGCTTGTTGTTCCAGAAGGTCTGTGTCAGGTCCGCCGTCGCGACGTCGAACCGGCGAAACTCCTGCTTGTTCGGCCCGTCCATGAGGCGATCGTAGAAATTGAAGATGGTCGGGTCGCTGATATAGATGTCCTTGTAGGGGTTCAGCGTCGTGCTGAACGGCAGCTTGGCGTTCAGCGAGTAATTCCAGTAGGCGCCGATTCGGGCCAACTTCAGGTGGTTCGGATCGCCCGCCATGCCGACGCCCAGGATGTTATGATCGACCGCCCCGGCCGAATTCAGGCCGTTGTAGACGGTGGGAACGATCTCCAGGGCGTAGCCATTTGCCGGAATCGTGCTGGTCGGATCACTGAAGATGACCCGCGGTCCGGTCGCAATGCCACCCGGGTCGAGCCAAGGTTCCGTCGCCGAAGTCGGGGCGTTGTGATTGTCAATTGTGAGCTTGTTCATCGCCTTGAACCATGGCGTCAGCTTGTCCACGGGCGGCAGAATTCTCGGATTGTTCGAGTGGATCGACCCGTCCTCGTACGTCATGGTCAGGAATGTGTGCATGCCTTTCCGTTCGAGAAATTTCGGCTCATATCTCAGGGCCGCATAGTAGCGCTGGTCCTGGTTCTGGGCCGGCCGCTGTCGGTAATAGGTGTTGTCGCGCAGCCCTTCCAATCGAATGGCCAGCTCTCCGGGCAGGATCACCTTGTTGAAATCGGCCACCTTGCGCTGGCTGCCGTAACTTCCCAGCGTGAATTCCACCCTGTTCGCATCCTTGAATTCCGCCTGGTTGGTGCTGTTGTTAACAATGCCGGCGGGACTGCCCAAGCCGAACAAGGTAGAGTTTGGCCCGCGCGAGATCGTGATGCTCGAGGTGTTGTAGGAGTCCCACGGCACATTGCTCGTGAAATAATTCCGGGTGGTATCCGCCGCGGTGAGACCGCGGACGCGGGTATTCGTATTCGGCGCGACAAACTTGCTGGCCTCAAACAGCGACGAGCCGTTGCCGAATCCGCCGAAATTCCCGCTCAACCCGCCGACCTCCGTGTTCGTCGTATAGACGAGCAGGTCCTGGGAATTGTTGGACGCCGTGTCCCGCAGGAATTCCTTCGTCACAACGCTGATGCCGCCCGCGATGTCGTTGAGGTTCGTGCGCACGCGGGTTCCGGCCAGGGTCTCGGTTGCCAGATAGCGCTGCACGTTTTCACCTGTGACGACGAACGGAGACAGCTTGACCGTTTCGTCCGACGGTCCGCCGGCCCGTTCATCCTTCGCAACCAGCGGCACGCTGGGGTCGATCTTCTTACCCTCATCGGATGACTTGGGCGCCGAAGCAACTTGGCCCTGCGAAGCAGACAGGACCAAGGCGAACAAAGTAACGATTCTAGCAGTACGCATGGTGGGGTTGGGGTTGAACTTTTCGGAGGAGGTGTTCTCCGAGTGCTCGAAAACTGCCGGCGAGCCTGTGATAAAACATAACGCCTGCAAGGATATTTTTTCACTTTCATTCACGGCTACATTCAAGCCGGAATTGGCCGCATGCACACGTGCAATATGGTCTTAGATACCAATTAAGTCCCAAAATTCACGCTTGTTATTATTTTTCACATACCCTATCAATTATAACGCATTACCGCTATGGACCGATCTTCCCTGACCTCTGGCACAACCCCGGCTGAACGCAGGAAGCTGGCTCATGGCCATGACTTGGGAGCGACCGAGGCAACGTTCGGCGAGCTTCGCCGCTCGGACGATATCGTCAACCAGGCTCCGCAACTGCGCCAGCGCTTTGCCGACGACGGCTACCTTTACCTTCCCGGCTTCTTTGCCACTAACGAAGTCGAGGCCGCGCGTCGCCAGTTCATAGTGACCCTGGCACAACAAGGCCTGCTGGACCCGCGGTATCCGCCGGACCAGGCGGTCAAGCATCCCGACGCCGATCTGGGATTCCTCGCCAACCCGGTTCGCGCGATGGAATACATGACCTCGCTCGCGAAACCGAACCAACCGCTGCAACGGCTGCTGTATTCGGGAACCATCCTGCGGTTCTTCGAGATGTTTTTCGCGGACAAGGTCCGCCACTTCGACTTCACCTGGGTGCGCACCATGGGCCGGGGATTTGGCACGGACCCGCATTGCGACATTGTCTACATGGGTCGCGGCAGCTCACGCGTGTGCACGGTCTGGACACCCTTCGGCGACCTCTCCCATGAGATTGGCGGGCTGATGATCCTGGAGGGCTCGCATCAGCGGGGGAACAAGCTCGCCCGATATCTGAGCCGCGATGTTGACAAATACTGTGGCAATCGCCCCGAGGCCGAGGAAATCGAATCGGGAAAAATTCCGTGGACCTGGGGCGGCGTGCTCTCCACCAACCCCGACAGCCTGCGCGAGCGGCTGGGCGGCCGCTGGCTTGGCGCCGAGTTCCGCCGCGGCGATGTCCTGATCTTCGGCCTGAAGACGGTGCATGCGAGCCTCGACAACCAAACCTCCTTCTTCCGCATCTCCACCGACACGCGTTACCAGCCCGCCTCGGACCCGATCGACGAGCGCTGGATCGGAAACAACCCCGTGGGTCATGGCCGGGGAGCCAAGCAACCCATGATCTGCTGACCCGCATCGCGGGTCGGTCATGCCGTCAGCGCGCCGCAGCGGCGGCTCCGAAACGCGGGTCGCGGTCCAGGCGGCCGAGGCCCACGCCAATGAGCGTGAGGCCAACGAGCGGCAGCAACCCGTAGCCGATGAAGACGGGGACGTACCCGTGCCGTTCGATCATCCACCCGGAAAGCGAGGCGAAGACCATGCCGCCGAATCCCGCTCCCATGCTGGCCAGGCCCCAGATCGATCCCACCGCCTCGGGTGGGAACACCTCGGCCGGGAACGCGAGCGTGTTCGCGGTGTAGCCGGTATAGCCCAGGGTCGCGATCGAGATCCAGGCGATGGCCTGCGCCGAGGTCCCCGCAAAAATCGCCGGGATGGCCGCGGTCATGAGTAACCCGAACATCACGGCGCTCCCCTTGCGCGCGAGTGCCACGGGCACGCCGTGACGGATCATCCAACCGGTGACGAGCCCCCCGAGCAGGTTCCCGGCGTCGGCGGTGGCAAAGGGGATCCAGGCGGTTCGACCGATGTCCGCCAAGGTGAAGTGGAAGACGCTGGCGAGGTATTTAGGGATCCAGAAGATGTAGAAATACCAGATGGGATCCATGAAGATCTTGGAGAGCGTGAACACCGCCACGAATCGTGTCCGGACCAGCCGGCGGATCGGGACCGGCGGCGGGCGCGCGGGCGCCGCGGCGGGCTCCGGTGCGCGGTAGAGCCGCCACCAACCCGCGAGCCAGAGGAAACCCAGGCTCCCAGTCAGGACAAAGGCGGAGCGCCAACCGCCATGGAGGGCGAGAAAAGCCACCAGCGGCGCCGCGACCACGGCGCCAATCGCCGCGCCGCTGTTGAACAGGCCCGCGGCCAGCGTTCTTTCCTGCGGGGGAAACCATTCGCTCACGATCTTCACTGCGGCCGGCCAGTTCCCCGCCTCGCCGACGCCCAGCAGCAAACGGAACGTGCCCAGGCTCCACGGGCCCCGAGCGAACGCATGCAGCATGGAGGAGACTGACCACCAGAGCACAAAGACCGCATACCCGATCTTCGTGCCCACCCGGTCGACGAAGGCTCCGGAAATTCCGTTCGACACGGTGTAGGCCCCCAAAAAGGCGGAAATGATCAGCCCGTATTGCGCATCAGTGATCCCGCACTCCTGGCGGAGCGTCGGCGCCAGCACCGAGAGCGTCTGGCGGTCGATGTAGTTCAGCACCGTCGCCAGGAACGCAAAGCCGATGACGGCCCAGCGCAGCCGGCTGAAGGCAGGCGGCGGGCCGCCGGCCGCGGTGGCCTCCATCGCCTCCGCGTTGCTCATCGCGGGCCCTTCATTTCCCGTGCATCCTGAAGACGTAGGCGAGTCCGCCCGGCGGCGGCGCCACGGCGCCGAGATCGACCACCGCGTCCTCCCCGCGTGCCCGCCAGGGAACCGAACCCGGGCGCCCCAACAGGACCACCTCGGTGCCGGGCGCAATCGCCACCCCATGCAGCACCAGCTCACGCGACGCCGGCCAGTCGAGGCAGATCGCAAACATGACGTCGGCAGATTTGGTCCGGGTGAACCGGACATTCTCGCCGTCGCGCCAGCCCGCCCCATCGCGCGGCCGCGTGCCATAGATCGCCTCGGCATTCGCCTTGATCCAGGATCCGGCCTGCTTCATTTGCGCTATCGCCGTTGGATGAAAACGTCCCTGGCCGTCCGGTCCGACGCCGATTTCCAGATTTCCTCCCTTGGCGATCGTGTCGACCAGCGTATGCACGATCCACTTCGCGCCCTTGTAATTTTCCGCGTCCGGATCGTAGGAAAAAGAGCGGGCCAGGGGATAGATGACGAACCAAGGCATGCCGGTGTTTTGCTTGTCACCCGGCACGTAGCGCTCCGGCGTGTAATAATCGCCGTAGTTCCCGATGCCGCGCGCGCGCAGCATCAGGTCGGGCTGGAGCCGCCGCAGTTCCTTGATGATGGCCTTGACCTGGGGCCAGGTGCGCGGCCCGAGCCACTGATCGAGGCCGATCATGTCCACGCGACCGTACTTCGTGACCAGCTCGATCAACTGGTCATGCAGCCGCCGCATCATCCGGCTCTCCTCCGCCGGGGTTGGGTCCGGCACCGTCTCGGGCGGGTGGTCCGGGTTGAACCGCTTCGCCACCCACTCGAAATCGTAGGGCGACCACGTCTTCATGTCCGCCACCTGCAGCGGGTGGCCCGCATACGGGCGAAAGTCGGCGTCGTACCAATCCGGCCATGAATAATACAGGTCGATCTTGAGGTCGTGGCGGTGGGCCGCCGCTGTCAGTTCCGCGACGACATCGCGGTGAAACGGCGTGTCCATGATGCCGTACGCCAGGTCGCAATCCTCCAGCTTCGGCCCACCCGGGGCGGTCCAGTTCACGCGCCGGTGCACTCGCGTCGCCGTGTCGAACATGGAAAAACCTTCATGGTGTCTCGTGGTGAAGGTGAAGAATCGCGCCCCGGCATCCGTCATGATCGTCGCCCATTCCTCCGCATCAAACCCGGTGGGATTCCAGTCGCGGTAGAGGTTCTGGTAGCGCTGCCGCTCGGCGTCGGACATGCGCAGGAACGGCCAGGACTCGTTCTGCAGGTTCCAGATCGAGTAAATCCCCCAGTGGATCCGCACGCCGAATTTAAGGTCGCGGAATGATTCGTAGGCTTCCGCCGATGCGTGCCGATAATCCGCATCGGGCACGGCCTCGACGTAACCGGCCACCGCCCGCGAATGCCCGGTGTCGGGCGGTCGCCGGATGTCGCGAGCCCTCTCGCCTGGATCGCCCCCGTCGCCCGCGCGCAGCAGCGCGCCCGTCGCCATCAGGAGCAACATTACGTAGGTGTTCGTTGGTTTCATGGGGTTACCAGCTCCGGGTTTGTTGCGCGCTTTGAAAATAGTCCAACCGGGGGCCGAGGCGGCGCTTCACCGGCAGGGTCGCCCGATCCAGCGCCTGCTTGACCTCGAGGGGCAGCGGATGCGCGCCGGCGCGCAGGTTTTCCTCGAGCTGACCCAGATCGCGGCACCCGACGAGGGCACAGTCGATCCGCGGGTTTGCCAACACCCACGCCAGCGCCATTTCCCCGATGCCCCGGCCCGCCTCCGTGGCGATGCGCGCAATTTGCTGGAGGGCCGCCAGCGTCTCCTCCTCGCAGCCTTCCTCGCCATGCCGGGAGTCGGTCCGCGCCCGGGAGAAGTGCCGGGTGCGCAGACGCATCGGCGCCTGCCCGGCGAAGGAATGCATGGGGCGCGCCAGCAGGCCCTGCATCAGCGCGCTGTAGCCCAGGGTGCGGATGCCGTGACGCACACAGTACGGCAGCGCTTCCGCCTCGGCGGCGCGCATCAGCAGATTGTAGGGAAGTTCGTTGGCGGCGATCGGCACCCCGAGGCTCATGGCCTCCGCCAGCTGCACCGGCCCGAAATTGCTCACGCCGATGAAACGGATTTTCCCCTCCGCGCGCAGCCCCGCCATCGCTTCCAGCACCGCCGCCAGCCCGGGTGGATGCTGGATCACGGTCTCGTCGCTCGTGAAATGGCTCAGGGAATGCGCGTTCAGGGGCCAATGAATCATGTACAGGTCGATATGATCGGTCCCGAGGCGGCGCAGGCTTTGCTCGCAGTGGTGGGCCAGCAGGTGCGGGTAGGCGTTGTGGGGACTGACCTTGGTGCCAATGAGGGCCGACGACCTCCGCCCGCGAAGCGCCCGACCCAGCGACTCTTCGCTGGCGCCGGCGTTGTAGCTTTCCGCGGTGTCGAAATAGTTCAACCCCACCTCCAGAGCGCGGGCCACCACGCGGTCCACATCGCCCTGTTCCTGCGCTCCCCAGTAGGATCCGCCGCCGAAGGCCCAACAGCCCAGGCCTAGCGACGGCAGGCGGAGTTCGTCGCGCCGTCCCATCGCCGGCGCGCGCGCCAGGCCCCCGGCCGGGCCCGCATGCGCCGGGCTGATTTTCTCGGTGGCGGTCCTCTGGCTCATGGGGCTGCCTGGCTCGGCTTGCGCATTCATGGCTTAGTGCAGGTAGAACTGGTGTTCTATCTCCTCGAGGGTTTTGCCCTTGGTTTCCGGCACGAATCGCCAGACGAAGGCAAAACAGACGAAGCAAATCACGCTGAAGACGTAGAACGAGTTGCCCTTCATGGTCGCGAGCATCACCGGAAACGCGAGCGACACGACGTAGTTGCCGCACCACAGCACGCCGACCGCCACGGACGTCGCCGCCCCGCGGATGCGCGTCGGGAAGATCTCGGAGATCACGACGAAGAATATCCCGCCCATGCCGATGGCGAACGAGGAGACATATGTCAGCACGCAGACCAGCAATTTCCATCCCGAACCGGACGAATCGGCAAAGAAGGCTCCCATGAGTCCGAGCGATGTCCCCATGCCCGCGGCCGCGAACAACATGATGGGCCTTCGTCCCAGCCGATCCACGAGCTGCGTCGAAGCCACGGTGAAGAAAAGCATGACCGTCCCGATTATGACCGAGTGGCCCAAGGCGCTGCCGGTGCCGATCCCCGCGCTCATGAAGATCGTCGGGGCGTAGTACATGATGATGTTGATGCCCGTGATCGCCTGAAAGATCGCCAGTGCGATGGCCATGAGCATCACCGCCCGTGATCCGTCCTGGAACAGCTCGCGGATCCCTCCCTGCTCCTGAGCCACCGTCCCGATGATCTCCGCCGCTTCCGCCTCGGCCTGACGGTCGCCATGCAAACGACGCAAGACGCCCAACGCGCTGTCGTGGCGTCCCTGCTTGATCAGCCAGCGGGGACTCTCCGGGATGAGCAGAGAAAGGATGAAGTAGATGAGCGCCGGCACACCGACTGCGCCCAGCATCACCCGCCAGCCGGCGTCGGCGAGCCAGCTGTTGTCCCGCCCGTGGCCGATCCAGGCATTGACCAGGTAGGACAGGTCCATCCCCACCAGAATCCCGACCTGGTTCAGCAGGACCAGCCCCCCGCGAATCGAAGCCGGGGCCAGTTCCGCGATGTACACCGGGGCGACGAGCGAGGCAAAGGCCACGCCGACACCCCCGATGACGCGGGCCCACGTCAGTTCGACCGCCGAGCGCGAAACATAACAGGCCAGCGCGGAGGCCATGAAGAGGAGCGCCGAGATCGCGATGACCTTCCGGCGGCCGATCCAATCGGTCAGCGCGCCGGCGACGAACATTCCGCCGATGCACCCGATCAGGGCGCTGCTGACCAGTACGCCGAGATGGAAGGGGTCGAGGCCAAAGCGGGCCCGCAACGGCTCGACCGCTCCGGAGATGACGGCGGTGTCATATCCGAACACGAGGCCGCCACAGGCCGCCGCCATGCTGACAAGCACGACGTAGGTGCGGGAAACGGGCGGGACGGGGGCGGGAGCAGGCATGGACAGTTTGGGGGTTCGGGGTTCGGAGGTTCTGCCCGCCGCTGTCGCCGGGCCGGAACCGGGGAATACGTTCAGATCACCCGTTCGTTTCCTCCGTCGACGGGGATTTGGGCCGCGGTGGTCTTGGCAAAGAGCGGCCCGCACATCGCGGCGGCCAGTTCGGCGACGTCGCGACTCGTCACCTCGACCTTGAGCACGTTGTTCGTCTTGTACTGTTCCACGGATATTCCGTAGTGCCGGGCGCGCGACTCGAGGACCGCGGGCGTCCAGAGGGCGGTGTCGAACACCATGTTGGGGTGAATTGAATTGAGCCGGATGCCGTCCTTGCCCCACTCCAGCGCCGCCACTCGCACCAGCTGGTTGACCGCCGCCTTGGAAACGGAATAGGCGGCCGCACCCGGGCCGGGCGCGGGCACGTTCTTCGAACCGATCACCACCACGCGCCCCCTGGCCGGCGCCAAGCGCAGCAGGGCATGGCAGGAGCGCAAGAGCACCCAGTTGGCGTCGAGATTGATGGCCATCACTCTCCGCCACACCTCCGGGCTGAGCTCGGTGATCGGACACCCTTCGGGAAAGATGCCGGCGTTCAACACCAGCATGTCCACGCCGCCAAACGCCGCCACGGCCTCGTCCAGCGCCGCGTCCACCGCCGCCGCCTGGGTCAGGTCGCAGGCAATGCCCTTGAAATCAGCCCGGTCGTGCAGCCCGCGGATTGCCGGGTTCACGTCGAGCCCCACGACGGCGGCGCCGCGAGCGAGCAGGGCGTCGACGCACGCCTTCCCAATGCCCGACGCCGCGCCGGTGACGACGGCCACCTCGCCCGCGAAGGCCGGGCGGCTTTCCGCGCGACGCAGTTTGGCCTGCTGCGGCTCCCAGTATTCCATGTCGAAATGGTGACGCTCGGGCAGCGGCTGCCAGCCCCCGAGTTCCTCGGCCCACTCGATCATCGCGATGGTGTGCTCGTAAATATCGCGCGCCACCCCGGCTTCGCGCGCCGTCCGGCCAAACGCCCCGAGGCCCAGCTCCGGGTCCAGCGCAACTCGCGGTGCCGGATCGCCCGGATTGACTTGCCGGCCCGCCGAGTGCGCTGCGACATACCGTTCGTATTCCCGGCAGTAGGCCGCCACGTCCCGGCCCACCAGCGGCACCGGTTTGGTGCGAATGACGTGGTCGGGCGTCGCCGCCCCGCGCCGGGCGAGAGCGGCCACATTGGGCCGCTGGACGAACGCCAGGCTGGCCTCGCCGACCGACCAGGTCCCGATGAGCGGCGTGCCGGCCGCCCGCGACACATCGTGGCGCAGCCGCGCGCGCTCGACGCGACCCGGATGAATCCGCTTCGGCGCCGTCGCGCGGCCGGCGCCGCGCCGCGGGCGGGTCGCTTCGGCCATTTCGACGAGCCCAAGCATCCGTTCATACGACTCGCGCGCCGTCGCGCCCCACGAAAAGAGGCCGTGATGCATCAGGACCATGCCGATGACTTCGGCGCCCTGCGCCTCCGTCATGCGTGCCTGGCATTCCTTCGCCAGGCGGAAACCGGGCATCACGTAGGGCACGACGACGACCCGCCGGCCATAGAGATCGCGGACGCGCTTCTCCCCGTGCGGCGAGTTCATGACCGCGATCAGCGCGTCGGCGTGGGTGTGGTCGATGAACTTGAACGGGAGAACGGCATGCAGCATCGCTTCGACCGACGGGCTGGGCGCGTCGGGCCGGACCAGGGATCGCCGGAACTGCGCGAGCAGCTCGGTGTCGGCGAGATCTTCGAGCTCCAGCAAGTGCAGCAGATAAGAAAGACGGCACGGCGCGAAGCCCGCGGCGTCGATGGTCGCGAGATCCACGCCACTGCCCTTCACCTGCAGCACCGCCTCCTCCTCGCCAAAGATGTTCTTTTCGATGGTCTTCACCGAAGTGTTGCCGCCCCCGTGCAAGACCAGCGCCGAGTCGCGCCCGAGCAGGCGCGAGGTGTAGATCCGTTGCGCCAGATCGCCCGCGTGCGTTTGCGCTTCCCGTTCGTTCCAAAGGTTGTTCATGGGCCGCGGAGGGAGGTTTGGAGCTCGCGCACGTTGTCCCGGATGGCGCCGCCCTCGAACACCGCGCTGCCCGTTACGACAATGTCGACGCCGGTGCCAGCGAGGGCGGAGGCATTCTGCCGCGTGATACCCCCGTCGACCCCGACGAGAACGTCGTCGCCGACCAGGTCGCGGAGCCGGCGCAGGCGATCGCCGGTGGTGGGAACAAGTTGCTGGCCACCCCAGCCGGGACTGATGCCGAGCAGGAGCACGAGATCAAGTTCGTCGCGCAGCGGCGCGACCACTTCCAGCGGTGTGCCCGGATTCAAGGCCAGGCCCCGCGCGATTCCGCGGGCGGGATCGTTGACGTTCTTCATCCGGCCCAGGGCTTGGAGCGCCCGGTGCGGATGGCGCGTGGATTCGACGTGGATCGTCACGATGTCCGCGCCCGCCGCCACGTAGGCCTCCAGCTGGGGCAGCGGCTCGTCGATCATGAGATGCACGTCCTTCAACAAGGGCGTCCTGACTTTCGCGACCAGCGCCGCCCCGAGGGTCGACATCGGGCAGAAGCACCCATCCATCACGTCGAAATGCAGCAACTTCACCGCCGCCTCGTCGAGCGCGCGCAGGTCGGCCTCCAGCGCCATCCAGTTGGCGGAGACCACCCCAACGCTGAGGTGAGGGGCCCCGGCCCCCAGCCGTTGACGCAGCTTCATCGTCGCGGTCCCCGCGCCGTCAGGCCCGGACGGTCTCCTCCCGGGCGGCGGGTGCCGTCTCGCCCTTCGCTTTCAAAGTTTCGTAGATCTCCAGTGCCTCCCGCGGCTTCAGTTTCTTGTGCACCAGGTCGTGGACGGCCCGCATCATCGCGTGCGGCGCGTCGCTTTGAAAGATGTTGCGCCCCATGTCCACCCCCGCCGCCCCGCGGTCGATCGCGTTATAGGCCATCGTCAGGGCGTCGATCTCCGGCAGCTTTTTGCCTCCCGCCATGACGATCGGCACCGGACACGATGCGGTGACCGTCTCGAACCCTTCCTCACAGTAATAGGTCTTCACGAACTGCGCGCCCAGCTCCGCGCAGATGCGGCAGGCGAGCCGAAGATACTTTGCATCGCGCGTCAGTTCCTTCCCGACGGCAGTCACGGCCATGGTTGGGATGCCGTGCCTCAGCCCGCTGTCCACCAGCCGGGTCAGGTTGTGCACCGAGCGGGTCTCGAACTCCCCGCCGATGAACACCTGCAGGGTCACGGCGGAAACGTTCATCCGGATGGCATCTTCAATGTCCACGGCGAGTTCCTCGTTGGACAATTCCTTCAGGATGCTGGGACCGCCGCTGCACCGCATCACGATCGGTTTGTTCAGTTCGGGCGGCACCGTGGTCCGCAGAATGCCACGCGTCAGCATCAACGCGTCGGCCAGCGGCATCAGCGGCACAATATTGAGGTCGATGCGTTCCAGTCCGGTGGTCGGGCCCTGGAAATAGCCGTGATCGATCGCCAGCATCACCGTCCGCCCGCTCCGCGGATTGAAGATGCGGGCCAGCCGGTTCTTCATTCCCCAATCCAGCGCCGAAGCGCCCTTCAGATAGAATCCGCGGGTGGGAGCGGGAACGTCCTCGTGAAATCTTTTCGCTTCTTTGAATGATTCGATATCGGCCATGGGAAGGATCGCCGGGGTCGGCGGAGCAGTTATGGTTGGGGATGGGAGCGTGCGCCCGGGCGCACCGGACGGGCGGTCGGGGAGTCCGCTCAGTATTCGGTGCAGAGCAGATGCCGCGGTGGCGCGTCTTCCTCGATCTTGGGAAATCGGCCGCCCGCATTGAGGAAAAAATTGTCCGTGGCGTCGTCGTTCACCTTCGAAACCTCGCCGACGATCGACGTGCCGGTTCCGGGTTCGGCCCAGAACTCATGATACAGGTAGGGCACCAGCGTGATCGACTCGCCCGGGTGCAGGAGGAGTTCGGTGCCGGCCTTCACGCGGTGCGCCACGCCGTCGAGGGAGACCTCGACGTCGGACTCGCCGAGCTTGCCGTCCTTGGTCCGGGGATACACCTGGCACACTAAATTGCCCCCGGCGCGACAGATGATGTCCTCCTGCTTGAACACGTGATAGTGCATCGGGGTCCGCTGATTCTCGCGCACCACAAGGGTCTTTTCGCAGTAGGTTTTCGTGTTGAAGGGCGCCAGCGACTTGTGGCCGTTGCGCACCGTAAACACGACCAGCCCGATCCGTTCGAAATCGCCCGAACCGAAGTCCGTGATATCCCACCCCAGCCCGCACATCCGGATCCCGTCGCACTCCGGTCCTTTGGTCTTCCAGTCGGCCGGGCTCCAATAGGCGAACGGCGGCAGGCGCATCCCGTGACGATGGAGCAGCTCCTTGGCGTCCTCGATCAGGACGTTGATCTTCGATCTTTTCATGGCATCCTCCGGTCTAGGGTTTCATCAGTTGGCGCACGGCGGCCGCGATCCGGGCTTCATCCGGGCGGTAGGTGTTCTCCAGAATCGGGCTGAATGGCACCGGAACATCGGCCGAGGCGATGCGCACGACCGGAGCTAGGAGGCTGTCGCCGAACCGCTCCATGATGCCGGCCGCCAACTCCGCCGCCACGCCACCGGTCTTCGGTCCCTCCTCCACGATCACCACCCGCCCCGTCTTGCGCACGGAGGCACCGATGGTTTCATAGTCGATGGGCGACAGGCTGCGGACATCGACCACTTCCGCCTGGATCCCTTCCGGGGCGAGGGTGTTCGCCGCCGCGAGCGAATAGTGCAGCATCAACAGCCAACCGAGAATCGTGACGTCGCGGCCCGGACGCCGCACCAGGGCCTGGTTCAACGGAACGGTGTAGTCTTCGTCGGGAATATCGCTCGTGGCATCAACCGCCCCGGGTTCCGCCCTCGCCCCCTTGGAGCCGTATAGCAGCTTGTGCTCGAATATCATCACCGGGTTGTCGTCCCGCACCGCCGCCTTCAGCATCCCCTTGGCGTCGTACGCGGTGGCCGGCGCCACGACCTTGAGGCCGGGGACACCCACAAAGTACCGCTCCATGCTCTGGGCGTGCTGCGAGCCGCGGCCGGTCGCTCCGACCGGCGCCCGCATGACCATCGGCACCGTGATGGTGCCCCCGGACATGTAGCGCATCTTGGCGGCGTTGTTGATCAACTGGTCGCTCGCAAGGAAGAGAAAGTCGGCGTATTGCACGTCCGCAATCGGCCGCATGCCCATCATGGCCGCGCCGACGGCGATCCCCGTGAAGCCCAGCTCGGCGATCGGCGTGTCGATGATCCTCCCGGGAAATCGTTCACTCAACCCCAGGGTCACGGTGAAGGCGCCGCCCCAGCCACCGGGGACGCCAATGTCCTCCCCAATGCAGAAGACGCGGTCGTCGCGCTTCATCTCCTCGGCGATTCCCTCGCGCAGTGCCTCGGCAATTCCTTGTCTTTTCATCATGAATTCTCCTCAAGCCAGCACATCGGCGAGCAGATCCTCGCGCGTCGGTTGCGGCGCCTGCTTGGCCCGCTCCACGGCGGTTTCGATCTGGAGGTTGCTGCGCTCCTGTACGGCTGCGAGTTCGGCTGGCTGGAAGTCGCCCCGCGCCAGGAGACGTTCGGCCAGCCGCTCGATGGGATCGCGGGCGAACCAATTCTCGCGCTCGTGCTTGTCCTGGTAGTGACAGGGATCGCGCCGCGAGTGCCCGGTGCGCCGGTAGGTCAGCAACTCCAGGAGCACGGGCCCCTTCCCGGCCCGGCACTCGCCGGCGGCGCGGACCGCCGCTTCATACACGGCGAGCACGTCGTTGCCATCCACCGTCTCGCCACGAAACCCGTAGGCCGCCGCCCGATCCGCCACGCGCGGATTCTTCATGACTTTCTGGATGTGGGTGGAGGCGCCGTAGAGATTGTTCTCGCACACAAAGATGACCGGCAGGTCCCAGATGGCCGCCATGTTGACGCCCTCGTGAAAGGCGCCTTCCGCCACCGCGCCGTCGCCAAAGAAACACGCCGCTACCTGGCCGGTTTGCCGCAACCGGAACGCCAGGGCCATCCCCGCAGCCAGAGGAATGCCGCCGGCCACGATCGCGATTCCCGGCACCATGCCCTTGCTCATGTTGCCCACGTGCATCGAGCCGCCCTTGCCCTTGCAGCATCCGGTGGTGGCGCCGAAGAGCTCATCGAGCAGCTCTTGCACGGAAAGCCCCTTGGCCAGGGCGTGGCCGTGGCCGCGAAACGTCGAGGTGATGAAGTCCCCCGGCTGCAATGCCGCGCAAACCCCCACGGCCGTCGCTTCCTGCCCCTGGCACTGATGGATGGTGCCGGGCATGGTGCCTTCGAGAAAGAGGAACTTCACGCGTTCCTCGAAGGTGCGGATCAGCACCATCTTCTCGTACAAGCCGAGCAGAAAGTCCCGGGAGAATTCGGCCGCGTCGCGCGAGTTTGTCTGGGTCGGGGGAGAGTTCATCAAAGGGTCTCGATTTCCTGCACGATGGCTTGGAGAAAATCCGCCGCGTACTTTCCGTTCACGACGCGGTGATCGACGGACAGGGTCAGCGCCACCCGGCTTTGCGGCACCACCTGTCCGGCAGACACCACGCCGACCGGCGCGACGCGCCCTATCGCCAGGATCGCCGCTTCCGGGGGATTCAGGATGGCGGTGAAAGATTCCACGCCCGTCGACCCCAGGTTGGAGATCGTCATGCGCGCCGGCTGCAGCCGTCGCGCTTCGGGGTCACCCGCCCGCAGCCGGTCCACCGAGGCCCGGATCTCGCTCGACAGGTCCTCCGGACTTTTGCTCGCAGGGCTGGCCACGGCGATCACGAACAGCTCGCCATCGTGGTCGACCGCCACGCCAATGGCATCGGATTCGCAGGGCTGCAGCTGGTCATTCGCGTAGCGGAATCCCATGCGCTCGAAGCGCGCCAGCGCCTTCGCGGCGGCGTGCACGAAACACGCGTCCCAAAGCAGCGCGCTGGCTTTCCGCCGCTCGATCAACCGCTCGGCGCTGGCCGAGGTCTGCAGGTAGAAGTGCGGGGCGGACTGTTTGCTCGCCTGCATTCTTCGCACCGCCGCCCGCTGGGCGGGGGTGAGCGTCGACGCCGCCCGGATGGCCGGCTCGTCCCCGCGGGCGGCTGTCGCCCGGTTCCGGGCGAACATCCCGCCCTTCGCGGCCACGGGAGGAGGCGGCTGCGCCGGCGCCGGCCCGACCGCAGCTTCCTCGGCCTCAAGCGTCGCCACCAGCTGCCCGACGTCCACCGTGTCGTCGGGGTTCACGTGGAAATTCTTCACCCGGCCCGGCGCAATGGCCTCAAGTTCCATCGCCGCCTTGTCAGTCTCAATTTCGAGGATCGGCTGGCCGCGTTTTACCTGCTGGCCGACTTCGACGAGCCAGCGGATGGCTCTCATCGGCGAGCCGGTGGTCGCCAGATCGGGCATGCGCAATTCGATTTCCATGGATTCGGATTCGGTCAAAATTTCTCACGTTTCTCGGCCAGGTCGTGGGCCGACATGAAGGCCTCCGCTTCCGCCGCCTGGAAAACCCCCTCGGTGGTTCCCACGGCACGGGTCGCCGAGGCGCCGAGCGCGCTGGCATAACGCAACATGCGCGGCATCGGCCACCCGTGCGCGATCCCGGTGATGATCCCGGCACTGAACGCATCCCCGGACCCGGACGGATCGATGCAATCGACGGGATAGGCGCTGCATGTCCAGAACGACCGGCCGACCGCCGCCACCGCCCCCCCTTTGCCCTGGGTGATCACGACGCACCTGGCCCCGGCGGCGCGAAAGGCTCGCAACTGCGCCTTCGTGTCGGACTCGCCGGTGATCAGCCGGGCCTCATCGTGATTGGGCAGAAAATAATCTATCGCCGGCAAAAGCTGCCGCAACTCCTGCGCCTGATTCCATGACTGCGAAACGACGACATCGACCACCGTCGTGACCTGGTGGCGCCGGCAAAACAGCAGCAAATCCTTCAACTCGGGAATCGCCACCCCTGGCAGCGCACACAGTCCGCCGAGGTAAAATACTTTCAGCGTCTTCACCCATTTCCGGTCGATGTGGCCCACCGTGAAGGCGCGATTGGATCCGAAGACATGGAGGTAGCGGCGGTCCTCGCCGGCCACCAGGAGGATGACGGTCTTGCTGGTGGGATGGCCCCCGACGCGGGTGATCTGGTCGCAGTTCACCCCATGTTCTTTGAGGCAGGAAAGGAGCACCCGGGCGGAGGAGTCACGGCCGAGGCAGCCGACGGCATCAACCCGGAGGTCCTGCTTGGCCAGATCGATCGCGACGTTGGCGGCACAACCACCCGCCTTGACCGGCATGGTCTCGAGCTTCAGCAACTGCCCCTCCGGCGGCAGTGCGTCCATGGGACCACAGAAAGTGTCCTCCACGAGCATGCCGGCGCATCCGATCTTCGTCATGGCTGCCCCCTACCGACCGGCCACCGCGCCCGACCGCGGCCAGTTCAGCGCCTTCCCGTCGCAACGCAGGTCCTCGATCCGCTCGAGCACGGCGTCGCGCACCGCCAGACGGGTCGCGACCATGATGTCGCGATGGCCGCCCAATCCGAGCAATTCATGGGGATTGGTCTCCTCCCAGGTCGCGGCTTGCTTGAGCACGGCGAGGTAGCGTTGTTTGAGGTAGGTGCCGTAGTTGACCTTGGCCACGCCGAGGCGGATCGCCGCCTGAATCGATTCGCCCGGGATTCCCGTGCCACCATGCAGCACCAGCGGGACATTGATGCGCTTGTGCAACGCGGCCAGATGATTCAAATCCAAGGCCTGCTGGCCGTGGGTGCGGATGTGGACGTTGCCCACGCTGATCGCGAAGAGATCCACCCCCGACTCGCACACGAACTTCTCCGCCACCTCGGGATCGGTCATCGGACCCGCGCCCTCCACAGCTCCCGAAGCGCCACTCGGAAGTTCGTCGAGTTCGGCCTCCACCGCCACGCCCCGCGAGCGGCAATGCTCCACGATGCGCTTTACCCGGCGAAGGTAATCGTCGTGGGCGGTGTGCTGGCCGACGAGCATCACCAGGTTGAAGCCCAGGTCGGCGGCGGACAGGACCCAGGAGTCGCTCGGACATTCGTTGAACACCATGGCGCACGGAACCGGCGAAGACGCCGCGGCCGAGTTGCACAGCGCGGCATAGATGGCCAAGCGCTCCCGGGTCAACCGGTCCGGCTTGCTCAGGAACTCGCCGTTGAATCCAATCGCCACCGGCGCGGCCGCATGTTCGGCGGCATCCAACACGCCTTGCAGCGATTCGAGATTCCAGCTTTCGAAATAGCCAATGGCATATTCTCGCGCCCGGGCGTCAGCCATGAGGTTGGCGATGGATTCAATCGCCATGCTTGTCCTTCTCGACGCGATGGTTCAGCCGCGGCGCGACGACGACCTTCGGGCCCGCGGGCGGCAGCGCCGCGAGGTCGCTCTGGCGGATTTGGTCGTCCGTGACCAGCGTGTGGATCTGGGATATGTCGAGAACCTTGCTCAGGGCCCGCTGCCCGATCTTGGAATGGTCGGCCAGCAGCACCATCCGCGCACACCGTTCCGCAACGATCTGCTTGATCCGGAAGGTGGGCAGCGACGACTCGAAAGTCCCTTCGGCGGGAAGGAATGCCTTCGTCCCGACGAAGGCCATGTCGACGAAAAGATTCTTCGCCACATCCTCGGCCTGCGGCCCGACGAAACACAGGCTGTTGTTGTCATATTGGCCGCCGATGCCGATGATGGTATTTTCCGTGCTCTTACCGAGCTCGAGGCATGCCAATGCCGAATGCGTCAGCACCGTCAGCCCTTTCTTCTCCTTTGCAATCCGGCGCGCGAGTTCCAGGCAGGTCGTGCTGCCATCGATGAAGATGGTCGATTCGACCGTGATAAGATCCAACGCCGCCTTGGCGATCGCGCGCTTCTCGGCGCGCTGGGTCGCGAGCCGGGAATAGACCGCGGTCTCATAGAGGTACGATGGCGCGTCAGCCCGCTGCACACCCCCGACCGTCTTGATTACCGCCCCTTTCTTGATAAGCGGCTCCAAATCGCGCCGGATCGTCATCGTCGAAACATCCATGCGCTGGGCCAATTCCTCGTAGGAGCAGGAGGGGCTCCGATCCAGCATTTCGAGAATCAGCTGCACCCGATCCTCCGGGGATTTCGCCGACTCAATGATTGGGTTGTTCGCACGGCTTTCCATAAACGGCCTTTTCTTTGTGTTTTAATCTGCCTGTTGTTTTACATCGTCAAGAGATTTCTTAACGTACGTACATAATCGACCATGTCTTACCTAAATGAAATCGGAATCCAAATATTTTATATATTACTAATCAATTACTTGTGATTACCACTGTCGCAATATATTTTGTAAAAATCGACGCGTATTGTCCGGCGTTTACGCTTCACAACGGTTTGAATTGATTGTTATGTACAAACACCATCATGTTACTATTTATCGCGCTCCAAGAATCGCCGCCACTTCTCCTCCCGCCCTCCGGGCCGAAATATAATCCCCATTCTCGCAGTCGTGCACGACCGGTATCACCTAATTCCGAAGACTTGTGCCTCCAAGTGCAAAAGGCGTCCTCTCCCGATGCAGACTCGGTGCCGATCCGAGGGATTCCAGCTCCGATAAACCGACCCCCATCCCATGAAAGCCCAGATTCTCACCGCCTATTCGCGCTTGGAATACAGGGATGTTCCCACCCCATCGCCTGCCGCCAACGAGGTGCTGGTTCGCGTTCACGCGTGCGGCATTTGCGGTAGCGACATCCACGGCTGGGATGGTTCGACCGGTCGGCGCCGGCCTCCCCTCATCATGGGGCATGAAGCATCTGGCGAGATCGCCGCTGTAGGACCAGACGTCTCTGGTTGGACAATCGGAGAACGGGTTACCTTCGATTCGACGATCTACTGTGGGATATGCCAGTATTGCCGGGACGGGTCACCCAATCTCTGCAACGAGCGGCGTGTCGTCGGGGTGTCGCCCTCCGAATATAGCCAGCATGGTGCCTTCGCCGAATTTGTCGCCGTGCCCGCGCGGATTCTGCATCGTCTGCCCGCCAAAATGAGTTTTGTGCAAGCCGCATTTGCCGAGCCGACCGCTGTGGCGCTCCATGCCGTCAGGCGGGCCGGAAATGTCACCGGCTCCAGCGCGGTGGTCATCGGTGCCGGCATGATCGGCCTCCTCGTCGTGCAAGCCTTGCGGTGGGCGGGCGCCAAAACCATTATTGCGATCGATCGTGCCGCCGGTCGGCTCGACTTGGCGCGCGAACTCGGCGCCACGCATTCGCTCAACTCCGCGGATCCCGTTCTCGAGGTCAAAGTCCAGGAAATCACCGCCGGCCTCGGCGCGAATTGCAGCTTCGAGGTGGTGGGAATCTCACCCACCCTGGTGCTGGCGCTGCAGTGCCTTCGGCGCGGCGGTCGCTGCGTCGCCGTCGGCAACCTGGCGCCCGCCACCAAGGATTTTCCCCTTCAAGCGCTGGTTACCCGCGAACTCACACTTCTGGGCAGCTGCGCATCAGCCGGTGAATACCCGATCGCCCTGGATCTTCTCCACCGGGGTGTCGTTCGCACAGAGCCGCTGACGAGCGCCGTCGCGCCGCTGGCGGATGCCGGGACCTGGTTCCAAACGCTGAGCGGGCCCCTGAGCGGCAACTACCTTAAAGTCATCCTGACCCCGTGAGCGCATCCATTTTCGATCTGGCGGGAAAAGTGGCTTTTATTACCGGCGCGAGCCGCGGCCTCGGCGCCCATTTTGCCCGGGTCCTCGCCGGCGCCGGCGCCCACGTGGCCATCAGCAGCCGCCAGCGGCGTTCGCTCGATGAAACCCGGGCGGCGCTCGAGTCGGCGGGTTGCCGGTGCCTGGGGGTCGAACTCGACGTGCGCGATCGCGATTCGATTGTTCGGGCCGTCCATGAAGTCGCAGAGCATTTCGGGCGCATTGACATCCTCGTGAACAATGCCGGCTGCAACGTGCGCAAGCCCGCATTGCAGGTCACCTGGGAGGATTGGAACCTGATTCTCGATACCAACCTTCGCGGCTCGTTCTTCGTCGCGCAGGCGGTCGCGCGCCGGATGATGGCGCAGGGTGGCGGCCGGATCATCAACATTGGCTCGGTCACGAGTGTTGCCGGTTACGCCGGCTTGGCCCCCTACGGCGCCAGCCGCGGCGGAATCAAACAGCTGACCATGAGCCTCGCGGCCGATTGGGGACCCGCCGGCATCACGGTCAATTGCCTGGCCCCGGGTTGGTTCAAGACCGATCAGAACGTAGTGATGTACAAGGACGCCGAGTGGGTCCGGTATTTGAGCGAACGCATCCCATTGCGACGGCCGGGTGAACTGCCGGGCGACTTGGCGGGAGTGCTCGTCTTTCTGGCAAGCGATGCCAGCCGCTATATCACAGGCCAGACTCTGCTCGTCGATGGCGGCATCTCGGTCAATGATACGCGCGCCTTGCCCACCAAGGGATGAGTAATTCCCGTTTGGGCTGCACGGCGCGCCGTTACCTCGAATTAATCCGAGGCTGATTGACGCAACTGAGCCCAATCTGAATCATATGCAGCAAATCGGCTCCGTACATAGAAGGCGTGACTTGTGTCGGCCTTTTCTTTGCCGCGCGACGCGATTAACTATGAGTAACACCGACTAGCAAACCGAGTGCGATGGGCGCCGAAATGGTCCGACATCAAGATCAAGGCCAACCGCGAACTGGAGCAGCGCCGCAAGTGGTTTTAAGCCCATGGAGCCCTTGCCGCCACGTGTCCAAGATTTACTCTCCCTCGCCCAACGGGAATCGTTGGCCTAGCTGCCAACTGAGAAATATTGGGAATTCTTCCACCTTAATTTTTCTACACCTGCTTTTCTACACCTTTCGCCAAAATCCGGCCTTTTTCGGCAACCTTCAGAAACTTGTCATCACGGATTTTCCCTCTGAAAACACGCCCCGAAACAACCTGAGACATCGGGAAACATCGCGCATTAGGCTTCTGAGACCTGCGTGTCTACCAATTCCACCACCCGAGCGGGCGAAAGAAGGGCCATGGATACTTTCCACCCGGGGTGGCGCAAGAGTTTTGTTCGGACACCGCCAAGTCACCCGAGGCGCATTCCGATCCTGTTTTTTGACCACGGATTACGCGAATGAACCCGGATCGAAGGCATTATTACAGGAGGACGCAGAGGAAACAGAGTTTTGAAATACTTTGGCGACCACCTCTGCGATCTTTGTGTTCTCCTGTTAAAACCTTCCGAGATTTCAGGTCAGGAAGCGTATTTCCGCTCGTGCTCGAGCAGGCGCTGCTTCCGCCACAGCCCGCCGGCGTAGCCGCAAAGCGAGCCATCCGCGCGGATGACCCGATGACACGGAATCACAAGCGCGAGCATGTTGGAGCCATTGGCCCGCCCGATGGCGCGCGGCGCGCGGGGCACGCCCAGCCGGACCGCCATGTCGGCATACGATCGAGTCCGCCCGGGGGCGATGCGGCCCAACTCGGCCCATACCTTGCGCTGGAATGCCGAACCAACGGGCGCCAGCGGCAGATCAAACGTCAGGGATTTTCCCGCAAAGTATCGCGCCAGCTGCCGGCTGGTCTGTTCCAAGATGGGATTGGTGCCGGGCACGATGGCGCACTTGAGCCGGCGCCGGAGCACCTGCAATTCGCGCTCGAGCCCACGGCGGTCGGTGAACTCAAGCAGGCGCAGCCCGTGGTCGTCAGCGAGGGCCAGCATGGTCCCCAAAGGCGTCTCGATTCGCTGGGCCAGCAGGCACGCCTCGCCCTTCGCCTGGCGCGGCGGCTGGCCGAAGATCCGCGTGAAGGCGTCGCGAAACCCGCTCGTGGACTCGTAGCCGCGCGCCAGTTGCACATCGATGACCGGGCGGCCGGCGCGCACATCCCGCAGGGCCAGTCCCATCCGCCGGGCGCGCTGATAGGCATGGAAGGTCATCCCGTGGTAGCGCAGGAACTGGCGCCGCGCGGTCGACGGCTCGATCCCGAGCGCGGCCAGGTCCTTGTCGCTTACCCGCCCGTCGGGTGAATCATCGACGGCGCGACGCAGCCGCTCGATCAGCTCGGGAACCGGCCGCGTGGCATCCATCGGCCGGCACAAGCGGCACGGCCGGTAGCCGCCGTGGAGCGCTTCACTGACCGTGGGAAAGAACTCCACGTTTTCCGGCTTCGGCTTCTTGGCGCGGCAGGTCGGACGACAGAAGATTCCGGTGGTCTTCACCCCGGTGTAGAAAACCCCCTCGTAACCCGGGTCGCGGCGACTCAACGCGCGATACATCGTGCGGATCGAGGGCAGGGTATTCATGTGTGGAGCGGCGGCGGGCGAGGATTCGAAAAGCGTCATGCCCGACTATAGCGCGGCGGGCGCCGGCGAATCCGCCGAATTTCAGGCAAGGTATTTTCTTAGGCGGCCGGCGGCAGGAACTTCGCGATGTCGGGGAGTTCGCGGGCGCGGCGGCCGCTGCGGTCGCGGGTGAAGTAGGTCTCCTCGGGCAGCAGTCCGGTTTCGTCCGCGTCCTCGTCATCGTCGGTCTCGAGACCTTCGATTTCACCGATGGCCTCGCCTTCGTCAAAATACTGCGAGACCCGGCGCGGCGTCGGATCAAGCAGCAGGGCCGGGTTCGGCAGGTCCCCCTTCGCCTTCACCTGGATGAAATGGCACGGATAGCACTCGTCCGTGAATTGCTTGACGAAGTCGCTGATCCATTTGTTCGCGACGCCGGTGCGATTGGTGAGGAACACCACGTCGGAGAAATGAATGCACGCGGCGAACCACTGCCGCAGCGATGGCTCACGCTCGGCGAGCCGGCAGTCCACGAAGCAGAACACGCGCGCCAGTTCGGCGCCCTGGCCGGCGAGCCAGGGCTTGAGCGCCTCGAGCTGGTCGATCGGGCTTACGCGCGAGTCCGCCATCAGGAACACCGTCGCGCCGGACGGCAGCTCCCGCGCCGGGATCCCATCCGGCGTCCAGGCCCAGCGCTCGAGCGTGACGTTGGCCAGCCGGCCCAAGGCCGCGTCCGACGGATCCGCCGGCTCGCCGTCGGCCACGAAGACCCGCACGGGGGTGGCCGGCTCCAGGCCATTTTCGACCAGGTCGCGCAGGGCGGCCCGGCGCCCGGATCCGGGCGTGCCGAGAACAAAATAAACCTGGGCGCTCATTCCGCCGCAAAGAGGCGCAAATCGCGCAAAAGACAATCAGACATTTGGGGGGCGCGAGCTCGCTCGCGCCTCGTGCGGCGATCGCGCCAGCTCGCTCCCGCCAGCCAGGACCCCATCAAAATTTGAAGGCCTGGTTCTGCGCGTGGTCGCGCATCCAATGGTCGACCAGCACGAGCGCCGCCATGGCCTCGACAATGACGACCGCCCGCGGCACCACGCACGGGTCGTGACGACCCCGCGCCTGCAGTTCGGTCTCGGCGCCGCGGACATCAACGGTGCGTTGCGGCTGGAGGATCGTGGCGGTCGGCTTGAACGCGACGCGGAAGACGATCTCCTCGCCGTTGCTGATGCCACCCTGGATCCCGCCGGAATAGTTCGTGGAGGTGCCGACGCGGCTGGCGTGCTTCACATAGGGGTCGTTGTGCTGCGAACCCTTCAGCAGGGTGCCGGCAAAGCCGCTGCCGATCTCGAAACCCTTCGTCGCCGGCAGCGAGAGCATGGCTTTGGCGAGGTCGGCCTCGAGCCGGTCGAAGACGGGCTCGCCAAGGCCCGCGGGCACGTTGCGGGCGCGGCATTCGATCACGCCGCCGACGGAGTCGCCTTTGGCGCGCACCTGTTTGATGCGCTCGATCATGAGCGCCGCGGTGTTGGCATCCGGGCAGCGCACGGGCGTGGCGTCCACTTCCGCCAGCGAGGGAAACCGCGTGATGGGCGGCGCAATCAGGTCGTGGATCTGGGTGACGTAGGCGCGAATCTCGACGCCGTGGGCGAGGTGGAGGATCTTCCGGGCGATGGCGCCGGCCGCCACGCGCCCGATGGTTTCGCGCGCGGAGGACCGTCCGCCACCGCGATGGTCGCGATGGCCGTACTTCGCCTGGTAAGTGAAATCCGCGTGCGACGGCCGGAACTTCTCCTTCATGTCGTCATACGCCCCGGGGCGCTGGTCGCCGCTGCGCACGAGCAGCGAGATCGGCATGCCGGTCGCCAGGCCGTCAAACACGCCGGAGAGAATCTCGACTTTATCGGCTTCCTTGCGCGGTGTCGTGATGTCGCTCTGGCCGGGCCGACGGCGATCCAAGTCCGGCTGGATGTCGTTTTCGCTCAGCGGCAGGCGCGGCGGGCACCCGTCGATCACGACACCGACCGCCGGGCCGTGGCTCTCACCCCACGTCGTGATTTGGAAAAGTTTGCCGAAGGAATTGGGCACAGGCGCCAAAGTTGGCCCAAGGCCGCTTGCAAGCAAGCCCTAGGTGGCGCATAGCTGGGCCATGAAGTTTTTTGTCCTCAGCGGCAGTCATCGTCGCGAAGCGCAGTCGCTCAAGGTGGCAAAGTATGTCGCGACGGTGCTGCAGCGGGAACACGCCGGGGCGCAGACCCACTTGTTTTCCCTCAGCGGCAATCCGCTGCCGCTCTGGGATGAGGCGACCGGCGGGGCCCCGGACGAATTGTGGGATCCGATCTCGGCGGAGCTGAAGGCGGCGGATGCCCTCGTCGTGGTCACACCCGAATGGAGCGGCATGGCGACACCGGGCGTGAAGAATTTCCTCCTGAACTGCACCGCCGACGAAATCGGCCACAAGCCGGGCTTGATTGTCACGGTTTCCGCCAGCCGCGGCGGGAGCTATCCCGTGGCCGAGTTGCGCATGAGTGGCTACAAAAACAACCGCCTCGCGTGGATTCCGGAGCATGTGATCATTCACCACGTCGAACAGAATCTCAACGCGCCCGACGGCCCGGACCTCGCCAAGGAGGACGCCACGATCCGGAAGCGCCTCCGCTACGCCCTGCGGTTGCTGGAGGCATACGGCCAGGCCCTCGCCTCGGTCAGGACCAGCGGCGTCATCGACCACCAGACATTCCGGAGCGGAATGTGACGGACGGCGCGCGGGGCTCGCCTGCCAGCCGCAGACCCCCGGCTTCCCCGGCCCCTTCGGCGCGTTCGGGTTAAACCTCATAGCGCCGGCCAGGGGGATCGGGCATGCTGGCCGTTGAAACAGCATCACCCACCTCCAACCCCAGAGAGCACATACCATGGCCAAGAAATCCCGAGGCGGTCGCATGACCGCCGCCAAGAATCGCGCCGCCAAATCCAAGGGAGGCAAGGGCCTCGTCAAGAACCGGCCGGCCGGCCGGAAAATCATGAAGACCTGACGACCCACCGGTCGCAGTCTTCCCACCCCAAGGCCGTCCCTCGCGACGGTCTTTTTATTGGCCCTGGCCGGAGCCCCGGCGCTCAGCGCGTCCTGCCGCCGGCCAACCACCGGCCGGTTCGGCGCGAAATGCGGTGAATGGGCATGGAACCGACGGATCGCATCCCCGCCATCGCGCTCGTCCGCTCGCCACAGGTCTTTCGCCTCGTGCTTTTCTTCATCACCTTTTGGCCGCCTTAAGCCGGGCGGGGAACGACAGGTCTGCCTTGAACACCCCATAGGCAGCCGTCGATTCGCCGCGTATGGTTCGGCTGGGTCGGAAAGCGTGCGGTGGCTCGTCCACTCGCGCCTGCGACTCGTTGCCACTCCGGCACCCAACCCTGTTCCCCTCCCTCTCCCATGAAAAATCGCAACTCCGCCGAAATCCAAACTCCCGAGGCCATCCTGCACGATCTCCGCACCCTCGTCACCGAGGCCGAAAAACTGATGGGCTCCGCCGTCAGCGAAAACGCCGAGGGCACCATGGACGCCCTGCGTTCCCGGTACGACGCCGCGCAGGAACGCATCTCCGAACTCTATGCGAGCGCCCGGAAAAATGTCACCGCCGGCGCCAAGTACACCGACGAGGCGATCCGCGCCAACCCGTATCAGTCGCTGGCGATCGCGCTCGGCGCCGGCCTGTTGGTCGGCGTGCTGATCGGCCGCAGCACGAAGTAACCCGGCCCATGGATAGCAGACCGCCGGCCTCGCCTGGATTTCTCGGCTCGTTCCGGGTGCTGGGCGACAGCCTGCTGGCCGGGGTGCAGGACCGGCTCTCGCTGCTTTCCGTCGAGCTGCAGGAGGAGAAATTCCGGCTGATCCGGACCTTCCTCTGGATCAGTGCGGCCGTGTTCGCGGGCGTCATGGCCATCGCCTTCGCCAGCCTCGCGCTGGTTTACCTTTTCTGGGAAAGCGCCCGGCTCGCCGTCCTGGGCGGGCTCGCGTTGTTCTACGCGGTGGCGTTCGGCGCGATTCTCCTCGCGTTCCGCTCCTACCTGGCGCGCCAGCCGCGACCATTTGCCGCCACGCTGGAGGAGTTGAACACCGACCGGGCATGCATGCGGAACGGGAGCTGATGGCGCTGGCGGCCGGCAAGGCCGCCCTGCGCCGCCGCATCGCGCACTACCGCCAGCAAACGGTGCAGGCGGCCGCCCTGGCCACGCAACCGCTGGCCCTGCTCGACCGGGCCATGGCGCATTGGCGCCAGCTCTCGCCGCTGGCCAGGATCGTCGCCGTGCCGCTGGGCTTCGCGTTGCACCGCGTCATCGCCCCCCGTCATCGCCTGCTGGGCGCGCTCCTGCGCTGGAGCCCGCTGGTGCTCGGGGCCGTCCGGGGCCTGACCCGGCGGCGCACCCGCCCCGTCGCCAGCTGATGGCCGCGTGCCCCTGCCCGCGGTCGCGGCCGTGAAAACGCTGCTGCTCGCCTGCTACCTGGCGACCTGGGGGTTCATCCCGCCCCTGCTGCTGCTCAAAAAGAGGCCCGCGGCCACGCTCGCCTGGCTCTGGGCCATTCTCTTCATCCCGCTTCTCGGGGCCCTGGCGTTCTTTCTCTTCGGCACCGACCGGCTGAAACGCCTGCGCCTGAGGCGGCGGGAAATCTTTTCCGCCCGCACGTCGCGCCAGCGCCGCCCGGACAGCACGACGGATCCGGCCTCCGCCCGCCTCCTGCAGGCGCTGCCGCCGCGCGACCGCCAGTTCCTGGAGTTGCTCTCGCGCATCAACCAGCTGCCCGTCAGCTCGGCCAGCCATCTTCGGATCCTGGCCGATGCCGGCGAATTCTATCCCGCGCTCACCCGCCGCATCCAGGCGGCCGTCCACCACATCCACGTCGAATTCTACCTCTGGCGCAACGATACGACGGGCGCGCGATTCCTGGCTTTGCTGACCGCGGCCGCGCGCCGCGGGGTGCTCGTGCGCCTCCTGCTGGACGGCGTCGGTTCGCCCCGCGCCGTCGCCAATCATCTGGCCGAGTTCACCGCGGCCGGCGGCCGCTTCTCGTGGTTCCAGAGCCTGGATCCCATGCGGCTGCGCTTCTTCATGAACCTGCGCAACCACCGCAAGCTCCAGATCGTCGATGGCCACGTGGCCTTCGTCGGGGGCATGAACATCGGCCGCGAGCACGAGGGCCTCGACGCCGCGCTCGGCACCTGGCGCGACATCCAGCTGGAGGCCACCGGCGCCGTGGCGATCGAGCTCCAGGAGGTGTTTGTCGACGACTGGTTCTTCGCCACGGGCGAAAGGATCGCCGCCGCGGACTATTTCCCCGACGACCGCGACCCGCCGCTGCATCCCGTCCACATCGTCCTCGGCGGGCCGGACCGCCGGAATGAACCCATCAGCAAGACGCTGGTCAGCCTGCTCAACGCCGCGACCGAGCGGGTGTGGATCGCCACCGGCTACTTTGTGCCCGATGACGTCATGCTGACCGCGCTCGAACTCGCCGCCAGCCGCGGCGTGGACGTGCGCCTGCTCATCCCGACGAAAAACGACCACCCGGGGCTCGTGACCGTCGGCCGCTCGTATTACGGCGAGATGCTCGCCGCCGGCGTTCGCCTCTTCGAGTACAGCGCCGGCGTCCACCACGCCAAGATCGCCGTGGTGGACGAGCGCTGGGCGATGGTCGGTTCCGCCAACCTCGACTACCGCTCGCTGCGGCTGAACTTCGAACTCAACCTGCTGCTCCATTCGCCGGAGCACACCGCCACGCTGGCCGGGATCCTCGCCCACGACCTGGCCCTGTGCCGGGAGATCGACCCGGCGGCCTTCGCCCGCCGTCCTTTTCGCCAAAAATTCGCCGAGGCTGCCTTCCGCCCCCTTTCGCCCCTGCTCTAGGCCGGGTGCGGCCATGGCGTCGCCGGTATCGCTTCACCCCATTTTCCCCCGCCGCGTGAACCGTTAGTCTGGCCGGCCTCTCATGGTTGCCGACTCCTCCGCCCTTCGCCCGCCCCCGGCGCTCCGTGCGTTCGCCGGACACGCGGCGCGGTCCGCGCTGGAAGACCACGAGGCGCAGCACGACGAACGGCTGGTCCAGCGGTTCATCGTCGGCGACGAGGCCGCGTTCGTCGAGATCGTCACGCGCCACCGCACGCGGATGTTTCGCGCCGCCCTCGGGCTCCTGCGCAATCACGCCGATGCGGAGGAGATTGCCCAGGACACCTTCATCCGCGCGCACCGGGGCCTGGCCAGCTTCCGCGGCGACTCGTCGCTGGTGGCGTGGCTGCATTGCATCACCCTCAACCTGGCCCGCAACCGCTACTGGTATTTTCACCGGCGACGGCGCCACGCCACGCTGCCGCTGGACGCCCAGCTGGGCGACAACGGCACCGCCACGTACGCCGACATGGTCCCGAGCAGCGACCCCAGTCCGGTCCGCGAGGTGGTGAACAACGAGTTTGTCGCGATCATCTCGCGCTGCATGCAGCGCCTGCCGTCGTCGCAGCAGCAGATCCTCGAATTGCGCAACGGCCAGCAATACTCCTACGCCCGCATCGGCCACTTGCTGGACATTCGCATCGGCACCGTGAAAAGCCGGGTGGCTCGGGCGCGGCGCAACCTGCGCGCGCTGGTGGGCAACGCCTACCCCGAGTGGCAATCGAGCGCTCCCACCCTTTCGTGCCTCGAGTCCCTCCGCTCCCCGTGTGCGGGCCGGGGCGACCTCGCCTTCGCCTGAGCGTCTCATGCCGTCGAGCACGGCGAGCGCTCGTCGGCCCGACGAGGTCGGCTCCCGCCCCTTGGGTTACACCCCATAGCCGCCGGCCGGCCCGTCGAGTAGGGTCTTGACCCAATGCCTGATCCTTCCGCGGGCGCACCCCCGTCCGAAATTCCGAAAGCGCCCGTGCCGGCAGCGGTCACCCCGCCGAGCTCCGCCGTTCCGGTCCCGACGCCGGCACCGGCCCCCGCCGCCCGCCCGGCCAAGGCCGTCGCGACCGGCGGCGATTCCGCGGATGACCGGCCACCGGCGGAAGCCACGCCCGCCAAGGTCGCCAAAGTCACCATCGCTCTCGGCGTGGCGACCGCCGTGCTTCTCCTCTCCACCATCGTATTTCGCAGCCAGGTGCTCAGCCGGGACGCGACCATCGAGCAAAACCACAACCGGACGGTCCAGGCGGAAGCCGCCTTGGTCCAGATGCAGGTGCGGCTCGATGAGAACCAGACCGCCACCGCCGTCCTGCAGAAACAACTCGAGGAGGCGAAAGCCGCCGCGGCACAACACGACGCCGAGCTGGCGAAGACCCAAGCCAACGCCGCCGAGACCCAGATCCTCCTCGACAAATCGCGGGCCATCGCCACGGGATTTCACACCGAGATGGAGGAGGCCAAGGTCGCGGCCCTCAAGCGCCAGGGCGAAGTCCAGCTCGCCCAAGCCCAGACCGCCGTGATGCAGCTGCAGATGAACAAGGCCATCGCCGACCTGGGACAGCTTAAAGCCCAGCTGGCCGAGGCCAACACCTTGAACGCCGCCTTGCGGGCCAGCCTGGCGAAAGCGGAAGAAACCATCGCCGAGCTGCAACCCGCGCCGAAGAAGCGATGACGCCGTCGCGCCGATGATGGTCGCTAGTCTCCGGATTCCAAACTGTCTTCATTCGTGTCCACCTCCCCCGACACCTCCGTACCGCCCACGATTGAACAGCAGTTGCTCGCCGCGCAGGAGCTGGTCGCCCGGTTGACCGCCGCCAACACCGAACTCACCCGGCAGCTGGCCGACGCCGACGCCCGGAATAAGAAGCTGAAGCGCAATTCCCGGAACGACGAAAGTTCGCTCCGGGCGCAGCTCGCCGCCGCCCAATCGCGCCGCGGCTGATCGGCCCGGGCGACGGGCCCGGTCGGGCCATCCCCTGATGGCGGCGGCGACGGGTTATGCCCCATGGCGGCGGAACCGCGGGAACGGTAACATTCCACCATGTATTCAACCAGCCCCGGCCATCGGTCCCCGCCGGCTGTCGCGTATGCGACGGCCCGCCATCTCGTCCACCTGTGCTGCGGCAGCTTCCTCGTGTTGCTCGCCGGCTGCGCCGCCGATCCGGAATCGCACCTGGTATCCGCCCCGCCGCCGTCCTCGCCGACCAACACCGTGGTCACGACGACCACCACCTCGGCCCCGCTGGCCGCGCCGCACAATGGCTATGCCGTCAGCCAAACCCCGCAGCCGGTGGTGAGCACGGTCGTCGTCACGCAGGCGCCTCCGGCCCTTCAACCGGAGGTTGCGCTCGCCCAACCCTCATCGGCTCACGTCTGGCTCGCCGGCTACTGGACCTGGCGGAACGACCGTTATGAGTGGATGGCCGGACATTGGGAACTGCCGCCGAATTCCGGCGCCGTGTGGGTCGCGCCTCGCTGGGAACGACAGGGCAATGCCTACAAGTTCACCGAGGGCTATTGGGAGTGATTCCCGCGAGCCCGCTCAACCCGTGCCGCGGAAGCTGCCTCCCGTGCCGAGGGTTTGAACCCCGCCTCCCATGATCCCTCTTCGCTTCACCCCTTCCGTCCTCGCCGCCTTTGGCCTGGCCGCCTTTGTCGTGGCCGTCGGGGCCGGGACGCCAACGCCGGACAATCCCGCGGCGCCTCCGGCAGAAACCCAGCCGGCCGCCACCGTGGCACTGCCGGAACCCGCCACCGAACCGTGGAGCGTCCTTGCGCGCTACACCTACGACCAACGCGATCAGTTTCTCGCGGGTCTCCCGCCCCTGCTGGCCAAGGTGGACGAACAGGTCGGCGAGCTGATGGCCAAACGCGCCGCCATGAACAAAGGCGCCGTCGACATGAGGGAATGGGATTTTGCGATGAAGGAAATGGGCCACGCCCGGTCCTATCTGGCGGGCATGGCGAAACAAATGACCAAGGCACCCCGTGAACATTGGGACGAGCAGAAGGATCGGCTCGGCCGCGCTTGGGTGCGGACCCAGGAGGCGTACGGGAAAGTCAGGGCCAGCACGACTTACTGAGACGCAGCACCATTCCGGCGCGGCGCCGGCAGCGTGCCAGCGGGCGCCTTCCCGCCTTGAAACTGCCCCGCCGCATCGACGATGCGACCGGCGCATCCGGCTTGGCTGGGTTACACCCCATGCCCGGGGGCCGGGTTTGATGTTACTCTTTGCCGGTGGAAACCCCATCGATCGACCGGGACCCGCTGCCCACCCCGTTGCGGCACGGTCATCTCGCCCGCGGCCTCCGCGACCATGCCCCGAGCCGGTCCGTCGTCTGATCCCCCGTCCACCCGCGCCGGCCCATGCAGCCCCATCCCATTCTCTCCGCCCGCTACGCCACGCCCGAGGCCAAGCCGGAATATGTCAACCGGCTGTTCGACCAGGGCGCGAAGCATTACGATGCCGTGGTCGACTGGGGCTTCCTGCACAGCGGCTCATCCTATCGTCGCCGGGCCTTGCGGCGGCACGGGCTGCTGCCGGGAGACCGGCTGCTCGATGTGGCGTGCGGCACCGGGCTGGTCGCCGTGGAGGCGGCCGAACTTCTCGGGTCGGCCCAGGGCATCACCTGCCTCGATCCCAGCGCCGGCATGCTGGCGATCGCGCGGACCAAGGTGGCGGCGAACTTCATCCTCGGCCGCGCGGAGGAGATGCCGCTCGCCGACGAGACCTTCGACTTTGTCGCGATGGGTTACGCGCTGCGCCATGTCACCGACCTGCGGCGGGCCTTTGCCGAGTTCCACCGCGTGCTGCAACCCGGCGGCCGGCTGCTGCTCCTCGAGGTTACCAAGCCGCCGGGCCGGATCGCCGGCTTCTTCTTCCGGCTCTGGTTCGGACGCCTCTATCCGTTTCTCACCCGGTTGTTCACCGGCAGCGCCGACGCTCACGACATGATGCTCTATTATTGGGAGACGATGGACGCCTGCGTGCCGCCGGCGCACGTGCTGGCCGCCCTGCAGGCCGCGGGCTTCTCCTCCGTCCGGCGCGAGGTGCTCCTCGGCCTCTTCAGCGAATACTCGGCGATCAAAACCTGACCCGGTGCGCCGCCCGCACCGCCTTCCTCCCTCATGAAGCCATCCCTCCTCGCCCCCGTGGCTGTCCCGACCGTCCGCGACAGCAGCCTGCGGCACCTGCCCGCCGACGCGCAGGACGCCTTTCGCCGCTTTCAAGCCGGTGGCGATCCCGCCGGGCTCGACCCGGTCCTCTTTGCGATCCTCGCCGACTTCATGCCCCGTCGTCCCGAGGCGCCGCTCGCCGGGCTGCCGGGCAGCACCCAGCTGATCGCCGACCTCGGCTTTGACTCCCTCGCCATCACCGAGGTGGTGTTCTTCACCGAGGATCTCTTCGGGATCAGCATCTCCAACGAGGAAATCGTCCGCGTGCGTTCGCTCGCCGACCTCCGGAGTTTCATCCGGCAAAAAGTCGCCCCGCCCACCGGACGCTGAGGGCGGCTCCGCCCGCATGTCGTTCGTCCCCGTCATCACCGGCCTGGGTTTCGTGACCAGCATCGGCCACGATTCCGCTTCGGTCCTGCGCAGCCTGCGCGAACTGCGGCATGGCTTCGCCCCCGTCGAGTTCCTCGGCAACCCCGACCTGCCCGTCAAGGTCGCGGGCACGCTCAAGGGGTTCTCCTTTCCCACGCCCAACTGGCGCGACTGGAGCTGGCCGGAGGCCTTCCATGTCGATCGCGAACTCCTGCGCGGCCTCGCCCCGCACGGGGTCTACGCCGTTTGCGCGCTGCAGCAGGCGCTGGCCGGGGCGGGCCTCGACGCCGCCAGCCTGGCCGACGGCACCACCGGCCTCTTCTGCGCTTCCGCCGGCTCGCCGTTCATGCTGCACACCTTTCTCAACCAGCTCCACGAGACCCGCGGCGAACGCGGCAACCCCATGGGCATTGTCGCCTCCATCGCCGGCACGCTGAACTTCAATCTCGCGGCCCACTACCGGATCACCGGCGCGGTCTGCGGCTTTGTCTCCGCCTGCGCATCGTCGAGCCACGCGCTCGGCTACGCCACCGACGAAATCCGCCTCGGCCGGCAGCAGCGGATGCTGGTGGTCGGGGCCGAGGACCTGACCGCCGAGAGCATCGTTTCCTTCTCCAGCCTGCGCGCGCTGTCCCACAACCCGGACCCGGCGACGTCCTCGCGGCCGTTCGACCGCCGGCGCGACGGCTTCGTCGGCACGGGCGGCGCGGTGGCGCTGGTCGTCGAGGAAGCAACCGTGGCCCGGAAACGCGGGGCCCATGTCTACGCCGAAATCGCCGGCTGGGGCCAGGCCGGCGATGGTTTCAGTGTCGCGGTCTCGCATCCCCAGGGCGCCGGCCTGCGCGCGGCCATGCGCCGCACGCTCGCCGACGCCCGCGTGGAAGCCGCCGAGGTCGACTACGTCAACGCCCATGCCACGTCGACCGTCGCCGGCGACCGCTCCGAGGCCCTCGCCCTGCAGGCGGTGTTCACCGCGGCCGGCGCGAAGCCGCGCATCAGCAGCACCAAGGCGCTCACCGGCCACGGCCTGTCGCTGGCGGGCGTGATGGAAGCCGGCTTTTGCGCGCTGGCCCTCGATCGCGGATTCATTCCCGGCGCCGCGCACCTGGAGGAGATCGATCCCTGCTGCGCCGGGCTCGACCTGCCCCGCACCTCGCTCGACGAGGCCCCGCGCCTCGTGCTCAACAACAGCAGCGGCTTCGGCGGCAGCAACGTCTGCCACCTGCTGCGGAAATCCGCCTGATCTTCCCATGCCCGACGCCCTGCTTCTCCGCCTCAAGACCCTGGTCATCGCCACGCTCCGCCTGGACGAGGTCAACCCGGCGGACATTCCCGACGACGAGCCGCTCATCGGCTCGACGCGCCTCGGGCTCGACTCGCTTGACGCCCTCGAGCTCGTGCTCGCGATCGAGAAGGAATTCGGGGTCAAGATCGGCAGCAGCGAGGAATCGCGCCTGGCCTTGCGCAGCATCGACGCCCTCGCGGCCTACCTCCGCACCCACCAGGCCGCCGCCTGAACCCCGCCATGCCCGCCCCGGCTGATCAACTTCCCGCCGGCCTGGCCGCCTGCGACTGTCTCACTTCCTCCGGCGACGCGGCTGCGACCGCCGCCGCGCTGCACGCCGGCCACCGCGCGCTCACGCTGGTCCCCGTGCTCGGCCGCGACGGCGGCGCGCTCGTGCCCCTCGCGTTGCTGGGCCCGATGGACGAAACGCTGCCGCCGCGCTGGCTGCCCGCGCTGCACCGGCTGGCCGCCGGCATCCCGCCGGCGGCATGGGGCACGGCGCGGTCCCCGGTCATCGTCGCGAGCAGCAATTTCGGGGTCGGCAGCCTTTACGCCTTCACCCGCGATGCCGATCCCCGCCACCTCGCGCATGGCACCCCGTTCGCCGCCGTCGCCCTGCTCCGCCGCGAATTCGGCTGGGGCGAACACGTCCAGGTGTTTTCGCATGCGTGCGTCACCGCCCACCTCGCGCTGGCGCAGGCCGCCCGCCTGTTGCACGCGGGCCTGGCGGACCGGGTGCTGGTGCTCGCCTTCGATTTCGTGAGCCCGTTCGTGGCCGGCGGATTCCACAGCCTGAAAATCCTGAACGGCGGCTGGCCGGCGCCGTATGCGCGGGCGGAAACGGGCTCCATCGGGCTCGGCGACGGCGCGGCGTTCGCCGTGTTGACGCGCGATCCCGCGCCCTTCCGCCTCGCCGCGCATGCCCTGCATAACGAGATGTATCATTTCACCGGCAATCAGCCGGACGGCTCCGGCTTCGCGACCTGCGCGACCGCCATCGCCGCCACCACCGGCGGCCGCCGGGTCTGGGTGAAAGGCCACGGCACCGGCACGCTCGAAGCCGGCCGCCTCGAGGCCGAGGCTTTCGCCCGGCAATTTCCCGACGTGCCCCTCACCGGCTGGAAAGGCGGCCTCGGCCACACCCTCGGCAGTTGCGGGCTGGTCGAACTCGCGGTCGCCGTCGCCGCCATCCGCGCCGGCCGCATTCCCGGCACCATCGGTGGGACCGCGGACTGTTTCGTCGACACGGTCTCGCTCGCGTCGTTCGTCAGCGCGACCTTCGACGGCGCGATCCTCACCAGCAACGCCTTTGGCGGCGCCCATGCGGCCATGCTCCTCACCCATGATTGATTCACCGCATCTGGAGGACCAGGTCGCCGCGGCGCCGGCGGGCGGCGCCCCGGCGCCCGCGCTGGAGCGCTGTTTTCACCAGGTGCAGGTCGAACGGCCCGGGCCGGAGGAGACTGCAGCTGGCGCGCGCACCCGGCTCGCGGGGAAATTCCCCCGCGGCGCGGTGCGTCGCATGACCCATCTCGGCCTGCTCCTCGGCTCGGCCCTCGATGGACTGCCGTGCGAAAAAATGGACGCGCTCGTCTACGCCTCGACCTTCGCCGAGACGCGCGCCCTGGAGGATTTCCTCGCCTCGTTTCCCTTGGCCAGCCCGCTCCTGTTCCAGGCATCGATCCACCCCGGCGCCGTGCAGCAGGTGCTGATCGGACGCCAGCAGCCCGTCGCCCGCCTCTGGCCGCTCGCCGGGCGGACCCGTCTCGTGGAGCAGGCCCTGCTGACGGCCCTGTTGGACCCTGCGGCCGTGGTTGTGCTTGCCGGCGGCGAGGAGCGCGGCACTTGGTTGCTCGAACACGACATGGCCGCGGCGACCTCGTTCGCCTTCGCCGCCGTGTTGACTTGCGACCCGGCGGGTGCGATCGGCCGGGTGTCTTTCACGCCCGGCCCGGCGGCGGATGACACCTGCCCCATGTTGGAGGAATTCGCCATCGCCCTGTCGGTCCGCGGCGCGCTGCGCTGGTCCGGCGCCGGCGGCGACTGGAGTCTCGTGTGGCCATGAACATCGCCGTCGACCAGTGCGCCGGTCTCTCATCCTGGAGCAACGACCGTGGTGGGGGACGGACGCAAAATCCCGGCCCGAGCTGGGGGTGTGACTTTCTCGCTTGGGCGGATCGGACCTGGCCGCAGTGGTTGTTCCGGCCGATCCTCATGGCGGGAACCTGGGTGGCGGTCTGGCTGATGCCCGGGCAGCGCCGGCACTCCCGCGCTTACCTCGCCGTCGTGCTCGGCCGGCCGGCGCACCTCGTCGAGATCTGGCGTCATTTCTTCGGGTTCACGGAGTCGTTGTTGCACCTGTTTCGCGCCGGCCGCGGCGCATCCGTGACCTGCGTGCTGGACCCGGACAACGAGGCGGAGTTCGAGGCGCTGCTGGCCTCCCGGCAGCCGGCAATCTTCGGCACCTTTCATTTCGGCGGCTCCGACTTGCTCGGCTACCTGCTGGGCGAACGCGGCCGGCGGGTCTCGATCCTGCGCCAGCGCGTCGGCCAGGCTGACTACGCGCGCCAGCTCGGCGAACGTTTCGGCCGGCAGGTTTCGTTCCTCTGGGTCAACGATCCCGCCCGCGTGCTCTTCGACCTCAAGGCGGCGCTCGAGGCCGGCGATTCGCTCGCCCTGAAATGCGACCGGCTGGAATTCAGCGCCCGGGCCGAGCCGTTTCAGTTCCTCGGCGCGCGCCGTTTGTTTCCCTTCACGATTTATCATCTCGCCCTGCTCTTCGACCGGCCGGTTGTGTTTTGCACCGCCGTGGCGGCCGGGTCTTCGCTGCGCGTCGTGGCCTCGCCGGTCTTTCACGCGGCGTCCGGATCCAGCCGCGAGGCGAACACCCAGGCCGCCCGCCGGCATTTCCAGGCCGTGCTGGTCCAGTTGGAGGCTTTGGTCCGCCGGCATCCGTATCTTTGGTTCAACTTCCGGCCGCTCAATGCCGGGGCGCCGTCGACCTAGCGGTCAATCCACTCCCATGGCGCTTCGCCAACTCTGGTACTACCCGGTCTACTACGGCACCCTCCTGCTCTTCGGCGCCGGCGGCTTTGGTCTTTGCGTCCTCAGCCTGCTGGCCGGCGGGCTGCCGCCGACCGACCGCACGCAACGATTCTTCCAGCGCCTCATCCACCGCCACCTGGTCTTCTTCCATTGGTGGTGCGACCGCGCCGGCCTGGTCCACGTGCGCTATGACGGCTTCGGGACCTGGCCCGCCGGAGGCCGGGTGCTGGCCGCCAACCATGTGTCGTTGATCGACGTCACCTGCCTGCTGGCCCGCTTGCCGGCGGCGTTGTGCATCTTCAAGCCGGCCATCCGCCGCAACCCGGTGCTCGGCGCCGCCGCGCGTCGCGCCGGCTACCTCGGCAACGACGGCGGACACGATCTCGTGCGCCTCGCGGCGGACAAGGTCGCGGCGGGCCAGACCCTCGTCATCTTTCCCGAGGGAACTCGCGCGCCGCCCGACGGTCCGCCGCTGCCCTGCAAGGCCGGCGCCGTGCTGATCGCCCGGCGCGCGCGCGTGCCGCTGCAACTGGTGCGCATCACGACCGATTCCGATCTTCTCACCAAGGGCCGCGCGTGGTGGCGGCTGCCGCGCTTTCCCGCCCGCGTCACGATCACGGCCGGCCCGCTCGTCCCGCTGGATGCGCCGGCGAGCACCGCGCGGCTGACGGCCGGCATCGAGGCTTGGTTCCGCACCGCAACCCCCGCGCCCGAATTTTCTCCGCGCCCATGACCGCCGCCGCCACCCATCTCGTCCTCCTGCCGGCCTACAACCCGGGACCGCGCCTCGTCGCGGTGGTCACCGAGGTCCTGCGGCACTGGCAGCCGGTGCTCGTGGTGATCGATGGCAGCACGGATGGCAGCGAGCGGCCCGTCCTCGACCTGGCGCGGGATCAGCCGGCGCTCACCGTGCTGGTGCTTTCGCGCAACGCCGGCAAGGGCGCGGCGGTGCTGGCCGGCGCGGAGCTAGCCCGGTCGCGCGGGTTCAGCCACGGGCTGGTGATGGACGCCGACGGCCAGCATCCGGCCGCCAGCATCGGCGAGTTCATGGCCGCCTCGATGCGCTCGCCGCGCGCGCTCGTGCTCGGCCGACCCATCTTCCCGCCGAACATCCCGGCGGAACGTTTGCACGGCCGCAAGCTGAGCACCGGGCTCGTTCGCCTCGAGGTTCTCGGCCACCGCATCGCCGATCCGCTCTTCGGCTTCCGCGTCTATCCGCTCGGCCCGCTGCTCGCCGTGCTCGGTTCGCGCCGCGGCGGCCGGCGCTACGATTTCGATACCGAGGCGGCGGTGCGGCTCGCCTGGGCCGGCGTCCCGCTTCGCACCATCGCCGCGCCGGTCCGTTACTTTTCCCGCGCCGAGGGCGGCGTTTCCCATTTCCATTACCTGCGCGACAACGCCACGCTCGTGTGGCTGCACGTGCGCCTGCTCACCGAGCTGCTGTTCTGGCGCTGGCCCGCGCTGCTCCGTCACCGCCGGCCCGGTCTCGTCGCGGCGGTCCTGCTCCTGCTGCTGGCGGTCGGCGGGACCCGGGGCGGGGGGGACGAAACCGATCCCCTCGTCGCACCCAGTCACCGGCTGGGGCCCGCGGCGCCGGGATGGCGCGACCTGGTCGGCGCCTTTGCCCACAACACCGACGTGGCCGCCACCTTCACCGAACGCCGCTACTTTCCGTTCAAATCCGCCCCGGTTGAACTCGCCGGCGTGGTGCGCGTCTCGCCGACCCACGGCCTGAGCCTGCACTATGCCGCCCCGGCGAACCTCACGGTCATCCTCGACGCCGAGGGCATGCTCCGGCGCAGCGCCGCCGGCGAACGGTCGCCGCCCGCCGACCCGCGCGCCGCCGGCGCGACTGCCGCCCTCCGGCACATCGTCCGCCTCGACCTGGCGGCGCTGGAGCCGGACTTTGAGCTCTATGGAGAGCGCGAGGGCGCCACCTGGTCCCTCGCCCTTGTGCCCCGGTCGGAATCGCTCCGCCGCAGCGTCGGCCGCATCACCGTGTCGGGTGCTGCCGCGACGATCCGCCGCGTCGAGATTCGCCGCACGCCCCAGCAGTCCGTCGAGATCCTCATCGACCCGCCGGAACCGCCGGCGGTGTTCACGCGCGAAGAGTTGCGCCGGTATTTCCGGTGAATGGCCCATGCAACGCCTTGGTCATTCCGGACGAAGTGAAGAACCCGCGGCCCCGATCGTGACCGCGGTTTCACGAGCCCGGATTCTTCGCGACACGCGGGAAGACCGGCCAGGTGCCGGGATCCCGGTCGGCGGCACCGGCGTTTCCGCCCGCCAGCAGCTGTTCCCATGACCTTTCGCCGGCGCCAACTCCTGGGCTGGAGCGTGCTGGCGGCCGCAGCCGCTCTCGGCGGCGCGTGGCTGCTCCGGTTGGACTACGCGCGCAAGGTTTCGACCGATGTGCTCGACCTGATCCCCGCCGACGAGCAGTCGCCGGAACTCACCCTGGTCCGCTCACTCGCGAGCCAGGCGGAGGCGCGCACCATGATGTTCGAGCTCACCGGCCCCAACGGACGGCCGGCGCCGCCGCCGGCGGCCGCGCGCTTCGCCGCGGACCTCGGCCGGGACCCGGCCTTTGCCGACGCCGTGGTTCCAGGCGATTCCGCGAACCGCGACGCCCTGGGCCGCGAGCTCTTTGCCCAACGTTTCCCGCTCCTGTTCCCCATCTGGCTGCGCGAGCGGGCCGAGGTCTACGCCGCCACCCGCGGGGCCCCGGCCGGCCTTTCCGCGTGGCTCGCCCGGGACACCACGCAGGCCCTCAACCGTTTCCTGGGGACGCCCGAAGCCCTCGCATTCCAGGACATGATCCCCGCCGATCCCCTGCTCCTCCTCCCCGGTGCCCTGGAGCGATTGGGCGAGGGCCTGGGCCCAGCCGCGGCTCCTTCCCCGGGCCAGCCCGCTCCCGCGCTGGTCTGGGCGCGGCTGGCCGCCTCGCCGCTGAGCGAAGCCGGACAAGGGCCCGCCTTCGCCGCCATCGCGCGCGCCACGGCATCGTTGCGCACCGCGTTTCCCGGCCTGGTCGTCGCGGACACCGGCATCAATCGCTTCGCCGCCGCGAGCCGGGCGCGCATCGAGCACGAGGTCGCCTGGCTCAACGCGGGTTCGCTCGCGGCGGTCCTGGCAGTGGCGTTCACCTTCATCCGCCGCGCGTCCCGCGGCTTGCACCTCGTGCCGGTCGTGTTGCTCTCCGTCCTCGGCGCGTGGGTGGCGGCCACGCTGGTGTTCGCCCGGCTGCATATCATGGTGTTCGCCGTCGGGTCCCTGTTGACCGGCGTGGCGATCGACTACGGGTTCTATCTCTTCATGCAACCGCCGGCGGCTCCGACCGAGGACTACTGGGCCAAGGTCCGGCGCCTGGCGAAGCCGTTGCTCGCCAGCTGCCTCACCACGGTGGCCGGCTTCGCCCTCCTGCTCTGCTCCGACCTGCCCTTCATCCGCCAGCTCGGCGTTTTCGTCGGCGCCGGCCTGCTGTGCGCGCTGGCGGCGGCCGTGGTCTATTTCTCCACGGTGAAAGATCCCTTCCTGGAAGCGCGGGCGTTTCCGCGCCGGCCGATGATGCCGCCGCGATGGCGGCGCCCGGGACGCCGCCTGCTCGTCGCCGCGTGGCTCGTCGCCTTGCCGGGCCTCGCGCTCCTGCACTGGCGGGACGACATCCGCGACCTCGAGATCTCGTCCCCGGAATTGACGCGCGAACACGACCGGATCAGCGCGCAGTTCGGCGACCGGGCCGACCGGACCGTTTATCTCACCTACGGCGCCACGGTCGCGGCAGCGCGCGGCGCGCTCGAAAAACTCGAGGCCTGGCTGCAGACTGCGGGCGCCGGCCGCACCCGGGCCGTCGGGCTCGGCGCCGTGGTGCCCACGGTCGCCGAGCAGGCGGGCGCGCGCGCCTTTGTGGCGGAGCATCCCGATTTCCCCGCGCAACTCCGCCACGCGCTGGCGGACGCCGGTTTTGACGCGTCGGGATTCGCGTCCTTCTTCTCCGCCTACGACCAGTACGCCGGCGCGGCCAGCGCCAACGACGTGGCGCCCGCCCTCGTGGCGCTGCAGGCGAAACTCACCGGGCCGGCCAGCCTGCTGCTCCACGCCGGCCGGCCGCTGAGCTGGTTCATAACCTTGGTGCGCGATGCGCCCCGTCTCGCTCCGCCCGCCGCCACGCACACGGTGAGCACCAGCCAGCTCCAGTCGCTGAACGGCTTGTTCCGTCGTTACCGGCAGTCGGCGTTGCGGCTGAGCCTGGTCGGCTTGGCGATCATCGGCACCGGCGTGCTGCTCACCTACGGCTGGCGCGATGGCACGAGGATCTTCGCCATCCCCTGCGGCGTGTGCCTCGGCCTGTTCGGCGCCTGCGGCTGGACCGGGCACCCATTGAACTTGTTTCACCTGCTCGGCGCGTTTCTCGGCGTCTGCCTGACGCACAACTACGCGATCTTCTCCGCCACGTCGGCCTACCGCGGCGAAGCGCCGCCCGTGTCCGTGCGGCTGTCGGCTCTCACGACCGCGGCCTCGTTCGGCGTGCTCGCGGGCAGCGGGATTCCCGTGGTGCAGGCGCTCGGCTCGACCGTGGCCCTGATGGTCCTCGCCGCGCTGGCGGTGCTGGAGTTCGAGCACCTGCTGCCACTGGGGAAAAAGCCATGAGCCACGCGATGCTCCAGGCCTGGGACCGAACCGTGCGCCACCACGGACCGGAGCGCGCGGTGGTACAGGCGGACAACGGGACTGAGCTATCCTTTGGCGAACTCGACGCCAGTGCGACGTCCTGGCTGGCGACCTGCGGTGTCGACGCCCGCCAACTGCGCGGCCGTCCCGTGCTGTTCGCGGAGCCCAATGGCATCGGTTGGCTGCGGATCTTTCTCGGCCTGCTCAAGGCCGGGGCGGTCGCGGTGCCGCTCGACGCGACGGAACCACGCGCGGCGCAGCGACACATCGCGGGCGCGCTCCGCGCCGCCGCCTGGTGGAATGGCACCCGGCTGGAACCCCTCGCCCGCTCCCGGTGCTACCGCGACCCGTCCATCTGCCTGGTCAAGCTCACGTCGGGCACCACCGGCCGGCCGCAGGCGCGGGTGTTCACCGCCGGACAACTGCTCGCCGATGCGCGCCAGGTCACGGCGACGATGGGCCTCGGCCGCCGGGACCTGAATTACGCCCTGATCCCGCTCGGACATTCGTACGGTCTCGGCAACCTGACCGTGCCGTTGCTCGCGCCGGGCGTGCCGATGGTTTGCGGCACGGCGCCACTGCCCCACGCCATTGCGGCGGATTTTGCGCGGTGGCGGCCGACGGTCTTCCCGGGCGTGCCCGCGATGTGGCGCGCGTTGGCGGCGTCCCCGCTCCGGTTGGACAGCCTGCGGCTCGGGATCTCCGCCGGCGCACCGCTGCCGCCCGAGGTGGCGCGCGCCTTCGCGGCGCGGTTCGGCCGGCGCCTGCACGGCTTCTACGGCTCGAGCGAGACGGGCGGCATCGCCTACGACCGGACCGGCTCCGCCACGCTCGCCGGCGGCACGGGGCGCGCGTTGCACGGAGTGAAGCTGACCGCCGCGAGCGGTGCGCGACTGCTGGTCGCGAGCGCCGCGGTGTTGACCCATGGCAATCGCCGGCGTTCCGGAAGACTGGGTGCATGGCTCATGCCGGATCGGGTAGAGCTGGGGCCCGACGGCGGCGTGCGGTTGTTGGGCCGGCGCGGCACGACCGTGAAACTTGCCGGCCGGCGGGTGAACCTGCGCGAAATTTCCGACCGGCTGCTCCATCTGCCGGGCGTACGGGAGGCCTGGGTGGGCATCAACAGCGGGGCCGACCCAGGGCTCGGCGCCGCCGTCGTCACGGACAGAACGCCGGCGGAATTGCGGGCCGCGCTGCTCGCCGCCGCCCCGGCTTGGAAGGTCCCGAAAATACTGGTCGTGCTCGCCGCGCTGCCGCTGACGACGCGGGGCAAGACGGACACCCGCGCGCTGCAGGCGCTGGTGTTCGACCGGCGCGGGCCGAAACCTTAGTTTTCCCCGGCCTTCGACGCGAGGGCGGCGAGTCCCTTCGCCGCCGGCGCGCGGAACGGAGTCCGCGCCCGCCCGTCGGCGCGGGAACCCCGGCCGGCGCATCGCCGGCGCGAGCTCATTTCGGCTCGACGCTGTCGACCACGCCGCCGGTGACGGCGTATTTCATCACATCGCCCGGCGCGAGGTGCTCGACCGGACGGATGCGGTCCCGCTTCACCAGGTAAAGCTGCCCCGCGACATTGTAGGCCTGCGGGACGTAGACGGAGACGAACCCGGCGCCGAGCTTGAAGTTGTCCAGGTCTTCGCTGGTGAGAAAGCCGATCATCCAGACCTCCTCGGCGTACACGTTGACGAGCACGGAATGGGTGAACCGGCGCTTGTTGCCGACGAACGCCTCGAAGAAATCGCGCAACGTGGAGTAGATGAAGCTCACGCCGGGGGTCTGTTCGAGCCAGCCATCCAGATGCTTGAACATCCGGCGCATGAAAAAATACGAGGCGAACCATCCGACCAGCACCACGGTGCCCAGCACGATCACGAAGCCGAGGCCGGGATATTTCACGTAGGCCCGCAGGAGGCCGTCCACTTTTTCAAATGCCCAGACGAGCGTCACAATGGTCAGGCCGATCGGAGCCAGCACGAAGATGCCCTGCCAGAAATACCGCAACAGGCGGCGGACGAGGAGCGACGGAGGGGGTTTGGGGTGGCTCATCCGCGAAGTGTCGCGCGCGGGCGGGCGCGCCGGGGTCGGCTCAGCTTCACGCCGAACAAGGAGGCTTCGATCTCGACGCACAGCGGGGCGCGGCACAAGTCGGCCCGGAGATAGGTTACCCGGTCGGTATCCACCACCAGGCGCTCGGCCAGGAGCGCGGCCACGCGCGGTTGGTCCGCCGCGTGACGGAGGTAGACTTTGAAGTGCCGGGTCGAGCGGCCGTGCTGGTCGAGATTCGGCCCCAAACCGCAGGCGCGGGCGATGCCGCCCAGGTTGACGAGCGTGCAGTCGAGCTGCCGGCCGAGGCTCAGCGGCGCGACGGTGGCATGGCCGCGGATCGCCGCGGTGCCGGAGATGAAGACCGTGGCCCCGCTCAGCCCGGGCACGATCGTCGCGCGCGCGAAGCTGGGGGGCCGCGGCCCGAATTCGACCGGGTAATGGTACGCGGCGACCTGCAGCGGATTTTCCACATGCTGCGGGGCGAGGCGGCTCGCCGCGAAGATGACCGTGAGCGCCCCGGGCCCGCCGCCGACCGCCGACGCGGCGGGCAACGCGGCGTTGAAGCCGGCGCCGAAGCGGCGTTCAAAGGCCAGGGACCGGCCCCGGCAGAAGATGCGATAGTTCTCGAGCCCGCCCGGTCCCGTTTCGTTGATGGCCGGAACGTAATTCCAGATCCGAGCCAGATAACAGCCCTCCGTTGCCTGAAAGATGGCGTCGTAAATCCGGCCGGCATTTTCCTCCAGCCCGGTCGTGGCCGGCACCGTGGCGGCACCGAGCAGCCAGTCGCCGGCCCGGCGAAGCGACAGCGGCCCGCACCTCCCGGCCGGCACGGCCGGGCCGAAGAGTTCCTCCACGCCGGAACCGGCGAGCACGGCCAAGCCCGGGATGGACTCGGCGCCATTCCCCAGCGAGATGCGCAGCTCGTCCCGACGAGCGAGGCTGGTGGCGGCCAAGGTGGTCATGGCTGGGAAGCGTCGCGACCGGATTCCTTCGCCTCGCCGCGCAACGTTCGCCGCCGCAGCAGGTGCCACCCGGCGGAGACGACCACGAGGAGACCGGCGGCGGCCAAGGCCAGCCGGCCATTCCCCTGCGTGATCGCATCGCCGCCGAGCACGAGCGCCACAATGTATCCCGCCATGACCAGCAGCGAAACGGTGAGATAGGGCAGCAGCGGCACCCGCATGACGCCGAGCAAATAACTCTGCGCCCAAAAAGGCGGCCCCGGCGTGAGCCGCACGATCAGCGCCAGTTGCCAGGAGCCGCCGGCGGGAATCTCCGGCAGCGGCAGGGCAAACCACGCCAGGACGCCTCGTACCACCGGGCGCAGGGCGCGCGTCGCCAGCCAGTAGCTCAGGAGCAGGTTGACCGTCACGGCCGCGAGCGCCCAGACGATGACCCAACCCGGACCCAACGTGGGCCCGAAGAGGGGACCGGCCGCGAGCGTGAAGGCCATCATGGGGAAACCGACGGCGGGCAGCAGCGCCATCGCGAGGAAGAACGCCACCGGGCCGGCTCGCCGCAAGGCTAGCACCATGCCCTCCGCCCCGGCTCGCACGTCCGCGTTGAGCGCCAGCCACACCAGGAGGCTGATCATCGCCACGAGGCTCGCGACCAGGAGAGAGTGCCGGAAGGTCCACCAGCGACCGAAAGGATGACTGGTGGAGTCCACAGTTGGGCCCAGCATACGGCCGGAAGATCGCCCCGTCAAAGCCTGCCATGGGCGGTCTTCACCCCATGTCCCTGCTCATCGCCTCGCCGTCGAAAACCAGCGATCGGTCGACGGCAGGCGCACCTTTCCCCTCTCGCGCTGTCGTTCAACGCGCCTGCGGCCGGCCGCGGCACTGGTATCCGGCCGGGCCACACCATGAAATCCACCCTCAAACTCGCCCTGGCGTGCCTTGCCCTTTGCCCCACTCTGCTGGCCTCCGCGCCGGCGCCCGCGCCGCCCTGGGCCACGAGCGTGTTGACCTTCGAAACGGGTTCGCTGTGGGAAATCGGCACCGGCACGCCCTTCGCTTACCAGTTGCTGCCGGTGCAGCTGTCGTGGCGATCGCGGGAGTTCTGGGGCCACGATTTTGCCGACGGCTCCCGACTTGTCCTCCGCCATCGCCTCGCCCTCCTCGCCGACCTCGTCCGCCATGGCCCGGAATCGCGCTACGTCGGATTCTCCGGGTCGCCCTCGCTCGAATGGTGGAACCGAACCGGGACCTGGTCCCTGTTCTCCGGTGCAGGCGGAGGCTTTGGGCTCACCGATTCGCGCGGGATCAAGGGCGGCCTCGGCCAGGATTTCACGCTGAACTGGTTCATCCGGGGCGGCCTCGAACATGTGCTCTCGCGGCGGCGCAGCGTGAGCGCGGGGATCATGTATCAGCACATGTCGAACGGCGGCATGACGAAACCGAACCCGGGCATCGACGCGCTGGGCTTCACGCTCGGCTGCGGCTGGACGCGCTGAAAGGTGCCCCACCTCCACCCACCCCACACCCGAACAGACACGAATGCGACCGACAGGTTTTCAGCCGCGGATTGCCCCGATGACACGGACAAAGCTCCCCCGCCTTATCCCATGTGGCTCCTGATCATCGTCAATTTGGCCGGGAAGCTGGCGGCCGTCCTCCTGTTCCGGACCGATCTGGCCACGGCCCTGGCGCTCTGGTTCGGGCCCGACCTTCTCGTCGCCTATCATGTGTTTGTCCCGCGGGCGCAAGGCCTGTTGCGCCTGCACCGGCGCTTCGCGACGCCGCGGCGCGAAGTGTGGCTGACCATCGACGACGGGCCCGATCCGGTGGACACGCCGCAAATTCTCGCCTTGCTGGCGGCGCACGAGGCCCACGCGACCTTCTTTGTGATCGGCCGGAAGGCCGCTTGCCACCCCGGGCTGATCCGCGACATGACGGCGGCCGGACATGAGGTGGCACACCACACGCACACCCATCCACTGGGGGCCTTCTGGTGCGCTTCGCCCACCTCCGTGCGCTGGGAGCTCGATGCCGGCCGCCACGCCTTGCGCGCGGTCGGCGTGAAGCCGGCGCGATTCCGACCGCCGGCCGGGATCAGGAATCCCTGGCTGGCCAGTGCGCTCCGCGCCCGTCACTTGACCGCCGTTGGCTGGAGTGCCCGCGGCCTCGAGCGCTGGCAGCGCGAGCCCGGCGCTGTCGCCGATCGCGTCCTGCGTCGCCTGGCCCCGGGTGCGATCCTGTTGCTGCACGAAGGGCCGGGAGTGCCGGCGCTGGTCCGCGTGCACGCCGTCCGACTCGTGCTCGAGCGCCTGCGCGACCAAGGCTATCGCTGCGTGGTGCCGGCTGCCGGCCAGGTCGGGTGAATGGAGTTCAGCCCGCGACCAATGCAAAGCGGGATTCGGACATCCCACCCTATCATCAAACTACTCGAACGCGCTGCCGAGGGATGTGGCCTCCCGCGCCGAGGTTTCGGCGGGGATCCGAGCCGGGCGGAAATCAGTTCCGCTTGTCGTGATTCCGATTGTCGTGCCGGTCCTTGTCCCTGTCTTGGTCGCGCGCGTTGCGGTTGTCATCCCGCCGGCCGTCGCCCCCGCGGTTGTCCGGGCGGTCGGCGCGCCGATCGTCGCGCCGGTTGTCGTCGCGCAGCCGCACACGGGTGCCGAAATAGTTGGCCGGATACCGGGCGACCACCTGCTGGTGGTAGGTGTAGGGTCGGTCGGTGAACATGCTCAGTGTGACGCTGCGGTTGAAATCGACGCGCACCGTGTCAGGCAGCCTCCGGCCCGAACGCCACTGGCCGCGCTCGAGGTAAAACCAGGTTTGGTCCGACTGCCGGTAATAGACGTCGTCGGCCGGGTAATAATAGTAGGCCTGGTTTCGTTGATACCAGTGCCCGCGGCGCGCCCATGGGCCGGGAGCGCTGGCGTCGTTGTCCGGCACCACCACCACCACGGCCGGCGGCGGCGGCGGGGCCCGGCGGCCGAGCCGGATGTCGATGGTGAGGTTGTCCATCAGGTCGGCCCGGACGCTGACGACGGGAAAGGCGGCCAGGACCAGCGCCGCCAGGAGAATTTTGGGATTCATTGTGAAGGGTGACCCGGCGGAGGCCAAAGTGTTACTCCCCGGCCGGCGATTTCCGCTTCCTTGCGGGTTACACCGTATCGCACCACCATCCGGTCTGGTGTTTAATGGTTGCAGCGAAAGCGTCCGACCCCGGAAGGACCACGGGGCGGGCGGCTTTCGGCCTCAAGGACGCGAACGCCCGAACCTCAGTCCACAAAATCATTTTCCCCCACTCGCCATCTTCTGCCGCCGGGCTTCCCGTGCCATGTGCCCCGGGCGACCTGGGGTGCGGTGAAACCGGCGGCGCGAAACCGCGGAGCACCGTGTCATGAAGCCCAGATTTCCTCCCGTGGCTCCCACCCGGCCCGGGCCTTCGCCGCGGCAGCGACCGGGGCCCCGGTCCCGCCGCTTGCCCGAGCAATTCCGATTGCGGCTGTTCGTGGCCGGCGCCACGACCCGATCGAGCCTGGCCATCCGGCAGGTGCGGGAGCTTTGTGCGGCCGGGCTCGCCGGAAGCAGCCAGCTCACGGTGATCGACATCTACCAGCAGCCTGAACTGGCGCGAACCCACCGGGTCGTCACAACCCCGACGCTGATCATCGACCTGCCCCGGTCCGTGCGCCGTTTCATCGGCAACCTCGCCAACATCGCCGGGCTCTTCGTCGACCTGCAGGTCAGCCCGCGCGAAAAGGTCGCGCTATGAAGGCGCACGCCCCGCGGCGCCGCCGCGAGCCCCCGAAGGCCGGCCGCGGCGCGCCGCTCCACCTGCGCACGCGGCTCGCCATTGCCGAGGAGACCCTCCGGGCCATCCGCAGCGGCGAGGTTGATTCCATGGTCGTGGCCGGCAAGCATGGCGACCGCATCTTCTCGCTTGAAGGCGTCGAGCACGCCTACCGCCTGTTGATCGAGTCCATGAACGAGGGGGCGCTGACGTTGACGGCCAACAAGTTGATCCTCTATGCCAACCGCGGCTTTGCCCGGATGGTCAAATACCCGCTCGAGCAGGTGACCGGCACTTCCTTCCGCCGCTTTCTCTCGGCGTCGGATCGCGCGATCCTGCGGCCGCTGATGCGACGGCCGGCCCCGGCCGGGGCGAAGGTCCTCGTAACCCTGATCGCCAGCGACGGCTCGATCCTTCCGGTGCAAATCTCCACGCATGTGCTGAGGCGGATAGGAATTGAGCGCGTGACCATCAGCATGGTGGTCACGGACATGTCGGAAGCCCAGCGGATCCAGGAATTGCTGCGGGCCCTGACCCACCGGGTGGTGCAGGCGCAGGAGGCCGAGCGGCGGAGCGTGGCCCATCTCCTGCACGGCCACATCACCCAGATGCTCTGCGCCGCGCTCTTCCGCAGCCAGGCGTTGGTGGACGCCCAGCCGACGCGCGACCCCCGCTTCGGACGCGCGGCCCTCAAGCTGCACGAGATGCTCGGTCGCACGGCGCGGGAGGTGGAGCGCATCTCGCGTGAGCTCCGGCCGGATCTCCTGGACCAACTCGGCCTGGGCGCCGCGGTCCGCGCCTGCACGGCTGAGTTCGCCCGGCGGACGGGCCTGCGCGTCGCGCTGACCGCCACGCGTCTGCCCGAACCGCTGCCGGCCGGCCTGCGCCTCGCACTTTACCGCATCCTGCAGGAAGCCTTCCGCAACGTGGAAAAGCATTCCCGGGCTCGTCACGTGAAGGTGCGACTGGCGACGGAGCGCCACGAGGTCGTGCTGACCATCTTTGATGACGGCATCGGCTTTGACGCCGGCCAGCATGCCACCCGACGCGAGGGCCGGGAAGTTCTCGGTTTGCTGGGCATGAGCGAACGGGCGGTCGCCGAGGGCGGGGTCCTCACCATCAAGTCGGGCCGGCAGGCCGGGACCGAGATCCAGGCGCGCATTCCGCTGCCCCCGGGCGCCACGCCGCTGGCGGCGTGAAACGGCGGGGCGACCACATTGCCGGCTCGATCGGCATGGTGGGGCACGGACGCGGTTCCGCGCCCGACGGCGAGGGGACTCGCCGCCCTACCAAGGTGGCCGCACCGGGCTCGATCGCCCCGCCCCCAGCCAGCGCAGGTGCGCCAGCGCGACCGCCAGGCCCAGGCCCGCGCCGGCCAGGACGTCAAGGAACACATGCTGCCGGATGGCGATGGTGGCATAGAGGATGCCGGCGCACCACAGCCAGTTCGCGCCCCGCACGACGCGGCTCGCCCCCAGCCGCCCGAGGTGGCGACCCAGCCAGATGGCGCTGAACACGGCGAAGGCGACGTGCAAGGACGGACAGGCGTTGCCGGTGGCATCGGCTGCTTTCAGGAACGCCACGGCGGGGTGGCGCGACCAATCGATGGTCGCAGCCGGCACGGCCGTCGGCCAGAAAAGGAACACGCCGAGGCCACTTGCTGCGAGCGCCACCCAGGCCGCCCCAAAGGAAACGAGCTCGCGGCGGTCGACCACCAGCGCCGGCGCCAGCAGGATGTAGCACCAGAGCGAAAGATAGAGCGGCAGTGCCTCCGGCTGGAACCCGATCCAGCGATCGATCGCCGTGAGCGGCATGATCGTAACCGGCCGGAACGGATGGTGCAGCACCTGGAAATAGGCGAAGAAGAACACCATCATGCCAATGGCAGTGCCGGCCATTTTGACCGGCCACCAGGTGAGCACGCCGCGCCACCATCGGCCCGGAAGGGCCGAGTCCGTCGTCGGCGGCGGGACGGCCTGGGCCGGACTCTCGCTGCTGAACCCGGCTTTCATTCGTCCGCCCTGCGACCGGCCGCGTGGAGCGACATGACCCCAAGGCGCTCGCAGAACATTTTCAATTGATCGATAACCGAGGTGGGAGCCGGCTCGCAGGCGATACCGGGAGATCGGGCGCGAGGAATCGCCCGCCAGCGGGCTCCGACCCGAACCGGCCCGGCGTGCCGGTTCAGTCCTCACGGAGCGCGGGCTCCAACCCGGGCCGGATCAAGCCCGCCGGCCGCGGAAGAACGAGGCAATGAAGAGCACGAGGAAGACAATGAAGCACACGCGCGCGACCAGCGCGGCGGCCCCGGCGAGGACGCCAAAGCCCAACGCGGCCGCGAGCACCGCAATCAGGAAGAAGACAATCGTGTAATAGAGCATGGGAAAGACGGTTCACGGGGTCCGGGCGCCGCGCAGCAGGCCGCCGGCTCCGACCAGGGCGGCGGCGATGCCGCCCAGGAGCAGCCACATGGTATGGTCGGTGGGCGACCCGGTGAAGAAGCGCGTGGCGCGGCCGCCGAGCGAATCATTGGCGGTGACGCCGTAGACAATGAGGATGATCCCGCCGATGAGCAGGATGAGAGAGAGGAGACGATTCATGGGAGGAGTTGTTGGGGCGACGGCGCGGGTTACGACTGGGTGTGCCGCGATACGTGGTGCGCGGCGTGGTTGGCCAGCCCGGCGGACTGGCGGGAGACGATTGGTTTTCGCGCCGCGGCGGTCAGGGCGGCCGCCGGTCGCCCCGAAGCCTCGCGCAAGCGCCGCGGTTGGATTGGTCCGAAGGGGACTGATTTGTCTCGGGTCGTCATGGGGAGAAAACCTGGCGCCAAGGGGCCGGGGAAAAAGGCGCGGCCGCCCCAGGGGCGGTCGCGCGAAGCAACGGGGCGATGCCGCCCGGGGACTCAGCTCTTCACCGACATATGGTTGGTCACGGAATTCACGCCGCGGACGTCGGAGGCCAGTTTCGTGACCAGGGACTTTTCCGCTTCGGAGGCGGCTTCACCGGTGACAAGCACCACGCCGTCGGTGGTGACGACCTTGGTCTTGAGCGCACTGGTGGACTTGTGGGCCAGCAGGGCGAATTTCACCTGGGTCGTGATGGAGGCGTCGTCGATCCTCTCGTCCGTGGTGGGCTTGTCCGTCACGACGATGTCATTCTGCACATTCTTCACGCCATCGATGTCCTTGGCGTAGACCTCGGTCAGTTCCTTCTGCGCCGCGTTGTCCGCCGTGCCGCTCAGCATGACGTTGCCATCCTTGACCTCGACCTTGGTGCTGGTGGCGCTGACGTTGCCCTTCACGAGCAGGCGGCCGCGGATCTTCATGGCCATCCAGGCATCGGACTTCTCGGGGAAGGCCGGCTCGACCTTGATCTGGTTGTTGACCCGGACCACGCCCGGTAGGTTCTCCACGGTGTCGGCCGCGAGGTCGCGATCGTCCTTGTCCTGGACCGTGCCGGTGAGCGTGACGACGCCGTCGTCCGCCTTCACCTTCACGTGGTCCTCGAGGACCGTGCGGTAGTTGTAGGAAGCCTTGGCGGCGTCCTCGATCTTGTGGTCGGTGGCAGACGACGCGAACAGCGCCAGGGGGGCGGCGATGGTGGCGACGAGAAGCAAACTGTTTTTGGTTTTCATATTCTGGAAGGGAGAGCATACGCGCCGGGCGCCCGCGCGCCTATGGGTCCTTACCCGCCCAGCGTCGGCCGCGGCCGGCGAAGGGAAAAAAATTGCCGGCGGGGGGCGACAATTCGCCCGCCGCCGGCAAGGAAAGGGACCTTTCGTGGGCCCGCCTCAGAACCGGATCGAGGCGCCGACGCGCCAATCGGTGTAGTTCCTCGTGGTGCCGCCACCCTGGGTGGTCAGTTCGGCGTAGAGCAGGGCGCGGGGATTGAACACGAGGTTCACCCCCGCGCTGAACTGCCCGATGTTGCGCTGCGGAGCGCGGGTGACGACGACGTAGTCGACCCCGTCGAGGGCGGCGTGCATGTCGCGCGCCCCGTGGGCGAATTCCCGCAGCCAGGCCGCGCGCACGTGGGGCTGCAGCGTCAGCGAGCCGAACTCCCAGTTCAACTGGGCCTGGACGCCGACCTGCGAGCGCAGCGAGCGGGCGGCCTGGTCTCCGACCCGGTTGTCAAAGCTGCCGGCGCCGGTCTCGGTGAAACCGTGGGCGCGCCAGCCGCCCAGCAGCACGCCGACGTAGGGCGACACGGACACCGCGTGCAGCACCAGCTCCCGCCCGGCGGAATAGTCGAGGAACCAATGGTGACCGGTGGTGCGCGAATCGGCCACGGCGGCGACGCCCGGGAACACCACGGGACGCGTGGAGCTGTAGCGATCCCAGCCGTAGCCGTAGGCCGCGTGGGCGAACCACTGGTCGTGGGTCCAGGCGGCGTGGAAGCCGACCAGCTTGGCCTTCACACTGCTGCGGCTGCCCGGCCGGCCCAGGCCGGCCACGGTCTCGCCGTAGTTGAAGAAGAGGCCGGTCGTGACCGTGGCGTCGAACGCCCGGTCGACCCCGACGAGCCCGGAGGTGGTCGTGAAGGTGCTCGAACCGACATCGCCGTCGCTGCGGCGGTTGCCCCGACGCTGGCTGGCGTCGAAATAATAGTTGTCATGACCGGGCGTCGCCCCGTTGTCGCGGATCAGCCGGTCGGTCAGCGCCGTGGCGCCCGCAAAGGCGATGTCGGACCAGACGGCGTAGCCCTGGGGGGACAGGGCGTTGAACGCGGCCGGGAACTGGTCCGCCCGCGGGACGGCGTCGAGCGCGACCGTGAGCGCCGGGCTGGCTTGCGCGGCGTTGGCCACGGCGGCCTGGTTGGGCGTCTGGGCGAAGCCGGCGAAGGGCAGCTGGACGAAGGCCACGTTCACGCTGGTCGCGGCATAGGTCACCTTGGTCGCCGTCGCGGCGCCCTGGGTGTTGATCGCATTGCCCGTGAGATTGGTGAACGCGCCGCTGACGCCGCCGGAGGCGGTCAGGAAGGTGAAGGACTGGCCGAGCGGGTTGAAGCCGCCGAGCAGGTCGACCTGCAGCGTGCCGGCCAGCACGGCGGAGCCCGCGATGGTCAGGTGGTCGAACGAGGCGCCCGAGGCGAGTTCGATGACGAGCGTCCCCGTGGCCGTCTGCGTGTAGTTGCCGGTGACCGTGATCGTGCCGGGCGAGTTGCCCGGGCTGACCGTGCCGCTGTTCACCAGGTTGCCGGCGACGGTGACGTTGCCGCCGAGGAATCCGCCCGCCGCGATGGTCGTGGTGCCGATGCTGGCGTCGGAAAAGAGCGCCCCGGCCCGGAGATCGACGGGCGAAGTCGTCGGCTGCGTCAGGGTGAGGCGGCCGCCGCCCTGCTTCCGGACTACGCCGCCGCCGGTGATGATGCCGCCGAACGTGCCGTCGGTCGTCTGGTTGAACACCAGGACGCCGGAACCGTTGACCGCCACCGCCTGGCCGGCGGGCAGCGTCGCCGTGGTGGCGACCAGGCTGCCGGCGTTGACGACGGTGCCGCCCGTGTAAGTGTTCGCCGCCGTGACGGTGAGGGCGCCGGCGCCCTGCTTGGTGACCGAGCCGTTGCCGGAAATCACGCCGCCAAACGAGCCGTCCACCGGCTGGTTGAAAATGAGCGAGCCGCTGCTGGCCAGGACGACGCCCTGGTTTGCCGGCAGGTTTGCACTGCCCGCGATGAGTGTGCCGCCGGTCACGGTGGTGCCGCCCGTGTAGGTGTTCGTCCCGGTGAGCGTCACCGTCGCCGTGGTGACGTTGAGGGAAGCCGGGGCGCTGCCATCGGCGATGTTGCCGTCGATGGTCGCCGTGGTGGTGCCCAAGGGCGAACCCTGCACCGGCACGGGACCCGAGGTGCCGGGCGTGACGACGCCGGTGCCGCTGACGAGCACGCTGCCCGTGTTGCCGCTCGGCGGCGGGGTCGCTCCGCCACCGGAGTTCGTCACCGTGACGACCGCGCCATTGGCATCATAGGCCAGGCCGCCGGAAAAATCGCCGCCGCCGGGGCCGCCCAGCGCGTTGATGGCGCCGGGTCCCGCGAAGGTGATGGCGGCGAGCGCCAGGGCCCGGGCGCCGCCGGCGCCGGCCGTGCTGGTGCTGCCGGTGAACGAAATGCTCGTGCCGGCGATGTAGTTGCCGAGGATCGTGTTCTTGTCGCCGATGGTGATGCCCGCGCCGGCGTTCCAGAAGACGCCGAGATCGCGGCCGCCGTTGGTCCCGAGATTGATGAAGGTGACGGTCGAGTTGACCGCCGTGGTCAGCGAGGTGCCGATCTGGAAGACCCAGGTCACTCCATTGTGTCCCTGGGCATCGAGGATCAGCGCGCCGGTCTGCGTCGCCGCGCCGTTGAAAGTATAGACGCCGGAAAACAGCGGGGCCATCGTGCCCAAGTCCACGTTCGAAACGTTGACCGAGGAGGCCATGCCCGCGAGGCCCACGTGGGCCTTCTGGACATCGGCATACGCCTGGCCCGTCGTCAGCGGCCCGGTGGCGATGATCGCCGCGGTCGATCCGCCCGCGGTGATGCCGCTCACGGTGGCCGGCGGGAAGCCGGTGATGTTGGAGGTGGCCGCCGACCAGAGGCCGACATTGCCGTTGACGATCGAGTTGGGGCCGGGGCCGCCGACACTGATCAGCGTGCCGCCGAGCAGCGCATAGTTACCAGCCGTCTGCAAAATTGACTGGGCGAACCCGCTGACCGGAGCGCAGGCCAGCGCAACCAGGGCCATGAGGGACAAAGGAACGAGATGCTTGTTGTTCATTGCCGCGATCATACGTGGAACCCTTTGCCGCGACTATGGGTCCTTACCCACCCGAACAATCTCACGAGCCGGAGCAAGGGGGCGAAAGCGGCGCCGGCGGCTATGCGGGCTTCACCCCTCTGCTCACCGCGGCGCCAAGCCGCTATACTGCGCGGCTCCCGGGCTCGCCCCCGAATGAACCCAATGCCGCCCGCCACTCCTCCCCTTCCCCCGTCGCTGCGGATCGGTGCCACCGCGGCGCGCGCGCTCGGACTCGCCGCCGCCTTTCTCATTGGCGGTTTTTCTGCCGCGGTGGCCGAGCCGATTCCGGCCGGTCCCAGGATTGGCGCGGGGCTCCACCCGGCGGCGCCGGCGAATGCCGACGGCGACGACGAGTTGCTGCTCGACCAAATCTTCCAAAGCCATCTGCCCAACACGCTGCGGGCGTATGCGCTCCGGCTCTCGGTGCACCCGCATTTGGGTGATTGGGACAACAAGGACCGCATGCGCGTGACGACCAGCCTGCGCTACGGGCTGACGAAAAACACCGAGGTCAGCCTGAGCAGCAATTTGTATTTCAGCCATGGCCACGGCAGCGTCCGGGCGTTCGACGACTACGGCGCGGCGAGCCTGCAACCGGGCTTCAAGGTCAATCTCGGCCAGCCCGTCTTCCGGGGTTGGGACACCGGCATCGGCGCGAACTACGAATTCCCCGTCGGTCATCCGGTCCCGGAATTGACGGATGGGCTGCGTCATTTCCGGCCCTTCGCCACGTTTTCGCACCGGCTCGAGCCGCATCCCGACGTGCGGATCTTCGTGGGCGTCCACGGCGACTTCATCGCCCGCACCGCCCTCGTGGGCGAGTTCGGCAGGAACGCCTTTCATGAAAGCTCCTTCGGCCTCACCGGCGGCTGGGTGATCGATCGCGGCAATCTCCATTACACGCTCGAGGCGGCGTTCGACACCACCCGGCTGCTCGGCCGCACGGAGGAGGACATCTATTCGCTCCGCCCCGGGATCATCTGGGAAATCCCCGTGCTCCACCACCGGCAGATCGTCAGCAACTGGATGGTCGGCGTCGCGGTGGAGGATACGTTCGGTCCCGGCGGCAACAGCGTGGGCGCATCCTTCCGGCTCCGTTACACCAGCGATCTCAAGAGCCGGTTTCACCGCACGCCGGTCCCGCCCGCACCATGACCGACGCGGCCGGGTCCGCCCCACACGTCTTTCTCCTGCGGAAAAGCGGGCAGCTCCCGCCGGAGTTGAACCATGAGTCCTTGTCCGCGTTCACCCTGGGGAAGCTCCGCCAAAACGGCATCAAGGTGCGGCTGGAAACCACGGCCCGGAAAGCCGACGCCGACGCGGCGCACCGGACTTCGGGCGAAGCGATCGAGACGGGCATGATCGTCGGCACGGTGGGCGCTCAGCTGGGCCTGCAGCATCCAGTTTCCACCGAACATCGTTCAGCTCCGGCTGTCGGAAAAGCCGGCGGCGGCGGCGACCCACCCCAAGCGGGCCGGGGTCGCCTCATGAACCAAAAGGACAACCATGAACATTCGACTTGATGGCCGGCGCGCCCTCGTCACCGGGGGCAACTCCGGCATCGGGGCCGCCATCGCCCGCGGGCTCGCCGACGCCGGCGCCCGGGTGGCGATCAACTATGTGACCCATCCCGAAGCCGCGGACGAACTCGTGCAGGCGATCAAAAAGCAGGGCGGCGAGGCGATCGCCCTCCAGGCGGACGTGGCCGATCCCGCGGCGGTCGCGGCGATGTTCCGGCAGCTCGACACCGCGTGGGGCGGGCTCGACATCCTGATCAACAACGCCGGGATTGACGGCGCCCGCGCCCTGGCGTGGGAGACCGATTTCGCCGCCTGGCGAAAGGTGATCGAGATCAACCTGTTTGGCGCCTTCCACTGCGCCCGCGAAGCGCTGCGGCGCATGGTGCCGCAAAAAAACGGCGTGGTGTTGAGCACCACCTCGGTGCACGAGGAGATCGCCTGGGCCGGCTACAGCGCTTACACCGCCAGCAAGGCGGCTGTCGGCATGCTCACGAAAACCCTGGCGCAGGAGGCGGCGCCCCACGGGGTGCGCGTGCTGGCGGTCGCGCCCGGCGCCATCAAGACGCCGATCAACCGCGCCGTCTGGAGCGATCCCGCGAGCCTGCGCGACCTGCAAAACAAGATCCCGCTCGCCCGGCTCGGCGAACCGGCGGAAATCGCCGCCATGGTCGTGATGCTGGTTTCGGACGCCGCCGCCTACGTGACCGGGCGCACGGTTTTCGTCGACGGCGGCATGACCGACTATCCCGATTTCGCCCACGGCGGCTGATCACGAGTCCCACCTCCTGAACTCAATGCCACACTCGGATCAACCCGCTCCCGGCGCACCCGGCATCGCCCCGCGCTGGACCTCCAGCGCCAAGGACGGTCTCGGCACCGCCTACCATACCAGTTCCCGCCTCTGGTTCACCTTGAGCCACGGCATCGTCAACGAGGTCTATCATCCCCACGTCGACACGCCCAACACCCGCGACCTGCAGTTCCTCATCACCGATGGGGAGACGTTTTGCCACGAGGAGAAGCGCGACCTCGACCATGTAACCGAATATCCGGAGCACGGCGCGCTCTTCTACCGGCTGACCAACTCGGACCGGCAGGGCCGCTATCGCCTCGTCAAGGAGATCATCGGCGAACCGCACTCGTCGGTGCTGCTGATCCACACCCGGCTCGAAATCCTCGATCCGAAGCTGAACGGCAAGCTGCGCCTCTACGCCCTGCTGGCCCCGCATCTGGACGGCACCGGGCGGAACAACTCGGCCCGCTGGCGCGACACGGAGGGCCGGAAGCTTTTTCAGGCTGTGCGCGAGGATGTCCACCTGGTCTTTGGCTGCGCGCCCGACTTTGCGCGGCGCTCCGTCGGTTACGCCGGGGCGAGCGACGGCTGGCAGGACCTGATGGACAATTTCAGGATGGATTGGGCGTTTGACCGGGCCGAGGACGGCAACATCGCGCTGACGGGTGAGATCGATCTGTCGCGCGGCTTGGAGTTCACGCTGGCGGTTGCGTTCGGGCGCAGCGCCCAGAGCGCTTCAGCCCAGTTGCTCCAGGCCCTGGCCACGCCGTTTGCCGATCAACGCCAGAAGTATGTCGACCAGTGGCAACGCACGCATACCGACCAGGATTTGAGCACCCGGGTGGGCAAGAGCGCGCATCTCGTGCGGCTGAGCCAGAGCGTTTTGCTGGCGCATGAGGACAAGACCTTCCCCGGGGCGTTTGTGGCGTCGCTCAGCATTCCCTGGGGCGAGACGAAGGATGACCGCGACCGCGGCGGCTATCACCTGGTGTGGGCCCGTGACATGGTGCAGACCGCGACGGCGCTCCTCGCGTGCGGCCGGAAGGAATCCCCGCTGCGCGCCCTCATCTGGCTCGCCTGCGTTCAACAGGGCGACGGCCGGATGCCGCAAAACAGCTCCATCACCGGCCAACCCTACTGGTCGGGCATCCAACTGGACGAGGTGGCCGTGCCCATTCTGCTCGCCTGGCGGGTGCGCCGGGCCGAGGCGATGCGCCAGTTCGATCCGTGGACCCTCGTTTCCCGCGCCGCGAGCTTCCTCATTCTCCAGGGCCCCGTGACCGCCCAGGAGCGCTGGGAGGAAAATTCCGGCTACTCGCCCTCGACGCTGGCCGCGATCATCGCGAGCCTGGTGTGCGCGGCAGAATTCGCGCGCGACCGGCCGGACCAGGCCACGGCGGAGTTCCTGCTCGTCTACGCCGACTGGCTCTCTTCCCGCCTCGAAGCCTGGACGGTCACCGATCGCGGCGAACTGCTGCCGGGCAAACCCCGGCATTACGTGCGCATCACGCCCGCCGCGCCAACGCCGCCCGATGGCACGGCCGATCCCAACACGGCGACCATCCCGGTGGCCAATGGCGGCGGTGAACACCCGGCGCGCAATGTCGTCGGCGGCGATTTCCTCCAACTGGTCCGGCTGGGCCTCCGCGCCGCGGACGATCCGCTGGTCGTCGATTCCGTCGCCGTCATCGATCACGTGCTCAAGACCGATCTGCCGCAGGGGCCATGCTGGCGTCGCTACAACCACGATGGCTACGGGCAAAAGGACGACGGCAGCGCTTTCGACGGCACGGGCGTCGGCCGGTCCTGGCCCATCCTGACCGGCGAGCTCGGCCACTACGAACTCGCGGCCGGACGCGATCCGCGACCGTTCATCGCGGCGATGGAAAAATTCACCAACGCCGGCGGCATGTTGCCCGAACAGCTTTGGGACGCGGCCGACCTGCCCGATGGGCGCATGAAACTGGGTGAACCCACCGGCTCGGCCATGCCCCTGTGCTGGGCCCATGCGGAGTACATTTCCCTCGTGCGCAGCGCGCAGGACGGCGTGGTTTTCGACCGGATCGAACCGGTCCACCAGCGCTATGTCGTCAAGCCGGAGAAAAGCCGCCATGAAATCTGGACCTTTGCTCATCCGATCCGCCGGGCGCCGCCCGGTAAGATCCTGCGCCTCATCGTCGCCGCCGAAGCGAAGGTCACCTGGTCCGCCGACGGCTGGGCCACCACCAACCACGCCGGGACCGCTGAAAACAAGGCGTTGAAATTGTGGTTCGTCGACCTGCCGACCCCGGACTGCGCCCCCGGGGCGGTGGTCGAATTCACCTTCTTCTGGCCGGAAGCGCAGCGGTGGGAGGGCCGCAATTTTTCCGTCGCGATCGAGGACCGGGTCGCGCCGGCGAGCCGCGGCGACCGCCGACTCCCGAGAGCATTCGGCGCCGGGCCGTGATGCCGTCGGGCGCAGGGCCCGGTCTTCCGCTTGGCACGGTTCGCGCCGGCGAACTGCCCGTTCGCCGCCCCGGGCGCCGCGAGCCGGCGCTGCCATCCGCCGCGATAGTCATATTGACGGCGATCACGTGCTGGGCCACGCGCACCGCCTCCAAGGTGAGAATGCCCAGGTGCCAGTCGGCCGATGCGGCAAAAACCTCCGGCCCCCGCCCGTGAATCGCTCCCTGTTGCAGCCGGGCACGCGGCAGCCAACGAGGCCGGCGCGGGCCGATCCGCCACAAGGCCGCCTGACATGCGGCACGCCGGCCGGTGAATTTCAAGCCGTTCCCAGCCAAGCCCGGGCCTGGCCCGCGTCGGCCTGGTTGAAGTAGCGGAGCTTCGCCTGCGTGAACGGCCGGCCAAACGCCGCCAGGCCGCGCTGCCATTTCTTGTCGCCGACCACGGCGAGCCGCTCGATGTCGGCAAAGTGTTTGGCGGCAAACTTGACGTCCTCCCAGGCCGCGCTCGCCTCCCAGCCGTGGAACCCGGCCAGGTCGAACATCACGCGCAGCTTGCCGTGCAGGTCGGCCAGGCGCTCAAAGACCGGCACGAAGCCGGCGTAGTCCTCCTTCGTCAGCTTGCCGCTGACCTGGACGATGAGAATCTTTCCGCCGTCTTCCTCGTAGAGTTGGATGGGCATGAGCGGATCCTTGGGTTCGAGGCGGGGCGCGATTTTCCCGATGCGCGCACCTTGGCATTCGGCGCCCTCTTCAGCCGTACCCCGCGGTTCGGTCAGACATTGCGGCGGAAGCCGCCCATCAAATAGATGATGAGGCAAACCAAGAGGATCAGGCCCAGGCCGCCACCGCCGATGGCGGGGCCGCCGAAATAGAAACCGCCGCCACCGAAGAGGAGGAGCAGAATCACGATAAGGAGGATCAGATTCATGGCCGCAGGATAGAGAATTGCCGCGCCCCAGCCATGGGGTGTAACCCGTTTGGAGACCGGCCGGATCGGGTCGCGTACATCCCGACCTGCTCCGCCATTACTGCCGGGCGGGACTGCTCGGGCCGGCCCGGACGGAGACGGCCGGCGACCCGGCCTTCGACGACACTGCCCTCTACGAGGTGCGCCGTATCGAACACTATCGGTTCCAGCACGGCGTCAACCGCCAGGCGCTGCCGCACCTGTGCGCGTTGTGGCGCGAGCTCGACCGCCTGCAGGCTGAAGTCCGTTTTCTGCGCGAACCGTGAGCACCCGCTCAGGCCAGTCCATTGTCCGCTGCGCGGAGCTGGGTCCGGAGCAATTTCGCCGCCTGTTCGTGGTGGCCGATCAGGCGCGCGATCAAACCGTTGGCGCCATCCACGCCCCGACCCTCCTCCCGCAGTTGTTCGACCATTTCCTCGTTCCGCGCCAGTAATTCGACCAGGATCAAGGCCGTGCACCGGCCGGACGGCTCGCGCCCCGACCCCAGGGGAGAGGCGTCGCTCGTCCCGCCCGGGCGCGCCGGGCCGACGCTTTCTCTGGCGGGACAGAGCATGACGGCACCGCGCGCAGCTGGGGAAAGTGACCGCCGGGGTGCCGTGGCAGTGGCTGTGGCCGGCGCGGCATTCCCGGATCTCCACAATCCCGATGGCGACAGCGGCCAAAAAGGCGATCGACGTTTGGGCTTCACGGGCGAGCGCATGCTAACCGACCGCGGGCGAACCTTCCATGGGGTCAAACCCTAACCGGCGGGGTCGCTCAGACGACCGTCACCTGGACCACGCTCTCAATCACGCCATTCGCTATTGCATACCGCGTCAGGCCGGCGGTGTCGTGGATGTTGAGCTTGTCCATGAGATGTTGCCGGTGCTTCTCCACCGTCTTGATGCTGATGCCGAGATCCAATGCGATCTGCTTGTTGGCCGATCCCTCCGTCACCATCTGCAGGACTTCGGCCTCGCGCGCCGTAAGGATCTTGCCGTTGGGCTTGAGGAAACCGTCGCGGTCCCGCGGGCGGCGGGCCCCGGCGTGCTGGCGCTTTCGGATCGCCGGGCTGAGATAACTATGGCCGCCCATGACTTCGCGAATGGCCGTCGTGAGGACGTCGGCCGAGGATTGCTTTTCCAGGAAGCCGGCCGCGCCGACGGCCAGCGCATGCTCCACGTAGGCGTCGTCACTGTGCGCCGAGAGAACGAGCACCCGGGCCGCCGGGTTGGCCGCCAGGATCTGCCGGGTGGCCTCGAGCCCGTTGAGCACCGGCATGGCAATGTCCATCAGGATGACGTCGGGGCGGAGCGAGCGGGCCAGCGCGACGGCCTCCCGGCCCGTTCGGGTCTCGCCGACCAGGCGGAATTGTCCGTCGGCTTTCAGCAAGGCGCCCAGGCCCTGGCGGACAATGGCGTGATCCTCGGCCAGCAGGATCGTGATGGGTTTTGACGTGGTCATGGTTTGGTTTCTTTCGAGGTGAATGGAATGTCGGCGCGCACCGTCGTGCCGCGGCCCGCCTTGGACTCGATGTCGAAGATTCCTCCGACCATCTCGACCCGCTCGCGCATGCCGACCAGGCCAAGCCGCTTGCTGCGGGCCTTGAGAATTCTCCGGACAGGAAAGGACTGGCCGTTGTCGACGATCTCCAGCCGGACGGCGCCGGGCACCTTGCTGATGGCGAGGGTGACTCGTGTGGCGCGGGCGTGCCGGGCGACATTGGTGAGCGCCTCCTGCGCCACGCGGAACAACACCGTCCGTTTGTCACTGGCCAGCTGCTCGACGCCGCGATAGGCCGTGAAGCGGATCTTCAGTTTCTTGCGCGCCGCCAGGCCCTCGCAAAACGCCTGCAGGGCCGGGATCAGGCCGAGGTCGTCCAGCACGGCCGGCCGCAATTCCCGCGCAAACCGGTGCACGGCGTCCACGGAACTCTCCACCAGCCGCTTCGTCCGGGCAATCTTGTCCCGCATTTGGCGCACCCCGACCGCGTTGCCATGGACGAGGGAGGAAAGCTCGACGTTGATGCCGACCAGGGTCTGCACGACCTCGTCGTGCAGCTCGCGGCTGATCTTCTTTCGCTCCTCCTCCTGTGCCGTGAGGATCTGGTGGGTCAGGTGGCGCAGCTTCTTCTGCATGGCCTGCGACTCCCCGAGGAGCGTCCGATACTCCTCCTTGCCCCGCGTGATGGAAGCCACCGAGGCGGTCAGCCGGCGGTTGGTCGCGGTAAGCTGGGCGGTGCGCTCGACGACCAGGCCCTCGAGCTTCATCGCGTGCTGGGCCAGCTTGATTTCGACCACGCGCAGGGCCTCCTCCGCCTTCCGGCTGGCGGTGACATCCTGGAAGCCGAGCAGGATTTTCTCGCGGCGGCCGGGTGCCTGGCTCAGCGGCCGGGCGTTGAGCAGGAAGGTGCGCTCGCCGCTGGCGCCGAGAAGACTGGTGACCTCGAATTCGTCAAAGGCCGCGCCCCGGGGCAGGATGTGCTGCAACCGCCGGCGCAGGCGGGGGAGGTTCCACCGGCCCGCATCGATTTCAAAAAACGTGCGGCCGTCGACGTCCGCCGTGGTGAGATTGAAGGTGGTCAGGAACGCCTCGTTGGCCTTCTGCACGCGGAAGCGGTCATCGAGCACCAGCAGTGGATCGCGCACCGTGCCGATGACGGCCTCGGCGAAATCCCGCGCGGCGACAATCCCGTGCTCGGCCTGTTTGCGCTCGCTGATGTCCACCAGCACCAGCACCGCGCCATCCACGCGACCCTCGACGGTGAGGTACGGCCGCACCCGCAACGAATACCAGTGCCCGGCCCCGTCCCGCACCTCTCGCTCTTGCTCGCAGCCGGTGGTGATGACCCCGTGGATCAGCGCCGGGAGATCCGGCAGGTCGAGATTGTGGCGGAGGTCCGTGACGGGCCGGCCGACGTCGTTCGCGCGCAGTTGGAATTGTTCTTCCGCCTGCAGGCTGAAGCGGCGGATGGTGAGGTCGCGCCCCAGGAGCAGGATGACGAGCTTCGTCGAGGTCTGGAAATTCGTCAGGTCGCCATTCAGCCGGTTGAGCTCGTTATTCCGGTTGGCCATCTCCTCGTTGACGGTGATCAGTTCCTCGTTGGTCGACTCGAGCTCCTCCTTGGAGGTTTCGAGCTCCTCGTTGAGGCTCTGCAATTCCTCATTGGCGGACTGGCCTTCCTCGTGGGAGGCATGGAGCTCCTCGTTCGCCGCCTCGTAGTGTTCCTGGACGGATTGCAGGAAGTCGCGGGTTTCCGCGAGTTCCTGCTCCAGGCTGGCATTGCGGCTGGATTCCTCCCGGCGCGTGAGCGGGGGCTCGCGCGGGACGGCGGCCGGGCCCCCGACGTCCGTGCCGGCCGCCTCCTTGAACAGGACCAGAAAGCGCCGTTCCGCCAGGTTCCGAAGCGGGACCACCTCCAGGTCCGCCACGCACCGCCGGCCGTCCAGCAGGAACACCACGCCGGCTTTGCGCGCGATCTCCCGGCCTTTTCGGGCCCGGTTGATCACGGTGCGCAGCGGCAGCATCAGGCCGTCGCGGGCCATTTTCAGCAGGTCGAATCGCGCCTTGCCCGTGGGCGGCTCGAGATAACGGCCGGTCGACCCGCGGAACTGCAGGATCTGCAGGTCGTCGTTGATCAACACGCCCGGCGGGGCGAACTGGTTGACGGTCACCCGGTCGGCCTCGCGCTCGGCATTGAGTTCGCCGCGAAAGGCCTGCGCCAGGCCGGCCGCGGCCCGTCCGGCGAGTGCCGGGCCGCGCACGGGATCGCCGCCCTGGGCAAGCTCGGTTCGGACCGGGAGCTGGAAGGCTTGGCTCGGTGCCGGCTTCCGGGTATAGATCTTATGCTTCTTGTCGACCGGCGCGAACTGGTCGGTGAAACCGCTGACCGATTCCGAGGCGCCGAGGAACAGGTAACCCCCGGGCTTCAGCGCGTAGTGGAAGGCGGGGAGCGCCTTCTGCTGCAGGCCCGGCTCGAGGTAGATCAGGAGGTTGCGGCAGGAGATGAGATCCATCCGCGAAAACGGCGGGTCGCTGATGAGATTGTGCCGGGCGAAAACGACCTGCTCGCGCAGCGACTTGATCACCTGGTAACCGCCGTCCTGCGGGACGAAGAAGCGCCGCAGCCGCTCGGGCGAGACATCCAAGGTGACGCTTTTCGGGTAGAGGCCGTGGCGCGCCTTGTCGAGGTTCGCCTCGCTGAGGTCGGTGGCGAAGATCTGCAGGCTGCGCGGACGACGGGATTTATCGGCCGCCTCCGTGAAAAGCATGGCGAGGGAGTAGGCCTCCTGCCCGGTGGAACAGCCCAGCACCCAGATCCGCACCGGATCGTCGGTCCGCTGGGCCAGCAGTTTCGCCAGCACCTTCGTCTTGACGACGCCAAAGGCGTCCGCGTTCCGGAAGAAACTCGTCACCCCGATCAGGCAGTCGGCGTAGAGGGCATCGAGTTCCTTCGCGTTGCCGCGCAGAAATTCGCCGTAGCTCTCGAGCGATTCCCGGTGGTTCAGCACCGCGCGCCGGGTCATGCGCCGGTGGATCGTGGCGGTCTTATAGAGGGAGAAGTCGACGCCGGTGTGGTTGCGGAGGAGCAGGAGGATTTTCTTATAACCTTCGATTTCGGGCCGCTCCGCCGTCGCGGCGGCGGCGAGCGGGGCCCCGCGCGGGCGGGATCGATCGACGGGGGGGCGATGCGCGACGACATAAGGATGCCGGGCGATGCGGGCCAGTTCCCGGGCGATTTGCGCGGGGGCCAGCACGGCGTCCACGCAGCCGGCCGCGACCGCGCTGCGCGGCATCGAGTCGTAGCGGGCCGAGGCATCCTGGGCAAAGGTGAGCCCCCCCTCGGCCTTGATGGCCTCGAGGCCCACCGTGCCATCGCTGGCGTTGCCGGAAAGGATCACCCCGACGGCGCGCTCCTGCTGGTCGCGGGCCAGGGCCTCGAAAAAGAAATCGATCGAGCGCGCAGCCTGGCCGTTTCGCGTGCGCGGCTGCAGCTGCAGCCGGCCGCGCGCGATGCCCATGCTCGCGTTGGGCGGAATGATGTAGACGCGGTTGGGCAGCACCCGCTGGTTGTTCGTGGCCTCGCACACCGGCAGCGCGGTCGTCCGGGCGAGCAACTGCGTGAGCGCGCTGTCGTGCAGCGGATCGAGGTGCTGCACCAGCACGAAGCCAAAGCCGGTGTCGAGCGGCAGCTGTTTCAGCAGCTCGGTGAAGGCCTCCAGCCCGCCGGCCGATGCCCCCACGCCGACGATGGGACAGCGCGGGCGGCCACGCTGCGAAGTGGAGCGTGCTCGGGAACCCTTGCGATCTCGTCTCATCCGCTGGTGGTTTCTCGCCAATGGCCGGGCGCGGCTCTTTGTATTGACCTGCACGGTCGGTGCCTCGTCAGGAGAACGAAGCTTCCGTCGGGGCCAACTTAACACTTCCTGACCACCAATAGCGATAAGGTTAGCGGTAAGGTATAACCCTACCTCGCCACCGAGAGATGTCCGGTGCGGTCGCGACTCCCGCGGTGGACACCCGTTTTCGTTCCGGTCGGCGACTCGCCTCCGCCTGGCTTGCCGAGCCAAGCTCGCCAAGCGAGCGAAGGCTGGCGCCCCCGCCCGGAATTGAACCGGGATCACACGTTTAGGAAACGCGTGCTCTATCCATTTGAGCTACGGGGACTAAGCTGGTGGCCAATCATTGCCCCGGCTCGGTAGAGGCAAATCAAAAATGCCCGTTGACAGGGTCGAGGGGAGAGCCAACCTTCCGACTCCTTTTCCATCAATGAGCGCCACCGAAACCAAGCAACAGACCCTCAAGCCCGAGGAAATTCCGCTGACCCAGCCGCAGCTGATGAGCCGCTATATCACGGACACGGGCAAGATTCTCCCGCGCAAGTACACGGGCCTGTCGGCCAAGCAGCAGCGTCGCGTCACGGCCAAGATCAAGTCGGCGCGCAATCTCCTGACGATGCAATAAGCCGTTGCCTAGGCAGCGCCTTCCGCCGGAGCATCCGCTCCGGCTTTTTTGTGCCCGCACGCCCATGCAGACCAAAGTCCATCGCCCCACCCCGGCCAACCTGCGCCGTCTGGCCCGCGTGCTGCGCCGCGGCGGGTTGGTGGCGATCCCCACCGAAACGGTCTACGGGCTGGCCGCCCACGCGCTCGACGCCGCGGCCTGCCGGGAGATTTTCCGCGCCAAGGGCCGGCCGGCGCACGATCCCTTGATCGTCCACGTTCTCGACCTCGCCCAGGCGGAACAGCTCGCCGAGTTCAATCCCGCGGCGCGCCGGCTCGCCCGCCGGTTCTGGCCCGGACCGTTGACACTGGTGCTGCCCAAGAAGGCCGGCGTGCCCGGTGTCGTGACATCCGGCGGCCCCACCGTGGCCCTGCGTTCGCCCTCGCATCCGCTCGCCCGCCGGCTCCTGAGGGCCGCCCGGGTGCCGCTGGCGGCGCCGAGCGCCAACCGCTTCGGCTACATCAGCCCGACCTCGGCGGAACACGTGGCCACCGGCCTGGCCGGCCGGATCGCGCACGTGCTCGACGGCGGCAAGTGTCCGATCGGGGTCGAGTCCACCATCCTCGACCTGACCAAGCCCGCCCGGCCGCGGATCCTTCGACCCGGGGCCATCACCGCGGACGAACTGGCCGGTTTCCTCGGCCGACCCGTCGCCACCGGCCGCCGCATCGGTCGCGGCAGGAAACGCCTGCTGGCGCCCGGCATGCTGGCGAAGCACTACAGCCCGCGGACCCCGTTGCGCCTGCTCCGGTCCGTCGAGGAGATTCCCGCCGACGTGGCGCTCGTTCGCCTGCGCCAGCCGGCGGGTCGGACTGCCCCAAACATTTTCTGGCTGAGCCGGCGCGGCCAGCTGGCGGAAATCGCCCGGCATCTTTATCGCGTGCTGCGCGCGGCCGACGCGGGCGGGTTTCGCGAGATTCGGATCGAACCCCTGCCGCCGGGCGCCGGCGGGCTGGCCGACGCGATCGCCGACCGGCTGAAGCGGGCGATGGCGCGCGGCTAGCCGGGCAGGACTTCCGCCAGCGTCGCCAGCAAACGCTCGTTCTGCGCCGGTGTGCCGACGGTGATGCGGACCCACTCCGGCAGGCCGTAGGGTTTGACCGGGCGCACAATCACGCCCCGCTGCTGCAAGGCCGTGAACATGCGCGTGCCGTCGCCCACCTTGACGAGCAGGAAATTGCCGCCGCCCGGCACGAATTCCAGCTGCAGCTTCCCCAATCCCGCCGCCAACTGCGCCCGGCCCGCCGTGTTCGCCCGGCGGCACCGCTCGACAAATTCCGTATCGTCCAAGGCCGCCAGCGCCGCCGCGACCGCGATGCCATTCACGTTGAACGGCTGCCGGGCCCGCTGCAGGAGCGCGATCAGTTCCGGCGCGGCATAGCCGTAGCCGATGCGCAGCGCCGCCAGACCGTAGATTTTCGAAAACGTCCGCAGGCCGATCACCTTCCTCCCTTCGGCCAGCAGCGGGCGGAGGTCGGGCGGATCGGGCAGGAAATCGACATACGCCTCGTCGAGCACGAGCACGACGTGCGGCGGCAGCGCCCGCACGAGCGCCGTGATCTCCGCCGCCGTGTTTGTGGCGCCGGTCGGATTGGCCGGGCTCGCGAGAAAGACGAGCCGGGTGCGGGGCGTGATCGCCGCCAGGAGCGCCGGCAAGTCCTGCCGCAGGCCCGGGCCGAGCGGCACCTCGACGGGCTTGGCGCCGAACAGCAGCGTCACGAGCTTGTAGACGACAAACGCCGCCTGGTGCATGACGCATTCCACGCCGGGCGCCAGGAAGACATGGCCCAGCAGCTCGATGAGCTCGTTGGAGCCGTCGCCGATGACAAACTGGTCCGGGCCCAGGCCGGTCTTTCGCGCGAGCTTCTCCCGGAGCGCGTGGTAGCCGCCATCCGGATAGAGATGGGCCTCGCGCAGCGCGCGTTCCGCCGCCGCCACCGCCAGCGGCGAGGGCCCGAAGGGATTTTCATTCGAGGCGAGCTTGATGATCCCGGCGGGATCGAGCCCCAGCTCCCGGGCCACGCCCTCGATCGGCCGGCCGGGTTCGTACACGGGCTGGGTCAGGATGCCCTGGTTCGCGAGCTCGGCATACGTCATCCGGCCAGCCCACCGTTTTCCGCCGGGTGACTCAAATGAAAAAGCGGAAGCCGCTCAGCGCCGCCGAGGCGGCCGGCTCTCGACCCGCACCCATTTCATGCCGGCCGCCTCGGCGGCCTTGATGCCGGGTTCGGCATCCTCGAATACGAGGCATTGGCCCGGCGCGACGCCCATCAGCGTGGCCGCCAGCAAAAACATGTCGGGTGCGGGCTTGCCGTGCACCACGTCCTCGGGGGTGACGACGACCGGGAAAAGGTTCTTCAGGCCCATGAGCTCGAGCGTATGGCGCACGATCTCGCGCGGACCGCCCGACGCGACGCTCACCGCGCGGTGCGCCGCCGCGGCCTTCCGCGCGAACGCCACGACGGCCTCGATCAGCTTCATCTCCGACCGGAGTTCGAGGAACAGCGCCTCCTTTTCGTGAAACACCTTCTCGACGTCGATGCGCAGGCCGTAATGCTCGGCCAGCAACTGCGCCACCCGGCGCGTGGGCACGCCGCCCAGGGAATAGAAGAGATCCTCGTTCAGCTCCTCGCGCAGCCCGGCCCGCTGCATGGCGCGATTCCACGCCCGATAATGCAGCGGCATCGTGTCCACCAGCGTGCCGTCGAGATCGAAGATGTAGCCGGCGAAGTCACCGGCCGGGATGTCGAGTTTCATGTCCGTTGGTTCGCCCGGGGCCCGCGCTCGCCCCGGCAGCGCCTGGGGCTCGCCGTCGTCGCCGGTGCGCCTAGCGCCGGCCGCCGCGCGTGAGCCGGCTCTTCGGCTTTTCGGGGGCGACCTGCGGCATGCCGCCGCCATCGAAGATGCCCGAGTACACGTAGGTGAAGCCGTCCACCTTCTTCCACTCGATGCTCTGGCCGATGAAACGCTCGATGCTCCGCGCGTCGCGCCAGGTCTCCTCGGTCACCAGGGTGAAGGCGTCGCCGGTCTTGTGCGCGCGGCCGGTGCGCCCGATGCGGTGCACGTAGTCCTCGGGATTCTCGGGCACGTCGAAGTTGATGACGTGCGACACGTCGGCGATGTCGAGGCCGCGCGCCACGAGGTCGGTGGCGACGAGCACCTCGTACTTTCCGGATTTGAAACCCTTGAGCGCGTCGGTGCGCTCCTGCTGGCTGCGATCGGCGTGCATCACGGCGCAGGTGTGCCCCGCGTGCTTGAGCCGGCTGGCGACGTAATCCGCGCCGCTCTTCGTGCGCGAAAAAATGATGACGCTGTGATACTGGGTCTGTTCCAGCAGGTGGGCGAGCAGGTCGAACTTCTGCGACTGCACCACGGGATAAAACGCGTGCGTGATCGTCTCGGCGGTCGAGCGCTCGCGATCAACCGAGATCTTGAACGGATCCCGCAACAACCAGGCGGCGAGCTGCTCGATCTCGGGCGGCAGCGTGGCGGTGAAGAAAAGTGTCTGCCGGTTCTTCGGCACCTTGTTGACGATGCGCTTCACGTCGGGCAGGAAGCCCATGTCGAGCATCCGGTCGACCTCGTCGAGCACGAGGATGTTGACCTGGTCGAGGCGCACCTCGCCCTGCTCCATGAAATCGAGCAGGCGGCCCGGCGTGGCCGCAAGCACATCGGGTCCGTGCAGCAACTCCTCGCGCTGGCGGCCGTAGCCCACGCCGCCGTAGACGACCGTCACGCGCAGGTCGGTGTAGCGCGCAAAACTCTTGAACGCTTCCTCCACCTGCACGGCCAGTTCGCGGGTCGGCTCGAGGATCAGCACGCGCACCGCGCCGTGCCGCTCCAGCTTCTGCAGGATGGGCAGCGCAAACGCCGCCGTCTTGCCCGTGCCCGTCTGGGCGGAACCGATGACATCCTTGCCGGCCAGGACCTGCGGGATGGCCTGCGCCTGGATCGGCGTCGGCACCGAATATCCCATCTGCTCGACCGCATACGCCAGCCGGTCATTCAACCCGAGCGCGGAAAAGGCGGTGTCCATCTTCGGCACTTCGGGCAGCGGCTTCGGGGCCGCCGGCGCCCGGTGGACGGGCGCGTGCTTGGCCGGGGCCGGCCGGCCTTGCGCCGGCGGTCGCGCGGGTTCCGCGGCGCGTTGGGCGTGGTGGCCGCCGCGTTTCTCCGGCCGGCTGGCGGTGGCCTTGGGCGCCGGCTTGTGGGCCTTGTGCGTGGGTCGGCTTTCCGGCTCCTTCCCCTTACCGAGGGACTGCTTGATCTTGGAAAATAGCTTACGAAGCATGGATGGTCAGGGCCAACGTATCAGGCTCGACCGCTGGCATTGCAACACCGCACTCGCTGCCGGCTTCGAACCGGACGGCCCCACGGTCACAAGCCGGCCTTGATCTTGTCGAGAATCGAAACCGACAGCGATTCGTCGCCAAACAGGCCCACGCGAATCTTGATGTGAGTCAGTCGTTTCCCCGAATTTTCGACGGTGATCTCCACCTTCTTGTCGAGGGCGGTGCGGGCGACGAACACCGCCTTGAGCGCATCCTTGTTCTCGCTGACCATTGCAAATTCCAGGTCCTTGATCGACCGGCGCGTCGAGTCCACCACCTTGCTGTAATCGTTGTTAAGGTTGGCATCGAGTTCGCCGCGGACATAGGCCACCGCACCGGCGCCGGCGCCGGCCGCCGCCACGATGCATCCCGGCAGCACGACCAGGGAGGATCCGACCAGAACCAGGGCCAACGCCTGCCGCAACCAGAGGCTCGATAACGAAGGATTTTTGTTCATGTGTCGGTGGACACCAACAGAAGCCCTTGGCTCCCGCAATGCTTGAAAAACCATGGCCGGGGATTTTTACGCGCCTGTTGCATACCCGGGCCAATCAGACTCGCCACCGGTCCTTTCCGCCTTATCCCTCGCGACATGTCCTGCCACCTGCGCACCGCCACGCCGGCGGATGTCCCCCTGATCCTGCGCTTCATCGGCGAACTGGCCACTTATGAAAAGCTGCGGCACGAAGTGACGGCCAGCGAGGAGGCGCTGCGGCGCACGCTCTTCGCCGATCCGCCGGCGGCTCACGTCGTGCTCGCGGAGTCGGGCGGGACGCCGGCCGGGTTCGCGCTCTACTTCTTCAATTATTCGACGTTCCTCGCGCAGCCCGGGCTGTATCTCGAGGACCTCTTCGTCCGACCCGAATTCCGGGGCGCCGGCGTCGGCAAGGCCCTGCTCCTGCACCTGGCCAGGATCGCGAATGCCCGCGGCTGCGGCCGCATGGAGTGGGCCGTGCTCGACTGGAACGAACCGGCCAAGGGTTTCTACCGCAAGCTTGGCGCCGTTCCGCTCGATGACTGGCGCGTGATGCGCCTCACGGGCCCCGCGCTCGCCCAATACCGCTGATCGCCGCGTCCCGCCGGGGGAAAACCGGGCGGTGCCCCGTACCCATCGGCGCTGTATCGGTCCGCATCGATCGGACTGCTCCTAGGCACCGTCGCCGCCGCTGGTAGGATCGCGGCATGAAACTTCCGCTCTATTGGGTCGATGCCTTCGCGTCCGAAATCTTCCGCGGCAATCCCGCGGCCGTGGTGCCGCTCGAGCGCTGGCTGCCAGACGTCGTGATGCAGCGGATCGCCGCCGAGAACGGGTTGTCGGAAACGGCCTTCCTCGTGCGCACCGGACCGGCGAGATTTCACCTCCGTTGGTTCACCCCCGCGGTTGAGATCGACTTGTGCGGCCATGCGACCCTCGCGTCGGCGTTTGTCCTCTTTCACCACCTGGGCGAGGCCGGCGAGGTGATCGCGTTCGATTCGCGCAGTGGCCCCCTGCTGGTGCGCCGTCGCGGCCCCCTCCTGGAGCTGGACTTCCCTGCGCAGCCGCCGGAACCGGCCGCCGCTTCCGCCCCGTTGGCGCAGGCGCTCGGCCGGCCGCCGCAACAATTTCTCCGGACGAAGACCCGGTGGCTGTGCGTCTACGACCAGGCGGCCGAGGTCGCGGACCTCCGGCCGGATCATGCGCGGCTGGCCCGCACCGTGCCCGGTCGCATCACGGTCACCGCCCCCGGCGCCGATTGCGATTTCGTCTCGCGCACATTCGTGCCCGAGGTCGGCATTCCCGAGGATCCCGTCACGGGCTCGGCCCATTGCACCTTGGTGCCCTATTGGGCCGCGCGCCTCGGCCGGCCGTCCCTGCACGCCCGCCAGGTCTCGGCCCGCGGGGGCGAGCTGTTCTGCGAATGGCGCGGCGAGCGCGTCGGCATTGCCGGGCCGGCCGTCCTCTACCTGCAGGGCGAGATCAATGTTTAGCCCGCCGATGCGCCCGACGGCGGCCGGGCCTGCAAGCGCACGTCCCATCCGTGGGAAAATTGTCATGGTCACAGCACCGGTTATTTACCACTGTACTGGTTCCAATTAAATCCCGCTGCTGCTGCCTCACCCCGGTCTTTTTCCGTATCTTCCCGGCCGAATTTTCCACGCCATGATCGAGACCCTGCCCACCACCCCGACGAAGCCGGCCCTCGCCGTGATGAACCAGCCGCTCTACGCCGAGCTGGCCAATTCCCTCCAAACCCTGATCGAGCAGGGCACGCTGCGCCCCGGCCATCGGGTGCCGTCCGTGCGCCGGATGTCCCTGCAGCGCGACGTGAGCATCGCGACCGTGCTGCAGGCCTACACCGTGCTCGAGAACCGCGGCTACCTCGAGGCCCGGCCGCAGTCCGGGTACTACGTGCGGCCGCGCCCGCCGTTCCTCAGCCCCGAACCGCGCATGGCTAAGCCGATGGCGAAGCCCTCCTACGTCGGCGTGAAGGACCTCACCACCGAGGTGATGGAGCGCTCGATCAGCGCCGATTTCATTCCGTTCGGCGCCGCCTGCCCGCACCACAGCCTCTTCCCGAACAAGAAGCTGGCGCGGCTGATCGGCTCCGTCGCGCGGCGCGACCCCACCCTGATCAGCCGCCAGACGATGAACTGGGGCTACGAGCCGCTGACGCGCGAGATCTCCCGGCGCTACCTCCAGGGCGGGGTGCCCCTTGCCCACGACGAGCTGGTGGTGACCATCGGCTGCTCGGAGGCGCTCAATCTCTGCCTGCGCGCCGTGACCAAGCCCGGCGACACCGTCGCGATCGAGACCCCGGCATACTTCGGCTTCCTCGAGATGATCCAGAGCCTGAACCTCCGCGCCCTGGAGATCCCGACGTCGTCGCGCGAGGGCATCTGCCTCGACGCGCTGCGCGACGCCATCGAGCAGAACGACGTGAAGGCCGTCCTGGTGATGCCCAACTTCCACAACCCGCTCGGCAGCCTCATGCCCGACGAGAAGAAGAAGCGGCTGTACGACCTGCTGTGCGAATACGACCTGCCCGCCATCGAGGACGACATCTACGCTGACACGCATTTTGGCGACGTGCGCCCGAAGCCGCTCAAGGCCTGGGATCGCGACGGCCGCGTCATGCTCTGCTCGTCCTTCGGCAAGTCGCTCGCGCCGAGCTTCCGCGTCGGCTGGACCGCGCCCGGCCGCTACTTTGAGCGCGTGCGCCGGCTCAAGTTCACGAACACCATGGGCACGCCGGTCATCCTGCAGAAGACCCTGGCGGAATTCCTGCGCGACGGCGGCTACGACCACCATCTCCGTTCGCTCCGGCGCGCCTATCACCAGCAGCTGCACCTGTTCGCGCAGGCCATGCAGCGGAATTTCCCCGACGGCACGCGCTACAGCCGCCCGCAAGGCGGCAACGTCATCTGGGTCGAATTCCCCGCCGGCGTGGACACCCTCAAGCTCTACCACGAGGCGATCAAGCACCGCATCAACACCGCGCCCGGCGCGCTGTTCTCGGTGCGGGATCGTTATCACAACTGCCTGCGCATGAGCTGCGGGCTGCCGTGGTCCGACGAGATCGCCGCCGCGCTCGTCCAGCTCGGCGAACTCGTGAAGAAGCAGCTCTAGCCCCGCGCCGGAATTGGCCGCGCGGTTTTCGCCCGTGACCACGGGCGCCGGCCCGGTTGATTCCCCATCCCACCCGTTTTCCCGCCATGACCTCTGCCGAAAGAACCCCGACCCGGTCCGCGCTGATCGCCGGCTTCGCCGCGATCTACCTCATCTGGGGGTCGACCTACCTCGGCATTCGCATCGTGGTGGAGACGATCCCGCCGTTCCTGATGGCCGGCGTGCGCTTCCTCGTGGCCGGCGCCTTGATCGCGGGTTATCTCGCCCTGACGCGGGGGTTTCGCGCGACCCGGCGCCAGTGGCGCGACAATGCCGTCATCGGCGGCTTCCTCTGCCTGGGCGGCAATGGTCTCGTGTCCTGGGCCGAGCAGAAGATTCCCTCCGGGATCGCCACGCTCATCATCTCGGTCGGTCCGCTTTTCATCGTCCTCCTCGACTGGGCGGCGCACGCGCTCTTCCACGACAACCGTCGCGGCACGCGACCCACACGCCTGACCTTCGTCGGCCTGGCACTCGGGTTCGCCGGGCTGGCCGTCCTGGTCGGGCCCGATGTCGTGCGCCAGGGCGTGGGCGGGCTCGACGGCTGGAGCGTGGTCGGCCTGATCGGCGCCTGCCTCTTCTGGGGCATCGGCATGATCTACACCAAATACGCGCACGATCCCGTCGAGCCGTTCACCGGCGCCGCGATCCAGATGCTGGCCGGCTCGGTCTGGCTGTTGCTCACCAGCGTGGCGTGCGGTGAACCCGGCCGCCTCGTGGTCGCCGCCATCAGCGGGCGTTCGCTCCTGGCCTGGAGCTACCTGGTCGTCTTCGGCTCACTCATCGGCTTCACGACGTTCGTCTGGCTGATGAAGCACAGCACGCCGGCGCGCGTTTCAACGTACGCCTACGTGAATCCCATCGTGGCCGTTTTCCTCGGCTGGTGGATCCTGCGGGAGCCGATCAGCCCGCGGATCTTCGTCGCGTCGGCCATCATCATCGCCGGCGTCGCCATCATCACGACGCAGAAAAACAAGAAGACGCTGGCCACCCCACCCCGCCAGGCCATTGCCGCGGCCGACGTGCATCCGGAAGACGAGCCGGCCGGGGCCGAGTCCAAGGCCTGAACGCAGCCTAGGCCTGCAGCGCCCGCCGCAGCAGTGGCCGGATGCGGCGGGCCAAGGCCGCGTTGGCGTATCCCGTCCAGGCCACCGGCGTCGTCGTGTCGAGCGGTGTCCGCAAAGGCGAACCATCCGGCGCGGTGACGACACACCCCGCTTCCTGCGCGATCAGCGCCGTGCAGATGTCGTAGGGATGGCAGGATAGCGCGGACTTGATGCGCAACCTTTCGAAGGCCATCGGCCGCACGTCCGCGATCATGCGATCGTGGCCCATCACCAGCTCGTAGAGTTGCCCGCCGGTGCTCAGGTACTGGTCGTCGAAGATCTCGTGACCATCGTCGAGCGCCCGCAGCAATCGCACCTCGCGCTCGGCCAGCCAAACCCTCCCCGGCGGGAAAAACTTCGCGAACGACGCAAAGCCGCCGGTCAAGTTCCGCGCGCCCGAGGGCCGCGGCGCGAGCTTCGTCCGGCGCAGCGTGCGCAAATCGATCCTTGCGGCGCACACACCGCGCCCGCGCACCGCGCTGAGCTGGTCGGCCTGGCCGGCTTTGGTCACCGGCAGCTCGGTCATGGCCACGACGACGAGGTCGCGCAGGTTGGTCCGCGGCCCGCGCTGGGGCGCGATCGCCGCGAGGCTCCACGCCGATCGCTTGTCGTACATCAGGCCGCGCGTGCCGTCGATCGGGTCGAGGATGCATTTGAACCGGGTGTCCGCCACCGCGGTGCCGCGCGGAAAGGTCGTCGCGGCGCCCTCGAGACCTTCCATGACGAGTTCGACCGGCCAGCGTCGCGGCCAATGCGCCTCAAACCAGGCCAGCACGGCGTGCTCGCTCACCCGGTCGATGGCGTAAATCGTGTCGGCCGCCGTGACCGCCGCCACGCGCGCCATCCGGCGGCCGCGCCGCTGTCCGTCGCGCACGGCCGTGCGAATGCTGTCCTGCAACCGGCACAGCAACCGGCGCATGTGTTCGAGGTCGCGAGGATTCACCGCCGGAACCTCACAGGACCTTGACCGCCGCCGCCACCAGCCGCTCGAAGGCGGCGGCGCCGCGCGCGGCGTTCTCGAGGGTGTGCGCGTGGGTCAGGTGCTCGTCCGAGAGTCCGGCGCCCATGTTGGTGATGCACGATATCCCGACCACCTTCATGCCGCAGTGCCGCGCGATCAGGCAGTCGGGGACGCTCGACATGCCGACTGCATCACCGCCCCAGCCCTGTGCCATCCGGATCTCCGCCGGCGTCTCGAAGGATGGCCCGCGGAACGCCACGTACACGCCCTCGTGCAAAGTGACACCCTCGCTGCGCGCGACTTTCTTGACCCGGTCGCGCAGGTCCCGGTCCCAAGCGTCGGTCACCGGGAAAAATCGCGGCCCAAATGCCTCATCGTTCGGGCCGGTGAGCGGGTTCAGGCCGAGGAAATTGATATGGTCGGTGATCAGCATCAATTCGCTCACCTTGATGTGCGCGCGCAGGCTGCCGGCGGCGTTCGACAGAAACAGGGTGTCCGCCCCGGCGGCGTGGACGGCGCGGATCATCGTCTTCAGTGGATACGCATCGTTCGTCTCGTAGAAATGCTTTCGCCCTTTCAATACAATCACGGGTACGCCGTTCAGCCTTCCGACCAGCAGCTCGCCGACGTGGCCCGCCACGGTCAGTTCCGGAAAGCCCGGCAGGTCCGCGTAGGCCAGGGCGACCGGGCGCTCGATTTTCTGCGCGAGCCCGCCCAGGCCCGAGCCCAGGATGATGGCGATCCGCGGCTTCATGCCGCCGAGCGCCTGGCTGATCCTCGCGGCCGACTGCCGGACGTTTTCGACGTGAAGCTGCACAGGGGTCATGGTGGTACACTGGACGAGGGCGGGCCGCGGTAAAAGACCGGAGTGCGGGCCGGGCGGGCGCCCAGCGTGCAATCCGGATCATCGCCAGCTTGCCACGGCATTTATGACACAGCACGTTCATGGCATGCAAACTACCTCCACGCCCACCCCAAAAAACCCGCGCGCCGAGCCGCCGCCCGCCCGGCTCCTCTCCCCGCGGCGCAAGACCACCACCGCCACCACGCTGCATGAGCTGGCCCTCGAGCAGCTCGAGCACTTCCACATCGACCCGGCGAGCCCGACCGGGCAGCCGCTCATGGCGCTCGCGGAAAAACTCTACTCCGCCCACGGCGATGTGATGGACCTGTGGGAGGCGACGACGCGCGAACTTGGTCGTCTGCCCCGCCAGGACCGGCTTGCGCTTTTCAATGCCAAGAAATTCCTGTCCTTCCAGCTCGCGAAGCTGCTCGACACGCTGCAGAACCCCTCGCGCCAGACGCTCCAGTCGCTGCGTTACAGCAACGCCACCCTCCTCGCCAAGGGACCCTACCCCGTCTTCGACAACGTCACGGCCATCTTCTCGGCCAACCCGGTGATCACCCGGACGGCGACGTATCTCTACGCCTGCTCCGAGTGGATCGACGATGCCTTCCAGGGCCGCGAGTTTCTCCACGAGATCTATTCGCGCCTGATGAATCCGACGTCGATCTCGCTCGCCAACCACATCGTCGACGTCGAAGCCGGCCCGATGGCGGGGGAATACATGGCCTGGAATTTCAACTCCGGCATGGGCGCGATCGACGCCGCCCTCTCGCATGTCGTCGGGTTCCAGGACGTCGTCCTCGCCTCGCGCAACATCTACGGCGGCGCCTACCAGCTCCTCCATGACTGGTTCGGCAAGCGCTCCAACCTCGACGTCGCCGTCGTCTTCTTCGACGGTTTCACCGCCGCTGATTTCTCCCGCGCGCTCGCCGGGGTGCAGCGGCAATACGCCGAACGCCTCGCCGCCGGCCGCAAGGTCTACGTCTACCTCGAGAGCCCCTGCAACCCCCACGGCGTGTTCCTGGACCTGCCGGGCATCTGCGCCGCCGCCCACGCCGCGGGCCTCACGGTCATTTGCGATTCGACGGTCGGCACGCCGTTTCTCGTCCGCCCGCTGCAGCGACCCGATCCCGCCGAGCGACCGGACTACGTCATCCACAGTTATACGAAAGACCTTACCGGCCATGGCACGACGACCGCCGGCGTGGTCATCGGGCGCAACGAGGACATGTTCCTGCCCAAGGGCGACACCGCGCCCTCCGGCAAGAGCTGGCACGACACGCTTTTCTGGAACGTCTACTACATCAAGGGCGCGTTCCTCGATTCGGACAAGGCGTTCGAGGTGCTGACCGGCATGAAGACGCTCGAACAGCGCATGCTCAAGAAATGCATCAACACGCTGGTTTTCACCCGCTGGCTCGCGTCCCACCCGCTGATCACCGTCAGCGGCCCGGCCAACCCCGCCGACCCGAACCACGCCACCGCCGCCCGGCTGTCCTACCTGGGCCTGCCGGCGCCGCTGTTCACGATCCATTTCGAGCGGGCGAAGCTCTCGCGGATCACGCTGGAGCGCTTCTTCGACTCGCTGGCCCCGATGTTCGGCCACATGGTCTCGCTGGGGCAGAGCAACACGCTCGTGCTGTGCCCGGCGCTCACGTCGCACTCGGAACTCGGCCCCGAGGCCCTCAAGGAGGCCGGGATCACGCCGACCACGATCCGCTTTGCCGTCGGTGACGAGGCCCCGCGCGAATTGATCGGCGATTTTCTCGAGGCCGCCCGCACCGCGATCGACCCGGCAATCGCCGGCTTCAGCAGCCGCTTCATGCCGGCCGCCGCGATCGACGCGATGGTCGATGACGTCTATACCGAGATCCACCGGCGGCACGCCGCCGCGCAGCCGCGCTTTGCCGAATGCGCCCGCTGACGCCGGACCCGGTTCTCCGCCCGGCGGCCGCGGCCGAAGCCGCGGTCGCGCTGGCGTGGACGCCGCACGACGAGGACCTGCGTCGCTGGGCGGGTCCGAGCATCCGCTGCCCGGCGACGCCCGCCTCATTCTGGCAGGACATCAACAACGCCGATGCTCATTCCTTCGCGCTCGATCTGCCCGGTGCCGGCCAGGTTGGTTTCGGCCAGGTGCGGTACCGCGAGAACCGATATGGCCACCTCGCGCGCGTCATCGTCTCGCCGGCGCATCGCGGCCTGGGCCTCGGCCGGCGGCTTTGCACCGGGCTCATGCGGGAGGCGATCCGGCTGCATCCCATCGAGGCCTTCTCGCTTTATGTGTTTTCCGACAACCGCCCGGCGGTCGAACTCTATCGGTCCCTCGGTTACGCCGAACAGGGCAAGCATCCGCAGTTCGACTGCGTGCTGATGGTGGCGCCGTTGTCCGCGCTCCCTCAAGGCACCACGCCGGGAAAGACGTAGGCCTGCAGCAGCACGAGCACGCCGACGAGTGAGGCCAGCGCCAGGCTGTGCCAGAAGACCGAGCGCAGGATGCGGCCTTCCTGGCCGTGCTGGTCGGTGGCGACCCCCGCGACCACGATGCTCTGCGCGTCGATCATCTTGCCCATCACGCCGCCAGTGCTGTTGGCCGCCGCCGCCAGCACGGGCGACACGCCCAGTTGGTGCGCGGTCACCTGCTGGAGGTTGCCGAAAAGCACATTGGAGGCCGTATCGCTGCCCGTGAGCGCCACGCCGAGCCAGCCCAGCAGGGGCGAGAAGAACGGGAACAGGACGCCGGTGCTGGCGAAGGCCAGCCCGAGCGTGGAATCGAGGCCCGCGTACCGCGTGGTGAAGGCCAGCGCCAGCATCGCCGAGATCGTCAGGAGCGACCGTCGCACCCGCCAGAGCGTGCGAAGGTACGCCCGCGCGAGGTCGCGCGGCTGCAGGCCGAGCAGGAGGCCCGCGATCAGCGCGGCCAACAACGGAGCCGTGCCCGTGGCGGAGAGCGGGTTCAGGACGTAAACCGCCGCCTCGGGTTTGGGCTGCGGCACGAGCGGCGGGGCTCGCAGCACCAGGCCGTCAAGAAGCGGGACGGGAAACGAGTGCTGCCAGATGGCATTCAGCCCGTTCCTGGTCCCGGGCAGGGCCCAGATCAGCACGATCACCGTGAGGATCAGCCACGGCGACCACGCGCGGAATACGGTCGCCGCGGGCAGCCGGGCGCCCGTATCGGCCGGCGCGCCGGCCGCCTCGTCCTTGAAACGCCACACCTCGCGCGGTCGCCAAAACCGCAGCAACACGAGCAGCGCGGCGATCGAGGCCAGCGCGCTCGCCGTGTCCACGAGCCACGGCCCGTGCAGGTTGCTCACCAGGAATTGCACCACGGAAAAACTCAGCCCGGCCGCGAGGCAGGCCGGCCACACGCCGAGCATCGCCCGCCAGCCCGCCATCGCCGCGACCAGCCAGAACGGAATGAGCAGGCTCATGACCGGCAGCTGGCGCCCCGTCATGGCGCTGAGTTCCAGCAGCGGGAGCCCGGTCACCTGCGCCAGGGAGATAATCGGGATGCCGAGCGAGCCGAAGGCGACCGGGGCCGTGTTGCCGATGAGGGACAGCGAGGCCGCCAGCAGCGGCCGGAAGCCGATGCCGATCAGCATCGCCGCCGAGATCGCCACCGGCGCGCCGAAGCCGGCCGCGCCCTCGACGAAGGCGCCGAAGCTGAAGGCGATGAGCAACGCCTGGATCCGCCGGTCGGGCGACAAGCCGGCGACGGATTGCTTTACGATGTCAAACTGGCCCGTGCGAACGGTGAGGTCGTAGAGAAAGACCACGTGCAGCACGATCCAGCCGATCGGCAGGATGCCGTAGAGCGCGCCATAGGCGGCGGCCGCGACCGCCATCGCCGGCGGCAGGTGGTACACGAGCGTCGCGGCCCCCAGCGCCACGGCCAGGCCGGTCAGGGCGGCCCAATGCGCCTTGACGCGGAAAAACGCCAGCAGGCAAAGCAGGGCCACGGCCGGCAACATCGCCACCGCCGTCGATGCCGCCAGGTTGTCGAACACCGGCGTGTAATGCTGCGTCCAGGTCATGCGGGAAAGCCAAGCGCGCGGAGCCGGTTTATTTGCCCGCCGCTAATGCTTCGGCCAGGGCGTCTGCGTCTCGCGCTTCAGTTCGCGGGTCATCAGCGCCGTCAACGCATCGGCCGGTTTCTTCCCCTGGTAAAGGATGGCGTAGACCTCCGCGAGGATCGGCGCGGTGATGCCGCGCTCCCGGCAGAGGCCGTGCAGCGCCTCCGCAGTCCGGTGGCCCTCGACGACGGTCTTCCGGCCGGTCAGCAGCTCGGCCACCGACTTGCCGGTGCCGATCTTCTCGCCGAATTCGCGATTGCGGCTCCAGGCGCCGTAGCTGGTGGCGATCAGGTCGCCCGCCCCGCTCAACCCGTAGAAGGTCTCGGGCTTTGCGCCCAGCGCGGTGCCGACCCGCAACATTTCGGTCAGCGCCCGCGTGAGGAGCGAGGCCTTGGCGTTGTCGCCCAGCTTCAGGCCGTCGCAGAAGCCGGCGGCGATCGCATAGATGTTCTTCAGCCCGGCGCCGTACTCCGCGCCGGCGAGGTCGTCGGAGGTGTAGATGCGGAGCGTCGGCCCGCTCATCGCCGCCTGGACCTTGCGGACGAATTCCTCCGGGTGCTGGGCCGCCATCACCATGGCGGCCGGCAAGCCGCGGGCCACTTCGGCGGCATTGGTCGGGCCGGTGAGCGTGCCGCAATTCAGGCCCGGCAGCAGCTGCGCCATCATCTCGCTGGGCCGGAGGTGCGTGTCCGCCTCCAGGCCTTTCGCCAGGCTGAGGAAGAGCTGGAGCCGCGAGGTATCGTGGAGGACCGTGTGGATCTTTTCGCACCAGGCGCGCAACGTCTGCGACGGGCAGGCAATGAGGGCGACATCGGCCTCGACCAGCGCGGCGCGAAGGTCGGGCTTGATCTCCAGTTCCGCGGGGAGCCGGATGCCCGAGAGGTAGTCGCGGTTCTCCCGCGCGGTGCGCACGGCCTCGGCGTGCTCCGGCCGGCGGGCCACGAGCGTGGTGTGCTGGCCGCGGCGGACCAGGTGCAGGGCCATCGCCGTGCCCCACGCGCCGGCGCCGATCACGGTGAAATTGAGGGGGCGCGGCTCGGACATGGGGCAACCGTCAGGTCTTCAGGAAGCCGGGAATCTTTTCACCGGCGACCATAGCTTCAAAGTTCTCGCGCGCATTGACCAGCTCGAATCGGCTGCCGGACACGAGCACCTCGGCCGGCATCGGCCGCGTGTTGTACCGGCTCGCCATCGTGTAGCCGTAGGCCCCGACGCTCATGAACGCCACCAGCTCGCCCTCGCCGACGGCCTGGACGACCCGATCCTTGGCGAAGCAGTCGCCCGACTCGCAGATCGGCCCGACGAGGTCGGCCTTGAGGGCGGGACGCGAGGTGTCGCGCAGCAACGGGACAAGCTCGTGATAGGCTTCGTACATGGCGGGACGGACGAGGTCGTTCATCGCCGCATCGAGCACGAGAAAATTCTTGCCGGAGCCGCGCTTCAGGTACTCGACGCGCGACAGCAGCACGCCGGCGTTGCCCACGAGGAAGCGGCCGGGCTCGAGGAGGATTTTCAGGCCGAGCGGCGCCAGGAGCGGCTGCAGCGCGGCGCCGTAGGCCTCGGGCGTGAGCGGCCGCCCGCCGTCGGGCCGCGCGTCCCACCAGGCGGCCTCGCCGCTGGCCAGAGCGTCCTGGTACACGATGCCGATGCCGCCGCCGATGCTGAAATAGCTGATGCCGTAACGGGCCTTCAATTCCAGCGCGAACGGCACGACCTTCTCCACGGCCTCGACGAACGGCGCGGCCGAGGTGAGCTGCGAGCCGATGTGCATCTGCACGCCGCGGATCGAGAGGTGCGGGTACTTGGCCGCCGCGGCGTAGGCGGCGGCCGCCTCCTGCAGCGGGATGCCGAACTTGTTTTCGCTCTTGCCCGTCGTGATCTTGGCGTGGGTCTTGGCGTCGACGTCGGGGTTGATGCGGATGGCAATCGGGGCCTTCCGGCCGAGCTGGCCGGCGACGTGGTTGATCCGCGCCAGCTCGGGCTCGCTCTCGACGTGCAACCCGAAAACGCCCTGTTCGAGGCCGAGGCGAATTTCCGCCGCGCTCTTGCCCACGCCGGCAAACACGCTGCGCGAGGCGTCGCCACCGGCGGCCTGCACGCGGCGGAGCTCGCCGCCGCTGACGAGGTCGAAGGCGGCGCCGAGGTTGGCAAAGTGCCGCAGGATCGCGAGGTTCGAGTTCGCCTTCATCGCGAAGCATAGCTGCACGTCCAGTCCGGCGAGGCTCTTCGTCAGACGGGAGAAATTGTCGGTGATCGTCTGCGCGCTGTAGACATAGGTCGGCGTGCCGTGAAGCTGCGCGACCGCCGCGAGGTCGACCGACTCGCAATGGAGACGCTGGCCGTGGTAGCGAAAGTGATGCATTAGGACGGAAGGAGACGGGGGAGGAGTCGAGATAGCCAGAATCGCCCTGAAAGGAAGAGCTATTTTCGCGCCCGCCGCGGGAAGCGCAAAGCGGATTGCCTGCCCCGTCCCGCGGCCTTTAGTGACCCCTCGTGCATCCTGATGCCGAACTCTATCCCTGGATCTCCGCGGGCGCGATCGCGTGGGGGGTGCTGGACTGCTTTTTCGGCTACCGGATCTTCAAGATCACCCTGGCGATCCTCGGCGGGCTGGTCGGCGTGGTGTTCGGCCAGGCGGCGGGCGCCGCGCTCGGCCTGGGACCGACCGGGGAGATCGGCGGCATGATCCTCGGCGGCTTGCTCGGCCTGGGCCTGACCTTCGTCCTTTACCTGGCCGCCGTGTTCATCGCCGGATTCCTCGCCGCGGGCACGCTGGCAATTCTGCTGCTGGCCCATCTCCATCCGATGGTCGCGCTGCTGGCCGGCGGCGTGATCGGGCTGGTGGGCGGATTCCTCGCGCTCAAGCTGCAGCGGGTGGTGCTGGTGCTGGCGACCGCGATGCTGGGCGCGTTTCGCGTCGTAGTCGCGACGTGTTATTTCACGGAACAGCTCGACTGGCTCTTCTATTTCGAGAAGCCGCAGCAGATTCCCGCGCTCGTCACCGGTCATCCCTGGATGCTGCCGACCGTGCTGGCCCTGGCGGCCGTGGGCGCAGTCGTGCAGCTCGGCCCCGGCGCGAAGGCCGCGAAAAAGAAGGCCAAGGACGAGGACTGAACTTGCGGCCCCGCGCGAAGGCCGCAGCATCCGCGGTATGAAGCGACTGCCCCGCCCCCTGCTCCTGCTCGCCGCGCTGGCCGCCCTTTTCGGCGGCTGCCAGAATATCGGCGAACTGGTCGTGACCGGACTGCAGGTGGAGTTGAAAGCCGTCGAATACCACGGCGCGGGCGCGACAACGGCGGACGTAACCGTGGTGAATCCCAACGTGGTCTCGTACCTGATCGCCGGCATCAAGGCCAAGGTCTACCTCAACGACACCTTCATCGGCACGCTCGCCGCCAAGGGGCCGCTCGGGCTGCCCCCGCAGGGCCGGCTGGACCAGGCCATGACCCTGGTACCGGCCGGTGGCGCCGCGGGTCAGATTGTGGCCGAGGCCGCGCGCAGCGGCTCGGCCCGCTACCGGCTGGATACGATCCTCGACATCCAGATGGTGGGCACGAAGCACGAGCAAGGCGAGGTGACCCAGTCGGGCACGGTCGCCGTCACCGGCAAATAAGAAGCGGCCACGGTCGCCCGTGGCCGCTGGTGTCGGGTCGTGAAGAGGGTTCAGGCGGCGAGGCGCTTCGCGCTCGGGTCGGCCGCTCCCCGCAGCAGGTTCACGGGCAGGTGAATCGGGCGGTTGAGGCTCAGGACGCGGGGCTGGCGGCTGTATTGTTCGACGGTCCAGGCGACCAGACCGGTGGCGAAGGCGATGGCGGAAAAGTCGGCGGCGTCGAAAGGACGACCGCTCGCATAAGAGGCGACTCCGAGGAGGGTCGCGGTCAGGAGGGAAGTAAGAGCGGTTTTCATGGCAGGAATGGGTTGATACCATGAAAACCCGCCGAGCCGCGGAAAGTTGCAGAATTGCCTAACTGCCTCGGGAAGCGCAGCCCTGCGCGGCCGGCTCCGACCGCCGCATGCGAACCGGCGTCTCCTCAGCCGGCCCCGCCGCCGGCATTCGACACCGGGCGGAGCTTGGCGCGGAAGAGAGCCCCGACGTAATCGCGGTTCATGCGCGCGATGAAGTCGTGCGAGATCAGTTTCGGACAGACAGCGCTGCACTCGTACTGGTTGGTGCAGTTGCCGAAGCCGGCCTCGTCCATCGCCTGCACCATGGCGAGCACGCGCTTGGCGCGCTCGGGCTGGCCCTGCGGCATGAGGCCGAGGTGCGACACCTTGGCGGCGACAAAAAGCATGGCGCTGGCGTTCTTGCAGGCCGCCACGCACGCGCCGCACCCGATGCAGGCCGCCGCGTCCATCGCCAGGTCCGCATCCTCCTTTGGCACGGGGATGGAATTGGCGTCCGGCGCCGCACCGGTGCGCACGGAGATGAAGCCGCCCGCCTGTTGGATCCGGTCGAAGGCGCTGCGATCGGTCACGAGGTCCTTCACCAGCGGGAAGGCCCGCGCGCGGAACGGCTCGACGATGATGATGTCGCCCTCGTGGAAGCTGCGCATGTAGAGCTGGCAGGTGGCGATGCCGTGGCCCGGGCCGTGCGGCTTGCCGTTGATGGTGCACGAGCAGGTGCCGCAGATGCCCTCACGGCAGTCGTGGGCGAAGGCGATCGGCTCGCCGCCGTCACGGGTCAGGCCGTCGTTCACCACGTCCAGCAACTCGAGGAAGGACATGTCGGGATTCACGCCGCTCGCCGGATAATCGACGAACTTGCCCGGCGCCGCCGGGCCGGCCTGGCGCCAGACGCGCAGCGTGACGGAGAAGAGCTTCTTGGATGATTTCTCGGCAACCATGATGGATTCCCCGGCTTATTTGTAGGAGCGGACGCTCATCTTCGTGAACTCGTAGTTGAGCGGCTCGGTGTTGCGGAGCGGCGCCTGGCCCTCGCCCTGGAACTCCCAGGCGGCCACGTGCCCGAATTTCTCGTCGTCGCGTTTGCACTCGCCGTCGGGGTACTGGTACTCCTCGCGGAAGTGCCCGCCGCAGGATTCCTCGCGCGTGAGGGCGTCGCGGCACAGCAGCTCGCCCAGCTCGAGGAAATCGGCCACGCGGCCCGCCTGCTCGAGCGACTGGTTGAGCGTGTCGGCCGAGCCGGGCACCTTGACGCTGGCCCAGAATTCCTCGCGCAGCGCCGGGATCTTCTGCAGCGCGGCCTCGAGGCCGGCACGGTTGCGGGCCATGCCGCAGTGTTCCCACAGGATCTTGCCGAGGCGTTTGTGAAAATGGCTGACGGGCTCCTTGCCCCGGTTCTCGAGCAGCCGGCGCGTGAGGCCGCGGACGTTGTCCTCGGCCTGCTGGAACTCGGCCGCGTCGGGCGATGGCCGCGAGCCCGGCTTCTGGCCGGCGAGGTAGTCGCCCAGCGTGTACGGGATGACGAAATAGCCGTCGGCCAGGCCCTGCATGAGCGCCGACGCGCCGAGCCGGTTGGCGCCGTGGTCGGAGAAGTTCGCCTCGCCGAGGACGAACAAGCCCGGGAGGTTGGACATCAGGTTGTAGTCCACCCAGAGCCCGCCCATCGTGTAGTGCACCGCCGGGAAGATCCGCATCGGCGTGTGGTAGGCGTTCTCGTTGGTGATCTCGTGGTAGATGTCGAAGAGGTTGCCGTAGCGCTCGCGGACGACGTTCTCGCCGAGCCGCTTGATCGCGTCGGTGAAATCGAGGTAGACGCCGAGGCCGCTGTCGCCGACGCCGCGGCCCTCGTCGCACATGCGCATGGCCGCGCGCGAGGAGACGTCGCGCGGGGCGAGGTTGCCGAAGCTCGGGTAGATGCGCTCGAGGTAGTAATCGCGGTCCGCCTCGGGGATCGTGTTCGGGTCCTTGCGGCAGTCCTCCGGCTTCTTCGGCACCCAGATGCGGCCGTCATTGCGGAGGGACTCCGACATCAGGGTGAGCTTCGACTGGTAGTCGCCGGTGACCGGGATGCACGTCGGGTGGATCTGCGTGTAGCAGGGATTGGCGAAGCAGGCGCCGCGCTTGTAGGCGCGCCAGATCGCCGTCGCATTCGACTGGCGGGCGTAGGTCGAGAGATTGAAGACGTTGCCGTAACCGCCCGTCGCCAGCACGACGGCATCCGCATTGTGGCGGGTGATGGCGCCGGTGATGAGGTTGCGGACGATGATGCCCTTCGCGTGGCCGTTCACCACCACGAGGTCGAGCATCTCGGAGTTGGCATGCAGTTGCACGCCCCCCTGGCCGATCATGCGCGAGAGCGCCGAGTAGGCGCCGAGGAGGAGCTGCTGGCCGGTCTGGCCGCGCGCATAAAACGTGCGCGATACCTGCGCGCCGCCGAAGGAACGGTTGGCGAGCAAGCCGCCGTACTCGCGGGCGAACGGCACACCCTGGGCCGCGCACTGGTCGATGATGTTGACCGACACCTCCGCCAGGCGGTGGACGTTGGCCTCGCGCGAGCGGTAGTCGCCGCCTTTCAGGGTGTCGTAGAACAGCCGGTGGACGGAGTCGCCGTCGTTCTGGTAGTTCTTGGCGGCGTTGATGCCGCCCTGCGCCGCGATCGAGTGCGCGCGCCGGGGGCTGTCGTGAAAGACGAAGTTTTTGACCTTGTAGCCGAGTTCCGCGAGGGTGGCGGCGGCCGAGGAGCCGGCGAGGCCGGCGCCGACGACGATCACCTCGTATTTCCGCTTGTTCGCCGGGTTGACCAGCTTGATCTCGGTCTTGTGCTTCCGCCATTTCTCGGCGAGCGGGCCGGACGGGGTCTTGGATTCGAGTTTGGCCATGGCGGGGAAAGGTTCAGGCGTGGAGTTTGACCAGGCCCCCGAGCACGGAGAGCGGGATCGCGGCATTCAGGAGGAAATAGAGCCAGCAGTAGGCCACGCCGAAGCGTTCGAGGCCGCGGCTCCATCGCTCGTTCCGGAGGCCCAGCGTTTGCACCATGCTGCCGATGCCGTGCGCGAGGTGGTAGCTCAGGAGGCCCACGGCGAGGATGTAGAAAAACGACACGCCGGCGCGGCTGAAGCCGTGCACGACCATGTTGTAGACGTCGCGGACCATGATTCCGTTCTCGAGGCGAAAGGTGTGCGCGCTCCACTCCGGATGCTGCACCCGCAGGGTGAAATCGAGCAGGTGGTACACGAGAAACGCGAGGACCACGATGCCCGTGCGCGCCATCACGCGCGAGGCCAGCGTCGCCCGGTTCGTGAACTCCACCGCGTAGCCGACCGGGCGCGCCGCCATGTTTTCCCGGGTCAGCTGGATGGCGACCCAGACGTGGATCAGCACGCACGCCAGCAGGACGAAGCGCACCACCCAGAGCAGCTCGCCGAGGGATTCCAGGAAGTGGCCGTAGAGATTAATCCGCTCCGGAGGCAGAAAGATCTGGAGGTTGCCCAGCAGATGCCCGGTCACGAACAGGAACATCACCAGGCCGGTCACGGCCATCAGGAACTTCTTGCCAATGGACGAGCTGAGGAGCGAACCAGGAAGATTCATCGCGTGGAGCTGGGCTGGGGGCGGTCGGATAGCCGGCGGGGCGGGAATGGATAAACCAACGCAGCTTGGCGATGTAAAGGACGCGCGCAATCCAGCGCCCGAATAATTAGCGAGCCTAAATCAGGCGAGAAGGCGGGACGCGATGGACTTGGCCGGCCCATGCGCTGTCGCTTCCGTCACCCCCGCGGGCGAATCGGCCCGCGGGCCTAGCGCGCCAGCGGTTTGAGCAGCGCGAATTTGCCGCTCGCGGCGGGCTGAATGAACTTCCGCCGGAAAAGGTTCACCCGCATATCGGGACCGAGCGCCGCGGCCAGTGGGGCCCCCATCCCGGCCGGCGCGATCGCGTCGGCAACATATTGGAAGTCCCAGCGGCCTTCCGACACCTGCACCAGACTCCAGTGCCAGCAGCTGAACTCGTCGGGCAGGGCGGCATCGATCTCGAAGGCGGATACCACGCGACCGTCGGCGCCCACATAAAGATCCCGCTCGCGGCCGAGAATCCTGTAGCCGGCCGGCATCCGCCGAACAATGTCGCCGGTGAAATAACGCAGCAATGGCATCGCCTCGCGGTCGCGGGTGGTGACGTTGATCTGGAACACGTCCGTCAGTCTCGACTGCCCCGCGCTGGTTGACGGCGCCCGCCATGGGACAAGTTCGACGAAGGCGTTGCCGTCGATCGCGCGCAGGTTGTCGCCAAACGCATCGCCCACGAAGATGTAGCCGGCCTCGGTCGAGCCATAGAGATCGATCTGTTTGGCCGGGAATGCCTCCGCGATGCGCCGGCTGTGCTGCCGGCTCGCCTTGCCATAGGTCAGGATGACCGTGTGGATGCTCGGCACGCACACCTTGCGCTTCTGCACGGCCCGCGCGAGCAGGGAAAGATAGATCGGCTCACCCTCGATGACTTCCGGTTTGAGCGCCTGCAGCTCGAGCACGATGCGATCCCACTCCGCCTCCGCGAAGACAAACGGGTCGCTCGAAAGGTTCAGGTAGACCGTGCCGTCGAAGTAGCGGTGGGGAAACGGGTGGTCCTCGTACGGGCAGAGGTTGCTGGAGCAGCCGACCGGCGCCAGCACGGCCTTGCGATACGGCCGGTCGACGTATTGCGCCAGCTCCGGGTGGGCGAGATAGGCCCGGCGAAGCTGGGCGTTCCACCAGCCGTCCTCCATCACCACCGTCATCGGTCTCGCCGTCGAGCCGGACGTGTGCTCGAACTCATAGCGCTTTTCCTGCAGCCCACGTTCGATCGCCGCATAGTCCGCAAAGAAAGCCGTGTGGCCGCGATCGAGGATCTCCTGTTTGGTCAGGACCGGGATCTCGCGGTAACAGGACCACTGCAACGGTGCGTCGTGGAGCGGAAACCTCTGGCTGTAGAGCGGGCTGCGCCGGTAGATGGCGCGAATCTCGCGCTCGAGCGACGTGGGCAGCACGGAACGGCCGTCGCCGGCAAGGGCGTCGGGGGCGTTGGCGAAAATGGCGGGCTGCGTGGCGGCTTCCATCAGATCCGGCGAGTTAAGTGCGGGGCAGGGCAAAGTCAAACGACGCCCCGCGCTGGTGAAAAGGGCTCCCCGGAGCCGCCTGGGGGGGCGGGCGCGACGGACGCCGCCAGCCGGACGCCGCGCTCAGCCGGCCTGCTTCAGCTGCTCCCACACCGGCGCGAACAGCAGGAGGGCATCGAGCACCATGGCGTGCGTGATTTCGCCCCGCCGCGCCAGCGCGTAAACCTCGTCGACGGGCCGCGTCATGATTTCGAATTCCTCGTCGGGGTCCCACGCCAGCCCGGCGTCCGGGCGCGCGTCGGTCACGAGCACGAGGTGGCACCGGTTGCTCTGCATCGCCGGGTTCGGGTGCACGCTGCCCAGCAGCCGCGCCGCGGGCCCGACGTAACCGGTCTCCTCGCGCAACTCCCGGGCGCCGGCCGCGACGGCATCTTCGCCGGGCTCCATGATGCCGCCCGGGATCTCGAGCGAAAACTCGTTGATCCCATAGCGGAACTGGCGCACGAGCACGATCTCGTGGCGCGGCGTGAGCGCGACGACATTCACCCAGTCCGGCGCGTTGATGACGAAGAAATCCTGCTCCTGGGCGCGGTGAGGGTGACGATAAAAGGTGCGGGTGACTTCAAAGATGCGCGTAGTGGCGTGCGGTTCGGCGCGGAGCCGGTGCCAGCGCTGCGGTCGCGGGGGTGATTCGGGCATGCGTAAACAAAAATGCCTCCACGACGCGGGGTCGAGGAGGCATCGAAAAATTCGTCGCGATTATTTCTTCGGAACCTTGACCTTCTGGCCGACCTTGAGGTGGGCGGCATCGATGCCGGGATTCTCGGCTTCGATCGCGTCGATGCGGGTCGCGAACTTCTTCGCGATCTTCGAGAGCGTGTCACCCGGGGCCACGGTATAGTTGCCGTTGGCATCAACCGTTCCGGTCACGACGCCGGCGGCGCCGCCCTTGCCCGCCGCGGCCGGCGCGGGCTTCTTGGCCGCCTCCTCGAGCTTGGCGATCTTGGCGTTGATCGTGCCGATCTCGCCTCCGACCTGGTCGAGCGCACTCTGGATACCCGAGCGCAGGCCCTTGATGTCGCTCTCGCTCTTCGCCGCGGCGGCGTTGACCGAGTTCTCCAGGGACGGGATCTTGTTAGTGATCGCATCCTCGTGGGCGACGACGGTCTTCTGCAGCGTCGAGAGTTTGAAGAGCGCCGTGGCGGATAGCACCAAGGCAAGGGCGCCAGCGATCACCCCCACAAGGGGCAGGACGCTGCCGGAGCTGTTACTGTCGCGGGAAAGAGTGTCCATTTTGGATAAGAGATTGAGGGGACGTATATAGGGGCGTGCCGACAGGTGAGGCAAGAAGCATTTAATCGCAGTTTAAACCGCCGCCGCCCGACTTCCTTACCCCTTGGTCCGCGGTTTATTGACTGAGGGGCGGTTCGCGGCGCACCACATGCCGGTGTATGCGGAATTTGGTCGGGGCGGCGAGATTCGAACTCGCGACCTCCTGGTCCCAAACCAGGCGCTCTACCAGGCTAAGCTACACCCCGATGCGGACGCCGATGGGAGGCTCCCCCGCCCTTCCTGTCAACGTCCCTTAGCAGCGACCCTCATGCTTCAAGGCCAGCCCGCCTGGTACTCCCATTCCTACGCCCGCCTCGTGGTGCTGCTCGCCGCGACCAATGCCGAAGTGCGAACCAGCGGCGCCCGGCCTCTGGCTGGGCCGCTTGCGCCACGGTGTCATGGCGCGTCCGTTCAACCGCGCCGGATTACTTGCCGGGCTTGAAGGTGAGCCCAGCGGGATTGTCGGCGGCGGGCTGGGAAGAGGCCGGGAGCGACGCCAGGAGGACGGTGGCCCGCTGCGACCAGGTGCTGGTCGGCTCGAGCCGGCTGATTTCGTCGACCAGCTTACGGACTTCGTCAAAATTGCCGGAGTCCAGCGCGAGCGTCGCCAGATGATAACCGGCCTCGGCGCGGGCCGCTTTCGGCACCGCGACATCGGCATAGATCGCCTTGAGCGCCGCGCTGCCGGCCGCCTTGTCGCTGCCGTTGGTTTGACTGACCGCCGCGCCGAGCCGTGCCCGGGCCCGCAAGGCCTCATTGTGCAGCTTGTCCGCCGCCTTTTGGTAAGCGGTCGCCGCCCCGGCAAAGTCGCCGGAGGTGTATTTTTCATCCGCCATCTTCAGCCACGCCACGCCCGCCAGCGGGTGCCCGGCATGACTCTCGGCAAAGGCGGCCAATTTTGCCGGCGAGTCCGCCACCTGGGCGAATTCCGCCTGGACCGATTTTTCGCGCTGGTCGGAGAAATACTGCACGCCCTCGCGGCCGATGATGGCGAGCAGGGCGACGACACACGCGCCCAGCACCAGCGTACGGTTCTTCTCCCAGAATTCGTGCAACGTCAGGTCGACGTGCACGGGCGCGGCGGCCTGGGGATCCGCAGCCGGGGACGTATTTGCGGCGGGCTTGGATTGACTCATGGAGGGGAGTAGAGAGCAAATGCCCCGCCGCCTGTAAATGACGGAAATATCTTCCGGCCGCGGCCGCCCCGCCACGGGAGGCGAATCAGTCGAACACCACCGTCTTGTTGCCGTAGACGAGGATACGATTCTCCAAGTGCCATCGCACGGCCTGCGCCAAGACCGACTTTTCGAGGTCGCGGCCCTGGCGGATGAGATCGTCCACGCTGTGCCGGTGCGTCACCCGCGCCACGTCCTGCTGGATGATGGGGCCGTCGTCGAGGACGGCCGTGGCGTAGTGGGCCGTCGCCCCGATGAGTTTCACCCCCCGCTGGTGCGCCTGGTGGTACGGCCGCCCGCCGGCGAAAGCCGGGAGGAAAGAATGGTGGATGTTGATCACCGGCCGGCCAAACTTCGCGAGGAAATCCTGCGTCAGGACCTGCATGTAGCGCGCCAGAATCAAGAGCTCGATCCGCAGCTTGCGCAGCAACTCCAGCTGGCGGGTCTCCGCGGCGCCCTTGTGTTCCGGCCGGACGGGGACGCGGTAAAAAGGCAGCCGATAGGCCCGGGCCGCCGACGCGAGGTCGGGGTGATTGGAAATCACCGCCACGATCTCACACGGGAACTCCCCCGCCCGCCAACGCAGGATGAGATCGTGGAAACAGTGGTCCGCCTTCGACACGAAGATCGCGACGCGCCGCCGGTGCGTCGAGTCCATCACCACGGCGTTCATGCCCAACCGCCCGTGCGCGAACCGCAGGAACGCCTTCTCCTCCATGGCGAGGCGTCGGCTCGCGGGCGGCACCCATTCGATGCGCTGGAAAAAAATTCCGGCGTCCTCGTCGCGATGCTGGTCCGCGTGGAGAATGTTGCCGCCGTTGTCGAAGATCCATCCCGCCGCCCGCGCCACCAGGCCCGGCTGGTCGGGACCGTGCAACAAGGCGACGAGCGTGGGTTCGGTCTTCATCGGCCCCTCACATCGGCACGACGCTGTCGCGGTACTGCTGGAGCGGGCGCACATCGACCCGCTTCTGCTTCATCGCGCGGATGCCGCCGAGCGCGGCCTGGGCGCCGGTGAGCGTGGTCATGATGCAGACGGAATTGGCGACCGCGGCGGCGCGAATGGCGTTTTCGTCGTGGCGCGGGATCATGCCCTTCGGCGTGTTGATCACCATCTGGATCTCCCCGTTTTTGATCATGTCGATGCAGTTGGGCCGGCCCTCCTGCAGCTTGTTGACGAATTGCACCGGCAGGCCGTTTTGCTGGAGCAAGCGGGCCGTGCCGCCGGTCGCCACGATCGAAAAACCAAGTTCCGCGAAGGCCCGCGCGATACCGACGGCCTCGGGCTTGTCGGAGTCCTTCACGCTGAGGAACACCTTGCCGGCGAGCGGCAGCCCGGGCTTGGCCGCCATCTGCGTTTTGGCGAAGGCGATCCCGAGGTCGTCGTCCATGCCCATGACCTCGCCGGTCGAGCGCATCTCCGGGCCGATGACGATGGTCGCGCCCGGAAAGCGGGCGAACGGGAACACGGCCTCCTTGACGCACCAATGCTTCGGCTTCACCTCGCGCGTGAGGCCGAGCTCGGCGAGCTTCTTGCCGGCCATCACTTTCGCCGCGAGCTTGGCCAGCGGCACGCCGATGGCCTTGGCCACGAAGGGCACGGTGCGCGACGCCCGCGGGTTGACCTCGAGCACGAACAGCTGCTCGTCCTTGATCGCGAACTGGATGTTCATCAGGCCGATCACATCCAGCGCCCGCGCCAGGGCGTAGGTCGCCTCGCGCACCGTCTGCAGCATGTCCGGGGAAAGGGTGTGCGGGGGCATCACCATGGCCGCGTCGCCCGAGTGCACGCCGGCAAACTCGATATGCTCGAGCATGCCGCCGATGATCGAGACCGCGCCGTCGCTGATGCAGTCGACGTCGAGTTCGATCGCGTCCTCGAGAAACTTGTCGATAAGGACGGGCTTGTCCGGCATCACCTCGAAGGCCTGCCGGATCACCGCCTTGAACTCCTCCTCGCTGTAGACGATGAACATGCCGCGGCCGCCCAGCACGAAGGACGGGCGCAGCAGCACGGGGAAGCCGATCTCGTGCGCGAAGACCAGGGCTTCGTTCTCGTTCATCGCCGTGCGGTTCGGCGGCTGCTTCAGCCGCAGGCGGTCGAGGATGGCGGCGAAGAGCTTGCGGTCCTCGGCGGTCTCGATGCTTTCAGGCGTGGTCCCGATGACATTGACACCATGCGCCTTCAACGGGCCGGCGAGGTTGAGCGGCGTCTGGCCGCCGAACTGCACGATTGCGCCGACGCACTGCTCCTGTTCGTAAACCTCGAGCACGTCCTCGAGGGTCAGCGGCTCGAAATAAAGGCGGTCGCTCGTGTCATAGTCGGTCGAGACGGTCTCGGGGTTCGAGTTCACCATCACGGTCTCGTAACCGATTTCGCGCAGCGCGAACGAGGCGTGGACGCAGCAGTAGTCGAACTCGATGCCCTGGCCGATCCGGTTCGGGCCGCCGCCGATGATCATGATCTTCTTCCGCGCCGAGGGGATGATCTCGTTCTCGTCGCCGTAGCTCGAGTAATAATACGGCGTGAATGCCTCGAACTCCGCGGCGCAGGTGTCGACCAGGCGGTAGGTCGTCTTCACGCCCGCCCGCTTGCGGCGGGCGCGCATGGTCTCGAGGTCGACCTTGAGGAAGTGCGCGAGCTGCGCGTCGGAAAAACCGAATTGCTTGGCCCGCCGGAGCAACGCGGTGTCCAGGGTCGCCGGCGTGCGGGTCGCGAGCACCTGCTCCATCTCGTGGAGCTCGCGCAGCTGGTGCAGGAACCAGGGATCGATCTTCGTGAGGTCGTGGATCTGCTCCACGGTGTAGCCCGCCCGGAAGGCGTGCCGGATGAAGTAGACGCGCTCGGCGTTGGGGGTGCCGAGCCGCTGGCGGATGATTTCATCGCCGGGGATTTCCTCGCCGCCAAACTTGCCGCCCCCGCCAAAACCGCGGGCGCCCGTCTCGAGCGAGCGGAGGCACTTCTGGAAGGACTCCTTGAAGGTGCGGCCAATGGCCATCGCCTCGCCCACCGATTTCATCGCGGAGGTGAGCGTCGGGTTGGCGCCGGGGAATTTCTCGAACGTGAAGCGCGGGATCTTGGTGACAACGTAGTCGATGGTGGGCTCGAAGCTCGCGGGCGTGAGCCGCGTGATGTCGTTGCGCAGCTCGTCGAGCGTGTAGCCGACGGCGAGCTTGGCCGCGATCTTCGCAATCGGGAAGCCGGTCGCCTTCGACGCCAGCGCCGAGGACCGCGAGACGCGCGGGTTCATCTCGATGACAACCTGCCGCCCGGTCTTGGGATCGATCGCGAATTGGATGTTCGAGCCGCCGGTCGCGACGCCGATCTCCCGGATGACGGCGAACGAGGCGTCGCGCATCACCTGGTATTCCTTGTCGGTGAGGGTCATCGCCGGCGCGACCGTGATGGAGTCGCCGGTATGCACGCCCATCGGGTCGAAGTTCTCGATGGAGCAGATGACGACGCACTGATCCTTGTGGTCGCGCATCACCTCCATCTCGAACTCCTTCCAGCCGAGCAGGCATTCCTCGACGAGCACCTCGTGCACCGGCGAGATCTCGAGCCCGTGGTTCACGATCTGCTCGAACTCCTCGCGATTGTAGGCGATGCCGCCCCCGGAGCCGCCGAGCGTGAAGCTCGGCCGGATGATGAGGGGCATCGTGCCGATGTAGTCGGCGGCCTTGCGGGCATCCTCGAGCGTGTGGACCGTCATCGACTTCGCCACGTCCAGGCCGATCTTGACCATCGCCTGCTTGAACAACTCGCGGTCCTCGCCCTTGCGGATCGCGTCGGGGCGGGCCCCGATCATCTCAACCCCGTAACGGTCGAGGATCCCGGCCTTGTGCAGGTCGATGGCGAGATTGAGCGCCGTCTGGCCGCCGAGGGTCGGCAGCAGCGCGGAGGGCTTTTCCTTCGCGATGATCTTCTCGAGGATGTCGACCGTCAGCGGCTCGATGTACGTGACGTCGGCGAACTCCGGGTCCGTCATGATCGTCGCCGGGTTGGAATTCACCAGAATCACCCGGTAACCCTCCTCCCGCAGGGCCTTGCACGCCTGGGTGCCGGAATAGTCAAATTCGCATGCCTGGCCGATGATAATGGGGCCGGCGCCGATGATCAGGATGGACTCGAGGTCGGTGCGTTTGGGCATGCGCGTAGATTTTGGCGAGGCTTGCCAGCCCCCCATGGTGGGGCAAGCGGGAATTGGGAAATTCCCGTCACGCGTGGCGCCGGTCCGCGTCCGGGGCCCGGGCCGCGCCTCAACCGAGGCGCGCGACGTCGATGTTCAGGGTCTTGGCCGCCCGGGCTTTGTCGCCCTGGCAGGCGTGCAGCACCCGCCCGATGTACTGTTTTTCCTGCCCGGCGAGGTAATCCGCCAGGGTCGGCCAGTCGGCCAGCTCGTGGATGCGCAACGGCAGCTGCGCCGAGGTGATGACGCGGGTCTCGGTGGTGGTGACCACCTGCGAAATGACCTGGCGAAATTCGGCCAGATTGCCCGGCCAGCGGTAGGCGCGAAGCGTCGCCAGCGCGTCCTCGGTGAACTCAACCAGCTTGGCGTCGAAATGCGGGTTCGAGGTCTTGCCGGCGATCTCCTTGAGCAGGGCCGGCACATCCTCGAGGCGTTCGCGCAGGGGCGGCATCTGAACCGGCAGCGCCGCCACGCGGTAGAACAACTCCTCGTTGAATCCGCCCTCCTCCGCCAGTTTCTCCAAGTCCTCCTCAGTGGCGCAGATGAGGCGGAAGTTGTGGGCGTTGTTGCGCAGCACGGACACGAGTTCGGACTGCGTGTCCTTGGGCAGGCATTGCAGGTGCAGCAGGAACAACGTGCCGCCCTTCGCCTCCCGCACCCAGTTTCCGCCGGCGCCGTTCTGGCCGAGCAATCCGGCGCGGAGGCTGTCCATCGAGCTGAGCCGGCAGTCGATGCGGACGAGCGGGCTGTCCGGCGGCGTGCCGGCGGCATGGAGCAGCTCGGCGGCGACCTCGTGGCCGCTGCCCAGCTCGCCCGAGATGAGGACCGGCGTGTGGGCGGAGGACAATTTCTTGAGCTGGGCGATCAGCCGCTTCGTTTTCGGGCTCTGGCCGATCAGGCGCGCCTCGAAATCGCCGGCGTTGATCGCGGGCGCGCTGCCGGTGGCCTCGCGCTCCGCGACGGTGCGGCGGAATTCCATGCCGCGCTTCAGCGCCTGCATGAGCTCGTCGACCTTGAAAGGTTTCTGCAGGTAGTCGAAGGCGCCAAACTTCAGCGCCTGGATCGCGCTCTCGGTGCTCGCGTAGGCGGTCATGATGATGATGACCGCGCCGGGATCATAGAGCTTGAGCTGCTTGAGCAGCGTGATGCCGTCCATCGGCTTCATGTCGATGTCGGCCAGCACCAGGTCGTACTTCTCGGCTTTGTAACGCGCCAGGCCCTTCTCGCCGTCCGTGGCGAAAGCGGTGCTGTAGCCCGTCGGCTGGATGACGGCCTCGAGCATCTCGTGGATCGAGATCAGGTCGTCAACGATGAGGATCGAGGGCATGAAAAAGGGAACGCGGATATTGGCCCGTGCCGTCACGGGCACGCAAGCGGCATTGCTGGTCGCGGGACAAAGTTATTGCTGCAGGCCGCCAGCCACCGCGCCGAGTTGGAAGATCGGCAGGAACATCGCCATCACGATGCCGCCGACCACCACACCGAGAAAAACGATCAGCATCGGCTCGATGAGTGAGGTCAGCGCCCCGACGGTGGCGTCGCACTCGGTGTCGTAGAAGTCCGCGATCTTGTTCATCATGCCGTCGACGTTGCCGGTGGTCTCGCCCGCCTTGACCATGTGCTTCATCATCGGCGGGAAGAAAGGATTGACGGCCATGATGTCGGAGACCTGGCCGCCCTGGCTGACGTGCTTGGCGATTTCGGCGCAGGCATCCTCGACCTGCACCTTGCCACTCGCCGAGGCGACGATCTCGAGGGTGCGGAGGATCGGCACGCCGGACCGCATGAGCGTGGCGTAGGTGCGGCAGAAGCGCGAAAGGGCGATCTTGTGGATGAGGTTGCCGAAGATCGGCGCCTTCACCAGGAAGTTGTCCTTTTGCCGGCGCCCGTTGGGCGTCGCGATGTACTTGCCCATGACGAAGTAGATGAGGTACGCGCCCAAGCCGATGGCCCACCACCACTTCTTCATGAAATTGCTGAGGTTGATGAGCATCTGCGTCGGAGCGGGCAGTTTGGCGCCGAAGTCCGCGAACATCGCGGCGAACACCGGGATGACGAAGATCAGCAGCACGTTGACGAGCGCGATCGCGAGACCGATGACCGCGATTGGGTACGTCATCGCCGACTTGACCTTCTTGGTCAGCTTGACCGTCGACTCAAAGTAACCCGCCACCTTGCCGAGAATTTCCGCGAGGCCGCCGGACGCCTCGCCCGCCTCCACCATCGAGATGAAGAGATTCGGGAAGGCCCGGGGAAATTTCTTCACCGCGGCCGAGAATGACGTGCCGGTCGAGATGTCGTTGCGCACGTCACGGATCACGATCCGGAAGACCTGGTCCTCGGTCTGGTCCTGTAAAGCTTCCAAGCACGACACCAGCGGCAGACCGGCCGAAAGGAGTGAGGCCAGCTGGCTCGTGAAGACGGAAAGCTCACTCAGGTCCAGCTTGTAGGTCTTCGCCTTTTTCTCGAGCGCCTTCTGCTTGGCCATCGCCTGCGCCGCTTTGACGCTCGACTGGGGTTTGCCTGCCGCGGGATTCGCCATATGGACGCGGAATATGGACTTTCAAACACCGCCGGCAATCCCATTTACGATGCCCGTGCGCGGCGAACAAAAGCTTGAAGGACCGGCCTCCCGAGTCACCCTTCCACCCCGGAATCCGCGGCTATAGTTTAGTGGTAAAACCTCTGCCTTCCAAGCAGGTGTCGTCGGTTCGATTCCGACTAGCCGCACCAGCCCGGGCTGGTCAACGCCCCGGCTTCCCCTGCTCCCGGCCACATGGCCCCGCCCGGCGGCGATGCGTTTAAGCCTTTTTTGACCAGCCGACGGTCACCACATGAAGTAGTTCTCGTCCAAGCTGAGGAATCGCTCGCTCGGAGGTGCGTAAACCACCCGCCAGACATCCGTATAGCGACTCCACGGGCCCGGCACCGGGCCGTCGTAGATGAGGCGCGGCTTGGGGGCGGGCTTCGTCCGCTGCGAACGGAGCCGCTCGAGAAAGAGCTCGTAGCCCTCCTCGAGCGCAAAGAACAGGCTGCGGCGCTCGATCGGATGCGCCGAAGCCGGCAGTTGGTTTCGGATCTGGCCGGCATGAGTCAGAGCGAAATGCGCCACGACCTGTTCATGCCGCTGCATCTCGATCGCGGCCTTCCGGCAGGCGCCATCGAAATCCAGCGCCGAGGCGTGGCCATAAGCGACGAAGCCTTCTGGCGAGCGCTTGAACAGGATGACGGTGACGCCCGGAACTCCCGAGCAAATCGCGGCCGCGCGCACGCCGGGCCAGCGCGTGTCGGACTCGAACGCGGCCAACCGTCCTTCCCACCAGTTCAGGAGGTTAAACCGCTCGGCCGCCTCCATCAGGGCACTCGGCCGGGCTTGGCGGCTGAATATGCCGGGGAAGGCCGCCAAGCCATTGCTCGAAGGATCGACATCGAAGCCGTAGCGGTTCCCCTCGTTGCTTTGGTGGAGTTGCCAGTGCGCCCAGCGCTCCAGCGCTTCCGAAACCGCCATGAAACGCGCGACCATCGGCGATGACGATGTGCCGCTGCCATTGGCCTGGCTGAAAACCGTTCGGTCACTACGGTTGCCAGCCAGGCCGTCCTTTAGATAGGCATTCGCCAAAAAGCCCCGCTCGCCGAGGATCGAGACGTCCGAGAGTTCCAGTCGCTCGATCGGGCCGCCCGCAGCGGCCAGGACGTTTCGATACCGAAAGGCGGCGAGGCTGAACATGCCGGGAGAATGACGCCTAGTGTGCGGTCAGTTCGGCTTCGGCGTGAAAAGGCACGGAACGACGCAAGCTTCGCACGATTCAACGGTGCGGGCTGCGCCTTCGAAATTGGAGGCCGACTGCTTCATGGGATCCGTCTTCTCTGCGAGGCGGGTGAGACCGGCGGCCAAAAAGAGGCTCGAGGCGAGCCCGGAGGTAGCTTGCTTGATTGATTTCATAGTGCCCCCAGCATGGCACGAAAACGACCACTGTCAGATCGGCGAATCCGCCTAAATTCAGGCTGCTCGGCGACCTGATTTTAGGTGGCGATGCAAATTGCTGTCCGCGCGCAAACCTTCGATGGTATCAACCGACCAGTGAATATCTTGCCCGCCAATACGCGATGGGCCACCGCGCTTCTTTTGCTATGCCTGTCGGCCTCCCGTCTGGTCGCCGCGTGGTCCGATCCGACTGCTGGGCGGCCGCTATGCGTGGGAATATCCATGAAAGAGGTGGGTTCGGATGCCTATCCATGGATCATCCTTACCGATAAGCTGGGTCGCTTGTTCGTGGGCGCTGAAGGCGGTCTTCGGGTCTTCGATGGCCAATCCTGGAATGCGTTTCCCATAGCCGACACCCATTCGCTAAAGGCTCTCGCCTGGGGCCGCGATGGTCGCCTTTGGGCAGGCGCGGCAAACGAGATTGGATATTTTGCGGAGGAGACCCTGGGCCAGTTTCGCTATCACTCGCTGGTGGACAAATTGCCACCGGATGCCCGGGATCTCGGTCTGGTTTGGGCGTGTGCGGTGGTCGACGAAGGCGTGGTCTTCTTTGCCCATACCAAGGTTCTTCGCTGGGATGGAGCCCGTTTCCGGGTGTGGTCGTTTCCCACGAAGCTGCGACTTTGCCCAATGCGGCTGCGACAGGACCTATGGTTCTACCATGCGGAAACGGGACTATACCGGCTGACATCTGACGGGCCGAAGCTGGAATACCCTCCCGATCAGCTTCCGGCCGACGGGGTCATCGGTTTGGTTGAAGATAATAGAGGTATATTGGGCGTCGGCAACAACGGCATCTTTCGTCCCGGCGCCCCACCGCAAACCGTATCCGATCCCGAACTGAACCGGTATTTGGCCGCCTCGCGACCTTCGGGGGTGACAACCTTGCCCGATGGCAATTTCGCTATTGGGACGATATCCGGTGGCTTGGCCATCGTATCCCCCGCATGGCACGTGGTCCGCATCCTTGATGCAGGCGATGGGCTGCCGTCACGATCGGTCATGTGGGCTGCGCCAGATATTGCATCGAGCCAGCTGTGGGTCGTCACCACTGACGGCATTACCCGCTTCGAATCGACGGGTGCCGCGACCATAATCCAAGAAGCCACCGACAAGGGTGCAGCCACGCCCGGGGTGATCAGCCACGACGGTACGAAAAGCTTCGTGCTCACCCGACAGGCCGTCTCCGAGCTGCAGCCGATTCCCGACAAGGCAGTCCAGCTGCGCCCGCTGGCCGGCCTCACCGCAACGTACAATGATGTCATGCCATTCCGTGATGGACTGCTGCTCAGCCGGTTTGGCGGCATGGACTATTATGCCGATGGGATAGTCCGGGAACTCTATGCCCAAGCGGCGAGAACGGTGTTTTTCGTGCAACGTTCCCGTAACGATCCCGATCGCTTCTTCGTGTCCGAACAACCCGGGCTCGGCGAACTCCTTGCCCGGCCGGACGGCTCGTTCGAACACCTGAGCCTGACGAGCCTGCCAGACTATTTGTCGTCCATTCGCGAGGGTTCCGATGGCGAGCTCTGGCTCGGTACAATCGCCAGTGGCGCTTTTGTCTACGACCTCAAGCAGGGCGGGCTTCGCACGATAACCGATCCGGTATCGGGAATGCCGCTCAAGGGCGCTACGAGCGTGTTCGGCCATGACGACGCAATCGTCCTCTTGAACCATGGCCGGGTTTTGGTGGCGCCGGCAGGCGTAAGCACGTTGCGGCCGGAGGTCGGCCTGCCCCTTTTGAGCGAGCCGTGGGTGGTGACCGGCATTCCGGGTCGGGCGGCATGGCTTGTCGCTTTCGTGCATCAAGCGCCGGTTCGCAGCCAGGCCTTGGGTGTCCTCACGCTGAATCCCGACCACACCGCCCGCTGGCAGGAGCTCGACCCGCCGGAACTAGCCAAGGCGGGCCTCATCTCCGCCTTGGATTTCACGTCGGAAAACAACCACCCGGTGCTTTGGGTCGGGGGTTCGGAAAGCCTGCTTCGCTATGACTTTGATGCCATTCCCAACATGGCGCGACCGGACACGCCTCAGATCAGGCTGGACACCGGCCGTTCGACTCAGGCCTCGGACGGTTTTGACCCGCAGTTCGCGTTCAAGGATCACCGCGTCGAATTTCAAATCTTCACCGCGAGTTATGTGCGCGGTCGGGATTTGCTGTTCCAGACCCGGCTCGGCGGCGCGCGCGAATGGCCGGAGCCTTCGGTGCGCCGCTCGTACGAATTTTCCAACCTCTCCGAGGGCGCCTACGAATTTCAAGTGCGCACGATGAACCGGGCCGGCATGGTCAGCGCGCCCGCGACTTTCGCCTTCCGCATCCTGCCGCCGTGGTATCGTGATGGCTGGGCCTATGCCGGTTATGCGGTGCTGCTCGGGGCCGCGGTGTTCGGATTCGTGCGCATCCGCGAGCGCCGCATCCGCGAGCGCAACCAGGAGCTCGAGCGCCAGGTGCGGGTCCGCACCGAGGAATTGGTGAAGGCCAATGCCGCGAAGGACGAATTCCTCGCCAGTGTCAGCCACGAGATCCGCAACCCGATGAATGGCGTCATTGGCATTGCCGAGACGCTGCGAACCGAAGCGCTCGATGCCGACAGCCGGCGCAAGTTCGGCCTGCTGCGCCAGTGCGCCACGCACCTCGGCTCGCTGCTCGAGGACCTGCTCGACTTTTCGCGCGTCCAGGCCGGCGCCGTCGAACTCGAGGCGCGGGAGTTCACGCTGTCAGAACTGGTGCAGTCCGTCGCCGCCATGACCTCGGCCGAGAGCGAACGCCGCGGCATTCCCGTCGATATCGCCATCTCGCCCGCCGTGCCCGACCGGCTGACCGGCGATCCCCGGCGGGTCCGCCAGATCCTGCTCAACTTCGTCGGCAATGCCCTGAAGTTCTCCGGGCGCGGCCAGGTGCGCCTGACCGTCTGGTGCAAGCCCGCGAGCCATATGCGCACGGATGTCATCTTCGCCGTGTCGGACGACGGGCCCGGCATCCCGCCCGAGGAGCAGAAGCGGTTGTTCACGCGATTCGAACGCGGGTCCGCGGCGCAGCGCGGGCGCGTGCCCGGCACCGGCCTCGGGCTCGCGCTGTGCAAGGGACTGGCCGAAAAGATGGGCGGACGGCTCTGGCTGGAAAGCGAACCCGGGGAAGGTTCGTGCTTCTATTTCAGCGCCCCGTTCGAGCACGCCGCGGAAGCCGCCGAACCCGCCCCCAGCAAGCCGGCCGCGCCGCCACAGGCGGTGGGCGTCGCCCTCGTCGTCGACGACGAGGAATACAACCGGGTCGTCTTGATCGACCTGCTGGAGTCATTGGGTTACCGCGTGCAGGCCGCCGCGGATGGGAATACCGCCGTGTCCCTCGCGACCACGCAGGACATCGACATCGCCTTTCTGGACTACGACCTGCCCGGCATGAGCGGCCTCGACGTGGCGCGCGCGATCCGCGGGTTGACCAATCGGTCCGCCCGGGCGCGCATCCTGGCCACGACCGCCTTCACGACGGCGGACAAACGCACGCAGTGCCTCGCCGCCGGCATGAACGGGTTCGTCAACAAGCCGGTCACGCTCGAGCGCCTGCGCCAGGCGCTGGCGGTCGCCGGCGATGCCGCCGCGGCGACCTCCGGCGCGGCGACACCGCCCGTCGATCCGCTTGGCAACATGCGGTTGATCGCCCGGCGCAAGGCGGTCCCGTTGGCCGAAGAAGTGGCGCTCTACCTTTCGGAATTCTCCGTGGAGCTCGAGCAGCTGCTGGCCGCCCTGCAGGAGGAGAACGCCGCCACGGCGGGCCACTACGCGCACCTGCTCTACGGCCGCTGCGCCTTCATCGCCGAGCGCCAGCTCGAGGAGGATTTCCGCCAGATCGAGGAGCTCGGTGCCGCCGCGGAATGGGACGCCGCGCGGGCCCTCGGCCGCGAGGTGCAGGCCCGCTTCGACGGCCTCAGCCTCAGGTTGGCTTCTGCTGACCCAATCGGTCCGACCGGGTGAGCCCGTTGACGATCGCGTAGTGGATGAGCTTCGGCGTCGTGTGGATGTCGAGCTTGCGCATGACATCCCGCCGACGCGATTGCACCGTCGCCGCGCTGACGCCCAGCACGGCGGCGATCTCTTCGTCGGTCTTCGACTCGCCGATCAGCGACAGGATGCGCGTCTCGTAATCGGAGAGCACGCGGATGAAGGCCTTGGGGTCGCGGCGAATGGTCGAACTCGATTCGTTGACGATGGGCGTGTAAAAGATGCGCCCGGCCAGGACGGCTTCGATCGCCTCGGTCAGCACGTCCGGCCGCTGGTCGTGCTTGTCGACGAAACCGTGCAGCCCGAGGCGTTGCACCTGCAGCATCGACCACGGGTCGCGGTGGGAGGAAATGGCGATGATCTTCAGGTCCGGCTGCTCCTCGAGCACCAGCGGCGCGAGATCGAGCCCGTCGCCGTCGGGCAGCGAAAGATCGAGCAGCACCAGCGTCGGACGATGTTTCCGGATGGCGGCCAGGCCTTCCCGCACCGTCGTGCAGTGCTTCACCACCTCGAATCCCAGTGCCTCGCAATGCAGCCGGAAAAATTCCGCGATGAGCCGCTGGTCTTCCACCACGACCACCGGCCGGCCCCGGCCCAGGTTGCGCCGGGAGGAATTCGGATCATTGGGGTTCACGACGCTTCAGGATGGCCGGTGCGGCGCGGTCCCGCCGCGGGATCGCGCCAAAATTCGATTTCTCCCGCCGGGAAATGGCTCCATCGTGGCAACGCGACCAATTCGGCATGTGAATATAATCCTTTTCGAACCGGGGGAAGTCCAGCTTCCCTTGCCCTTGGATGACGCGCGGGCAATCCATTTGCTCAAAATTCTGCGCCGCCAAACGGGGGAGGCCTTTGACGCCGGCATCATCAACGGGCCGCGCGGGCGCGGCACCATCACCGCCATCGAAAAAAATTCCCTGTCGTTGTCGTTCGTCTGGGGGGAAACACCCGCGCCGCCATGCTTAATTGATGTCATCGTCGGCCTGCCGAGACCCCAGACGGCCCGGGACATCCTGCGGGAGGCCACGTCGCTCGGGGTCGCGGCGCTGCATTTTGCGCGAACGGAAAAAGCGGAGGTCGCCTATGCATCGAGCAGCTTGTGGAAGTCCGGCGCCTGGCGCCGCTGCGTCATAAGCGGCGCGGCGCAGGCCTTCTGCACGCGATTGCCGGAGGTGACGCACGGGCGCACGCTCGACGAGGTGGTCGCCGCGCTGCCCGTGGGCGGGGCGCGCCTGGCGCTGGATAACTACGAAGGTTCGGGGCATGTGAGCACGGTCGATCTCCGCGGGGCGCAGCGGGGCGTGCTGGCGCTGGGCGCCGAACGCGGCTGGTCCGCGGCCGAGCGCGACTGGCTGCGCGCGCATGGCTTCACCCTGGTGCATCTCGGGCCGCGCGTGTTGCGCACCGAGACCGCCTGCATCGCCGCCATCACGCTGCTCAAGGCGCGACTGGAGCTTTCCTGAAGATGCAGGCGGTCGGCTGGCGCGCGCCCTTGCCCAGCCGTTTGATGCAATGCCATCCGTCGGGTGCGAGTTCCATCTCGCCCGGCGCTTCGAACACGACCACCGGATCCGTCGAGCCGGCGAGGAGTTGACCCAGCCGCGCGAACAGCTTCGGGACGAGGCCCGCGATCGCCGCATAGGGCGGATCGATGAATACCAGGTCCGGCGGATCGCCCCAAGGGGCGCTGGTGGCGTCGGCGGTGACGACCTGCAGGGCGCCGGAATCACGCCGCATGCTCTTGGCCACGGCCGCGATGTTGCGGCGGATAAAAGCCGTCGCCTGCGAATCGCGCTCAATGAATGTCCCGCCCGACGCGCCGCGACTGAACGCTTCCAAGCCGTAGGCCCCGCTGCCCGCAAACAGATCCAGGAAGCGCGCACCGGGCACGCGCAGGGCCAAGCTGGAGAACACCGCCTGCCGCAAGGCGTCGGTCGCGGGGCGCACGGCATCGCCCCGCGGGAGCACCAAAGGGATGCCACGGGCGTCTCCTCCGGTTATGCGCATTGGGTGCAGAGTCCCTCATCCGCAAGCCGCGTTCCGGCAGAATCTTCGGCGCATTTTGGGGGAACACTTGTTGCGGAAGCCTGTTGTAACATAGCATTTGCACGACGTCGGGGGGCGGCTAGGCTCTTTCCTCGGCATCGTGAGGTCGGCCACCTACCTGGCCTCCGGACTGCGCAAAGGCAATGCCTTACAAACCACCAAGCTTGATTTCCCGACTTCTGGTCCGGGCGGTCCTTGTTGCCGCCCTGGCGGCAGGGCGCCTGGAGGCGCGGGAGCGCAACCGGTGGCCTTTGGCGGTCGAACAGCTCGGACCGGCGGGCGAGGTCCAGTCCGGGGAGTACCTCGGTCCGCTGGTCTTCACGCAGACAAAGCCGGATGGGTCGAAGGCGGAAGGATTCCGGCCGCTGTTTCTTCGCGAACGATCGAACGACCATGAGATGGACACGCTCCTCTATCCGCTGGTCACGTGGCGGAAGGACGGAGACGACGAGCGCGTCTTCAGCCTGTTCGAGCTGATCAACTTCAAGACCTATCGGGAGGATTCCGCGCTCGTGCGGAACTTTGACGTGTGGCCGTTCTATTTTTCTCACCAGGCCGCGGACCCGGCGGAAAGTTACCGCGCGCTGTTCCCGTTGCGCGGCACGCTCAAGTATCGCTTTGGGAAGGATCGCATCGATTTCACGTTGTTTCCGCTTTACGCCCGGGTCGGCAAGTCCGGCATGGAGACGACCCACATCGTCTGGCCTTTCCTGCGCTTCATCGACGGCGCCGGCCACCACGGCTTTGAATTCTGGCCGTTGTTCGGACACCGGGGCCGGGCCAATGATTACGACAGCCGGTTTTTCCTGTGGCCCTTCGGCTATCGTTCGGCGCGCCAACTCGACAAGCCCCAGCCGACTGTGAGCGTCGGCGTGCTGCCCTTCTACACGCGCGACACCGGCCCGGGCTTCATCAGCGAGAATTATGCCTGGCCATTTTTCGGCTACACGCATCGCACCGCGCCGGAGCGCTACGACGAACGACGTTATTTCTGGCCATTCCTGGTGCAGGGCCGGGGCGACCAACGCCGCGTAAGCCGCTGGGCGCCGCTCTATACCCATTCGGTCGTGAAGGACCTGGACAAGACCTGGGTCGCGTGGCCGCTTTTCCGGCACGCCACCTGGCAGGACTCCGGCGTCGCCCAGGAGAAGAACCAATTCCTCTACTTCCTTTACTGGTCGCAAACCCAGCGCAGCCTCACCAACCCCAACGCGGCACCGGCGAGCAAGACCCATGTGTGGCCGCTGTGGAGCGCGTGGGACAACGGGGCCGGGAGGCGCCAGGTGCAGGTCCTGAGTCCCCTCGAGGTTTTCTTCCCCACCAATGAGCCGATCCGCGAGCTCTACACGCCGCTGTTCGCGCTCTATCGCTATGACCGGGCCGCGCCCGACGCCGTCCGCCAGTCCTGGCTGTTCCAACTGGTCAGCTGGAAACGTTCGCCGACGGAGAAGGAGTTCACCCTCGGGCCTTTCTTCCAGTGGGATCGCTCCGTGCGCGAGACGCGGCTCACGCTCGGCCGCGGCCTGCTCAACTGGAGCCGGCCGGCCGGCGGCGGCTGGAAGGTGTCCGTGTTTGATTTTCGCGCGAAGAATTCCCCCCGGGCCGTCGCCGCCCAACTACCATGAAATACCTGACCCTCGTCCTCGACCACATCGGTGGCACCGTGCTGATGACGTGGCGGGCCCTCCGGTTCACCCCGAGCCTGCCGCGGCAGTTTCCGCGGTTTATCGAGCAGTGTTACCTGGTCGGCTACACGACGCTGCCGATTGTCACGATCCTCAGCTTCTTCATCGGCAGCGTGCTCGCCCTCCAGAGCGGCTACAGCATGGAGAACTTCGGGGCCAAACAGTTCATCGGCACGCTCGTCGGCCTCACGATGGCGCGTGAACTCGGGCCGGTCATGGTCGCCGTGCTGGTCACGGGCCGCGTCGGCTCCGCCATCACCGCCGAACTCGCGTCGATGAAGGTCTACCAGGAGGTCGACGCGCTGGTGACCATGAACATCCCGCCCGAGCGAATGCTCGTGCTGCCGCGCCTCGCGGCGATCGCGTGCATGATGCCCGTGCTGACCGTCATCGCGAACATCTGCGGGTGGTACGGCGGCGCGCTCGTGTGCCAGTACACGCATTTCATCTCCGTCGACGGCCAGGCCTACTTCGCCGCCCTGAAGCGATTCATGGAGCCGAAGGATATCGTCGACGGCCTGCTCAAGGCCGAGGTCTTCGGCTTCGTGATTGTCATGGTCTGCTGTTACACGGGCCTGATGACGCGCGGCGGTCCGCGGGAAATCGGCGGCGCCGTGACCAAAGCCGTGGTCTCCTCCCTGATCCTCATCCTGGTGCTCGATTATTTCGTCACCAAGCTCCTCCTTTTCACCACATGAGCTCCACGTACACCGCCACGCCCTTCGCCGGCAAGACCTTCGGAGTCACCGTCACGCGGCTGAACAAGCAGTTCGGCGGCGTGCCGGTGCTGCACGATGTCAGCCTCGAGGTGAAGCCGGGCGAAATCTTCGCCATCATGGGGCCCAGCGGCTCGGGCAAGAGCGTGCTGCTGCGCCACATCGCCGGGCTCGAGACCGCCACCAGCGGCGAGGTCCACATCGGCGACTTCGATGCCGCCGACCCGGAAACCCGGAGCAAGGTCCACCTCGCGCTGGTGTTCCAGGCCGGGGCGCTCTTCAACTCGCTCTCCGTTTACGACAACCTTGCCCTCTATCCGCGCGAGCATCGCCTTTGTCCCGAAACCGGTATCCGCGAGCGCGTCATGCACGCCCTTTCCATCCTCTCGCTCGAGGCGGCGGTCGCGAAGTTCCCCTCGGAGTTGTCCGGCGGCATGAAGAAGCGCGTCGCCATCGCGCGGGCCCTCGTGATGGAGCCGCAACTGCTGCTCTACGATGAGCCGACCTCCGAGCTGGACCCGGTGATGGGCGCCACCATCAGCGAGATCATCGCCACGCTGCGCGAGCAGACCGCCGTGACGACGATCGTCGTGACGCACGACCGGGAACTCGCCCTCGGCATCGCCGACCGCATCGCCATCATCATGGAGGGCCGCATTCGCGCCACGGGCCGGCCGGCCGACTTCGCCCAGCCGGCCGATCCGGCGATCGCCAACTTCCTCAACCCGGTCATCGACCTCAAGAATCCCCGCTTCAAACAACTGGAGAACAACCATGAATAACCCGCAACAGACCATCCGCGTCGGGCTCTTTTTCGTGCTCGGCCTGGCGCTTGCCTGGATCACGTTCGAGTCGCTCAACGGCGGCCACCTCTTCAAACCCGCCGGCTACACCCTCATCGCCCCCTTCAACAGCCTGAAGGGATTGAAAGTGGGCGACGACGTGCTGATGGCCGGCGTGAAGATCGGCACCGTCGCCAAGACGCAGCTGGGCAACCAGCGTGTCGAGGCGGTGCTCTCGATCCAGCCGAACGTCGAGATTCCGAGCGACGCCGTCGCGAGCGTCGAGGTCTCGAGCCTCCTCGGCTCGAACTACCTTGGCGTGACCTTCGGCACCAAGGGCGCGCCGGCGCTGAAGAACGGCGATGAAATCAAGACGATGAACACCATCGACATCAACGAGGTCATCAGCCAACTGGGCAGCCTCGGAGCCAAGCTCGAGCAGGTGGTCGGCGACTTCGGCAAAACCCTCGGCAGCGGACCGGAGGGCAAGAGCGGGCTCCTCCAGCGGCTGGACCAGCTCGTCACCGACAACGGGCCGAAGCTGACGGAGAGCATCAGCAATCTCCAGTCGATCACGTCCAAGATCAACCAGGGCGAGGGCACGCTCGGACGCCTGGTGAACGACCCGAAGCTGCACGACGAGCTGCTGGACAGCGTCAAGGAAATCAAGGCCGCGGCCACGGATGCGCGCACGTTCATGGCCGACACCAAGGGCATCGTCGCCGACGTGAAAAGTGGCAAGGGGGCGCTTGGCGTGCTGCTTTATGACGAGCCCACCGCCGCCAGCCTCCGCGCGTCCGTCACCAACTTGAAGGAAGTCTCCGAGAAGCTCAACAGCGGGAAGGGCACGCTTGGCCGGCTGATCTCCGACGACAGCCTGTATCTCAGCGTGCAATCGACCATGAAGAAGGCCGATCGCGCCCTCGAAGGTTTGGGCGACCAGGGGCCGATCACGGCCGTGGGCATTGTCGCCAATTCGCTCTTCTAGGCTTTCGTCGTTCTCCAGTTTCCCGCGGCCGAACAGGTCGCAAGGGCACCGAGCCGGTCCCGCGAGGACCGGCTCGAATCGTTATTCCCCGGTTCAACCGGCCTTCTTGTGGTAACGTCCGTCGAAGGCCGTCGTCCAGGTCTTGCCGCCATCGGTGGATTGTTCCCAGTGCTGGCGAACGACCCCGTCGGGCAGGGGCGTCCAGGTGATGCGCTCGATGGTCGGTGTGCCGCCCACGGTGTGTTCACCCGACATGACCATGCTGCCGTCAACCAGGCCGCCGGCCAGTTCGAGGACTCCGCCGTTGCCGACCCAGAATTGTTGCCACTGCTTCCGCGCGGCATTGTAGCAGTTCAGGCTCTTGCCCTCCCCGCCGCCGGCTCCGGTCCAGTTTTCGAGCAGGCCATTGCCCTTTGCAATCAGCTCGATCCGGCTGCTCCCGACTTGTTTCCCGTTGGGGGCTGTCACATCCCAGGCGCCGATCCAGAAGTCAAACTGCCGGGCCTCGGGTGGGGGCGGAGGCGGCTGGGGCGGAGTGGATTGGGCGGACATCGTGGCAGCGAGCAGGCCGAGGCCGGCGAGAAGCAATCGGACGGGATGGGATTTCATAGGGGAAAATCGACTGGCGCCGTTACGAGCGCACCGGGATATAGATCGCATCGAAGCCGGTTTGCCACGTCGCGCCGTCGTCGCGGGAAGTTTCGATGACCTGGCGCACGCGCCCGCCCGGCAGCGGCGTCAGCGTGGTGCGGTCGAGTATTTTGACGCCGCCCTTGCCGATGACGGTGCCTTGGAATCGCACGGCGCCGGCCGGAGCGCCATCCACCTGGGCTTTTTCCTTCACGAATCCGCTGTCCGTGACCCACACCTGCTTCCATCGGTTTTCCGGGCGATAAAAATAGAACCAGCTCTTGCCTTCGTGGTGATCCGGTTCCGACCAGTTTTCCTGGAGGGCGAATCCACCCAGCAGCCGGTCGATGCGATTGTCGCCGGCCTTATGTCCATCGGCCAGCACCACGTTCCACGTGCCCAGCCAGAAATCGAGCGCGTGCAGCCCGGCGGGCTCGGGCGCCTGGTTCTGGGCGCTCAAACGCACCGCGAGCAGACCGGCTGCGCCGAGCAGCCACCAGCTTCGTTTCATGCGTGTCAATCTGGCGGCGCAGCCACTCCCGGGCAATGCGAAGGTGACCAGCGCATATCATTCCCCGGCCAAGCGCATTTCTGCCGCGACGAAAAAAGGGCCTTCGCCGCAGCGAAGGCCCTTGGCCAAAGAAGCGAATCCGCCGGGTCAGAACCGGTAGGCGAAGTTCATGTAGTAGAACCGCCCGATCGAACCGTAGATGCCCGTGTCCGCCGGCGGATCCGAAAAGTCGTTCGCGTCGGTCGGCGGGAAGCGGTTGAACAGGTTGTTGATGCCCACGGTGACATTCAAGCCATGCAGGCGCTGGAACACCTTGCCGGCGTCCAGGGAGGCGAGGACGTCAACGGACGAATAGGATCCGACGTGGAAGGTCGGGTCGTTGAAGCTCTGGACCGAATTGATGAATGTGTGGGCCAGGTTCGCCGAGTAGGCGCCCTTCTGCCAGCTGACGGTCGTGTACGCGCGGTACTTGGGCAGCGTGCCGAAGCCGTTGTTGCCAACATACTCGGTGTAGGGCTGGCCGGGCGATGACTGCAGCTGGAACTTGTGCAGGTAAGCCCAGGTGGTGCTGAAGTCGAAGCGACCGTAGCCGGAATCCAGGCCATACTTCACGCCGATATCCATGCCGTCCTGGTTCTGGCTGGCGACGTTGGCGCTGAACTGGTCCACGAACACATTCGCGGGATTCACATGCAGCTGGCCGGGGGCGGTCACGAGCGTGCCACCCAACTGGCCGAAGTTCCCCAGGTGGATGTAGGGCGCGAAGATCGAGGCCGGGCCGAACTGCTCCACGTCCTGGATCATCGTCGAGGTCGTGGCCAGGGTGCCAACGATGTCGGTCTCCTTGATGTTATAGTAGTCGACCGACACCGAGAAGCCCTTGAACCGCTTCGGCGAATAGATGAAACCCACCGTGTAGTTCTTCGACTTCGACGGCCGCAGGTTCGGGTTGGCGCCGCTCTGCTGCGCGCCCTGGACGTTCGGGAAATTCCCGATGGCGTTGCCGCTGCCGTCGTACGCCGTCAGGCCGCCAAGCTGCGGGGTGGCCCCGGAACTCGTCGGGCCGAACAGGCTGAACAGGATCGGCGCCGAGAAGGACTTGGAGTACGTCGAACGGAGCGCGAACTCGTCATTGAACGGCAGCCAGCGGAGGCTGACTTTCGGGACGGTCGGATCGTCGGTATCGCTGTAGATCTCGTGCCGGATGGCGCCGTCGAGGGACACGGTGTAGAGGCCCGGGAGGTGGTTCTCCGGGCTGGTCACCGGAACCTTGGCTTCGAGGAACATCGACTTGACGTTGCGACTGGCGTCGAAGGGATCGACGGACACGCCGAAGTTCCACGCCGAGGTGCCGGTCACCGGGTTGTTGACGCTGTTCTTGTCCGCCGTGATCGAGCTGGCCTCCTTGCGGTAGCCCACGCCGGCGGCGATGTAGACCGACCCGGACGGCAGGTCGAAGAGGCGGCCGTTGACCCGCGCATCGTAGGAGATGATCTTGCTCTTGCCGATCACCTGGGCATCGCCGAGCACGCCCGCCTGGGCCAGCTTGCCGAGGTCCTGGTTGATCGCCGTGAAGTTGATCAGCCCGGACCGGATGCCCGCGACCAGGGCGGAGTTGAGCACCTGGTTGCTGTACGTCGCGAACTGGGTGGAGGTGTTGTAGAGGGCGTCGGCCGACCAGTTCCAGTCGGAGTTGATCTTGCCTTCGACCTGAACCGTGCCGCGGAGGCTGTCGGTGTCGGTGATGTAGTCCCGGTTGCCGGCGTTGAGGAAACGGTTGCGGACCTGCGCCTTCGTATCCGTGATCGGGATTCCCGGCAGGTTGAAGCTGGTCGGGTCGGACGGGTTGTTGATGGTGAGGAACAGCGGCTGCGGATTGAGATTATACCGGTTCGAGGTCTTCGCATACAGGAAGCTGGTGCCCACGGAGAGGCTGTCGGTGATCTTGTGGGTGGAAGAGAACGTCGCGACCTGCTTGTCGAGGGCGCCGAGGAAAGTCGGGCGCGTGGACAAGTCGAAGGCATTGGCCACATCGTCGATGCTCGTCGGGATGTAGACGCCGGCCGCCACCAGCTGGGCCAGTGACTGTTGGGGCGTCGCCGGCGCCTGCGTCAGGTTGGGGTTGAGGCGATAGAAGTTGCCGGATGCATCATTGACGATGCCGGCATAGGTGACCGTGAGACCGACGTTCGGCGATGTATAGGTGTAATCGCGTTCGTAGAGCGGGTCCGACTTGCTCCATTCGGCTCCCACCGTGACGTTGGTCCGGTCGGTGTTGGCGCCGAACATCACGTGACCCGAACGCTCGCGATACATCACCCCGGTGCGATTGGCCTTCTCAAAGCCGTAGGAACCGCCCACCTCGCCGCCCTGGAAGTTTTTCTTCAGGATGATGTTCACCACGCCGGAGACGGCGTCGGAGCCGTAGATGGCGGAGGCGCCGTCCGTCAACACCTCGATGCGGTCCACCGCCGAGACCGGAATGATGTTCAGGTCGACGAATTGGTAGCCGCCCGTGCCGGACACGGGGTCAAAGGCCGCGCGCTGGCCGTCGATCAGCACGAGGGTGCTGGTGTTGCGGAGCGCGACCTGCGAGCCACCGTTGGTGCTGTTGCCTGCGATGTTGCCGTTTTCGACGCCGATGTTGAGACCACCAACGATCTGGGGCACCGCCTTGCGGAGGAGGTCCAGGGCGCTCTTGGTTACACCGGTCATTTCGATCGACTTGGTGTCGACGACCTGCACCGGGAGGGCGTTCCGCTCGTCGGCGGCCGCGGGGATGTAGGAACCGGTGACGACAAACTTGTCCAGCTTGACGGTGTCGCCGTTGCTGCTGCTGTCGTTTTGCTGGGCAAAAGCGGCCGAGGCCGCGAACACGGTGAGGGCCGCGAACGCCAGATGGCGCGCGCCGCCACGCCACCTGTGCAGGGTGCGTGTTGATTTCATGCGTTTACTTGGGTGTGTGGAGCGCCCGGGACGAAATTCGCACCGGCGCGGCCCCATATGACACGCGCCCCGACCAGTCGCACAATTACGGTGCGACGGGCCTGCATTTCCGCGATACCAGTGCGGTTCGGCGCGCGCCCGGCCGCCAAGCTGGCGCGACCGGAGGCGCCCCGGCTCCGGCGCTCAGAGGTGCGCCTTGAGGTCGTGCACGAAGGTGCGGCTGACCTTGAGCTTGGCTCCATTCGTCAGCTCGACGGTATACTCGCCGTAGAGGGCGGGGCTGGCCTTCCGCATGTGCTTGAGATTGACGATCGTCGAGCGGTGGATGCGGACAAAATGCGCCGGATCAAGCTTCTCCATCATTTTGAGCAGGGACATGCGCACGAAGCGCGCCTTGTCGGCCACATGCAGGCGCACGTAATCGCCGTCGGATTCGATCCAAAGGATGTCCTCCGGCGCGATCACGTGAATTTCGCCGTCGCAGCGGATGAACAGCCGGGTGTCCGGCTTGCCGGCCGGCGCGTTCTCCCGGCCTTCACGCAGCTTCTGCAGCGCGCCCATGAGCTCGTCGAGGCGGCGGGCCATCTGCTGGGCATCGTGCTCCCGCACGGCGGCCTTGGCCCGCGCCAGCGCCTCGGCGAAGCGGACCCGGTTGAACGGCTTGAGCACGTAGTCGATCGCCTGCACCTCGAAGGCCTGCAGGGCGAAATGGTCATAGGCCGTGACGAACACCACCTGCGGGAGCAGCGTGTCGGGGAGCTTGGCGAGCACGTCGAAACCGGTCATGCCCGGCATCTGCACGTCGAGAAAGAGGAGGTCCGGCCGGTGCTGCCGGATGGCTTCCAGCGCCTGGCTGCCGTTGCTACACTGGGCGACGATCCTGATTTCGGGATCGTCCTGGAGAAGGGCCTCGACGTTCTCGCGGGCCAGCACCTCGTCATCGACGATCATGGTGCGAATGATGGCGGTGGTAGTTTTCATGCTGTGTTGGTCTGAAAGGGCAGGATGATCTCCGCGCGCACACCCCGCGGCGGGTGGTTGCGCAGCCGGAGGCGGGCCTCATCGCCGTAGAGCATGTGCAGGCGCGCGATGGTGTTCTGGAGGCCGATGCCGTTCGCGAGGGCGGCATCGTCCTTCGGCAGCGGCGGTCCGTCGTTGTACACGGTCAGGAGGAGCCGGGTGCCATCGCGGACGGCGCTGATCCGGAGGAGCCGGGCGGCGGGATCCTGGGAGATGCCGTGCTTCATGGCGTTTTCCACCAACGGCTGCAGCACGAGGCTGGGTACCAGCGAGCGCAGGCACTTGGGTTCGATGTCGTATTCGACCTGGAGGCGATCCTGGAACCGGATGCACTCGATGTCGAAGTAGCGCCGGAGGAACACCAGGCCCTCCTCCAGTGTTTCGCTCGCCTCCTGGCGATGATCCAGGGACCGGCGCAGGAGTTCCCCGAGCCCGGCCACCACATCCTCCGCTTCGCGCGTGCGGTCCTTGCGAATCAAGCCGGTGATGGAGTTGAGGGTGTTGAACAGGAAATGGGGATGCAGCTGCATCTTCAGGGCATCGAGACTCGCGCGCACCAGGCGGGTCTCGAGCTGCGCGTTCGCCACGACGAGCTCGTTCATCCGGCGCTGGCCGGCGCGCCATTCGCGATAGAAGCTGACCGTGTACAACCCGAAGGTCAGCAGCAGGTAGATCAGCGCCGGCGTGTAATTCCACCCGCCGATCCACCGCAGCTCGTTCACCACCACCGGGAGAAACGATGCCGGCAGGTGATTGGCCAGCACCACCCGGAGCGAGGCCACGACCACGAACAAGACCGAGACGAGCACCGCCATGCCGGCGTGCAACGCCAGCGTCCAGGCCCAGCGGCGGTCCGTGATCGCGAGATGCGAGTGCAGCCAGAACACCAGCGGCAACAACAACCACCAGAGGCCCTCGATCGGCCAGCGGTTCAGCTTCGTATAGCGAAACGTCACCAGCGTCGAACCCTGCAGCCAGGGCCAGGCGTCCCACGCGAGCACGACGCCGAAGGCGACGGTGCCCACCAGCCAGACCCCGAGCCAGGTCCGCCAGTCCCGCCAGAAGGGCGCGCGAATCATGCGATCGCCGTCGATCATAAACCAGTTGGGACGGCTGCGGACTCATCGGGCGCCACGCTGGCCGCCAGCCAGAGGCGCTTGGGCGATTGCCGCCCCAGTGGATCCTCATACCATCCGTGCACCTCGTCCGCCATGAGCGCCGCGCGCCGCGTGAAGGTGACCGGGACGGCCGGCATCGCCGCCATCACGCGGCGCTCGGCTTGCTCCAGGATCGCGAGTCGTTCGGCGCCGCTGGTGGCGTCGGCCTTCGCCAGCAGCCGGGCAAAGTCCGGATCGGACCATTTGCTGTAACTGTATTCCGGCGGCCAGAGGAAAACCCCGAGGAGATCCGCGGCATCCGAGACCGTGCCCGTGAAGGTGCCGTAGACGATGTCATAGTCGCCTTGCTTCACCCGCCGGTCCTGCCGCTCGGCCGGCTCATAACACAGGTGGGTCCTGATGCCCAATTCCCGATACCAGTTCTCCGTCCAGGCCGGCGGAAAGGGATCGTCCTTGCTCATGCTTGAAAGCGCCATGGTGAGGACCGGGAAGCCCTGCCCCCCGGGATACCCGGCCTCGGCGAGCAGGCGCCGCGCTTGCTCGGCGTCTTCCTTCATGAGGGCCAGGCCCTCGCGTCCCGGGATGGCGGGAACCCACGACCACGCCGGCACCAGCCGGCCGCGCCCAAACCGCTCGATGGTTTCCCCGCGGTGCAGCGCCATCGCGAGCGCTTGCCGGACCCGCATGTCACTCAGCGGGCCATGCCGGATGTTGAAATTCAGCGAGCTCACGGCGAGCACCAGCTCGCTGCGCATGGACACCGGGCGGTTGGTCGGCCACGGGCTTTCGGAAAATGCCGCGAGCGGCGAGACGAGGTCGACCACGCCGGCGGCCAGCAACATCCGTTCGATCCGGAAGGTTCCGGCCCGCACGAAGCGCACGCCGTCGAGGCGCACGGCCTTTCGCCCGTGGAAGTGCTCATTGACCGCCAGCCGGTAACCGTCGCCACCCACAGCCACGAGCCGGAAGGGGCCATTGGAAACGAGCAGTTGCGGCTGGCCGACGTAAGCTCGCGTCGCCAGCACCCGCTCGGTGGTCGCATGGAAGGGGGCCAGGAGAGGATTGGCCAGTTGGGCGACGATGTTCGTGCGCACCTGGGCCAAATCGATGCGCAGCGTGCGATCATCGAGGGCGCGGGCGCCGACCAGCGCCGGGTCCTGGATGCGACCGAGGTTGAAGGCTTCGGCGTTTTTCAGGAGGTACAGGGGCTGCGCCATTTCCATCGGCTGGCGGAGCAGCCGCAGCCAGGCGCGCACGAAATCCTCCGCCCGCACGGGATCACCATTGCTCCACCTCCCGTCCGGGCGGAGCTTGAAGGTCACGGCCAGGCCATCCGGCGAAACGCTCCAGCTCTCGGCTGCGGCCGGTCGGGGCTGTCCGGTTGCGGGATCGCACCCGACCAAGGGCTCCCACAGCGACAACATGAAATGGTTGTAGGTGGGCAGCGGCACGCTCCAGTGGTGCGGGTCGGGCAGGAGATTTTCGGTGAACGCGACCCGGAGCACATTGCGGTCCTCGGGCGGGCGGGCCAGTACTTCGAGATTCTCCCGGCGGCCGAAACAGGCGAAGGCCAGGGCGGCACCCATAAACAGCATGACAATGCTGGTCCACCAGTGGATGCGATGCCGTGGGGTCATGGGGTAGCGCCGTTCCTAGCGAAGCCCGGAGCGAAGACAATACACGAGCGCCCTACAACCTGCGCGAGTCGGCCCCGCAGCACGGCGCGACAAAGCACCAAAAAGGCGCGCCAAAGCGCACTTCACCAGCCACCCCGGCCGTCATCCTGCCGGCCGAATTTGGCGGCTGGGCGCGCGATTCAGGTTTCTGGTCCGCCTTGGGCGAAATGCCGCGCCCGCAACCGGAGACCGTTGAGCCGGATGAAGCCGGTCGCATCGCTTTGGTTGTACCAGCTCTTCACCCCCTCCATCGAGGCGACCTTCATGTCATACAGCGAATACTTCGATTTCCGGCCGCAAGTGATCACGTTGCCCTTGTAGAGCTTGAGCCGGACGGTGCCCGTCACATATTTCTGGGACTCATCGACCAGCGCCTGCAGCGCCTCGCGTTCGGGCGCGAACCAGAACCCGTAGTAAACCAGCTCCGCATACTTCGGAATCAGCGAATCGCGCAGGTGCATGACCTCGCGATCCATGGTGAGGGATTCGACCTGGCGGTGGGCGTGCATCAGGATCGTGCCGCCCGGAGTCTCGTATACCCCGCGCGATTTCATGCCGACAAAGCGGTTCTCCACCAGGTCGACCCTTCCGATGCCGTGCTTGCCCCCGAGTTTGTTGAGGGCCCGGAGCACGCCGGCCGGCATGAGCTTCCGGCCGTTCACGGCCACACAGTTGCCGCGCACGAAATCGAGCTCCACGTACTCGGCCCGGTCGGGCGCGTCCTCGGGCGAGACGGAAAGCTTGAACATGCCCTTGTTGGCCTTGGTGGTCGGATCGAACCACGGGTCCTCCAGGATGCCTGCCTCGTAGGAAATGTGGAGGAGGTTTCGGTCCATCGAATATGGTTTCTTCAACGAAGCCTCCACCGGAATCCGGTGGGCCTTGCAGTAATCGATCATTTCCGCCCGGCCCGGAAACTGGCTCCGGAAATTCTCGAGTTTCCACGGGGCGACGATCTGCAGCCGCGGCGCCAGCGCCATGTAGGTGAGTTCGAAGCGGCACTGGTCGTTGCCCTTGCCGGTGGCGCCGTGGGCGACCGTGTCGGCCTTCTCCCGGCGAGCGATGTCGATCTGGGCCTTGGCGATCAGCGGGCGGGCGATCGATGTGCCCAAATAATACTGGCCTTCGTAGATCGCGTTGGCGCGGACCATTGGGAAAATGAAGTCCCGGGCAAATTCCTCCACGAGGTCGAGCGTGTAGTGCCGGGAGGCGCCGGTGCGTTTCGCCTTGGCCGGCAGGCCCTTAAGCTCCTCCTCCTGCCCGATGTCCGCGGCGAATGTGACGATCTCGGCGTCGTAGGTTTCCCTGAGCCAGTTGACGATGACGGAGGTGTCCAGTCCCCCCGAGTAGGCGAGCACGATCTTCATGGTGAACCGAAATCCTTGCGGAAGGGTTTGTCGGCGCAAAGTAAAAATCGGGGTTTTACCGGGGATTCTCTCCAGCGATGTTGATATTAAGAGACAAACTGCGACCATGTCTGGCGCATGAGCAAGGCCTCCCCACGTAACGGCTGCCCCGGTACCGCAGGGTTTACGCTCGTGGAAATCATGATCGTAGTCGTGATCATCGGGCTGCTGGCGGCGATGGCCATCCCGGCGTTTCAACGCGTTCGGCGCGCCTCCCAAAACAGCCGGATCGTGAATGATTTTCGGATCTTCGCGCAGGCGTTTGAAATCTACAACACCCAGAACGGCACGTGGCCGAACAACGTGGGACCCGGCGTCATCCCGACGTCCCCCGTGCCGATGGCAGGCGATTTCAAGACGGCCGCCTGGCAGACAACCACCGCGATCGGCGGCCAGTGGAATTGGGACAAGGGCCTGATGGGCTTCACCGCCGGCATTTCCATCTCGAACTTCACCTGCTCGGATGCGCAACTCACGGAGATCGACGCCAAGCTCGACGACGGCGACTTGACCACCGGTTACTTTCAAAAGGTCCAAGCCAACCGGGTGATGCTGATTCTAGAACAGTAGCCGCGTCAGAGCCGGCTGCGGGCGAGGGCGGTCAGTATCGCCTTCTGCACGTGCAGCCGGTTCTCCGCCTGGTCGAAGATCACGCAGCGGGGATGATCCAGCACCGCCTGCGCGACTTCCTCCCCGGCGTGCGCCGGCAGGCAGTGCATGAACAAGGCCTCGGGCTGGGCGCAGCCGAACAGCTTCAAATCGACCTGATAGGGCAGCATGCGCGCGCGGCGGGCGGCGGCCTCGTCTTCCTGGCCCATGCTGGTCCAGACATCGGTGTAAACAATGTCCGCGCCAGCCACCGCTTCGCGCGGGTCGGTCGAAAACTCAAACGTGCCGCCGGCCTGGGCGGCCAGGGCGGCGATCTCCTTGGAGGGCTCGTGCCCGGCCGGCCCGGCGAGCGCCACCTTCATGCCGAACAGCGCCGCGCCGAGGATCCATGAATTCGCCATGTTGAACGAGGTGTCGCCGAGAAAGGCCACCTTCCGGCCGCGCAAGGAGCCCATCAGGTCGCCCTGCGGCCCGGCCCAGCGCTCGGCCGCCGTGAACGCATCGGCATAAACCTGGCACGGATGCAGGAAATCCGTCAGCGCATTCACCACCGCGAGTCCGCCGTGGGCCGCCAGTTCCTCGAGCTCGGCCTGGGCATGGGTGCGCACGACCAAGCCATGCACGAAGCGCGAGAGCACCCTGGCGGTGTCGGCGATGGTTTCGCCGCGGCCGATCTGGATGTCGTTTTTGTTCAGGAAAAGGGGGTTCCCGCCGAGCTCGTGGATGCCGACCTCGAAGGACACCCGCGTGCGCGTGCTTGATTTGGCAAAGATCATCGCCCAAGTCTGGCCCGCGAGGGTCCGCTCGTGCTTGCCCCGTTCCTGCTTCAGCCTCCGCGCGAGCGCGAAAATCTGCGCGGCCTCGGCCCGGCTGAAATCGGTTTCCTTGAGAAAATGCCTCATGGCTGCGGCGCCTTGGGTTTGGCCCCGGACAGGACCGTCCGAAGGATCGCGGTCGCGCGATCGAGGTGTTCCATGGTCGCAATCAGCGGCGGAAGCAAGCGGATGCTGTTGCCGCCCGCCACCACGGCCAGCAGGCCCGCGTCGCGCAACGCCGCCAGCATCGGGACCGGCTCGACCTGCAGGCCGAGGCCGACCATGTAGCCGCGGCCGGCGACCGACTTGAGCTGGGAGGGAAACTCCGCGACCAGCGCCTCCAGTTTCTTTCGCCACACCGCGCCGTTGGTTCGCACCTTCTCCAGCAGGTGCTCCCGCTCGATCACATCGAGCACGGCCAACGCCGCCGCACAGGCCAGCGGCGTGCCACCAAACGTCGACCCGTGCGAACCCGGCTGGAAAAGGTCGGCGTGTTTTTCCGCCGCCCAGATGGCTCCCATCGGGTAGCCGCCGCCCAGACCCTTCGCCATGCCGATCGCGTCGGCCCGGATGCCGGACTGCTGGAAAGCGTAGAACGTGCCCGTCCGGCCGATGCCGCATTGCACCTCGTCGAGCATGAGCAGCAGGTTGCGTTCGTCGCACAGCCGGCGGATGCCCCACAGGAATTCGTCCGTGCAGGGCACGACCCCGCCCTCCCCTTGCACGGTCTCGAGAAAAATCGCCGCCGTGTCGTCGTCGACGAGCGCGGCGAAACTGTCGAGGTGGTTGATCTCGCCGAAGGCGAAGCCGGGGACCAGGGGGCGGAAGCCCTTCTGGATCTTTTCCTGCGGGGTCGCGCTCATCCCGCCGAAGGTCCGGCCATGGAAGGCATGCTTCGCCGCGATGACCTTGATGCATTTCCCCTCGACGCCCGACTTGCGGAGGCCGTGCAGGCGCGCGAGCTTGATCAGGCCCTCGTTGGCCTCGGCGCCGCTGTTGCAGAAGAAGACGCGGCCGGGCCCGGCCTGCTGCACCAGCCGGCGCGCCAGTTCGCCCTGGTTGGGATGCCGGAAAAGGTTGCTGACGTGGATCAGCTCGCCGGCCTGCCGGCGGATCGCTTCAACCCAGGCCGGGTGACAGTGACCGAGGGCGGATACCGCGACACCTGAGGTGAAGTCCAGGTACTCGCGGCCGGTGTCGTCCCACACCGACACGCCCTGTCCGCGCACGAGCGTGATCGCCGGCCGGCCGTAATTCTTCATGACGTAGGCGTCATAAAGCTCGGCGGTGTTGGTCCGGACGATGGAAGGCTGGCTCATGAAAAGGAAGCAGGCGGAAGATTAGGAGACGCGGCGGCGAATGCACGCGCACAATGCGCGGCCCGGCGATCAGCCGTGCACAATTTCCGTGCCCACACCTTTGTCGGTGAAGATCTCGAGCAGCAGGCTGTGCGGCATCCGGCCGTCGACGAGATGCACCCGCTGCACGCCTTCCTCGAGCGCGCGCACGGCGCTCAGCACCTTCGGGCGCATGCCCTTGTCGATGATGCCTTTCTTCTTGAGCCCGTCGACCTCGCCCACCTTGAGCGAGGAAATGATCGAGTCCGGGTCCTTGGGATTCGCGAGCAGCCCGGGCACGTCGCTCATGTAGACGAGGCGGCGGGCGCGGAGCGCGCTGGCGATCCGGCCTGCCGCGGTGTCGGCGTTGACGTTGTAGGGCTTGCCATCGAGGCCCTCCGCCACCGGCGAAATCACGGGCATGTAGCCGTCGGCGATTTCCTTCTTGATGAGCTTCACCTTGATCTCGGTGACATCGCCGACGAAGCCCAGGTCGCACGGGTTGCCGTCGTCGTCGAGCTCGAGCTTGTGGCAGACGATGACGCTGTCGCCGGGCAATCCCTTGGGATTGGCCCGCACGGAGGCGAGGGTGTCGCACACGTCCTTGTTGACCACCTCATCGAGGGTCTTCTTGACGATGGCGATGGCCGCCTCGTCAGTGACCCGCAGGCCGTTGCGGAAGACCGGCTTCAGGCCGGCCTCGTCCATGGCGCGGCTGATCGCCTTCCCGCCGCCGTGCACGACGACGACGTTGATCCCGACGGCGGCGAGAAACGCGAGATCCGTGGCCACGCTGCGCCGCACGGTCGGATCGGGATCGTCCATGAAGCTGCCGCCGTACTTGACGACGAAGATCGAGCCGCGGAAATCCTGGATGTAAGGCAGGGCCTCGAGCAGCACCTTGGCCTTGGCGATGATATCAGCAATATCCATGAAAGAAGCGGCGGGCCCGCACGTGGCGCCGGATCACTGGTTCACGTGCACGACCTTGGCCGGCGGGAACCCGTTGAAGTAGGTGGCGGAGGCGTGGCTGTACGCGCCGATGTTTTCACTGTAGACAAAATCGCCGCGCTGCAGGTCCGGCAGGTTTTCCGCCATCGACACGACGTCGAGCGCGTCGCAGGTCGGGCCGAACACCGAGCAAAGTGACGTTGCCCCCTTCTTGAACGACTTGATGGGGTACTTGCAGTGATCGAAAATGACCCCCGAGTAGGTGTGGTAGACGCCGTCGTTGATGTAATAGCTCGTCTTCCCGTCGCGGACCGCCTTGCCAATGATCTTCGAGACGGCGTAGCCGGCCGACGCAACCAGAAACCGGCCCGGCTCGGCCAGCACCTGGACGTCCTGAGGGAAGAGGCGGTCGATCTCGGCGTTGATCACCCGGGCGAGCACCTTCAGCGGCTTGACCGTCGCATCGTAGGGAGCCGGGAACCCGCCGCCAATGTCGAGCAGGTTCATCTTCGTGTAGCCGCGGGCCCGCGCCTCCTGGAAGATGCCCGCGGTCAGGTTCAGGGCCTGGACGTAGTTTTCAAAATTGGTCGTCTGGCTGCCGACGTGGAAGCTCACGCCCTCGACCACGAGCCCGAGCCGGTCGGCCTCGAGGATGAGGTCGACGGCCTCACCCGGCGTGGCGCCGAACTTGGAGGACAGCTCCACCATCGCGCCCGTGTTCGGCACCTTGAGCCGCAGCGCCAGGCCGGCGTTGGGCGCGTGCTGCTTGATCTTGTGGATCTCCTCGAGGTTGTCGAAGGTGACCAGCGGCTTGTAGCGATCGAGCTCCTCGAGGGTCTCGGTGGGCTTGTTCGGGTTGGCGTAGATGATCTTGTCCCAGATCCAGTCCTGGCGCTGCTTCGCCGGCAGGTGCTTGATGTTCTGGTAGACGATCATGAACTCCGGCATCGAGGCGACGTCGAAGCTCGCCCCCTCGCGGTAGAGCGTGCGGACGATGGCGGGGTCGGAGTTCGCCTTGACCGCGTAATAGACCTGCACCCGCGGCAGGTGCCGGCGGAAATCCCGGTAGTTCTTCCGCAGTTCGTCATGATCGATGACGAACAACGGGGTGCCGTGTTGCTTCGCGAGCCGCTGGAGCCGGGCCTGGGTGATCATGGCGGGGCCGTCACCCGGCGTCGGTCACCAGGAAGTTCTTGAACTGCCAGGGATCGCGCAGGTCGAGGTCGGGCTTGTTGTACTTCGCAAAAGTCTGGTCGCGGTCCTTGAGCGGCGTCCAGTCGGACGGTTTCGAGATCCAGCGGCCGAGGTAGGGCTTGGCGATCTTGAGGACGTAGTCGTGCGGCAGCTCGTCCGGCACGCGGACGCCCTCCCGCGGATTTTCCATCATCCACATCGAGGCGGCGATGACCGAGATGGCCACCTGCATCGTGGTGGCGTTCTGGTGCGGCACGAGGCGGCGCGATTCCTCGATGCTGAGGTCGCTGCCGATCCACCACGAATTGTAGGCGTGGCCCATGAGCAGCGCGCCGAGAATGTCCGAACCGGACGTGATCTCGTCGTTCATGATGCGCTGGTTCTCGTTCAGCCTGTAATTGTAGCCGCGCATCTCGTTGAGGGAGGAAATGGCCTCGTCGCACGGGCAATAGGCATAGTGCATCGTCGGTCGGTAGACGGCCTTGCCGTTCTTCCAGACCGTGAGCGCGTCGGAAATCGTGAAGGCCTCGCCGTGGCGCACGACCATGCCGAGGATGTTGTAATCCGGCACCCACGAGCGCACCCAGGTGTTGATGCCCATCTGCGCGAGGCAAATCTGGTTGCGCGGCCCCTGTTTGTGCTGGAAGGCGTTTTTCGGGAGCGTCTTCTCGTGCGTGCCCCAGCCCATCTCCGCCGTGGTGGTGCCTTCCTCCCGGAAACCCTCGATGCTCCAGGTGTTGACGAATTCGTCGACCTGCTTTGGCACGTTGGTGATCTGCGTGTCGCGCTCGGAGCAATGGATGACCTTCACACCCAGCTTCTGGGCGAGGACATTGAACTTCCGCGCGGCGATCAGCTCGCTGATGACCTCGGCGTCGCGACCGCGGGCCTTCTCGTCCGCGATCATCCGCTTGCCGATGTCGATCAGGCCCTGCTTCACAAAATGCGAGATGAGCCCCGGGTTGGCGCCGTGTTCGATGACCGCGCTCGCGCCGCGGGTCTTCCATTTGGCGGTCATGCGGCGCAGGTTCATGTGCCGCCAGTAGAGCGTCTTTTCGGTCGGGTGCTGGTTCGGGCCGGAGGCGTACGGGTCCCACAACTCGGTCGAGGTGTTGATGTACATCACGCCGTGGTCGCGGCACCAGGTGAGGATCTCGAGGGCGTCGATGTTCCAGGCGAGGTCGATGAGCAGGTCGCCCGGGCCGACGTGCTTGCCGAGCAGCGCGCCGAGGTTGGCCTTCGTCACGCGGTCGCGGACGAACTTCACGCCCTTGGCGGTCCATGGCTTGAGCTTCTTCGCGCGATCCTCGAAATCCATCACCGTGACATTCTTCGCCGGCACCTTGATGTGCTGGAAGAGAATCGGCAGGGTGCATTCGGCCACGGCGCCGTAACCGACAAAGAGGATCTTGTGATTGAAGGTGAGCATGTCTGCGGTGCGTTGGTGTTTTCGTGTGTCCGGCGCGTGAAGCTCACGGCCGTCCGGGAAAAAATTTGCGCAAAATGTGGCGGCGAAGCCGGCGCTTGTGCAAGCGATTAGTGAGTGATGAAACGGCGGCGCTCCGGGCGCGATCCGACCCGGTTCCGCCGCCGGTGGCTCATTCGCTCTTGTTGTAGTTCACGTAGCCTTCCGTCAGGTCGGAGGCGAGCAAGCGGAACGAGGCCTTCCCCAGGTGCAGGTTCAGCGTGATGGTGAAGCGGCGGGCCTTCACGATCTCCTTCCACTTCGGCTTGAGCTCGGGATGGGGCCGGCCGGCGGTCATCGCCGGCGTGTCGTTGTAGAGGATGTCGAGCTTCGACTCGACGAGCTTGGCGCCGGCGTAACCGGCGGCGTCGGCCAGCCGGCCCCAGTTCGGGTCCTCGCCGTACCACGACGATTTCACGAGCAGGGAATTGCCGACGGCGCGCGCGACCTTCTCGGCATCCTCGGCCGAGGCGGCGCCCGCCACCTTCAGCTCGATCACCTTCGTGATCTTCTCGCCGTCGGACACGATCTTGTCGGCGAGGGCATCGCAGGCCTTCCACACCGCCTCCGCAAACAGCACCCGCAGCTCGCGCGGGCTCTTGTCGCCGACGCTGACGCCGGAATGGCCGTTGGCCAGGATGAGCACCGTGTCGTTGGTGCTCATGTCGCCGTCGACCGTGATGCAGTTGAAGGTCCCGGCGACCGCCTCGGAGAGCGTCTTCTGCAGGAAACTGCGCGGCACCGAGAAATCCGTCGCCAGGAATGCCAGCATCGTCGCCATGTTCGGCTGGATCATGCCCGCGCCCTTGGCGATGCCCGAGACAAAGTGCTTCTTGCCATCGTAGGTGAAGCTGACCGTCACGGTCTTGGGCCGCGTGTCGGACGTGAGGATGGCGCTGGCCGCCTTCTGCCCGTGCTCGGGAGTCCGGCCGCGCTCGGTCACGGCGCGCTCGAGGCCCTTGATCAGCCTGGGCATCGGCAGCGGCTGGCCGATCCGGCCGGTCGAGCAGACGAAGAAGGCCGCCGGCTTGAGGTTGAGCGACGCGGCGATCCGCTGGGCGGTGGCCTGGGCGTCGCGCAAACCGTCGGGTCCCGTGCAGGCGTTGGCGTTGCCGGAGTTGGCGACGATGCCATGGAAGGGCCCGCCTTCGGCGAGATGCTTCTGGCACAGGAGCACCGGCGCGGCCTTCACCGCATTCGTCGTGAAGGTGCCCGCCGCCGTGCAGGGCCGCAACGAGAACAGCAGCGCGAGATCGAGGCGCTTGAGATCGTGCTTGTCGCGAATGTCGCAAGCCACGCCTGCGGCCTCGAAGCCGGGGACATCGGTGATGCCGGCGCTATCCAGGGTAACGGTCAGGTGCGTCATTAGGGGTGGGGAGATGCTGCGCGTCGGCGCCGGAGCGCTCAGACCAGCCCCGCGGTCTCGGCGAAGCCGAGCCAGAGGTTCATGATCTGCACCGCCTGGCCGCTTGCCCCCTTCACGAGGTTGTCGAGCGCCGAGGTCAGGACAAAGTTGCCGGTCCGCGCATCGTATACCGCGGCGATATCCACGCGGTTCGTGCCGACGGTGTACGCCGTGTCCGGCGTCTCCCCGGCCGGCAGGAGCGAGACGAAGGGCCGGCCGTCGTAGGCCGCGCGCCACGCGGCGTAAAGGGACTCGATGGTTGCCCCCGGGGCGGCCGGCACGGTGATGGTCGTCGCGATGCCGCGCCGCATGGGCGCGAGGTGGGGATTGAACTGGATCACGACCTTGGCGCCGGTCGCGAGCGAGAGCTGTTCCTCCACCTCGGCGAGGTGCCGGTGCTTGGTCAACCCGTAGGCCTTGGCGCTCTCGGCGCGCTCGACGAACAGGTACTGTTCCTCGGCCTTGCGGCCGGCGCCGCTGACGCCGCTGAAGGCATTGACCACGATGTGCTCGCGCTTGACGACCCCCGCCTTGAGCAGCGGCGCCAGCGGCACGAGCGTGCTCGTCGGATAGCAGCCTGGCGCCGCGGCGATCTTGGCCTCCACCTTCCATTTCGGGTCGGCCAGCTCCGGCAGCACATAGCGGGCGTCGGGCAGCAACCCGGGCGCGTGGTGGGCGCCATAGTACCGCTCAAAGGTGGCGCGGTCGGCGATCCGGAAGTCCGCACTGAGGTCGACGATCTTGACCCCGGTGGGCACCAGCACCTTGGCAAAGTCCGCGGCCGCGCCGTGGGGCAGCGCGAGAAACCACAGGCCGATGTCCTGGCGCGCGGCGAGCGCGGCGGGATCCGAGTCGCTGAAGCGGATCGCCTCGGCCGCCGTGCCGCGCAGGGCGGGAATGACCGTGGTCAGGGGCTTGCCGGCATGTTGGCGGGAGGTGACGGCCGCCAGTTTGACCTGCGGATGACCCAGGAGGAGTTTGACCAGAACTTCGCCGGAGTAACCCGACGCGCCGACAACGCCGACATTCATTTAAAGGGAGTGGCAGAATTAAGAATTCCCCCCGGGGAATCGAGAAGTTTCGTAACCCGGGAAAAGCAGAAGCGGAGGCCGCAGGGCGCTCCGCTTCGGGGAAACCGGATTCCAGTTCGGGGGCGATTAACGCTTGGAGAACTGGAAGCGCTTGCGGGCGCCGGGCTGGCCGGGCTTCTTGCGCTCTTTCTCGCGGGGGTCACGGGTGAGGTGACCGGCCTTCTTCAGGGTGACGCGGAGCTCGGGATTGAACTTGAGCAGGGCCCGCGCGATGCCGTGGGCCACGGCGCCGGACTGGCTGCTGACGCCGCCGCCGGCCACGTTCACCCTCACGTCGAACTTGTCCTTGCTGTCCGCGGTGACGAGCGGGGCGAGGGCGCGGCGCACGAAATTGTCGTGCGTGAAATAGCTTTCGAACTTGCGGTCATTGACCGTGGTCTGGCCGGAACCGGCCACGAGACGGACGCGGGCGGTCGACGACTTGCGGCGGCCGGTGCCGAGGTAAACGGAGGATTCAGCGCTCATGGGTTACTTCAAAACGACGGGGTTCTGCGCCGCGTGATCATGGGTCGCGCCCGGGAAGACCCGGAGCTTGGTCAGCATCTTGGCGGCGAGGCGATTGCGCGGCAGCATGCCCTTGACGGCCTGCATGATGATGAACTCGGGCTTCTGGCGACGGACATCGGCGAGCTTGCGGTACTTTTCGCCGCCGACGAAGCCGGAAAACGACATGTACTCGGTGGCCTCTTCCTTCTTGCCGGTGAGCACGATCTTGCTGGCGTTGATGACGACGACGTAGTCGCCGGTGTCGACGTGGGGGGTGTAAGTGGGCTTGTGGCGGCCGCGCAGGATGTTTGCGGCTTTGACGGCGAGACGGCCCAGCACCTTGTCCTCGGCATCGATCAGATACCATTTGGGCTGCACCGTTTCTTTCTTGGCCAGATAGGTTTTCATTTGCGGAAAGGGGCCAAAGGGAAGGTTTTCGACAAGGCCTGTCAACCTAGAACCTTTCACATTTTCGGCCGAGGTCATCGGTCAGGCTTAACCCCTCAAAAGTCGAGGTTTACGCCCAAAGTGGCCCATAAATTCGTGGTCGCCGGAAGGCCAAACGGTCCATTCGCCGGAGAGTGCCCGGAAGTACCCGCGTAGTGAAGCCCTGCCGTGACAGTCGTGTGCGCGCCGATGCGGTACGGCAGCCGCACCTCGGCGCCCCAATAACTGTAACCATCGCGGCGACGCGGCCCCGGGGCGTCGGGCCGCCAGTCTTCACCCGCCGCCGCCCCGGCAAAGACGTTGCATTCGAGAAAGGCGCCCAGCTTCGGCAAGGGAATGCTGCGGGCGCACGCCAGCTGTACGGTATCGGCATCGAAGGTGAAATCATGCCAGCACGCCAGGCTCGGCACGAATCCGCGCACGTTCGCCAGGGTCGCGGTCAGCCCGGCCTCGAGTGAATGGTCGACGCCTCCGCCCGGCACGCCGGTGAACCAGGAATAACCGGTGGCTAATTCGAGCGAAATTTCCTCGGCGGGGCTCCACGAATAGGCGCCGTTCAAGTTCGTCTCGCGCGCCTGCCCGTGAGCGAAGGGCTGGTTGGTCCAGGCGCCGCCGCGCAGGCCGCCGCCGGCAAACTCGACGTTCATTTGGGCCGACGCGCCGGCTCGTTCGATGCCGCGAAATACCTGGCGCGACACCAGGGCAAAATCCGAACGGAATGCCGGGTCGTCGGCGCGCAGGGCCGGACCGGACAGGATCGCGGCGAGCACCGTCAGCATCAATAATCCGGGAACGGCCTTCATGGGGTCTGGGACCATGGATGTGTTTGTTTTCAGTGGCCTTGTCCATACAGTGATTCCGGCATGCAGACGACCTCCCGAATGATTGTCCTCGCCTCCAGCCTGCTCGGATTCGCCGGGGTCGCCTTGGGTGCATTTGGAGCGCATGCCTTGAAAGACACCCTGGGGACGCGCGGTTCCACGTCCACCTGGCAGACGGCTGTGCTCTACCAACTCATCCACGCGGTGGCGTTGCTGGCCCTGGCCGGCTGGGGCGGTGGCCTGTCGCACGTGCGTGCCATCGGCGTGTGCTGGACGCTGGGGGTGCTGTTCTTCTCGGGCTCGCTTTACTGGCTCGCCTTGGGTGGCCCAAAGTTTCTTGGGCCCGTAACTCCCCTCGGGGGCCTGCTGTTCCTCGCCGGCTGGCTGCTCGTCGCTTGGGCCGCGTTCCGGCCGACTCCATCATGAAGCTCTCCCCCGCCCTTCTCGCCGCGTTGCGCGCCCTCCGGCAGGTGGGCGGGCGTCCGCGTCTGGTCGGGGGCTGCGTGCGCGACTGGCTGCTGGGTCTCGAGCCGAAGGACTTTGATGTCGAGGTGCACGGCCTCGACTATGAAGCCCTGGGCCGGGCCCTGGCACCGTTCGGGCCCACCGATGTCGTCGGGCGGAGCTTCGGGGTGCTGAAAGTTCGCCTCGATGGCGCGGAGTACGACTTCAGCCTGCCGCGTCGCGAATCCAAGACCGGCGCCGGCCATCGGGGCTTCGTCGTCGAGCCCGATCCGACCCTGACGGATGCCGAGGCCGCCGCCCGGCGCGATTTCACGGTCAACGCCATCGCCTACGATCCGCTCGAGCAGCGGGTGCTTGATTTCCACGGTGGCGTCGCCGACTTGAAGCACAAGGTACTGCGCCATACCAGCGGCGCCTTTGGGGAAGACCCCTTGCGCGTGCTGCGCGCCTTCCAGCTCGCGGCGCGCTTCGACTTCGCACTGGCGCCCGAAACGGCCGACCTTTGTCAGTCGATCAGCAGCACCTACGGCGAACTCGCGATCGAGCGGGTTTGGAGCGAATGGGACAAATGGGCGACCAAGGCGGTGAAGCCGTCGGCCGGGTTGGTGGTGCTCAAGCAGGCGGGATGGCTGCGTCATTTTCCGGAAATCGCCGCGCTGGACGGTCTCCCGCAGGAACCGGAATGGCACCCCGAGGGCGACGTGTTTGTTCACACCGGCCACTGTCTGGATGCGCTCGTCGGCCTGCCGGCCTGGACCCAGGGCGCGGTGGAAACCCGTCGCATTCTGTCGTTGAGCGTGCTCGCCCATGATTTCGGGAAGGCGACAACCACGAAGCAGGCGCGCAAGCGCGGCCAGCTTCGGTGGGTGAGCCCGGAGCACGAGGCGGCCGGCGGGCCGTTGGCCGGGAGTTTCCTGCACCGGATCGGTGCGCCGCTGGACCTGGTCGAGCGGGTGCGCCTGTTGGTCGTCAACCACCTGCTTCACCACCACGGCCCGATGGAGTTTCGCGATACCACGGTGCGCCGCCTCGCGCGCAAGATCGCGCCGGCCACGCTCGACGAGCTGATCGCCGTCATGCAGGCGGATCATCTGGGCCGCCCGCCGCTGATCTCGCAGCAGACCGTGCAGCGGCTCGAACTCCTGCGGGCTTCGGCCCAACGGCTCGCGGTGGAGCACGCCGCGCCCAAGCCCATCGTGCTGGGGCGCCACCTGATCGCGCTCGGGTTGAGCCCCGGGCCGAGCTTCACGCCGGCGCTCGACGCTGCGTTCGAATCGCAGCTCGATGGGGCGTTTCACGATGAAGCCGGGGGCATCGAATGGATGAAGAATTACCTCCGCGCCCACCCCGCACTGCCCCGCTCCGCCCCGCTTTCCGCCACGCCATGAATGCCTCAAACCAGCTCGATCGTCTCAAACAGTTCACCACGGTGGTCGCCGACACGGGCGACTTCGCCACGCTGAAGGAGTACACGCCGCAGGATGCCACCACGAACCCCAGCCTGATCCTGAAGGCTGCCGTCATGCCGGCGTACGCGCATCTGGTCGACCAAGCGGTGAAGGACGCCGGGGCCGCGGCCCGGCCGGACCAGATCATCGACCGGCTGCTCGTGCTTTTCGGCGTCGAGATCCTGAAGATCGTGCCCGGGCGCGTATCCACGGAGGTCGACGCCCGCCTGTCCTTCGATCGGGAGGGGTCGATGGCCAAGGCGCGCGAAATCATCGCCCGATATGAAAAGGCCGGCATGCCGCGGGAACGGGTGCTCATCAAGCTGGCCTCGACGTGGGAAGGCATCAAGGCCGCCGAGCAGCTGCAGAAGGAGAAGATCAACTGCAACCTGACCCTGCTGTTTTCGTTTGCCCAGGCCGTCGCCTGCGCGGAGGCCAGGGTGCGGCTGATCTCGCCGTTCGTCGGCCGGATTCTCGACTGGCACAAGAAGAATGCGGGACGTGATTTTGCCCCGGCGGAGGACCCGGGCGTGAAGTCAGTCACCGAGATCTATACGTACTTCAAGAAATTCGACCATGCGACGGAAGTGATGGGCGCCTCGTTCCGCAACAAGGGCGAGGTGCTGGAGCTGGCCGGTTGCGACCTGCTCACCATCAGCCCGCCGCTCCTGCACGAACTCAAGGCGTCCACGGAACCCGTCGAGCGGAAACTCGACCCGGCGCGGGCCAAGTCGGCTCCAGTTGAGCGCGTGACGTTCGACGAAAAGGCCTTTCGCTACGCCTTCAATGCGGATCCCATGGCGGTGGACAAGACGGCCGAGGGCATCCGGCTCTTTGCGGCCGACATCGTGAAGCTCGAGCAGCTGATCCAAAAGAAGCGCACCTGAATGCATCGCAAGCGACGAGTCGCGGCATGATCCGGGCCTTCCAGTGGGACCTGGCCCGACAGGTCGAGCGGCCGGATTTCCTGCGATCGCTGCTGCCCCGCTATGCCGCCTGGGGCTACAACGAGCTGTACCTGCATCTGGAAGACGCGGTGCACTACCCCAGCCTGCCGGGTCTCGGCCGCGCCGACGCCTGGCCCATCGAGGAACTGGATCAGCTCGTCCGGGCTGCGGGCCGCTGCGGGATCGGGGTCGTGCCGATCGCCAATTTGCTCGGCCACACCCAATACGTGATCAAACACCCGGCATGGCGGGATCTCAACGAACTCCGCGACGCCCACGGCCGTCCCCTGGCGCAGGGTCAGATTTGTCCGCTGCATCCGCGGACCGCCGAACTGGCCGGGCGGCTGGTTCGCGACCTGGCGCCGTTCGCCACCGCCGGCAAGCTCCACGTGGGCCTCGATGAGTCGTACCACCTGGGCAAGTGCCCCCGCTGTCGCGCGGAGGTTGAACAGCGCGGGCTGGCCGGGCTGTTCGCCGGCCACGTGCATCGCCTCGCTGAGATCACGCGACGCCATGACCTGCGGCTGGGCCTCTGGGCCGACATGCTCTATTTCGTGCCCGAGGCCATACCGCAGCTGCCGGCCGGCATCGCCGCCTACGACTGGTACTACTATCCTTTCGGCCGGAAACCGCGGGTCGAACTTTTCAACTTCGCCGAGCGCGACCTCGCACCCGCCCTGCGCAAGCGGGGTATCGGCTATTTCGGCTGCGCGATGAACGGCGCGTTCCGCCACGAGCCGCTGCCGGTGTTCGGCGACCGGCTCGCCAACATTCGTTCCTGGTGGGAGCGCTGCGCCGCCGTCGATGCCGAAGGCCTGCTGATCACTTCGTGGGAGCCCAACCGCCTGGCGATGGAAACGACGACGCTGGTCGATGCCGCAGCGGCGTCGCTCTGGCTCGAGCCCGACCAGGACGACAATACGACCCTGGTGGCGCACGGCCTGGACCGGCTGTTCCCCGGCAAAACGAAACCCAGGCACGCCCGCGCGTTGCTCGCCGCCGACGTCCACGCCTTCGCCGGCTACGCGCGGTGGCAGATCAACGAGCGCTGGGATGTCTTCGGCGGCACCGAGAGCCCCAAGCCGTGCGAAGCCGACGAAAGATTCTTCCGGCGCATCGCGGTGGAATCGTGGCCGACGCCCCTGGCCGCGAGCGTGGATTTCCGGCACTATCTCGCGCGCCGCGACGTTTTCGTGCGCCAGGCGGCGCGCCGCGTCCACCAATGGCGCCGCCTGCTGGCCAAGGGCGATGCGGCTGCGGTCGCCAGCGGGATCAAGCAAGCCGGCGAAGCCGCGGCCGATTTTGCCCGTGCGATTCCCGCCGCTCGTACGGCGGCCGATGCCATGTGGCGACGCAGTCGTCGTCGGAGCCAGTCCAACCCCAACGTCGCGATGCTCCGGCAGGATGCCGTGCGCCTGGCGTCGTGGCGCCGCTGGCTCCGGTCCGTCGCACGCCGACCGGAAATCGCGTGGCAAAAATCGCCCGTGGCGGGCGCCTGGCAGCTGCAGTTCATGGTGCATAACTTCGCCCCGGCGCTCCAACGGGTCGTGGTCGAGCAAATGACGGGCGACGGGTCGTGGCGGGAGATCGCGGGCCGTTTCACGATCGAGTTTCGCGCCCATGCCGCCCGCCCGCGCACCAGGATCAGACGTGAGTTCATCGCCCCGCTGGACTCGCCGGATCACCCGCTGCGCATCGCGGTCCGCGGCATCGGCCAGGTGGCGATCAGCCAGGTGATCCTCACCAATGGGGTCGAGTCCCGGCCGATCCGCGGGTCGCGCGGGCCAAAGATTCTTGGCCGCCGCGCGCCGGAGCGCGGCTGGCCTGCGCCCGACTGGCAGGCCAATGCCGCCGAGCTTGAGGTTCGGGTGGGAAGATCCCGCTGAGCGGCGCTGCAGCCATCCCGGCGGCAAGGCGCCCGGATCCGGGGTTGCCGCAATCGCCGGCGCCGTTTTTTCTAACGCCACCGCCAGCCATGATGAAAGCACTGTCCCTCCGCTTCCGACTGATCGCTACCGCGTGGTGCGTGAGCCTGCTTGGTTTCATTCCGGCGCCGGGCACCACGATCCCCCTTGAGGATTTCTTCGTCGAGCCGGATATCCGCTCGGCCCAGATCTCGCCGGATGGCCGGCATCTCGCCTTCCTGACCACCTTGGGCTATGGAAAGGTCGGCGTCGCGCTCATGGATCTCGCCAGCGGCGGCGCACCCGAAGCCCTGGTTTCCGCCCAGGACGAAAACATCAAGCAATTCTTCTGGAAGGGAAATGATTATATCGTCTATGGGGGCGACATCGGCGGCGAGGAAATCTCCGCCTGGCGCTCGGTTCCCGTCGCCGCGCCCAAGCCCGGAGCGAAGCGTCGGGTCCTGGCGTTGTCCGAGGCGTACCAGGAACGGTACAATGAAGACGCAAATGTCATGTGGATCGTCGACCACCTGCGATACGATCCGTACCACCTGCTAGTCTTCGGGCGCAAAGAAACGGGCGGCAATACATTTTCCATGTACCTGGTCGATGTGCGCGATGGCACCCGCACCTCCGTGGCGCACTACGATCCGCCCGTAGCCCACGACGAAATCCAGGGATTTTTCGACAGCCGCAACGTGGCCGACAATGCCGGCCGCCTCCGTGCCCGCAGCCGGCTGGCGGGTCGAAATCTCGTCTATGAGGTCCGGCCGGCACCGGAGGATGTCTATCGGAAGGTGGCGGAGTCGCCCGGCGGGGCGCCGTCGTGGGAGTTTCTCTTCTTCGGCGCCGACAATGAAACTTTGTATCTCCTCAACTCCGATGGCTCCGACACCCCGGTATTGCAGGCGTTGAATGTACGCACCCGCGAGCTCGGACCGCCCCTCTTCCGCGCGCCCGAGGGAGAAATCGAGAACGTCCTGACCTCGTGGGACCGATCCCGCCTGTACGGCGTGACCTACGTAACCGACAAGCGGCACTACCATTTCTTCGATGCGCACCGGGAGAGCCTGCAGCAGGTGATCGACCGTTCACTCCCGGGCACCGCCAATGACGTCGTGAGCGCATCCGAGGACGAGAAAACCCTGGTGATCCGGGCGGCCAGCGACCGGGACCCCGGCACCTATTATGTGCTGAACCTGGCCGCCGGGAGAATGGGCCTGATCGGCAAGGTCAACGCGCGCATCCACCCGGAGCAGATGTGCCCGATGGAACCGATCAGCTTCACGGCGGGCGACGGGCTGGTCCTGCATGGTTATCTCACCCGCCCCCTTGGATCCGGAGCCGTCCGGGTGCCGCTCATCATCCATCCGCACGGCGGCCCTTATGGCATTCGGGACGACTGGGGTTATGATGGCGAAGTCCAGTTTCTGGCCAACCGGGGCTATGCGGTGCTGCAGGTGAATTATCGCGGTTCGGGCGGGTATGGCCGCTCCTTCGAGAGCGCCGGGTATTATGAATGGGGTGGAAAGATGCAGCAGGATTTGATGGATGCCGTGCACTGGGCCGTCGCCCAAGGCATCGCCGATCCGGCGCGGGTGGCCATTTACGGCGCCAGCTATGGCGGCTATGCCACGCTGGCCGGCCTGGTCTTCACTCCGGAACTTTACTGCTGCGGCGCAAACTACGTCGGCCCCTCCGACCTGACGCTCCTGGTCAACATGGGCCGCAATCGGGGCACCCGGAGCTCGGACATCTTTTATCGCGAACATCTCGGCATGGATCACGCCTACCTGGAGTCGCGCTCACCGATCAATTTTGTGGAGAACATCCGGGTCCCCCTTTTCAACGCCTACGGATTCAATGATCCGCGGGTCGACATTGCGCAATGGACGCGCCTGGAAGCGAAGCTTAAGCGCTTCCACAAGCCGTATGAGATTCTGCTCGAACGCAACGAGGGGCACGGTTTCTACAACGAATCGAACCGGATCGAATACTACAAACGACTCGAGGCCTTCTTCGCCCGATATCTCGGATCGGCGCCCTGAGCCCCAGGCCGTTCGATGGAGGACCGGTCCGCCACAGGTTCAGCGCATTTTCAAACAGGCTGTCGCCGGGGCCGAAGCGCGCGTGCAGGTGCCGGACGTCCGGGCCGTCGGCGCTTCGTGGGAAGCGGGCGGGTTCCGCGACCTTAATAGCATCGACAGTGACCGACGGCCGCGGCCATAGTTTCCGCAGTCCACTCATGACTGCCCGCATTCTCGTCACGTTGCGCGTCGACCACCGCATGGCACGGGCGGTGGGTCTGGCCCTCTGCCTCGTCGCCGCCGGCGCCTTGCGCGCGGACGACTCGTTGCGGACGATCTTTACCCCGGACGAATACCGCCAGGCCGGCCTGGAGAAGCTCAGCGCCGCGGAGCGGACGGCGTTGTTGCGCGCCCTGCATGAGCGCGGGCTGGGCAACACGGAAGCGTCCGGTCCCGCCGCCAGCGCTTCCGATCCGGCGCACCCTGCCGCGGCCGCCACGACTGTTCCGGCCGGGACGCCGGTGGAGAAGAAAAGCCTCTGGGTCCGGATCAAGGACTTCGGCGCCGAACAGCTTCCGGCGAAGGGTTCGAAGGACGAGGGCGAGGTCACCGAACTTGACGCGCAGATGACCGAACCGTTTCGCGGCTTGAGCGGCCACACCCTGTTCCACCTCGACAACGGCCAGGTCTGGGAACAGCGGGTTCGCGACACCTATTATCAGGGAACGCCGATCCCGAACCCCAAGGTGACCATCATTCGTACGCGCTTTGGCTACCGGATTCGGATTCCCTCGGTCGGCAAGAATTTCGACGTCGCCGTCAAACGGATCCAGTGACGCTCTGGCGCTGATCGTCAGGATTCCTCCTGGGTGGCGGCGACGACGGCGCGCATCGCGCCACCGACGCCGTAAATCAGGAGGAGCGCACCCAGCGGGACGAGAAACACCGCCACACCGGGGTCGCCGCCATGAATACGGAATGCCCCGCACAGGAAACCGAGCGGCAAGACCACGCCCGCGCTTCGCAGTGCCAATGAAGCCGACCGCGAGAACCGGAGGCCCGGGAGGGTCCGCAGCGTCAATCCGGCGATGACGTTGACCAGGCCGACCAGCGTGCCGTGCGCGTGCGCCAGCGTCAGCATCAGCCGGCGCACCTCGTTGCCTGCGTCCAAATACCAGCCAAGCTTGAAGCCGTGCAACAGGTCCAACGCGAGTCCGAGGGAGAGATAGGCCAGCAGCGACCACCAGCCGAAGCGAAGATGAGAATTGGATTGGCGCATGGGTGAACGGATTTTGGGCTATTCGACGATAAAGACCGGGGACTGATCGCGTTGGTGCAGCAATCGCCGGAAAATATCCTCCTCGAATCCTCCGTCGGGCGCGAGGCCGGTGCTCGCGGGAAAGGTCGCCGGCGCGACGACACGCTGCCGCCACTCCCCGTAACCGGCGTGTACGGCGGCGTCGAGGTGCGCCCCTTCCTGCGTGTCGTCGAACGGGAAATCCCCGTATCCCGGCAGTGTCCGCAGCGACCGCCAGGCGATGAACCGGACGACCGCATAGGGGTCGTTCAATCCGGTGAACAGGTAGGGATATAGCCAGTCACGCCCGGAGGCCTGCTGCGCCGGTTGCCAGCCCATGCTCCAGGACGTGAGCGCCCGCACGCCCGCATTGCCCTGCAGGAGCCACCGCACGCCAGCGGCGATCCGCCGGTCGTCGTCCGACAGCGCCGGCGCCGGCCGGCCATACCACGCGGCCAGTTTCTCCGCGGTCCAGCCGAGCGGCTTGTCGAGGTGACAAAGGTTGCAGGCGTTGGGTCGTCCCTGCTGCAGCGTCTCCTGCACCGACGGCGATGACACCTGGTGACTGCGGATCGCGCGCAACAAGCCGAACGCGGTGTGCGGCATGTGGCAGTTGTAGCAGGAGCTGCCCGTCGATCCCGCCGCATGGTGGGTATGGGCGGCCAATTTGGCGCCGATCTCCCGGTGGCACTGCAGGCACGCGGCGTTGGAGTCGTCCGGGGCCACGAGCTGGTGCCCGTCGGCCCACGTTGGCAACGCGGCGTCGCCAGCCGTTGGCGCGTGCATCTCGTGGCAGCTCACGCAGCTGAAATGGCCGCCCTTGAAACACGGCGAGGCCAGCACGGCGTTCATCTCCCGGCCGGTGACCCGGACCATGCCGTCGGGCCAGAAACGGTCGCTGAAGTAGTGCGGATTGTTCCGCAGGATCGCCTGCTTCTGGGCGGCATGGTCCGCCGTGTTCGGCTGCAGGACGAATTTCTGCGGCAGCTCCTCCTGCCCGGGCCGGTATTTGCGGCCAAATTGGGTCCAGGCGATCTTGTCACTTACGTCGACGAAGGCGGAAATGCTGTGGCATTGGCCGCAGGTCAGGGTCGACGCGTAGGCGTCGAGCCGGGCCGGATTGACGATGGTCGGATCGGCCTGGCCGCCCAGATGGAGCGCAAACCGGCGCAGCGGGTTTCGATTGCGCGCGATGTGTTCAGCCCCTTCGCCGTGGCAGGCCTCGCAGCTGATGCCGAATTCGGCGACTTGGGAGTCGAAGCGGTCGCCGCCGACAAAGCGCCCGAGGGGAGCGGTGGTGTGACACTGCATGCAGGCACCGTTCCATTCGCCGACATCGTAGAGGCTCTTGAATTCGGGCGGGGCGAGGAATGTCTGGATGACGGGAGCCCACGTCCCGGTCGCCACGATGTACGCAAACGGGAACTGCACCAGCGTCCGCCCGGTGCCGGTTTCCTCCCAGAAGATCTGAAGATGGTGCGAGCCGGTGGTGAGCACGAGCTGCCGCGGATCGCCATAGGCGGACACCGGCGCCCCGGCCGGCTTGCGGCGAACGAAAAACGCGCGGCCCTGGCGCGCGACCGCGTAGTCCCATCCATTCCGGGAGAGCCGCAGGTCCGCCAGTTCGCCACGCCTCGCGGCCGGCACACCCACCTGCGTCATCGTGCGATGGAAGGAGGCGTGCCAGCTCGCGTAGTTGCCCGGATGGCAGGCCCGGCAGGCGTTCGACGAAACATAGTCACCCCTCGTTCTCGCTATCGGCCGGTTGTCGGGGGGGCGGCGGGGCGGGCTTCCGTCCAGCCAAGCTCCCAGCAAAGCCAGCGCACCCCAACCGCCGATGAGCATCGCGAGCCCGCCGCCCCAAGCCGTTCCACCGCGCCGGCGGCGGGTTGTCGGGAGATCAGACACAAGCCAGGCAATCCGGAAGCGGTGGCACCGCCCAGCGGTTGGTGGTTCGCGTTTGCCGCGCGACCGTCACCGATGCGCCGGTGACCGGACCGGGTTGGCTGCTCATGGCGGCGGCGCGAGGTTGGTGGCGAGAAACTTCTCCATTTCACGGTAAAACCGGAGGGAGGCCTCTTCGTTGCGAAAGCCGTGGCCCTGGTTCTCCTCGATGATTCCGACATAGGGCTTTTTGAACCTCTTGAGCTGCGCCTCCAAACGGCGCCAATGGTCGAACTTCACCCGTGGATCGTTTTCGCCATAGGCGTGAAGCGTCGGCACGCGGATGCGCCCGACGAGGTTCACCGGGGACCTCTCCTCCAGTTCCACTTCGGTTTTGCCGACCCACTCCTTTTGATAACTAAAGTCGCGATTGGTCAGGAAGGCATCGTCGCCCTTGTTCTTGAAGGTGATGGTCAGGTCGGACGCCCCCACGTAGTTGACCGCACAGCAATACAGGTCCGGCGTGAGGGTGACGCCGGCCAGCGCGGCATAGCCGCCGTAACTCGCACCGTAGATGGCCACGCGCCGCGGGTCCGCGATGCCGGCGGCGACCGCCCATTTCACGCCGTCGGACAAATCGTCCTGCATGGCGCGGCCCCACTGATAGCGCCCCTTCTCCAGGAAATCGCGCCCGTAGCCGCCCGAGCCGCGGTAGTTGACCTGCAGCACGGCATACCCGCGGTTCGCGAGAAACTGCACCTCGGGGTCGAATCCCCATTCGTCGCGCACGCCAAAGGGCCCGCCGTGGGGATGGATGATCAGGGGCACGCGCCCGCCCTCGCGGCCGGCCGGAAGCGTCAGATAGCCATGCAGGAGCAACCCATCGCGGGCCTGAAAGGTGATGGCTTGCATCGGCTGCATCTGCCGCGGATCGATGCGATCGCGGACGTGCTTGAAGGCGATCAGGGCAGGATGCTTGAGGTCGAGAATGTAGTAAGTGCCGGGATCGCGATCACTGCGGACACTGACGAGATGCACGTTTTCGTCGGCTGAGCTGCTGACGATGCGGCACTCCATGTCTTTGAAGGTGTTTTCCAGCTTGGCCTGCAGCGAGCCCCGCTCCGGGTCAAACCAGTGGTAATGCAGGCGGTCGGACACGTAAGCCACGCCCAACAGGCGGCTGCGATCATAATTCATCACCACGTCCTCGATCTCGCCCTCCGGTGGTTCGAAGATCGCCGCCCCGCGGGTCCGGGTGGTCGTGTTGTAGGCATAGAGCGCGCCCCGGTCGTGCTCCTCGCGGGAGATCAGGTAGAGGGTGCGGTTGTCGCCGGAAAACCCGAGTGGCTGCCAGGTTTCCGCATAGCCGTTCACCGGAAACCGCGCGACGTTCTCAAAGGATCCCTTGTTGTCGTCGCGCAGTTGAAAGACGATCTCGTGCTCCCGTTGGCGCTCGGCCAGCCGCACGACGCCGGCGTTGTCCGCCAGCACCTGGCGATAGAAAAGGTCATTGTCCGGCGAAAGATTGAGCAGTTGGGAGCGAGCCTTGGTGCGCAGATCGATGCGCTCGACCGTTTCGTCCGAGCCGATGAACTGGGCATGGTCGACATCGCCCACGAAAAAGCCCTGCATGAGGATGTGTTCCGGGTCGCCCCGCAACTCGCTGACGATGCCCGCCGTGCTCCCGTAGATCGTGCCGTCCGTGCGTCGGGCCGACTCCGCGAGGCGCAAAATCCGCTTTCCGGCAAGGTCCGTCACGCCGATGAAATTGGATTCGCTGCCGTTGACGTCGCCGCCGAAGACCAGCCGGTCATCGCCCTTCCAGAAGAACCCGGTGATGTTGTCATCCGTGCCTTCGACGACCAGGTGCGCCTCGTTGCTCAGGCGATCGAAGAGTCCGAGAGCCAGGCGCCCGTCCTTCGGGAACAAGAAGGCGATTTTGCGTCCGTCAGGCGAAAGGCGCGGCTGGCGAATGCCGGGGAGGCCGAAGAACGCGTCGATGGGAACCCGGTCGGTGGCTGCGACCGCCGCCGTGATCAGCGCGAAGCCGATGGCGAACACTCGGAGATGGATTCGTATCATGATCGGAGGCGAGGCCACCGGCGTTGCCGGGCCCGGGGCGGGTCATGAGCTCCGGGCAGGAAAAAGCGCCCCCTTGCGGGGGCGCTGAGGTCAAAGCTGCAATTGGATTCTGGAATCAGAATTTCTTGCTGAGTGAGCCGTAGACGAAGCGGCCGACGGAGCTGTAGAGGAAGCCCGGATAACCCGTCGAGTTGTTGCCGCCGCCAAATGAAGTCGGCGGATTCTTGTCGAACACGTTGAGGCAGCCGACCGTCAACTTGATGTCCCGTAGGTAGGAACCAAGCTCGCCGTGCAGCTGGTACGTGATCTGGGCATCGTAGGTCCAGGTGGACTTCACATCATACGGGTCGCCGTTCAGATCGATATCCTTGAACCCGTCAGTGAAGTTGCCCGTCACGTTGGCACCATAGCCCTTGTAGGTCCATTCGACCGTCGCCCGGGTCTTCCACTTGATGTACCCGTCGTTGCCGGTGCCGGGGTTGACGATCGCGCCGGTCGAGGAATCGATGCCGGCGGTGGTGTCATAGCCGGCATACTCCGTCTGCGGGATGCCGGGCAGCGAAGCGTACTTGAAGGAATCCAGGTAGCTGGTCGCGACCTGGAAGTCGAACCGGCCGGCGCTCTGCGTTTTGAGCAAATAGCTGGCGCTGGCATCGAAGCCCTTGGCGGTCGTCTTGCCCGAATTCACGAAGGGAGCAATGACCTGCACAATGTTGCCGGCGGGATCCAGCAACACGGATTCACCCGGCTGCTTGCCGCC